>Ga0210124_1000036_pt1 | contig 85345 bp, 88 predicted proteins | sample Muzzi_PWC_D2_FD_185554 | JGI IMG/M metagenome (GOLD analysis project Ga0210124, IMG submission 185554) | Wetland microbial communities from San Francisco Bay, California, USA, that impact long-term carbon sequestration - Muzzi_PWC_D2 (SPAdes) | ecosystem: Environmental > Aquatic > Marine >...
GGAAACGGGACCGAACGCGGTTCGTCAATGGTCCATCAGGTAGCGTCGATCAGGTGTCGGCCCAGCCTTGATGATTGTCAATCCATTTAAGGCTGATCCAGTACCAGAACGTAATGGGTACCATCGCTGCAAACCAGCTCCAGTCCTTGACGAGGAATATTTTCCCGAACCATCCCTGGTCGGCGATGATCAGGGACCATGGAATGCAGTAGACGGTGAATATCACGCAGGCCATGATGAGCGATAAGGCCCCCTTTCTTGTCGAGATATTCGAAAATGCAAGATAAACCCACAGGGGCGTGTCTTTGGTTTTATTCATTGCTATTGTAGTACTTTCCTTAGTTTATGCGGATTAACCGGATTCCGGCCGTTGTGCCCGGCCAGCGCGTTGCTCACGTCGCTACCATTTGTTACCCCTCTCGGCCGGATGATTCAAACACTAGGCCGGCGGGAATGGGATGTCACTAATACGTTGGTACTAACCCGGTAATTTAAATACCGTTTCTTCAATGGGCACGTACAAACCGTGATCTGCCCGGCTGGAGAAGGTCGCGCCGCTGGCATTGCCCCGCAGCTCCGGAGCGGGCCGAATTCCGTGCAGCCGCCGGCCAGCGGCGCCGGTGCCGGCCGGATGTGGCGATTCATGGCGTCCCCCCTGATTTCATTGAAGAATACGTCGCTGCCGTGGCAGGCCATACGACCTTATCGGTGTGCGGGAGGGTATCCTTGACCAACGCAAGGGGGACACATCAACGGGACCAGGCCCGATTGATCCGTCGACAGCGCAACGCATCAATCGTTTCGGTACCCTTTGCTATACTCGGGCACACATTCCACCGTCGTGAAGCCTGCCATGTTGCATCGGCTCGCCCTGTTGTTGCTGTTCCTGTCCCTGTCCGGTTGCGCCACCTACCGGACGCCGGGTGCCGGGGTGATCTTGTCCGAACTGACAGCGTCAGGCGCGGACGGCGAGGCGGCGGTGAGCCGTCAGCCGCCGGGCGCGGTGTTCCCTGCGCGGATCGCGCTGGTACGGGTGCAGGCGGCGGACTACGGCACGACAGACCGCGCCTGTTACGGTACGGGCCGCTACTGCGTGATGACCGTCCGTCGAATCGAATCCGAAAGGGACATCCAGCGCCTGCAGCAGCTGCCGCTGGTCGCCGGGGTGGAGAGTATGTCCCCGGACCGGGTCCCGAAGTCGCTGAACTCGGTCGATGAGCTGCGACCGGTGGCCGCGGCACTCGACGCCGACCTGCTGCTCCTGTACACGCTGGATACCCGTTTCACGATCGACCAGGCGGACTACGTGCCACTGGCGGTCATCCAGCCGGGCTTTTTGCCGAACAAGGCGACGCGCGTCACCACGAAAACCACGGCGGTGCTCCTCGATGTGCCTTCGGGCTATGTCTACGGCAGGCTGGAGACGACCGCCTGGCGTGATCAGAATGCCGCGATGTGGGCGACCCGCGCCGCGATCGAGGATGAACGCCGGATGACCGAGCGCAGGTCGTTCGAGCGGTTCGTGGGCAAGTTCGCGTCTTTGTGGAACGACGTGGTCGCCACCTACGCCAGGTAAACCGGGCCCGCGTCCCGATTGTCCCTAGAACCTATATAATAGGGAATCCGGGGCCTGCCCCCGGGCCTCACGGGTTAACGTGTCATGCTTGAATACGTGTTGTTTGCAGAACGGCTCAGAGACCGCCTAACGACATGGCTGGATGAAAATGCCATCGACTACCGGACCGCCGGGGACGGAGACGAATTGCTTGTACTGGTCGATGAAGATATCGATGCAGACACGCAGGACAGGATCGAGGCGCAGTACGACCTGTTGTTGGAAGAAAGCGCCAGAATCGCCGATGCGGAAGATGATTCACCGGATGCCGTGCACCTGGTCGGTATCCAGTTCCAGCGCAGCGATGGTGTGGTCGGCATGGTACGCATCTCTCCGGAACTGGCGAACCGGCTGCATCGCTGTCTGGATATGGTCGAGTTGCAGGCCTTCGTGCAGACTGTAGTCGATGCCGTGGAGAATCCGGACAACAGCCCGCTGTGCGCAGGCGAGAAGAAGGGGCCGGATGCAACCCAGCTGTAGTCGTCGTGACTGCTGCCCGTCATTCCCCTGCCTACGCTTCTTCCAGCGGGTGAGGGGTTATCGCACGAGTCCAAGCGCAGCGGCATTTGCACCAACCTTGGTTTTCCACCGGTTTCCCTTGCTGCTGCCTGTCCGGACGCCCCGAAAATCGTGAATGACGGGACAGCCGGATGAAAAAATCCCGGATGACAGCAAACCGGACCAAATCAAACCGGTTAAAAATCCGTTCCGCTGACTTATAATAAGCCACCTGTTTATGGTGGCTTGTGCCGGTCCCCCCGCGACGATAAGCTGTGAACCCCGTCAGGCCCGGAAGGGAGCAGCGGCAGCAGTGGACTCGGGCGCCGGGGTGTGGCTGGTACAGGTCACCTCCCTGGATACCGCCGCCCTCAAACAGACAAGGCATCGATGAGCTACCAGGTCCTGGCGCGCAAATGGCGTCCCCGCAATTTCACCGAGCTGGTCGGGCAGGAGCACGTACGGCGTGCCCTGGTCAATGCGCTCGACAACGACCGCCTGCACCATGCCTACCTGTTCACCGGCACACGCGGGGTGGGCAAGACCACCATTGCACGCATTCTGGCGAAGTCACTGAACTGCGAGCAGGGCGTCGGCTCGCAGCCCTGCGGGCAGTGCAGCGCCTGCGCCGAAATCGGCGAGGGCCGCTTCATCGACCTGATCGAGGTGGACGCCGCGTCTCGCACCAAGGTGGAGGACACCCGCGAGCTGCTGGAGAACGTACAGTATGCACCGACTCGCGGGCGTTACAAGGTGTACCTCATCGACGAGGTGCACATGCTCTCCGGGCACAGCTTCAACGCGCTGCTGAAGACGCTGGAGGAACCCCCGCCGCACGTGAAGTTCCTGCTTGCGACCACCGACCCGCAGCGCCTGCCGGTCACCGTACTGTCGCGCTGCCTGCAGTTCAATCTCAAGAGTCTGACACCGGCGCAGATCGGCGGGCAGCTCGAACATATCCTGAAAGAGGAAGGCATCGAAGCCGAGCCCGGCGCCATCCGTCAGCTCGCGCTGGCTGCCTGCGGCAGCCTGCGCGATGCGCTCAGCCTGCTCGACCAGGCGATCTCGTTCTGCGCGGGCCGCCTTGGAGAGACGGAGGTGCGCGGCATGCTGGGCACCCTCGACCGCGACGTGGTCTACCGCCTGCTGGCGGCGCTTGCCTCCGGTGACGCCGCCGCGCTGCTTGCCGACATCGGCAAGGCTGATGAGCTCGCGCCGGACTACAGCGCACTGCTTGCTGACCTGATCTCGGTGCTGCAGCGTGTCGCACTGGCGCAGACGCTGCCCGACGCCCTCGACGACAGCCACGGCGACCACGATGCCGTGCTGGAGCTGGCCGGCCGGCTCACGCCGGAAGACGTGCAGCTTTACTACCAGATCGCCCTGATCGGGCGGCGCGACCTCCCGCTGGCGCCGGAGCCGCGCGGCGGCTTCGAAATGGTCATGCTGCGCATGCTCGCCTTCCAGCCTGCGGAGCAGACCGGCGAGCCTGCACCGGTACGGCAGGGCGGTGTGAAACCCATGACGGTCAGCGAGCCGGTGGCGGCGCCGCTGCGCAAACCGGGTACGGAAGCGGCGGACGCGAAGCGTACGCCGGTGGCGGATGGGGATGCCGGCGACGACTGGGCCGCCATCGTCGCCCGGCTGCCGCTCAAGGGTATGCTGCGCGAGATGGCGCTCAACTGCGCCTTCCACGGCATCGCGGACGATGTGGTGCGGTTGTCGATGGAGACGGCGCACGGGCACCTGTTCAGCCCGGCGCGCCTCGAGCAGCTGGAGGCCGCGCTGTGCGGGCATTTCAGGCGCACGATCAGGGTCGACCTGACGCGCGAGAAGCAGCTGGTCAAGGAATCCCCGGCCCGGCGCCAGGCGCGCGAGCAGTCGGAGCGCCAGCAGCGCGCGGTCGAAGCCATCGAGCGTGATGCCAACATCAAGGCCCTGTGCGACACCTTCGGTGCGACGGTCTTCGAGGAAACGATCAGGCCCCGGGACTGAAGCCACCCGGGGTGCCCGCGGCCCATTACCAACTGTTATGAAATCGAGGTGAACGTTATGAAAGGCGGATTGGGAAACCTGATGAAGCAGGCACAGGAGATGCAGGCCAGCATGCAGCGTGCGCAGGAGGAACTGGCCGGTCTCGAGGTGACCGGCGAGTCCGGCGGCGGGTTGGTCAAGGTGGTCATGACCGGCAAGCACGAGGCGCGCCGTGTCAGCATCGACGACAGCCTGGTCGGCGACGACAAGGACATGCTCGAAGACCTGGTGGCGGCAGCCATCAACGATGCCGTGCACAAGATCGAGGACGCCACGAAGGAGCGTATGACCGGACTGACCGCCGGCCTCAACCTGCCGCCGGGCATGAAACTCCCGTTCTAGCCGCGCCCCGATGACAAGCTCGCGCCTGATCGGGCGGTTGATCGAGAATCTCCGCACACTGCCCGGTGTGGGCCCGAAGTCGGCCCAGCGCATGGCGTTCCATCTGCTGGAACACGACCGTGACGGCGGCCGCCGGCTGGCCGAGGCGCTCAGCCTGGCCATGGAGCGGGTCGGCAATTGCAGCGAGTGCCGTACGCTCAGCGAGGAGCCGGTGTGCGCGCTGTGCGCCGGTGACCGGCGTGACCGCAGCCTGTTGTGCGTGGTGGAGACGCCGGCCGATGTGCAGGCACTGGAACAGTCCACCGGCTACCAGGGGCTGTATTTCGTACTGATGGGCCACCTGTCGCCGCTGGACGGCATCGGCCCGGAACAGCTCGGGCTGGAGATGCTGGAGGCGCGTCTGGCCGGCGGCGGGGTGAAGGAGCTGATCCTCGCCACCAACCCGACCATCGAGGGCGAGGCTACCGCGCATTTCATCAGCGAACTGGCGCGCGCGCACGGCGTGCGCCCGACACGGATCGCGCATGGCGTGCCAATGGGCGGCGAACTGGAATACATCGACAGCGGTACGCTGTCGCACGCCTTCGCCGGGCGGCAGGAGATATAAAAGTGGCGCCGGCTGCATTTCGTCAGGGAAGCCCTGATATATCCGTCATTCCGGGCGAAACGCAGCCTGGATCCGGATTCCGGCCTGCGCCGGAATGACGGAAAACGAATGATTCAGCGTTTCCCTGGATATATCCGGCCCCGTTTTCAGGAGGTAACCGAATGTCTGATTGTCTGTTCTGCAAGATGGTTGCCGGCGACATCAAGCCGGACGTGGTGTTCGAGGACGACGCGGTGCTCGCGTTCCGCGATGTCAATCCGCAGGCGCCGACGCACGTGCTGGTGATTCCGAAGCGGCACATCGCGACCACCAACGACCTGGACGCGGCCTCGGCGGACGTGGTCGGCAAGCTGTATCTCGCGGCGAAACAGATTGCGGCCGACGAGGGCATCGCCGGACCGGGCTACCGCATGGTGATGAACTGCAACCCGGGCGCCGGACAATCGGTCTATCACCTCCACCTGCACCTGCTGGGCGGCCGGCCGATGCACTGGCCGCCGGGATGACAGTGCCTCGCGCACAGAAGTGGCGGGAATTCATTTGAGGTAGAGCCCGGGCAAGCACGTCCCCATGGTGTCGTTGACGTCGTACGTTCACGCTTGTCGAGATGCCGGATCAGCCAGGGCGTAAACCATGAGATATGCCATCTGTCCTGTGCTCTGTCTGTGATCATTGCCGGCTGTGATAGGCCGCTAACGCCTTTCGAGACACAAATACAGAAACCGGAATGGTTCGACGAGATCGACGCACCAACGATAGGTAGTACCGCTGAGCTGGATGCCCTGTAGCGCTCAAAGAAGCGGTGTTGCGTGGATGATATGGAACTGCTGGCGAATAACCGGGATTTTTACAAGAGTTGCTACATCGCGATTACTGATCATTTTCGGACGCATGAAGCGTTGGTCGTAACTGTCTGTGGCTGATGGTTGCGGGAGCGGAATCAAGACAGAAGGTGGAAATCACGTGCTTCCTGGTGGAAAACTGCAGCGAGCATAAAAACAGTATCGCCGGCTGTGTCAACTGCGCACCGGCGGACACGGTTGCCAGGGCAACCGCGGACCTGGCTGCCTTTGAACGACGTATGGGGGATGCCAGGGCGGCGATCCGGCTGCTGGAACATCTGCTCGCTATCAGAAGCGACGAGATAAGTTATTGGGTCCAGGCTGAAATATATCAATCGTTGGGAAGAATGTACCTTGAATCAGGCGTGACCCCGGAAGCGCGTGCCCGGTTCAGCAATATCTGCCATAAATTCAGCGAAGCCAGAAATATAACGAACCGCTGGAGCGCCGGTTCGATGCATTCGAAAAGTTTTACCGGTTGATTCAGGAACGGGACGCCTGACGGCTGTCGCGGGATGAGCGTCCCGTGCGTGTTCGGCTGCCTTGCGATCCGAAGGCGCTGCGGGTCATGGTGGAACAAACGGGTACGGCTACGAACCTGATGTCAGCAACCGGCGATAGCTCTCCAGCCGGCGCGGGCTGATGCAGCCCCGATCCGCGGCGGCAATGATCGCGCAGCCGGGTTCCGCAACGTGGCGGCAGTCGTTGAAGCGGCAGTCACCCAGGCAGGGGCGGAATTCGCGGAAACCCGCGGCCAGATCGCCCGGCGCGACGCTGCCAAGGTGAAAATTGCGTACGCCGGGCGAGTCGATCAGCCGACCGCCGCCGTCGAGGTGATACAGCGTCGTCGCCGTCGTGGTGTGCCTGCCGAAACCGGAGGCCGCCGACAGCTTGCCGGTGGTAATGTCCAGCGCCGGCAGCAGACGTTTGATCAGCGAGGACTTGCCGACGCCGGACTGCCCGACGAGGATGGTGGTACGGCCGGCCAGCTGCGCGCGAAAGACGTCGATACCGATATTGTGCAGTGCGCTGGTGAACAGGCAGGGGTAGCCGATGGCCCGGTATTCCTCGAGTAGCCCGTCGATCTCGCGGTGCGTCCGCTCCGTCAGCAGGTCGGACTTGTTGATGACGATGACGGGCCCGGTGCCGGCAAGCTCGGCTGCGATGGTGTACTTGTCGATGAGGAAACTGTCCAGAGCGGGTTCGGTGGCCGCCTCGATAACCAGCTGGTCGATGTTGGCCGCCAGGGGTTTGCTGTTACGGCTGCCGGCGGCGCGTGCCAGCAGGGTGCTGCGCGTCTCGACAGCCTCGACCACGCCCGTCTCGGCGCCGTTGCGGAACCAGCGCACATGGTCGCCGCAGACCGGTGTGTCGATTCCGCGCCGCGTCACGCAAAGAAACAGCGCGCCGCTGCTGTCCTCCACCAGCAGGTTCTTGCCATAGTTGACGATCACCAGTCCGTTGCGGGACCGGTCGTCGTGAGGTTCAGTGTAGGCGGGATCGATTGCGGGGGACGTTAAGGGCGGCCTGGACGACATACCGGAATGGCTTTTATTCGGCTGCCGGCAGCAGGGCATCGATCCTGGCGGCGCAGATAAAGTCGTTCTCGGACAATCCACCGATCATGTGCGTGCTGTAACGTATATGGCAGCGCTTGTAGCCGACCTCGATGTCGGGATGATGGTCCTCGCTGTGTGCAACCCACGCCAGCGCGTTGACGAATGCCATCGTCTGGTAATAGTTGACGAAGGTGCAGGTGCGGCCGATTTCCTTGCCGTCCGGCGAGAGCGACCAGTCGGCATGCAGGCGCTCGAGCAGTCGTTCGGCCTGCGGCCTGTCCAGCGGTGGCGTACCCCTGGTACAGGGCTTGCAGTGCCGCTCGAGCAGGTTGCCGGGGTCGGAGGTCACGGTCTATTTGAACTTGTAGTAGCTGTCGTTGAGGTAGGCGGCCACGTCATCGACGTCCTCGTCGAACCACTGCAGGCTGAGCGCCTGCTCGCAGTGCCTTATCTGCAGGTCCAGGGCGCCGCGGGTATTGATCCTGCGGTCCTTGCGCGTGTAGATGCTATCGTCGTGGCAGCTTGTGCAGTTGGCCTGGTGCAGGCTCTTGCCATGGTTGATGTCCGCCGCCATCGACAGGGAGGACGCGGCGGTCAGTGTGGCCGCCAATAACAGTGTTGACAGGATATTCATGCAAGACTCCCTGCAGTTAATCATGTTTTCATATTAGCGTAAATACGCTCGATGCGCACCGGGGCGGACGGGTGCGAGTCGTGCCAGGCGGAATAGAGGGGGTCCGGGGTAAGGGTGCTGGCATTCTCGCGGTACATCTTGACCAGCGCCCGGGCCAGGTCGCTGCCGCTGGACTGCGCGATGGCATAGGCGTCGGCTTCGAATTCGTGCTTGCGCGACAGGCGCGAGAGCAACGGCTGCAGGATGAAGGTAAATACCGGCAGCACCAGCATGAACAGCAGCAGCGCCATCCAGGGAGAGGCCTCGGTAACGCCGAGTCCGTGATAGAACCAGTCCTGCCCGGCCAGCCAGCCGAGCGCCGCCAGTCCCGCCAGGCTGAGCGCGATGGTGGACAACAGCCGCTTCTGGATATGCCTGAGGCGGAAATGACCGAGTTCGTGCGCCAGTACCGCCTCCACCTCGGCGGGTTCCAGCGACTGCAGCAGGGTATCGAAGAACACGATACGCTTGTTGCTGCCGAAGCCGGTGAAATAGGCGTTGCCGTGCCCCGAACGCCGCGAACCATCCATGACGAAGATGCCGTTGCTGCGGAAGCCGCACTTGTCCATCAGCGTCTGGATGCGCTGTTTCAACCCCGCGTCCTCGAGCGGGGTGAATTTGTTGAAAAGCGGCGCGATCACCGCTGGCCAGGCCCAGAACATGAACAGGCTGAAGGCCATCCATACCGTCCACACGTACAGCCACCAGAACGTGCCGGATACCAGCATGATCCAGATCGCCAGCGCGGTCAGCGGTGCGCCGATGACGGCCAGCAGCAGCGCCTGCTTGAGCAGGTCGGTTATGAACAGTGCGGGGGTGGAGCGGTTGAAGCCGAAGCGGGCCTCCACCACGAAGGTGTGGTAGATGTCGAACGGCAGGTCGAGCACGCTGCCGACGACCATGACGCTGAGAATCACGGCGGTGCCGGTCAGCACGGGGGCGAGGCCGGTGCCGCGCCACGCGCCGTCGAGCCAGTCCAGGCCGCCGCCGAGTGTCCAGCCCAGCAGCACCAGCGTTTCCCAGAGCAGTGCCAGCATGCCGATGCGTACGTTGACACGGGTGTAGTCCGCCGCCTTGTGATGATCCTCGAGCGGGATGCGGCTGGCAAAGGATTCTGGTACTTTTTCGCGGTGTTTGCCGACATGCGCCAGCTGCCTTCCGGCGAGCCAGAGCCGCAGCAGTACGGAACCGCACAATGCGGTGATAAAGAGAACAGTGAACGTATTCATGCCGGATGCGCCAGAATCCTGTTGCCTGTTGGCAGGTTAGCCTCTGCTACAATGCGACTCAACCATAATTTTCAAAGGGAAGCGGCATGACGCAAGACGCGAACAACCTGATCTGGATCGATCTGGAAATGACCGGGCTGGATCCCGCCGCTGACCGGATTATCGAAATCGCCACCATCGTGACAGACAGCCAGCTGAACATCATGGCCGAGGGGCCGGTGCTGGCGATTCACCAGCCTGACGCGGCGCTGGAGGCAATGGATGAATGGAACACGCGGCAGCATGGACAGTCCGGCCTGACCGAACGCGTGCGTCTCAGTACCCTCGACGAGCACGAGGCCGAGCAGCGGACGCTTGCATTCCTGGCGGAATACGTACCACCGGGCACCTCGCCCATGTGCGGCAACAGCATCTGCCAGGACCGGCGTTTCATGGCGCGCTGCATGCCGGAGCTGGAGCGCTATTTTCATTACCGGAATCTCGATGTCAGCACGATCAAGGAACTGGCACTGCGCTGGTCGCCGAACATCGCCCGGGGTTTCAAGAAAGAAAGTTCACACCTGGCGCTGGACGATACGCGTGATTCAATCCGTGAACTGAAGTATTACCGCGAGTACCTGTTCAAGTAGGCGCGTACGCACGCGTGTTGCTGTCGTGGAAAAGCAGCGCGCCGATGCGGCCGGTACCTTACTCCACCGGCAGCGCGGGATCGTTGCCCCAGTCCGACCACGAGCCCGGATAGCCCCTGACATGCGGATAACCCAGCCAGGTCAACACCATCCAGGTGTGCGCCGAACGGTGGTGCGTCTGGCAATAGGTGATGACCTCGCGGTCCGGGGTCGCACCGACGGCGGCGAGCAGGGTGCGCAGCTCCGCGTCCGGCCTGAAGCGCATGTTGCGCCCGGTATCGATGGCCAGCGTCCAGTCCATGTTGACGGCGCCGGGAATGTGGCCGGCACGTTCGGCGAAGCGCTTTATGCCGTTGTATTCATCGGGGGTGCGCACGTCCAGCAGGCAGACGCCGCTGTCACCGAGGTGTGCACGGACGTGCTCGCGCGAGGCGACCGGTGCAGGATCGGGCCGAACGCTGAACGTCCCGGGTACGGGCGTTACCGGTGTGCTCTGGAGCGGATGGCCCTCGTTGGCCCAGGCGTGCAGGCCGCCGTTGAGCAGGGAGAAGCGGGTGTGGCCGGCCGCGGCCAGGGTCCAGAGCAGGCGGCTGGCACGGCCGCCCCCCTCGTCGTCGCAGGCGACGACATGTGTCTCGTGGTCGATGCCGATGGAGGAAAACAGCCGCTCGAGCGACGCATCGTCCGGCAGCAGGCCCATCACCGGTTTCCGGCCGGCAATGACCTGCGGGTAGTCGAGGTGCACGGCCCCCGGGACGTGCAGTTGGCGATAGGTGTCGGCTTTGCTCAGGTCGACTATCAGGATATTTTCATTATCCAATGATTTATCAAGGATTTCAGGTTCGATCAAACGGGGGAGTTGCGCTGCATTCATGGGGTCGTCTCGGGTAGCAGGGGTGAGAGTAATTCGATCCAGTGTACGACGGGCACGCGGGCATGGCCGGCCATGTGCAGGTAACAGCCGATGTTGGCGGTCGCGATGGCCTGTGGCGCCCCCTGCTGCAGCGCTTGCAGCCTGTTGTCGCGCAAGCGGACGGCAAGCTTGCCCTGCAACAGCGAATACGTACCGGCCGAACCGCAGCACAGGTGACTGTCGGCGACCGGCGTGAGGATGTATCCCAGGCCGCCAAGCAGGCCTTCAACCACGCCGGTGATACCCTGGCCGTGCTGCAGTGTGCACGGCGCGTGAAACGCGATCCGCGTCGTGGCCGGCGCCGGCGCGAGCACGCTCACCGGGTGCTCGGCGGCGACCACCTCGCTGAGGTCGCGCGCCAGTGCGCTCACGCGCGCGGCCCTGTCCGCATAGACCGGGTCATCCGCCAGCAGCCGACCATAGTCCTTGACCATGGGTGCGCAGCCGCTGGCGGTGATGACGATGGCCTCGGCCCCGCGCTCGATATGCGGCCACCAGGCATCGATATTGCGCCGCATGAACATCCGCGCCTCGTCCTCGGCGTCGAGGTGAAGACTGAGCGCTCCGCAGCAGCCGGCACGTTGTTCCGAAATGAGCCTGATACCGAGTGCCTGCAGTACCGCCTGCGTCGCACGGTTGATCTGCGGTGCCAGCGCCGGCTGTACGCAGCCGTCGAGCAGCAGCATCGCGCGCGTGCGGGGGGTGTCGGGACGAAACGGCGGGGTGTGCGTCCGGACGGGGATGCGGGTCCGGAGCGCAGCCGGCAGCAGCGGTCGCAGCCGCTGCCCGAGGCGTAGCAGTATTTTGAACGGGAGCGGATGCGTCAACAGCTTGCGCAGTGCCAGGCGCAGGAGGCGTTGCGGCAGCGGGCGCGGCAGCGCCCGGGCGGTCTGCGCGCGCCCGATCTCGAGCAGGCGGTGGTAGTCGACCCCGGACGGGCAGGTGGTCTCGCAGGCACGGCAGGTCAGGCAACGGTCCAGGTGCAGGCGGGTGTGCTCGCCGGGGGGGCTGCCCTCGAGCACCTGCTTGATGAGGTAGATGCGCCCGCGCGGGCCGTCCAGCTCGTCACCGGTGAGCTGGTAGGTCGGGCAGGTGGCGTTGCAGAAGCCGCAGTGCACGCAGTTGCGCAGGATTTCGTCGGCCTGTGCGCCGGTACGGGTTTGCAGCAGTTCGCTGGGCAGTGCGGTTTGCATGAATTGAAGATTCCCTGGACCGCGGTCCCCTGGAGATCCCCGCCCTGCGGGACGGGGGATGAGAGCGGGCAGATTATAGCAACTGCCTGATTTTCTATCCCCTCATCCGGATCGTACCCTGCCCGCGTGCGGCCGTTGCGCGGATACGGCGCAACCGGCGGGCTAGAACGCGGAGTATAGACGGCCCGGATTCAGGATTCCCGCGGGGTCGAAGGCCTCCTTCAGGCGCCGGTGCAGGGCGAGCAGGGCCGGCGGCAGCGGCGTGAAGATGTTACCGTCACGGTCGCCGCCGCGCCACAGCGTGGCATGGCCGCCGGCGGTCCGTGCCGTCGTGTGCACCCGATCCGCCGGCAGCTCGGTGGCCAGCCAGCGTTGCGCGCCGCCCCAGTCGGTCAGCCACTCGCCGTTGAGCGCCAGGGGTGCGGTGGCCGGTGGCAACGACAGTCGCCACAGGGGCAGCGCGGTGTCGAAAAAAGGCAGCGTGTGTTCCCGCAGGTGGTGCCAGAACAGGGTGCTGTCATCCAGCCTTTCGCCGCCCAGGGTGCGGGCGGCGGCGGAGACCCCGCGCGTGCTGCCCGACAGCCGGATCACCAGCTGGTTGTCGAAATGGCAGGCCCCGCTGAGCGGCAGCGGCTTGCCCGCCCACTGATTGCAACGGGCAATGGCCTCGGCGGCCGCGCACGGCAGCAGCAGGGTCGCATCCTGCTCCGGCAACGGCAGTACCTTGAGGTGTACGTCGAGCAGGACCGCGAGCGTGCCGAACGATCCCGTCAGCAACCGCGAGAGGTCGTAACCGGCCACGTTTTTCATGACCCGGCCACCGAAGCGCAGCAGATCACCCTTGCCGTTCACGCAGTTCACGCCGAGCACGAAGTCGCGCGCGGCCCCGGTGTAGGGGCGGCGCGGGCCGGACAGGCCGCAGGCGATGGTGCCGCCGAGCGTTGCCTGTGCGCCGAAGTGTGGAGGCTCGAAGGCGAGCATCTGTCCCTGTTCCGCGAGCGCCGCTTCCAGTTCCGTCAGCGGCGTGCCGGCGCGTGCCGATATCACCAGTTCGGAGGGCGTGTAGTCGATGATGCCGCGGTACCCGCCTGTCGGCAGCGGCACCCCGGAAACGGTGTGCCCGCAGAATGATTTGCTGCCACCGCCCTGGACAACCAGCGCCGTACCGTCGGCCGCGGCGGCGCGGACCTGGTTCTGTATGGTCTGTACGTCATTCAAGGCGGCGTCGCTCAGAAATGTTCCAGCTCGGGATGCGGCAATCGCCCGCGGTGCACATGCATGGCGCCGAATTCAGCGCAGCGGTGCAGGGTGGGGACGGCCTTGCCGGGATTGAGCAGGCCGTCCAGGTCGAATGCCGCTTTCACGCCATGGAACTGCTGCAATTCGGCCGGGTTGAACTGCACGCACATCTGGTCGAGTTTCTCCAGGCCGACGCCGTGCTCGCCGGTGATGGCGCCGCCGACGCCGACGCACAGTTCGAGAATCCTGCCGCCCAGTTCCTCGGTGCGTTCCAGTTCGCCCGGCCGGTTGGCATCGTACAGGATAAGCGGGTGCAGGTTGCCGTCGCCGGCGTGGAAGACGTTGCAGATCGGCAGGCCGTACTCGTGCGACAGTTGCTCGATGCCGTGCAGTACCTGTGCCAGGTGTTTGCGCGGGATGGTGCCGTCCATGCAGTAATAGTCGGGTGACAACCGGCCCATGGCGGGAAACGCGGCCTTGCGGCCGGCCCAGAAGCGCTGCCGCTCGGCCTCGTCGCGCGACACCGCCAGCGAGGTACAGCCGGCGTCCCGGAACACCCGGTCAATGCGTTCGATCTGCGCGGCGACATCTTCCTGCGCGCCGTCCAGTTCGCACAACAGGATGGCCCCGGCGTCGGTCGGATAGCCGGTATCGATGAAACGTTGCACTGCCCTGATGGCCGGATTGTCGAGCAGTTCCAGGCCCGCAGGCACGATGCCGCTGGCGATGGTCGCGGTGACCGCGGCGGCGGCCGCGTCCACGGTGGCGAATGCCGCCAGCACCACCTGTGCGCTCTCCGGCCGGGGCAGGAGCCTGACGGTGACCTCGGTGATCACGCCGAGCAGTCCTTCCGAGCCGGTCATCAGCGCCAGCAGGTCATAGCCCGGACTGTCCAGTGCCATGCCGCCGATGTCCAGCAGTTCACCGTCGATGGTGATGACCTGCAAACCCAGGATGTTGTGCGTGGTGAGGCCGTATTTGAGGCAATGCACGCCGCCGGCGTTTTCAGCGACATTGCCGCCGATCGAGCACGCTATCTGTGATGACGGATCCGGTGCGTAGTAGAGGCCGTACGGTTCGGCGGCCTTCGAGATCGAAAGGTTGGTGACGCCGGGTTGCACGCGCGCGCAGCGGTTGTTGGTGTCGATGTGCAGGATGCGGTTGAAACGCGCCATGTTGAGCACGATCCCGTTGGCGAGCGGCATGGCGCCGCCCGACAGGCCGGTGCCGGCGCCGCGCGCGACGACGGGCACCTGGTGCTCCTTGCACAGGGCAAGCGTCGTCCTCACCTGCTCCAGCGTCTCGGGTATGACGACGGCCAGCGGCAACTGGCGGTAGGCAGACAGGGCATCGCACTCGTACGGGCGCAAGTCCTCCGCCTGGTAGAGCACGCAGCGATCCGTCAGCTGCCTGCGTACCAGGTCAACGAATTGTTCAGACATGTCTGGCCTGTTATGTCAACGGTTGACGCTTCGTCAAGTAACACTGATTATCGCCGATAGTTTCTGAAATTCCACTGCCGGACGCCTTACATGACGCCGGCAGAATATATCCGGCATGATATGATGTGAATATGTATTGTACCCAGCGGCATTTTGAGCACCATGGCATCCCGGCGAAGAATTTCGCCGGGCTCATGGAGATCTACGAGTGCAACTACATCCGCGTGCGCAACCTGGTGCCGGATATCGACAGCCTGCCGGATGCCGTTTACTCGAGGGTCGACGGTGCGCTCGACTTGCACCTTTGCATCATCGAGCGTTGCCGCTTCACCACCACGTTCAAGCTGAGCTACTACTTCACGGATCCGGACGGCCGCTTCCCCGCGCCGGACATGCTGGTCAGGATGTATCACGATGCACAGGTCGCCGAGGTCGTTGCCTGCGGCCGGCGCCGCGGTCGGCGGCACGCGCTGTACAACCGCCTCTATCACAGCTATACGCTGGTCGAGAAGTGGCGCATGAACCGTTTTCTGCAGAAATGGCTGGGTTACTGTCTCATGCAGGGACACCGCTTCGTACCCGGCCGTGTACTGCTCCCGGTCGACGAACCCGTCTCCCCGGCCGCGGAAACGCTGCTCAGCGCCGAATCCTGACGCGGGACGCCCGCGCGTATATCTCCATCGTGATAGTGCCAGGTGCTTGCCTGGACCGCGCGACTGACGCATACTATTTCCTGACTAAATTACTTGGTTATTAGGCCGGGTGCCTCGAGGTTGAGCCTATCCGGCAGGAAATCCTGATGCGTCTATCAACGAAAGGGCGTTATGCGGTGACCGCCATGATGGATCTTGCCATCCATTACGAGGAAGGGGCGGTGACGCTGGCGGACATCTCCCAGGCCCAGCGGATCTCGCTGTCCTACCTGGAACAGCTGTTCGCCCGTTTGCGCAAGCATGGCCTGGTCGAAGGTATCCGCGGCCCGGGCGGTGGCTACCACCTGTCGCGGCCGCCGACGGAGATCTCGGTGGCCGACGTCATCGATGCCATCGGCGAAGGGGTCGACGTTACCCTGTGCGGTGGTCGTATCAATTGCCAGGATGGCGAGCGCTGCCTGACGCATGAGCTCTGGCAGCAGCTCGGCGGGCGGATCCACGAATTCCTCGACGGGGTGACGCTGGCCAGCTTCCTGGAGCGGGAAGAGGTGAACAAGGTGGTGCGCCGCCAGCAGGGCCGGCTGGAGATCGATCCCACGCGCCTGCGCAAGACCGTGGCGTGAGCATTGACTGACGCCGTAGATTAACGAGCAGGATATAACGAATGAACATCAGCATCCCCATTTACATGGATTACTCGGCAACCACGCCGGTCGATGAACGTGTCGCGGAAAAAATGATGGCTTACCTGACACGCCAGGGCCAGTTCGGCAACCCGGCATCGCGCTCGCACTCGTACGGGTGGCAGGCCGAGGAGGCGGTCGAGCTGGCGCGTACCGAGGTGGCTAAGCTTGTCAACGCCGACCCCCGGGAGATTATCTGGACGTCCGGTGCGACCGAGTCAGACAACCTTGCCATCAAGGGAGCCGCGCATTTCTACCACAGGAACGGCAAGCACATCGTGACGTTGAAGACCGAGCACAAGGCGGTGCTCGATTCCTGCCGTCAGCTCGAGCGCGAGGGCTTCGAGATCACCTACCTCGATCCCGAGCCGAACGGCCTGCTCGACTTGAATAAATTCGAGGCGGCGCTGCGCCCGGATACCATCCTCGCCAGCATCATGCACGTGAACAACGAGATCGGCGTGATCCAGGATATCGCCACGATCGGCGAGCTCTGCCGCGAGCGCAAGGTCGTCTTCCATGTCGATGCCGCGCAGAGCGCGGGCAAGATACCGATCGACCTGCAGTCCATGAAGGTGGACCTGATGTCCTTCTCGGCGCACAAGATCTACGGGCCCAAGGGGATCGGCGCGCTGTACGTGCGGCGCAAGCCACGTGTGCGCCTGGAGGCGCAGATGCACGGCGGCGGGCACGAACGCGGCCTGCGTTCCGGTACGCTCCCGACGCATCAGATCGCCGGTATGGGCGAGGCGTTCCGCATCGCCCGCGAAGAGATGGAAATGGAAGCCAAACGCATCAGGGTGCTGCGCGACCGGCTCTGGGAAGGTCTCAGCGAGATGGAAGAGGTCTATCTGAACGGTGATTACGACCACCGCGTGCCGGGCAATATCAATGTAAGTTTCAACTACGTCGAGGGCGAGAGCCTCATCATGGCGCTCAAGGACATGGCGGTATCATCCGGCTCGGCCTGTACCAGCTCCAGCCTTGAACCGTCCTATGTGCTGCGCGCGCTGGGTCGCAATGACGAACTGGCGCACAGTTCGATACGCTTCACCATCGGCCGTTTCACCACCGCCGAGGAGATCGATTACGTCATCGCGCGCGTCAGGGAAAAGGTCGACAAGCTGCGCGAGCTGTCGCCGCTCTGGGATATGTACAAGGACGGCATCGACCTCGACTCCGTGCAGTGGGCGGCACACTAGGTGAGCGGCATGGCGATTACTCTGACTGCAAAGGCAGCTGACCGCATCCGCCACTTCATGGAACAGCGCGGCAAGGGCGTGGCGCTGCGGCTCGGGGTGAAGACCACCGGCTGTTCGGGCATGGCTTACATCATGGAGTACGCCGACAGCATCGAGGACGACGATGTCGTGTTCGAGGAGCACGGCATCAGGGTGATCATCAATCCCAAGAGCCTGGTCTATCTCGATGGCACCGAACTCGATTATACCCGCGAGGGTCTGAACGAGGGCTTCAGGTTCAACAATCCCAACGTCAAGGAGATGTGCGGTTGCGGCGAGAGCTTTAACGTCTAGGGTCGACGCCGCGCCGGCTCCGTTTCACCATCGTCTTCCGTCATGGCTGAGGATCATTCCCCAACCCATTTCGAGCTTTTCGGCCTGCCGACCGCGTTCACCGTTGATCGGCAGCAGCTGGACACCCGGTTCCGGTCGCTGCAAAGCACCGTGCATCCGGACCGCTATGCCTCTGCCAGCGATCTCGAGCGACGCATCTCCGCACAACAGGCCACCCGCATCAACGAGGCATATCAGATCCTGAAGGATCCGCTCACACGCGGCCGCTACCTGCTGGAGCTGGCCGGTATACGGTATGACGATGACCATCGCACCACCCGCGACACCGGCTTCCTGATGGAGCAGATGGGACTTCGCGAGGCGCTGGCCGGGGTGCGCGAGGCGGCGGATGCCTTAGCGGCGCTGGGCGTGATCATGGAGCGCATCGGTGGCGACATCGATGCCCTGGTCGTCCGGTTGGCCGGCCTGTTCGAAAGCGGTACCGCCGAGAGCCTGCAGGCCGCCGGCGAGGCGCTCGTGAAGCTGCAGTTCTTCCGCCGCCTGCAGGACGAGGCGGTCGAGCTCGAGGTGACGCTCGAGGATGAGCTGGCGTAAGCTGCTGCTCCGACTGGACGCTGAAACATTCAACACACGGATCACCGCTGACCATGGCACTGCTGCAAATCTCCGAACCCGGCCAGTCGACGGCGCCCCACCAGCACCGGCTGGCGGCCGGTATCGATCTCGGTACCACCAACTCCCTGGTCGCCAGTGTACGCAGCGGGGAGGCCGTCACCCTGCCGGACGCACAGGGCCGCCACCTGCTGCCATCGGTTGTGCGCTATCACGCCGGTTGCGCGCCGGAGGTGGGGGAGGCAGCGCTTGCGGCGGCGGTGGACGACCCGCTCAACACCATCGCCTCCGTCAAGCGCCTGATGGGGCGCGGCATCGATGACGTCCGCCATATCGGTGCGCAGCTGCCCTACGAATTCGTCAGCGGCACGAGCGGCATGCCGCTGCTGCACACGGCCGGCGGCGACGTCAGCCCGGTGGAGGTCTCCGCACAGATCCTGCATGAACTGAAGCAGCGTGCCGAGCAGTCCTTGGGCGGTGAGCTCGCCGGCGTGGTGATCACCGTACCGGCCTATTTCGACGAGGCACAACGCCAGGCGACCAAGGATGCCGGGCGGCTCGCCGGCCTCGACGTGTTGCGCCTGCTGAACGAACCCACGGCGGCCGCCGTCGCCTACGGGCTCGACAAGGGTTCCGAGGGGGTGATTGCGGTCTACGACCTGGGCGGCGGCACGTTTGATATCTCCATCCTGCGCCTCAACAGGGGCGTGTTCGAGGTGCTGTCCACCGCCGGTGATACCGCGCTCGGTGGTGATGACATGGACCGCGCCGTGGCACGCTGGATCATGGCGCAGGCCGGCATCGATGACGAGGCCGGCCACCGCCAGCTGCGCCACCTCATGAAGATTGCGCGCGACGCCAAGGAAGCACTGAGCGCGACGGACAGCGTCGGCGTCACGGTGGAACGCGACGATGGCGGCCGCTGGACAGGCGAACTGACACGCACGACTTTCGATGAACTGATCGGTACGCTGGTTGGGAAGACGCTGGGTCCGTGCCGGCGCGCGCTGCGGGACGCCGGCGTGCGTGTCGACGAGGTGCAGACCGTGGTCATGGTGGGCGGTTCCACGCGCGTGCCGCTGGTGCGTGCGCGGCTGGCGGATTTCTTCGGTGCCGAACCGATGGTCGACATCGATCCGGACAAGGTAGTCGCCGTGGGCGCCGCGATCCAGGCCGACATCCTCGCCGGCAACAAGCCCGATGACGCGATGCTGCTGCTGGACGTGATCCCGCTCTCGCTCGGGCTGGAGACCATGGGCGGCCTGACCGAGAAGATCATCCCGCGCAATACCACCATACCGACGGCGCGTGCACAGGAGTTCACTACCTTCAAGGACGGTCAGACCGCGATGTCACTGCACGTGGTGCAGGGCGAACGCGAGCTGGTGGACGACTGCCGCTCGCTGGCGAGATTCGAACTGCACGATATCCCGCCGATGGTGGCCGGGGCCGCACGCATCCGCGTAACCTTCCAGGTCGATGCCGACGGCCTGCTCAGTGTCACGGCCGAGGAACTGACGCAAGGCGTGAAGAGCGGCATCGAGATCAAGCCGTCCTACGGACTCAGCGATGGCGAGATCGAGACCATGCTCAGGGACTCCATCGCGTACGCCGCGGACGACCGCGACGCACGGCGTCTGCGCGAGGAGCAGGTCGAGGCCGACCGGGTGCTCGAGGCCCTGCACGCCGCGCTCGCCGTTGATGGTGACGCCTTGCTGGATACGGCCGAGCGCGCGGCCATCGACGCGGCGGCGGCCGCGCTGGCCGGCTGCCGCGACGGTAACGATTGCCGCGCCATCCGGCAGGCGATCGAGGCGGTCGAACGGGCCAGCGGCGGTTACGTCGAGCGGCGGATGAACAACAGCATCCGCGCGGCCATGGCCGGTCACAGCGTGGACGATTTCAACACCTGACGCCCCGGTCGCCTTACAGCACTGACGATTCCCATGACACAAATCATCTTTCTGCCGCACGAAGAGATCTGTCCCCAGGGCGCGGTCATCGAGGCCGAGCCGGGTACCACCATCTGCGATGCCGCGCTGGCGCATGGCATCGAGATCGAGCACGCCTGTGAAAAGTCCTGTGCCTGTACCACCTGCCACGTCTATATCCGCGAGGGCGGTACGTCGCTGAACGAGTCGGACGAGGACGAGGATGACCTGCTCGACAAGGCCTGGGGTCTGGAGCCGGATTCGCGCCTGAGCTGCCAGGCGGTGGTCGGAAAGGACGACCTGGTGGTGGAGATTCCGAAATACACCATCAACATGGTCTCGGAAAACCATTAGGGAGGCACACATGGCACTGAACTGGACGGATACCCTGGACATCGCCATCGCGCTCGAGGAGGCATGGCCCGAGGTGGATCCGCTGACGATCAATTTCGTCGATCTGCGCGAGAGGGTGCTGCAGCTGGAGGATTTCGACGATGACCCGGCACATTGCGGCGAGCGCATACTCGAGGCCATCCAGATGGCCTGGATCGAGGAACGCGCGTAGGACGCGGCGCCTCCACCCGGCGCGTCAATAGTTGTCGTTGTACTGAAAGTAAGTACAGTAATTTACTGAATATAAAATAGTAACAACGTTTTCCTTCGATACGGTCGCGGTCGTGATCCCGCGCCGTACGCCGGCGCCGCGTTCCATTAGCCGCCTCAACCTTGTATATTACGCGGCCTTGTTCCTGCCGGGTATTTCCGCTGGAGTCAGCCCGACCGTCGCTTGCCGGCCGGGTTTTCCTGTTTTCAAGATTCACGACAGAGGTATCCCATGGCTGTACGAAATCGCCTGCACCGTAGCGAACTGGCCGTGCCCGGCAGTAACACCCGCATGCTGGAGAAGGCGCCGAAGGCCGGCGCCGACCTTGTGTTCCTCGATCTCGAGGACGCGGTGGCCCCGGACGACAAGGTGCAGGCGCGCAGGAACGTGATCGAGGCGCTGAATGACCTGGACTGGTCGCACTGTTCCGTGTCGGTGCGCATCAACGGCCTGGACACCCACTACTGCTACCGCGACATCGTCGAGGTGGTCGAGCAGGCCGGCGACCGGCTGGACACCCTCCTGATCCCCAAGGTCAACCGGCCCTCCGACATCCTGTTCGTGTCCACGTTGCTGGAACAAATCGAGGCGGCGAAGGGCTACAAGCCGATCAACCTGCATATCCTGATCGAGACCGCGCTGGGCATGGCCAATGTCGAGCGCATCGCGAAGACCTGCCCGGAACGGCTCGAGGCGATGGTGTTCGGCGTGGCCGACTATGCGGCCTCCACCCAGGCGCGCACCACCAGCATGGGCGGCGCCAACCCCGATTATTTCATGCTCACACACCCGGACAACGAGGGCGCCCGCGAGCGACACTGGGGTGACCAGTGGCACTTCGCCATCTCGCGCATGGTAGTGGCCTGTCGAGCCTACGGGCTGCGGCCGATCGATGGCCCGTTCGGCGACATCTCCGACCCGGAGGGCTATCTCGCGGTTTCGCGCAGCGTCGCCGCGCTCGGCGTGGAGGGCAAGTGGGCGATCCACCCGTCACAGATCGAACTGGCCAACCAGGTTTTCACCCCCGCGGACAAGGAGGTCGATCGCGCACGCCGCATCCTGGAGGCGATGGATGCAGCCGCCCGGCAGGGCCGTGGCGCGGTGGCGCTGGACGGCCGCCTGATCGACGCGGCATCCATCCGCCAGGCGCAGGTGCTGGTCAGCAAGGCCGACCAGATCGAGCGCTCGCTCGCGGCACGCCAGTGACAAGCGCCAGCAACGGAGCAGCCACGTGAATATCCACGAGTACCAGACCAAGGAACTGCTGCGCGGCTACGGCGTTCCGGTCCCGCCGGGGCGCGTCACGCACAACGTTGACAACGCGGTGACCATCGCCGAGGACCTCGGGGGTGAACGCTGGGTGGTCAAGGCGCAGATCCACGCCGGCGGCCGCGGCAAGGGTGGCGGCGTGAAGCTCGCGAATTCACTCGAAGAAGTACACAACCACACCAACGCCATGATCGGCACGCAGCTGGTGACGCCGCAGACCGGGCCTGCCGGGCGCCTGGTGCAGCGTGTGCTGGTGGAACGGGCCAGCAACATCGAGAGGGAATACTACCTGGGCATGGTGGTCGACCGGGCCACCCAGCGCGTGACGGTGATCGCCTCCGCCTCCGGCGGCATGGACATCGAGGAGGTCGCACGCGCCACGCCCGAGCGCGTGATCCGCGAGAGCGTCGACCCGGCGGTCGGCCTGATGAGTTTCCAGTGCCGCAAGATCGCGGCGAAGATCGGCCTGCATGGCAAGCAGATCAGCGCTGCCAGCAAGCTGATGCTGGCCCTGTACCGCTGCTTCCGGGACAAGGATGCGCTACTGGTCGAGATCAACCCGCTGGCCGAGGTCAACGGCGGCGAGCTGATCGCGCTGGACGCCAAGATGTCCTTCGACGGCAACGCCCTGTATCGCCACTCGGATATCACCGAGCTGCGCGATTTCGACGAGGAGGATCCCAAGGAGGTCGAGGCCACCGGTCACGGCCTGAACTATATCGCGCTGGACGGCAACGTCGGCTGCATCGTCAACGGCGCCGGCCTGGCCATGGCCACCATGGACGCCATCAGTTTCCACGGCGGCAGGCCGGCCAACTTTCTCGACGTCGGCGGCGGCGCCTCGCCGGAGAAGGTCGGCAACGCGTTTCGCATCGTGCTGGCCGACCCGAATGTGAAAATCATCCTGGTCAACATCTTCGCCGGTATCAACCGCTGCGACTGGATCGCCGAGGGACTGGTGCAGGCGATGCGCGACCAGAGGATAGAGGTGCCGATCGTGGTGCGGCTGGCCGGTACCAACGTAGAGCTGGGTGCGCCGATACTGGAACGTTCCGACTTCCCGTTCATCATGGCGGACAACCTGGACGATGCGGCGACCAAGGTCATGGCAACGCTGGGGGCCTCCTCATGAGTGTATTCGTACACGGGTATTCGCGTGTCGTCATCCAGGGATTTACCGGGCAGCATGCCACCTTTCACGCCGAAGAGGCCATCAGGAACGGCACCACCATCGTCGGCGGCGTGACCCCCGGCAAGGGCGGCCGGGAACACCTCGGTCTGCCGGTGTTCGACACCGTACACCAGGCGGTCGAACACACCGGTGCCGACGTGGCCGGTATTTTCGTTCCCCCGCCGTTTGCCGCAGACGCGATCATGGAAGCCCTCGAGGCCGGTATCGGCGTGGTGGTCGTGATCGCGGACGGCATCCCGGTGCAGGATATGGTGCAGGTCAAGCGCTACGCCAGGGATCGCAACGCCGTCATCATCGGGCCGAACACGCCCGGCATCATCACCCCGGGAGCATGCAAGGTCGGCATCATGCCATCGCATATCTACACGCCGGGACGCATCGGCGTGGTCTCGCGCTCCGGCACGCTCAACTACGAAGCCGTGCAGCAGATGTCGGCGCTCGGCATGGGCCAGTCGACATCGGTCGGCATCGGCGGCGACCCGGTCAACGGTACCGACTTCGTCACCGTGCTGCGGGCCTTCGAGGAAGATCCGGACACCGATGCCGTCATCATGATCGGCGAGATCGGCGGCCAGCAGGAAGTCGAGGCGGCCCGCTGGGCGCGCGAGCACATGAAAAAGCCGGTGGTCGGTTTCATCGCCGGAGTCTCGGCGCCGCCCGGCCGGCGCATGGGCCATGCCGGTGCGATCATATCCGGCCAGGCGGATACCGCGAGCGCCAAGATGGATGCCATGGAGGAACTGGGCGTGCATGTGGTGCGCAATCCGGCGCTGATCGGCGCGACCGCGCACAGGGTCTTTTCCTGAAGGTGTCGCAGGGCAGATTTTTTCCTGATATTCCTGCGCTGGAATATCAGGAAAAAATCTGCCCTGACACCGCTTCGTCATTGCTTGCGCGCCGCCTTGCGCTTAAACTACCCGCTTGAAATTATTCACTAAGCCGCCGTTTTCCAGCGGGTTTCCTGTCTCGCTTAATTTCTATCTTTTCTATCAATGGAGTCTGGCATGGCAATTGAACGGACCTTTTCCATCATCAAACCCGATGCGGTCGCCAAGAACGTCATCGGCGAGATCGTCAGCCGTTTCGAGAAAAACGGCCTGCGCGTCATCGCCATGAAAATGCTGCATCTCACGAAGGAACAGGCCGGGGGGTTCTATGCCGTGCACAGGGAGCGCCCGTTCTACAACGACCTCGTCGAGTTCATGACCTCGGGGCCGGTGGTGGTACAGGTGCTGGAAGGCGAGGACGCCATCCGGAAGAACCGCGAGCTGATGGGCGCCACCAATCCGGCCGAGGCCGCGCCGGGTACCATCCGCGCCGATTTCGCCAAGACCGTGGACGAGAATGCCGTGCACGGCTCCGACGGCCCGGACACCGCCCGGCAGGAAATCGAGTTCTTCTTCAACGAAGGGCTGTGCCCGAGAACCCGCTAGGCGGATCCTGGTCGAACCGGCATGACCGCCACCCCTAAAACCAACCTGCTGGCCCTCGACCGTCCGGACCTGGAACGTTGGTTCACCGAGCGCGGCGAGAAGGCGTTCCGCGCCTCGCAGCTCATGCAGTGGTTGTATGGCCGGGGGGTGGTGGATTTCGCGGCGATGAGCAACATCGGCAAGGCGCTGCAGGCGGAGCTGTCCGGCTGGGCCGAGGTGCGGCTGCCCGAGGTCGCCGCGGACAGGCTCTCCGACGATGGCTCGCGCAAGTGGCTGTTCCGGCTCGCCGATGGCAACTGTATCGAGACCGTTTTCATACCGGAGGAGGAGCGTGGCACGCTGTGTGTATCGTCGCAGGTCGGCTGCATGCTGAACTGCAGTTTCTGCTCGACCGCCCGACAGGGCTTCAACCGCAATCTTTCCACCGGCGAGATCGTTGCTCAGCTGTGGATGGCGACACAGCTGCTGGGCCGGCGTCCGGACGCCGGACGCAGGATCTCGAACGTCGTCATGATGGGCATGGGGGAACCCCTGCTGAATTACGGCAACGTGGTGCGCGCGATGCATATCATGCTGGACGATTTCGGATACGGCCTGTCGAAACGGCGCATTACCCTGAGCACGGCGGGCGTGGTACCGGCGATTCGGCAGTTGCGTGCGGACTGTGACGTCAGCCTGGCGGTTTCGCTGCATGCATCCTCTGACGCGCTGCGCGACGAGCTCGTGCCGCTGAACCGGAAATATCCGATCCGGGAGCTGCTTGACGCCTGCCGGGAATATGCCGGTGAGGGGCGCCGGCGCGTCACCTTCGAATATGTCCTGCTGGCTGATGTCAACGACACGGATTCGCACGCGCGCGCGCTGGCACGCTGTCTCGAGGGCGTTCCGGCGAAGGTGAACCTGATACCCTTCAACCCGTTCCCGCAGACGCGCTACCGGCGCAGCACGGACGGCCGTATCCTGCGTTTTTTCGAAATCCTCAACCGGGCCGGTATCGTCACCATTACCCGTAGAACGCGCGGCGACGACATCGAAGCGGCCTGCGGCCAGCTGGCGGGGCGATTCCGGGACCGGACACGGCGGCGCGAACGTTCACAATCTGTCAACCAGGTGCTATGAACATGATGATCAGGATGCTAGCGGTTTGCCTGCTGTTGCCCTCGCTGCTGGCGGGATGCGCGACCGCCAGGAACGACCTTGAAAAGGACAAGATGACCGCCGCTGCACGGGCGAACACCCAGCTGGGCGTGGAATACCTGCGCAAGGGTGAATACGAGACCTCGCTGAAAAAACTGAAAAAGGCGCTCGATATCGATCCGGACTATCCCGACGCCCATGACGCGATCGCCGTGCTGTACGAACACGTCGGCAAACTCGATCTTGCGGAAAAGCACTACAAGCGCGGCCTCAAGCTGAACCCGGACAACGCCGGCGCCCATAACAACTACGGACGCTTTCTCTGCAGCACGAAGCGATACAAGGAGGCCGAGGAGGAGTTCCTGACTGCGGCGAACAACGCATTCTACGCCCTGCCCGAACTGCCGCTGTTTAACGCGGGCCTGTGCATGGAGGCGCAGTCGAATCCCGCGCGGGCGGAAGCGTACTACCAGAAGGCACTGGAGAAGAATCCCGCCTACGGACCCGCGCTGCTGCAGATGGCACGGGTGAGCTACGACCAGGAAAGTTACCTCAGCGCACGCGGTTACATGCAGCGCTTCCAGCAGGCCAGCCCGCATACGCCCGAGAGTCTGTGGCTGGCGGTGCGCGTCGAGTACGCGCTGCGCGACAACAAGGCCTGGGGCAATTACGCACTGAAACTGAAAAACAATTTTCCGAACAGCAGCCAAGCCGCCCTGTTGATGGAGTGGGAGCATGAGCACCGGTCGGGAAAATGATGCATCGGGACAGGCATCGTCCGGGCGGGAGGTTCCGATAGGACGGCAGCTCGCGGCCGCGAGGACCGGACGTAATCTCGATATCGATACGGTCGCGCGCGAGCTCAAGCTGGATGCGGCGATCATCAGGGCGCTTGAGGCCGACGACCGTGCGTCCCTGCCGGCGCCGATTTTCGTGCAGGGCTATCTGCGCAGCTATGCGCGGCTGCTCGAGCTGCCCGTACAGGAACTGCTGCAGCGCTACACCGCAACGACCGGCGCGCCGCCGCCGCTCACGGTTACCCGCATCGAACGCCGGGTACCGTACATGCAGCTGCCGTCGACGCGGCTGATACGCAATATCGTGTTGCTGCTGCTGACGGGGATCATGATCTGGCTGGCCTATCCCTATGCGGAACAGCTGCTGACATCCAGGGGGCAGGGGACCACGGAACAGGAACCCGGCCATCTCGATCTGCCGCCCGCAGGCCGGTAGCCGGGTACGGCAGGATACGACAGCCTGTTCACCGCAAAGCGGCCGGCACGGCGAACAGGCGCGACTGGCGCTGCCGCCGGCCCGACGGAAATCCGGAATAGCACATGAGCAAGACGATCCAGGCCGTAAGAGGCATGAACGACACCCTGCCGGGGGACACGTACGCCTGGCAGTACCTCGAGGCGGTGTTGCGGGAGGTGGTTCATGCCTACGGCTACCGCGAGATACGCCTGCCCGTGGTCGAGAAGACGGAGCTGTTCAAACGTTCGATCGGCGAAATCACCGATATCGTCGAAAAGGAGATGTACACCTTTGTGGACCGCAACGGCGACAGCCTGACACTGCGTCCCGAGGGCACGGCGGGCTGCGTGCGCGCCTGCATGGAGCACGGCCTGCTGCACAACCAGGTGCAGCGGCTCTGGTATGCCGGCCCGATGTTCCGGCATGAACGTCCGCAAAAGGGCCGCTACCGCGAGTTTCACCAACTGGGTGTCGAGGCCTTCGGCATGGCGGGTCCCGATATCGATGCCGAGATGATCTTCATGAGTGCACGCATCTGGCAGCGCCTCGGCATCGGACAGACCGAACTGCAGCTCAATTCGCTGGGTACGCTGGAGGCACGCGGACGCTACCGTGACGCGCTGGTCGGGTATCTGCGATCCCGCGCGGATGAACTCGATGAGGACAGCACGCGGCGGCTGGCCGGCAATCCGCTGCGCATCCTCGACAGCAAGAACCCGGCCATGCAGGCAGTGATCGCCGATGCGCCCAACCTCGTCGATTATCTCGATGATGCGTCGCGGCGGCATTTCGAGGATCTGCGCGGCCTGCTGGATGCCGCCGGTATACACTACCGGATCAATCCGCGGCTGGTGCGCGGCCTGGATTACTACTCGAAGACCGTGTTCGAATGGGTGACCGACCGGCTCGGTGCGCAGGGCACGATCTGCGCCGGCGGGCGTTTCGACGGTCTGGTCGAGTACCTCGGTGGCCGGCCGACCCCGGCGTTCGGTTTTGCCATCGGGCTGGAGCGCCTGCATTCGCTGTTGCTGGCGGACAACGCCGGTCTGCCGGAGGACAACCCGCACTTCTACCTGGTGCTGGGCGGTGAGCGGGGCCTGCAGTGCGGCATGCTGTTCGCCGAACAGCTGCGCACGGTCGAACCGCGGCTGCGCATCCAGACCCATTGTGGCGGGGGCAGTTTCAAGAGCCAGTTCAGGCGCGCTGACCGGAGCGGGGCGGTCTATGCGCTGGTGATCGGCGATGAGGAGGCCGTGCAGCAGAGCGTTGTCGTCAAGCCGCTGCGCGACGGAAAGGCGCAGTTTGCCGTGCCGCAGCATCAGCTCATGGAGCGGTTGCGGGACATGTTGGACAGTTAACGAGTGATACGGCCACCCGGCCGGCTGAGGTAACCAGCGGGAACAGGAGTCTTTGATGGAAACGCACGTAACGGAAGAGCAGCAGCTCGAGGCGGTCAAGAAGTGGTGGCAGGAGAACGGCAGTTCGATCATTACCGGGGTGATACTCGGCCTGGCCATACTGTTCGGCGTCAAGGCCTGGCTGGCCTGGCGGGAGAATGTCGCCCAGCAGGCTTCCGACATCTATGCGACGATGCTATCGGCGCTGCGGCATGAAGACAGCACGGCGACGGCGGAACGGGCCGGCATGCTGATCTCCGAGTACAGCGGCACGCCGTACGCCGCCTTGGCGGCATTGGCCATCGCCAGGGTGAGAGTCGAGGAAAACTCGCTGGAGGCCGCACAGACCCAGCTGCAGTGGGTGGTCGATCACGCGAAAACGGATTACATCCGCGCGATAGCGCGCCTGCGCCTGGCCCGCGTAAAGCTGGCGTTGAAAGACACAGACGGCGCGGAAGCCGTGCTGAACGCGGCGGGTCCGGCGGTGGATACGGAGGTGATGTTCGCCGAACTCCGGGGCGACATCGACAGTGCGCGCGGCAAGCCGCAACAGGCAGCCGACGCCTACCAGAAGGCGCTTTCCCTCATGGCGGCGGATTACCCGGGCAGCCACCTGCTGCAGCTCAAGTACCAGAATGCGCGAGAGCAGGCCGGCGCCGCACCCGAGGCTGGGCAGTGAAACGCGCCCTGTTGCTGATCCTCGCCGGTGGCCTGTTGACCGGCTGTTCGACGCTCTCGTCCTGGTTCGGTGGCATCATCGGCGGCGAGGACAACACCGAACCGCCGACCCCGCTGGGCGAGTTCGAACCTTCGGTGCATCTCGACAAGCGCTGGAGCACGGATATCGGCGTCGGCTACGACGGGCAATTCATCAACCTGCAACCGGCGATATCCGGCGACCGGTTGTTCGTGGCGGATCGCAATGGCCGGGTGATGGCGCTGGAAGCGGACTCCGGCAAACCCGCCTGGTCCACCAGGACGGATGCCGCGATTGCGGCCGGCCCGGGCGCGGGAGAAGGACTGGTGGTTGTGGGCACCAGCGATGCGGAAGTCATTGCGCTCAACGCCGGAGACGGCGGCGTGCGCTGGAAGGTCGAGGTGAGCAGCGAGGTACTGTCGGTACCCAGGATCGATCTGGACAAGGTGATCGTGCAGACCGCCGACGGCAGTCTCGCGGCGCTGGACGGTGCCGACGGTCGGCAGCTGTGGATCAACGACAGGACGGTGCCGGTGCTGACCCTGCGCGGCACCAGCTCGCCGGCGGTACAGCTGGGTGTGGTGGTCGCCGGCTTTTCCAACGGTAAGCTGGCCGCGTTCAGCGCCGAGAAGGGCTTCCTGGCCTGGGAGAAGAGTATCGCCATCCCGAAGGGGCGTTCGGAACTCGAACGCATCGTCGATATCGACGGCAATCCCGTCATCGCCGGCGGTGCCGTGTTCGTCTCCACCTTCCAGGGCCGTGTCGCCATGCTGGACCTGAAGTCCGGCAATGTCGTCTGGGAACGTGACATGTCATCCAGCGCGGGTCTGGGCGTGGATTTCTCGCAGGTATACATCACCGATGACAAGAGTCACGTGTGGGCGCTGTCACGCAACACCGGTGCCTCGGCCTGGAAATTCGAGGGTCTGGCCTGGCGCGGCTTGACCGCGCCACAACCGTTTGGCGACTACGTCGCCGTCGGCGACGCGGAAGGTTACCTCCACCTGCTGTCGCGCTACGATGGACACCTCGCCGGGCGCATCGAGGTGGACAGCGCCGGTATCCGGGCCCGGCCGCTCGCGGTCGATGGCGTGCTGTACGTGTACGGGAATTCCGGCAAGCTGGTCGCCTATACGCCCGAAGAAAAATAGCGGACAGTCCACGGCCGACTGCCGAGCAGCCGGGCCCGTCACGAGCCGACATCACCCGCAGACAGCACATGTTACCGGTTATTGCACTCCTCGGCCGCCCGAACGTCGGCAAGTCAACCCTGTTCAACCGTATCACGCGCAGCCGGGATGCGCTGGTCGCGGAATTTCCCGGCCTGACGCGCGACCGCCAGTACGGCGACGGCAAGCTCGGTGAGCGCCCGTACATCGTCATCGACACCGGCGGACTGAACGGGGCGGACGGTGAGCTGGAGGGGCTGATGGCCCGCCAGGCCTGGCAGGCCGTGACCGAGTCGGACCTCGTATTCTTCATGGTCGATGCGCGGGAGGGCCTGACTACGCCGGACGAATCGGTGGCCGATGCACTGCGCCGTACCGGCAAGCCCTGTATCCTGGTCGTCAACAAGACCGACGGCATCGATGCGGACGCCGCCGTGGCCGAGTTTTACGCCCTCGGGCTGGGCGATCCGCAACCGATCGCCGCCAGCCACGGGCGCGGCGTCGGTGCACTGATGGAACAGGCCCTGACCCGGCTGCCGAACACCGCAGCGGTTGTCGGTGCGGAGGGCCCGGACGTCGATGGCATCCACGTCGCCGTGGTCGGCCGGCCCAATGTCGGCAAGTCCACGCTGATTAACCGCATGCTCGGCGAGGAGCGTGTACTGGTGTTCGACATGCCGGGCACCACGCGTGACAGCATCTTCATTCCCCTGCAGCGTGACGGCGTCGACTACACACTGATTGATACGGCGGGTGTGAGGCGCCGGGCGCGCGTGAATGAGCGCGTCGAGAAATACAGTGTCATCAAGACGCTGCAGGCCGTCGACGCGGCGCACGTGGTGATCCTCGTGCTGGATGCGCAGCAGCAGATCAGCGAGCAGGATGCGAGCCTGGCCGGCTACATCACCGAAAAGGGGCGTGCGCTGATCGTCGCGGTCAACAAGTGGGACGGACTGGACGGCCATGCGCGCGATGGCATCCGCGACCAGCTGGCCCGGCGCCTGCCGTTCCTCGACTTCGCCACCACCACGTTCATCTCGGCGAAACACGGCAGCGGCGTGGGCGAGCTGTTTCCGCAGATCCGGCAGGCGCACGATTCGGCGATGCGCGAACTGTCCACGCCGGAACTGACCCGGGTCCTGGAACGTGCCGTACAGGCGCACCAGCCGCCGCTGGTACGCGGCCGGCGCATCAAGCTGCGCTACGCGCACCAGGGCGGGCGTAACCCGCCGGTCATCGTGATCCACGGCAACCAGACCGCCGCGGTGCCGGCCACCTACCGGCGTTACCTGGTGAATACGTTTCGTGCGGCCATGCAGCTGTCCGGGACGCCGGTCAGGATCGAGTTCAGGACCGGCGCGAACCCCTACGAGGGGCGCAGAAACCGGCTGACCCCGCGCCAGATCAAGCGCAAGGTGCGCCTGCGGAAACACATCGAAAAGAAGCGCCGGTAGCCGGGTTCGGGCGATGCCGGTGCGGGCCGGTACCCGGGTGTGCCACGTTCACCGACGTATCGGAGCCGCCGTTATTCCGCAAGCCTCAACGCATCGAGAAGCGGCTGAATGTGCCTTTTATAGTGTTTCCAGCGACCGACCGATGAACTGTATACCGGCTGCCGCACCTGGTCGTAGCTCGAGGTGAGCACAACGCGTCCGGAGGCATGGGACGCCAGGCACCGCTCATCCCACTCGATACCGCAAAACGCCAGCAGACGACGCACCTCCTGCGCCTGGTCCGAGACCAGCTTCTCGTATTCCAGGGTATATATCGGGATGCCCAGAACGTCCTGCCAATGTTTCATCAATCGCTGATATTGCAAATAGTAGGCTCCCAGCGTCTCCAGGTCATAGGCGTACGGATGCTCACCGTTGAAGTCATACGAGTAGCATGAAATGCAGGTGTCGCGTGCATCCCTGACGCAGTGCACAATGCGTGCATTCGGGAACAGTTGTTCTATCAGTCCCAGGTGGAGGAAATTCTGCGGCATCTTGTCGGTGAAGAACGGCTTGTCATGTCCCTCCGCCGGCAGGCCGGCCAGATAGCTTCGCGTCAGCGCCCCGGCGTTGCCCGGCGTGAGTTGCAAGGCAGCCACGGGATAGGTGCTTCCGGTGTGTAATTTCTCGTGCATCCGTGCGGCGAAGCGGTTGATCATGACCAGTTCGCCGGCCGCCTGTACCTGCGGGTGGACGGAAAGAATCTGTTCAACGAGACTGGTGCCCGAGCGGGGCATCCCGAGGATAAACACGGCCTGCCGGTCCGGGGCCGGACTGTGCGCGAGAACGCGCAGGTTTTCCCTGCTGTATGTGTCGATCAGGGAGTCGACCAGCCGGATGTGATCCTGCAATCGGAATTCGGCGGCCTTGAGTCTGTTGCCCGACTCGAAATTGCGGTATGCGAGATCGTATTCGCGCTTCCTGTCGTACAGCCTGCCAAGCGAGAAATGCATCTCCCGCCTCTGAGCGGCTGACAACCTTGCGTTGTTCAATGCCCTTTCGAGCATCGCGATGGCCTCGTTTTCCAGGCTAAAGTGCGTGCTCAGCAATGCAAATGCAGCTACGGCGTCCGCATTGTCGCCTCTGTCAACGATTGGCCGCAGGAGTTCAAGGGCCTCGTCATGCCTGCCCTGCCGTTCACGCAGCCGGGCGATCTTCACAGTGGCTTCCTCACAGGCGGCATCCACCGTCAGTGCCCTGCTGAAACTGGCGTAGGCGTCATCGATCCGCCCGCACTCGAACAGGGCGCTGCCAAGCGCACAGAGCGCCTTCGGGTTGTCTCCATCGATGGCCAGGACGGACCTGAAATAAGTCAGTGCCTCTTCGGGATTGTTCTGGGTCAGCAGCAATCCACCGAGATTCATCATTGCGTCAATGAAATCCGGCTTGATTCCCAGTGCACTCCGGTACTGTGCAATCGCTTCCTTCGTGTTTCCCTGTTCCTGCAGGACAACCCCGATGTCGTTGTAGGCATCTGCAAATCCGGGCTGGCACTCCACGGCGTGCCTGTAGGCCTCGAGGGCCTCATCCAGCCGGTTCTGTACCTGCAGCATGTACCCCAGGCTCCGGTAAGCCATCGCATGCGTCGGCGCCAGTTCCGTAACGCGGCGCAGGCAGGATTCCGATTCTTCATGGCGTTCCAGCAAGCCGTACAGCGTGGCCTGGAGATACCACTTGTCAGGGTCATCCGGTTCCAGTTCAAGGGCCCTGCGGCACGCCGTTGCGGCGTCATCGAGCCGGCCGGCCGCGTAGCAGGCATTGGCCAGGCCGGCGTGTGTCCTGGCATCCGAGGGGGCCAGTTCGACGGCGCGGCCGAAGCTTTCGATGGCCTCGTCGAACAGCTGCAGCCGGCCGCTGAGATTGCCGAAAGACAGCCAGTTATTCACGTTGTCTCCGTCCACGTCGCATGCGTGTCTGGCAAGATTCCGCGCCTCGCCCGTATGACCGGTCGCCGCCAGTTTCCGGGCGCGAATCAGGATGTCGGAGGAATGTTCTTCACTCATTGCAGACACGCAGGAGGCGACATACCTCAGCGCCGGCGGGCGTTCGGCATGCCGGTCCGCAGCACCCGCGTTGCCTGTCCTGGCGCTTCGCCGCACGGTTCTTCTGCAGCTTCGCTGGGATCGTCGCTCCTGTCGGCCAGCCGGGTATCGCGTGCAGCCGCTCGAGCAGGGCATCGATCGCCGCACTCGTGCCGGCAATCGTGCCGTAGATGCCTTTCTGCGCCAGCAGCAGCGTGCCCTGGAGGCGGTGCCGTTGCATCGCCGCCGGCAGGGGTGCGCGCAGTGCGCGTTGAGCGCCAAGACGGCCGAAAAGGTACAGGGTACAGAAAATGGTCGGTGCAGGATCGTTGCTCATGGCCGCACGGCTCGTGAAAACGGACATCAGTATAATGCGTGGACGGACGGGTCACCATCGGGCATAAGTGCAGGCCCGACCCGGTTATACTATCCGGCAGCGGCGAACGGGAGGATCCATTGCAATCATTCAGACACAGTCGGCAAATCCTCGCCACCGGGTTACTGTTGCTGGCGGCCAGTTTCGCGGTATTCGGCGAAGAGATCGCCAAGAGCATCTTCCTGGTCATGGAGGACAAGCGCGTGACGGCGGTGAACGCCGAAACGGGTCAGTTTTTCGACCTGGACGTCGATGCCAAGGAGGTGGTCGAGCAGCACATCGTGGCAAAGGGCGTCGCCATCATCGTAACCAATCAACGCTTTGCCGGCATCGGCCAGTGGCCGTCGGGCTGGGCCAGCCGCCGCAGGTCGGCCGGCGAACAGGTGATCAGCACCGAGGCCGAGGACACCGCGGCCGTCATCGTCACGAACGACCGGGTGCTGTCATTCAATGGCAGGACGGGTGCGTGGGCGGAGAAGCGGCGCTGATCCGCGGACGTGGCCCGGCGGCGGATCAGCGCCAGCCACTGAGCGCCGTCCCGGTGTGAGCCTGGGCCGGGACCCGTGCGACGGGTCGGCCGGACCCTGCTAATCCAGGTATTCGAACACCTTCACGATCTTCTCCGCACCGCCGACCTGGCGCGCCTGGTCGCTCACGGCATCCGCCTCGCGGTGGTAGAGCAGCCCCATCAGGTAGACCACGCCGTCTTCGGTGACCACCTTGACGCGGGTCGGGTCGAAATCTTCCACGCCCTTGATGTTGAACAGCGCGGCCTTGACCTTGGCGGTGATCAGCGTGTCATTGGAGCGGGTCATGAGCGAGTTGGGAGCGGCGATGGCCAATTCGTTATGCACCATGCGCACCTTATCCGTGCCGGCCACGATGTCCTGTACCTGCTGACGGAGCGTTTCGGTCGGCGCCTGCCCGGTGAGCAAGACCACGCCGTTGAAGCTGGTGACGCTGGCGTGGACCTGGCTGTTCAGGTCCTTGTTCTCCAGGATGGCGAGGCGCGCCTTGAGCTCGATGGCCTGGTCATCGACGAAGGTGCCAACGGTACGACGGCTGTGCAGCGCGGCGCCCCCGGCGGCGGCACCGCCCACCACCACGGGGGCGCAGCCGTAGAAGGATGTGGCGGCGAGGCTGATCAGTAGCAGGGTGCTGGCGGGTTTCATGTCGTTGGATCTCCTTTCGATGGGTGGTGGTTATCGGGCCCGGCATGGGCTATGCGACCGCTTGCCCGCGGCATTGTTCCCGGAACGTTTTCATGCGCTGAACGCATTCCTGATCCAGTCGGGTGCGTCGTTGCCGCTGATCGTGACGACGTCGAAGCGGCACGGCAAGCGGGCGATGCGCGGGTGCGTCTGCAGGTAGAACTGTGCACAGGCGATCAGCCGCGCCTGCTTGCGCCGGTCGACGCTTTCGGCCGCCGAGCCGAATCGTGCCTGCCGGCGGTAGCGAACCTCGACAAACACCACGCAGTCCCGGTCCTGCATGACCAGGTCGATCTCGCCGTGGCGGCTGTGGAAGTTGCACTGCAGCAGCTTGAGTCCGTGCGCCTGCAGGTGCCGGCGCACCTGCTGCTCCGTCTCCCGCCCGCGCGCGCAGGTCGCGCCGTTCAACGGATGCGGCCGTCGTCGGCCGTGGCGCTGGCGGCGGTCTGTTCGAGCAATACGGGCAGCCCGCCCTGTATGCGTGCGCAGCGCAGGGTGCGATCGAGCCGCCCCTGCCGGCCCAGCGACAGGTTGCCGGTGACGCCATGGTAGGCGCCGGGCATGTTGTTGCCGAGTTCGCCCAGGTAGGGTGTGATGCGGTAGGCGTCGATGCCCAGTGCGAACAGGCGGGCGTAGCGGCGGCTGCCGTCCGGCCAGAATTCCGCCACGGCGGCCTGCAGGTGCGACCAGTTATCGCGGCTCTCCAGGGTCCATGGCATGTCGCAGAAAATGATGCCGTTCATGTCGCTGTCCCTGGCCTGGTCCGGAATGCCGGTGTAGACGCGCGAGGTGGCGTACACGGGCAGCGAAGAGGCGCGGTAAAAACTGAGTTGCGGGCGGATCAGGCGCGCCTGGCGGGGCGAGGCGATGAGAAAGACGAAATCGGCGTCCTGGCGGGCGCGCGGTTCGAATTCCAGGCGTGTGCCGAGCAGACGGGTCAGCTTCCGGTGGCGCGCCTCGCTCGCATCCAGGTGCAGCAGGGCACTGAGCACCTTGCCGTGGTCCGCCTCGTCGTCGTCGTAGCGCGCGGTGTCCAGAATGCGACCGCCGAGCGCCTGCCATTCCGCGGCGAATGCCGAGAACACGCGTTCGCCCCAGTCGTTGTCCGGCAGCAGCGCAATGCCGCGCTGCAGGCCGTTGCGCCAGGCCAGGCGGGCCGCCTCGCGGGCCTCGTCTTCCGGCGCCAGCCCGAACTGGTACAGGGCCGGGTTCGCAAGCGTCGGATCCTCGCTCTGATTAAGACCCAGCACCGGTACGGCCAGTGGCTCTACCCTGGCCAGCGCCTCTACCGATTCCTTGCGCAACGGCCCGATCACGAAGCGTGCCCCGTTGGCGACCGCCTCCTGGTAGGCCGCGACGGCGCGCTCCGGCGTGTCGCCGCTGTCGTAGATGCGCAGCACCGGGCGTCGGCTATCCTCGGGCGCATCATAGTAGGCGGCCAGTATCCCGTCGCGTACGGCGCCGGCGACAGCGGCGAGCGGGCCGTGCAGCGGCAGCAGGACGGCCACCTGTTCCGGCGGCTGCCCGGCCGTGCGCATGGTGTCCAGCAGCCGGGCGATGAACTGCCGGCTTGCCGGATGCTCGGGGTAACGCTGCTGCCAGTGCGGTATCACCTCGGCCAGGGCCTCCGGCTGCTGCAGGTAGAGGCGGGTGAGTTCGACCAGTTCCATCCAGCCGCTCAGCGGATCCGGTGGCGGCGCCTTGCGCAGCTGCTGCAGTTCGCCGTCGGTCAGGTTGTTGAGTGCGTCCCAGAGCGCGCGCTGGTTCGCCAGCTGCTGCCCGGGATCGTCCAGCAGCGGGTCGAGCAGGATGCGTTCCTGTGCACTGGGATAGAACTGCGAATTCTGCAGCAGGGCCTCGGCACGCAGGCGATGGTACTCGGTGCGCAGGGCCGTATCGGCCGGTGCCACCTTGAGCAGGGCCAGCACCTGTTCGGGATGCTGCCAGGCGAGTTCCAGTTCCGCACGGCGGATGACATAGTGTTGCTGCAGGTCGTCCGAAAGCCCCGCACCCTGCAGTTCGTCGAGCAGGTTCGCGGCACGCGCCGTATCGTTGCCCCGGATCAGGCTGCCCGCGGCCAGTAATTGCAGCTGATACTTCTCGGGCAGTGCCGCGTCAGACGCCGCCTGCAGATAGAGTTGCGCGGCACCCTGGAAATCACCCATGGCCTCGCGCGCCTGTGCCTGTGCCTGGAGACGTGCGGGTCCGGGTTTTATCAGCGTGCCGGGCATGCCGCCGCACCCGGCGAGCATGGCGGCAAGCAGGCCGGCGAGCAGGCGGCCTTTCCAGTTAAACACACAAACAGTCATGTGAAATCAGACGCATGGACGAATTCGGGTGACTCTACTGAAAAGCGACTGTGGCGTCCACTTTTTGCATCCTGTTCCTCCGGGGGTGGCGATCTCTGCTAGGATGCGGCTGCCATGGGCCATGAATCACCGCATACCGGCGTGCTGTATGTCGTCGCCACGCCGATCGGCAACCTGCAGGACATGACACTGCGGGCGGTGGAGTGCCTGAAATCGGTTGCACTGGTGGCGGCCGAGGATACCCGGCACACCCGCAAACTGTTCACCCACTACGGCATCGGGACGCCGTTGCTGGCGCTGCATGAACACAACGAGCGGGAGATCTCCACGCGGCTGCTGGCCCGGCTCGCTGCCGGCGAGGCGCTGGCGCTGGTGTCCGATGCCGGTACACCGCTGATCAGCGATCCCGGCTTCGTGCTCGTGCGCGCGGCACGCCAAGCCGGTGTGCGCGTGGTCCCGGTACCCGGGCCCTCGGCGCTGGTGACGGCCCTGTCCGTGGCCGGACTGCCTACCGACCACTTCCTGTTCGAGGGCTTCCTGCCGGCGCGGCAGGCGGCGCGCCGGCAGCGCCTGCAGGCCGTGCGCGCCCTGCCGGTCACGCTGGTGTTCTACGAGTCCAGCCACCGCATCGTTGAATGTCTGGCCGACATGGCGGACTGCCTGGGTGTGGCGCGCCAGGCGGTGGTCGCACGCGAACTGACCAAGGCCTTCGAAACCGTGCGCGAGGGCAGCCTCGACGCGTTGCACGCGTGGCTGCGCACGGATGCCGACCAGCGGAAAGGCGAGTTCGTGGTGCTGGTGCAGGGCGCCGAGACCGCGCCCGGTATGCTCGACGACGCCGCGTGCCGCACGCTCGAGATCCTGCTCGGTGAGATGCCCCTGCGCCGGGCGGCGGCTCTGGCGGCGCGAATCACCGGGGTCCCGAAGAACCGCCTGTACGAGTTCGGACTGCAGGTAAAAAAAGAGTAAGAGGGTATCCCGAACAGTCTAGAGCCTATCTCACAATCGCCACGGTTGCCGGGGGTTGCGTTCGAAAGGCACGCCGGCGGCGTTGCACCGCTTACCCGTACATTGATATGGCACCGGCGCTGTGCGCCTTGCGATGTTCAGGGAGGTACAAGTACCGCGGGAAGCAGGAGAAGGTGAGACCGCGCAGCGTCGAGAGACTGGCCAGGGCCATGCCGGCAGCGGCCAGGCACGTCTTTCGGACAGCGTTGCTGCGCGTGCGGAATTATGAGATGGGTTCTAGGCCCCGTGCCGGTGCAGCGCCCATTCGACATGTTCTCGCACCAGCACACTGGGATGCCCCCTGCGGCCGTTGAGGGCGGCGACGACCCTCGGCGAGGTGGGCGCGTTGCCCAGTGCAACGGCGATGTTGCGCAGCCAGCGGGTATGACCGATGCGGTGGATCGCGCTGCCCCGGGTGCGCTGGTCGAAGTCCGCTTCGCTCCAGGCGAACAGGTGGACGAGTTCGCGGTCATCGAGCCCGTGCCGTGGCAGGAAATCGTGCTCCGTGGCCGGCCGGGCGAAACGGTTCCAGGGGCAGACCAGCTGGCAGTCGTCGCAGCCGTAGATGCGGTTGCCGAGCAGCGGGCGCAGGGGTTCGGGGATCGCCCCGCGCAGTTCGATGGTGAGATAGGAGATGCAGCGCCGCGCATCCAGCGTGTACGGCGCGATGATGGCGCCGGTCGGACACGCATCGATACAGGCGCGGCAACGTCCACAATGGTTCTCCGCCGGGCGGTCCACCGGCAGCGGCAGGTCCGTGTACAGCTCGCCGAGGAAGAACCAGGAGCCGTCTTCTGCGTTGATCAGGTTGGTGTGCTTGCCGATCCAGCCCAGGCCGGCATTGCGCGCCAGTGCCTTTTCCAGCACCGGCGCACTGTCGGCAAAGGCGCGGTAGCCGAACGGACCGGTCACGGCGCGGATCCGGTCGGCCAGCCGCTGCAGACGCTGGCGGATCAGCTTGTGGTAGTCGCGTCCGAGCGCATAGCGCGAGACGTAGGCGCGATCCGGGTCGTCGAGCACCGCGTCGGCGGCCCGTGCCGTGCCGGGCCAGTAATCCATGCGCAGCGAGATCACCCGCAGCGTGCCCGGCACCAGTTCCGCCGGACGGCTGCGCCGCGTGCCATGGCGCGCCATGTAGTCCATGTCGCCGTGATACCCGGCGTGCAGCCAGCCCAGCAGACGGGATTCGTCCTTGGCCAGTTCAATGCCGGTGATGCCGGCCTGCCGGAAGCCGAGTTCAGCGGCCCAGCGCCGGATCCGCATGGCCAGCGTTGCGTAATCAACCGTGTTATCAGCTGCCGGTGTCTGGCTCATGAGGACTGGATCTGGCGGTCGTCTTCAGAGTATGTTGCCGCTATTCCGAGTAATTGCAAGGCACATGCCATGACAGCTGACACGGCGATATCCGGCCTTATCCCGCTCTACGGCGCGGTGCAGATGCGCGAACTGGACCGGCTGGCGATCGAAACGGCCGGGATTCCGGGCTACACCCTGATGACGCGGGCTGCCACCGCCGCCTGGGCGGCGCTGCGCGCGCGCTGGCCGCAGTCACGTAGACCGGTCGTGCTGTGCGGGGCAGGCAACAATGGCGGTGACGGTTATGTGCTCGCGCGACTGGCACGGGCGGACGGCCGCCACGTGCGTGTGCTGCAAATGGGAGATGCCCAGCGCACGGGCCGCGATGCACAGACGGCGCGGTCGGCCTGGCTGGCGGTGGGTGGCGTCGTGGAACCGTACTACGCCGCCGCACTGGATGACGCGGATCTCGTCGTCGATGCCTTGCTCGGAACCGGTTTCGCCGGCCGCCTCGCTGCGCCCTGGATCGAGCTGATAGAGGACGTCAACCGTTCGGGCTTGCCGGTGGTGGCCATGGATATTCCCAGCGGCCTCCACGCCGATACCGGTCACGTCGCGGATACCGCGATCCGTGCACGGCTGACGGTGACCTTCATCGCTCGCAAGCCGGGGTTGTATACGGGGGAGGGGCCGGCGCAGTGCGGCGAAATCGTGTGTGCCGGCCTCGAGGTACCCGGCAGCGTGCGCAAGCAGGTGGCGCCGACCGCCCGGCTGCAGGATGATCCGGCGACTGGCATCCTGTCCGCGCCGCGCGCACGCTCGGCACACAAGGGGGCGTTCGGCCATGTGCTGGTGGTGGGCGGCGATCACGGCATGGCCGGCGCTGCGCGCCTGGCCGGCGAGGCGGCCCTGCGTAGCGGTGCCGGCCTGGTCAGCGTCGCGACGCGCCCGGAGCATGCCGCCTGGATCACTGCAGGTTGCCCGGAACTGATGTGTCATGGCGTGTCCGCAGCGCGTGATCTGACACCGTTGCTGGAACGGGCCACGGTCATCGTGATCGGCCCGGGGCTCGGTCGTTCGAGCTGGGCACAGTCCCTGCTGGCGCATGTGCTGACCACGCGCCAGCCGCGAGTGGTCGATGCCGATGCCCTCAATCTGCTGGCGCAGGACCCCGTGCGCTGTACGCATGCCATCCTGACCCCGCATCCCGGCGAGGCCGCGCGCCTGACCGGCCTGGACACGCAGACCGTGCAGGCTGACCGTTTTGCCGCGGCGCGTGCGATCTCCGGACGCTACGGCGGGGTCACCGTCCTGAAAGGGGCCGGCACCGTCATCCATGCCGCCGGTCTGTTGCCGGTGGTGTGTACGGCCGGCAACCCCGGTATGGCCACGGGTGGCATGGGCGATGTGCTGAGCGGTGTGCTGGGTGCGCTGCTGGCCCAGGGCATGGCATTGCCGGAGGCAGCCGCCAGCGGCGTCTGCCTGCATGCCCGCGCCGCCGACCAGGCAGCGCGCGACGGGGAGCGCGGCATGCTGGCGCGTGACGTAATCGCCGCGCTGCGCGCCGTGCTCGCGGCATGTCAGACCTGACCCTCTCCCTCGCCGATGCCGATGCCATGGAGGCGCTCGGACAACGGCTGGCCGGCGTGCTGGGCAGTGCCATCGTCTATCTCCAGGGTGGGCTGGGAACCGGTAAGACCACGCTGGCACGCGGTATCCTGCACGGGCTGGGTTACACGGGCAAGGTGCGCAGCCCGACCTACACGCTCGTCGAGCCCTATCCGGTTGCACAGGGCATGGTCTATCACATGGACCTCTACCGGCTCGCCGATCCCGGAGAGTTGGAAGGGCTGGGACTGCGCGACATGCTGGAAAGTCGGACATTGCTGCTGATCGAGTGGCCGGAGCGTGGCGCCGGCGGCCTGCCGGCCCCTGACCTGGTCATCAGGATCAGTGGCGCGGATACCGGCCGGATCGTCGATGTGGTGTCTGGGAGTGCCCGCGGACGGTATATATTGGACTTGTTCGAATCGTTGTGATTGAGTTCCTTAGCCACGTGACCTCTTCTTGACGCACAGGTTTGAGTGCTATCTTGAGGAGAACAAACAGTATTTCTTGCAATTCCCGGCCGTTTGTGGCTACAATCCCCCAGAACAAACAGGGTATAGAGGCCCCGGATACCGTGCGAAAACTGCTCACAGGGTTATTAATTTTCTTTGTTTATCAAGGTGTTGTGTCCGCCGCGCCGAGCCTGCTCAGCGTCCGTCTGTGGGCGGCTCCCGATCGCACTCGCGTGGTGTTCGACACCAGCGGCCCGATCTCACACAAGCTGTTCACCCTGAAGCATCCGGACCGGCTGGTGATCGATGTGCCGGCCGCACAGGTACCCGCGAACCTGGAGGTGTCCGGCGGGCTGGTGAAGGGCATTCGGGCGGCCCGGAATAAACCGGATACCCTGCGCGTCGTGCTCGACCTCAAGCAGGCGGCCAGGCCGCGCAGCTTCAACCTGACCCCGAACGGACAGTACGGACATCGCCTGGTCATCGATCTTTATGCCGATGCGTCGGATGAGGCTCCGGCGGACACCGCTGCGACGGGCACGCCGAAGCCGGCCGTTGTCAGCCACCCCAGCGAGATGCGGGATCTGGTGATCGCGATCGATGCCGGACACGGCGGTGACGACCCCGGCGCCATCGGCCGGCGCAAGACGCGCGAGAAGGACGTGGTGCTGGCCATCGCCCGGCGTCTGGCCCGGCTGGTCGGACAAGAGCCTGGCATGCGCCCGGTGCTGATTCGCGAGGGCGACTATTACATCGGCCTGCGCCAGCGCATCGAAAAGGCGCGCAAGCACAAGGCCGACCTGTTCATCTCGATCCACGCCGACGGTTTCACGGATCACCGCGCCTCCGGTTCCTCGGTCTATGTCCTGTCGCGGCGCGGCGCCTCTTCGGAAATGGCGCGGGTACTGGCGGCCCGGGAAAACGCCGCCGACCTGGTGGGCGGTGTGAGCCTGGACGACAAGGACGAACTGCTGCGCGAGGTGCTGCTGGATCTCTCGCAGACGGCAACGCTGGAGGCCAGTTTCTCGGTCGCCGACAACATGCTCGGTGAACTCAAACATATCGGTAAGACCCACAAGTCCAGCGTGCAGCAGGCCGGATTCGTGGTGCTGAAGTCGCCGGACATCCCCTCGATCCTGGTCGAGACGGCGTTCATCTCCAATCCCGCGGAAGAACAGAAGCTGCGTGACGCCAGGCACCAGGAGCGGCTGGCGCGTGCCATGCTGAGCGGCATTCGTGACTATTTCGGCAAGCACCCGCCCCCCGGCACGCTGGTCGCCCGCAAGTACGTGGTCAAGCGCGGCGATACCCTGAGTGACATCGCGCAGCAGTTCAGCGTCTCGCTCAGCAGCCTGCGTGGCTACAACAGCCTGAAATCCGACACACTGCGGGTGGGCGACACGCTGCGTATCCCCCCGACCCAGGACAGCTGAGTCCGCCGCCGGTCTACTCTGGCGGTGTCCCTGACGGTATGATGCGGTGGCCGATACGCCACCGCCCACCGTCATGCCCATACAGGTCCTGCCATCGCGTCTCATCAACCAGATCGCCGCCGGCGAGGTCATCGAGCGCCCGGCCTCGGTCGTCAAGGAATTGCTGGAAAACTGCCTCGACGCCGGCGCCAGCCGTATCGAGATCGACATCGAGCACGGTGGCCGGCAACGTATACGGGTGCGTGACGACGGCGGCGGTATCCCGCGCGACGAGCTGTCGCTGGCACTGTCGCGCCACGCCACCAGCAAGATCGCCGCGCTTGAAGACCTGGAGCGCATCGGCAGTCTCGGCTTCCGCGGCGAGGCGTTGCCGAGTATCGCCTCGGTGTCGCGGCTGCGGCTTAGCTCCTGCAGCGTGGAGTCGGATTCGGGCTGGATGGTGCAGGGTGACGGGTCAGATGCGGTGCTGGTCCCGTCTCCGGCCGCGCACCCGCGCGGTACCACCGTGGATGTCCGCGACCTGTTCTTCAACACGCCGGCGCGGCGCAAGTTCATGCGCGGTGACTCCACCGAGTACAAGCATATCGAGACGGTCGTGCATCGCATCGCGCTGAGCCGCTTTCCGGTCGCCTTCAGCCTGCAGCACAATCAGCGCGGCATCCTGCACCTGCCGCCTGCACGCGGCCGGGAACAGCAGGAACGACGCGTCGCCGATCTCTGCGGCAAGCGCTTCGTGGAACAGGCCCTCTACATCGAGCACACGGCGGCCGGACTGTCGCTGCACGGCTGGGTGGCGTTGCCTACGTTTTCCCGCAGCCAGCCCGATCTGCAATATTTCTACGTCAACAATCGCATGGTGCGCGACAAGCTGGTCACGCACGCGGTACGCCAGGCCTATCAGGACGTGCTGTTTCATGGTCGACACCCGGCCTTCGTGCTGTTCCTGACGCTCGATCCGGCCGCGGTCGATGTCAATGCGCATCCGACCAAGCACGAGGTGCGCTTCCGTGACGGCCGGCTGGTGCATGATTTCCTGTTCCGTACGCTGCACGAGGCGCTCGCCGGCGTGCGGCCCTCGAACGCGCAGGCGGTACCACAATCGGCGCCCCTCGCCGAGGCGCTACCGATCGATGGCAGCCGCGGCATGACCCCGGCCCAGCCGGGATTGCGTTTCGATGTACGCGAACAGCCCGGCCGCTATGCCGCACTGCACCCGCAGCCGTCGGTCGCCACGCCGGCCATCATGGACGCGGCAACCGATGCGTATCCGCTCGGCTTCGCACTGGCCCAGCTGCACGGCGTGTACATCCTTGCGCAAAACGCGCTGGGACTGGTACTGGTCGACATGCACGCCGCCCACGAACGGATCACCTATGAACTGCTTAAACAGGCCCAGGCTGGCGAGGGCATCCGTTCGCAGCCGCTGCTGGTACCGTTGCGGCTTGATGTCAGTGCACGCGAGGCGGATGCCTGCGAGGCGCAGCAGGCGGCGTGCCGGGAACTGGGCCTGGATATCGACCGCCTGGGGCGCGAGCAGCTCGTGGTGCGCGCGATACCCGCGCTGCTGCATACCGCGGACATCGGGTCTCTGGTGCGCGACGTGCTGTCGGATCTGCTCGAGCACGGCAGCAGCCGGCGCGTGCAGGAGTCCATCAATGCCTTGCTGGCCACCCTGGCGTGCCACGGCTCGGTGCGCGCCAACCGGCGCCTGACGACGGACGAAATGAACGCGCTGCTGCGCGACATGGAACGCACCGAGCGCAGCGGGCAGTGCAATCACGGCCGTCCCACCTGGGTACAGCTCGGCATGGCGGAGCTGGATAAGTTGTTCCTGCGCGGGCGGTGACAGGGCAGGGCATCCCCGCGCTATGGCGTAAAAAACGCCGCGCAATTCGATTGTGAACACAGAGAAACCACAGTCTTGGACGCCCGGTCGTATTACGAATAGTTCGGTGGACGTAGCACCACAACACCGTTGGCAGTCTGCGCCATTGCCTGGGTGCCGGGTAGGGAGCGCGTGTATTTCTCCGTGATCGCTGTGCGCGCTGTGGCGGGTTAAGAGTCCCCGTATATACTCTCCTCCCGTCTTCAGGCGGCGGATCGCTCTGCACGCCAATGCGCTTGGCTGGCTATGGACGGGCGGTATGAAAGCAGGGTTCCTTCTCCCTCCGGGAGCAGGTCAGGATGAAGGGATAAATGACGGTGTTTTCTGTTTGACGCCCCGCTCCCCAACCCTCCCCCTGAGGGGGCGGGGGTTGATCGGCCGGATGGCCGGTCGATCCGGCTTTCGGCCATAACCCGAAGTCACCGGCTTGAGCCGGTGGCGTGTTCACCCGTGACGGTTTCGTGCGAGATGGATGGATTACGTGTCTGAACATCAGTTACCGCCGGCCATCTTCCTGATGGGCCCGACCGCCACCGGCAAGACCGAACTGGCAGTCGAGCTGGTACGCCGTCACCCGCTGGAGGTCATCAGTGTCGACTCGGCCCTGGTGTATCGCGGGATGGATATCGGCACCGCCAAGCCGACCGGGGATATCCTGCGGCAGGCACCGCACCGGCTGATCGACATCCGTGACCCGGCGCAACCCTATTCGGCCGCGGCGTTTCGCGCCGACGCGCTGGCGGCGATGACGGAGATTACCGCGGCCGGGCATGTTCCCCTGCTGGTCGGCGGGACCTTCCTGTATTTCCGCGCCCTGCAGCAGGGACTGTCCGCGCTGCCGGCCGCCGATCCGGCCGTGCGTGCCAGACTGCAGGTGGCACTGCACCACGATGGACTCGACGCTCTGTACCGGCGCCTTTCGGAGGTGGACCCGGCAAGTGCGGCGCGGCTCCAGGCGAGCGATCCGCAACGTATCCTCAGGGCACTTGAAGTCTATGAAATCACTGGAAAACCCATGAGCGCCCTGCTTGCCAGGGGACGTGGCGAGGCACTGCCTTACCGGCTGCTGAAGCTGGCCCTGATACCCGGCGATCGCACCGTGCTGCACCAGCGAATCGCCGCCCGCCTGGAAGCCATGTTGTCGGCAGGCTTCGAGTCCGAGGTCCGCCGCCTGATGGCGCGCGGGGATCTCTCGTCTGAACTTCCGGCGCTGCGTGCAGTCGGTTACCGCCAGATGTGGCGCTACCTTGGCGGTGAGATCGGGCGTGAGGAAGCGCTCGGTAGAATCATCGCGGCCACTCGCCAGTATGCCAGGCGCCAGCTCACCTGGCTGCGCGGCGAGGCGGATGTGGAGTGTTTCACCGCCGAGGCGCCGGATACGCCGTCTCGTATCGGGGCCCGGGTGGCGGCATGGCTGCGCAGGAGGGCGTGAAACAGACTGCGATGCCAGGGGAAAACAGGTATGATCAATCCCATGGTATTACATCGACTAATCCACTAATATTCACGCGGAATTGGTGTTCTGGCGGGTTAACGCGGAATCGGTGTTCTGGCGGCCTTGCGCGGCCGGCGGTGCAACAACAAGGAGATAATGACATGAATAGAGGACAATCTTTGCAGGATCCATTTTTGAATGCACTGCGCAAAGAGCGAGTCCCGGTATCGATCTACCTGGTAAACGGCATCAAGCTGCAAGGTCAGATTGAATCATTTGACCAGTTTGTCGTGCTGCTCAAGAATGCGGTCAGCCAGATGGTTTACAAACATGCCATTTCTACCGTGGTCCCTGCACGCAATGTGCGCTTTTCCGGCGGTGACGAGCAGGGCAGTCCGGAACCCGGCAATGCGTAGGCACAACTCCAGCATGACGGTGCAGCTGTTTGTTCGAACGTCCTGAGACCGGCGAACGGACCGTTCTGGTCCACGTTTATTTTCCCGAAGGAACCGGGCAGGAAGATCTGCAGGAATTCACCGAACTGGTGCGCTCCGCCGGCGCGACGCCGGTTGCGACGGTCACCGCGAACCGCGCGGTGCCCGATCCGCGTCTGTTCGTCGGCCGGGGCAAGGCGGAGGAAATCCTGGCCGCGGTGCGTGCTCAGCAAGCCGACGTGGTGATCTTCAACCACACGCTCAGTCCCAGCCAGGAACGCAACCTCGAACGCCTGCTCTCGTGCCGCGTGCTGGGGCGCACCGGCCTGATCCTGGACATCTTCGCCCAGCGTGCGCGTTCCTTCGAGGGCAAGCTGCAGGTGGAACTGGCCCAGTTGCGGCACCTGTCTACCCGGCTGGTGCGCGGCTGGACGCACCTGGAACGCCAGAAGGGCGGTATCGGTCTGCGCGGACCGGGCGAGACCCAGCTCGAATCCGACCGGCGCATGATCAACATGCGCATCAAGATGATCGACCGCCGCCTGGAGAAGGTGGAACGCCAGCGTGACCAGGGTCGCCGCGCGCGTGCGCGTGCCGAGATACCCACCGTCTCGCTGGTCGGGTATACCAACGCCGGCAAGTCCACCCTGTTCAACGCGCTCAGCGGCGCGGATGCCTATGCCGCAAACCAGCTGTTTGCCACGCTCGATCCCACCCTGCGGCGCATCGAGGTGCCGGGCGTCGGTCCGCTGGTGCTGGCGGACACGGTCGGCTTCATCCGTCACCTGCCGCACGACCTGGTGGCCGCGTTCCGTGCCACGCTCGAGGAGACGCGGCGCGCGGACCTGCTGCTGCACGTGGTCGATGCAATGGACGAGGAGAAACTCGCGCACATCGAGCAGGTCAACGCGGTGCTCGCCCAGATCGGAGCCGGGGATATCCCGCAGATCCGGGTCTACAACAAGATCGACCGGTCCGAGATCGAGCCGCAGCTGGAGTTCGGCGAGGACGGGCTGCCCGCCCGGGTCTGGGTGTCGGCGGTCACCGGCGCGGGCCTTGACCGGCTGGCGGAGGCGCTTTGCGGGCATTTCCACGGCCGCCAGGTGCACGGCTGGCTGCGATTGCCGGCCGCGGCGGGCGGCGTGCGCTCCTGGCTCTACACCATCGGCCAGGTATTATCGGAACGCGTGGACGAGCACGGCGACTGGTGGCTGGAGATCCGCATGGCGCAGCGCAACTTCGACCGGCTCATGCGTGAGGCGGGTGGCGATTGCGATTTCCATCCTGCTGATTCCGCCGCAATTGTTGCGGGCACAGCGCAAGCTTCTTAAACTTGCACCCTGTTGAGGCGCATGCATTCCGCAATGCAGGGCGCGTTTTGGCTGACTGGAGTAATGTATGGCGTGGAATGAACCGGGCGGAGGCAAGCGTGACCCGTGGGGCAGCGGTGGCGGGAACGACGGGCCGCCGGACCTTGACGAGGTGGTCCGCAAGCTGCGTGAACGGATGGGCAGCCTGTTCGGCGGCAGGTCCGGACGCGGCGTCGGCGCAGGCGCCGGCAAGCCGTTCAACTTCGGCCTGGTCTTCGCGCTGGCGCTGGCGGCCTGGGTGCTGTCAGGTATCTACATCATCGAGCCGGCCGAACGCGGCGTGGTGTTGCGGCTGGGCGAGTACCATGCCATGACCGGGCCGGGACCGCACTGGTATCCGCGCGGCATCGATACCGTCGACGTGGTCGACGTCGATCGGCTGCGCAGCGTCAGTCATCGGGCGAAGATGCTGACCAAGGACGAGAACATCATCCAGGTCGAACTCGCCGTGCAATACCAGGTCAAGGACGCGAAGGACTACCTGTTCCAGGTACGCGATCCGGATTTCACCCTGCAGGAGGCCACCGAGAGCGCGTTGCGCGAGGTGGTCGGCAACATGGCCATGGACGACTTCCTCAGCGGCGGCCGCGGCACGATCGTACAGCAGACCAAGGACCTCACCCAGGAAATGCTCGACAAGTACAACACCGGCCTGGTGCTCACCAGCGTCAACCTGCAGGATCCGCAACCGCCTGAAGAGGTACAGGGCGCGTTCGAGGATGCCATCAAGGCGCAGGAGGACGAGGTCCGGTACAAGAACCAGGCCGAGGCCTTCGCGCTGGATATCCTGCCCAAGGCGCGCGGTGATGCCACGCGCCTGCGCGAGTCGGCCAATGCCTACCGCGAGCAGGTGATCGCCAAGGCGGAAGGTGAGGCCAGCCGCTTCCAGCAGACACTCACGGAATACAAAAAGGCCCCCGAGGTGACCCGCAAGCGCATGTACCTCGATACCATGGAATACGTGCTGGCCAATACCAGCAAGGTGGTCATGCAGGTCAAGAACGGGAACAACCTTATGTATATTCCGCTGGACCGGCTGATGGAATCGCGCGGCACTTACCTGCAGACGCCGGACGACAATGCGACGCCCGATGTGAGCCCGGGCACCGGCGCGCAGCAATCCGATATCCGTCTGCGCAGCAGTTCGCGCAGCGGGGGAGGGCGCTAGCCATGGCCCGTTTCGCGATAGTGCTGGCAGCGCTGGCCGTGCTGGTGGGCGTCAGCTCGATCTTCGTCGTGGACGAGCGCCAGGTGGCGATCAGGTTCCGGCTCGGCGAGATCGTCAAGGCGGATTACCCGCCCGGGCTGCATCTCAAGGCGCCCTGGCCGCTCAACAACGTGCGCAAGTTCGACAAGCGCATCCTCACGCTCGATACCCGTCCGGAACGCTTCCTGACCAGTGAAAAGAAAAACGTTTCCGTCAATTTCTTCATCAAGTGGCGCATCGCCGATCCTGCCACCTACTACACTTCGTTCATGGGCGACGAGCGTCAGGCCAGCCTGCGCCTGCTGCAGATCATCAAGAACGGACTGCAACTGGAGTTCGACCAGCGCACCATCAAGCAGGTGGTCTCCGGTGAGCGCGTGCAGATGATGGACAACCTGACTCTGGGCGGCAACAACGAGGTCAAGCAGTTCGGCATCGAGATCGTGGACGTGCGCATCAAACAGATCGAGCTGCCCGAGGATGTGCGCAACTCGGTGTTCCAGCGCATGCGCGCCGAGCGCGAACGCATCGCCAAGGAGCATCGCGCCCAGGGCGAGGAGGCCGCCAAGGGTATACGCGCGGTCGCGGAACGCGACCGTACCGTCATCCTGGCGGAGGCGCAGCGCGATGCCGAGAAGACCCGCGGCGAGGGCGATGCCAGGGCGACGGAAATCTACGGCAAGGCCTATGGCAAGAACCGCGAGTTTTATGACTTCTACCGCAGCATGAATGCCTATCGTACGTCGCTGTCCAGCCAGCAGGATGTGCTGGTGCTGGAGCCGGATTCCGAGTTCTTCAAGTATTTCGGCAGCGATACCGGCAGGCAGGATAGCGCCGATTGAGTGGAAAGATCATGTCGTAGCCGGCGCGATGACGACGCAGCGGACGTTTTCCGGCCCGATTGTCACATGCGGCATGCAGCAGGATGCCCCGGGCGGACACCGGGGCTCTCCGGATGGTGAAATGAACTGGGCTGATTTGCTGGCGGCCTGCGCGCTGGTGCTGGTGATCGAGGGCATGCTTCCCTTCATGAACCCGGGCTACCTGCGGCGCATGCTTGAGACGGTGTCGCAACTCGATGACCGGACGCTGCGCGTCGCCGGTCTGGTGAGCATGCTGAGCGGGATCACCCTGCTGTATCTCGTGCGCTAGGGTATCCAGGAAACCGACATGACTCGCAAGGATCAGTGGTTGCTGCCGGAAGGCATCGAGGAGGTACTGCCACCCGAGGCATGGCGGCTCGAGTGCGCGCGGCGCGAGCTACTCGACCTGTATGCGCGCTGGGGCTATGCACTGATCATGCCGCCGCTGATCGAGTACCTCGAATCCCTGCTGACCGGGGCCGGCAACGATCTCGACCTGCAGACCTTCAAGGTCACGGATCAGATAAGCGGGCGCATGATGGGTCTGCGGGCCGACATGACCCCCCAGGCGGCGCGCATCGACGCCCACCCACTGCAGCGGGACGCGCCGACGCGGCTCTGCTACCTCGGCACGGTGCTGCACACGCGCAGTGACGGCTTCGGCGGTTCGCGCAGCCCGCTGCAGGTGGGCGCGGAACTGTTCGGGCATGCCGGGATCGAGAGCGACGTCGAGGTCCTGCAGCTGCTGCTGGAATCACTGGCGCTGCTGGAGATCCCGGACGTGCATGTCAATCTCGGGCACGTGGGTATCTTCCGCGGTCTGGCGCGGGACGCGGGACTCGACACCCCGCAGGAGAACGATCTGTTCGATGCGCTGCAGCGCAAGGCGGTCGCCGAGATCGACGAGATGCTGGCCGACAGCGTGCGGGATGCCGGATGCCGTGAGCGACTGGCGGCGCTGGCCGGGCTCAATGGCGGCTGGGAGGTGCTGTACGGCGCGCGCGAGGTGCTGGACGGTGCCGGTGCGCCGGTCATCGAGGCGCTGGAGAACCTGCGTGCCATCGCCGAGCGGCTGCAGCCGCGCGCCGGCGATGTACAGATCGACTTCGACCTGGCCGAGTTGCGCGGATATCGCTACCAGACCGGCATGGTGTTCGCGGTGTTCGTCCCCGGTTGCGGGCAGGAGATCGCACGCGGCGGTCGTTACGATGCCATCGGCGAGGTGTTTGGACGGGCCCGGCCTGCGACCGGCTTCAGCACCGACCTGAAGACCCTGATGGACCTGAGCCCGCGTGACTTTGATGCCCGACCGGGTGCAATATTCGCCCCCGCGTCCGGTGACGACCGGCTGGACGAGACCGTGGCGGCATTGCGCGCGCGGGGCGAGCGGGTGGTGGTGGCCCTGCCGGGCCAGGCCGGCGGGGCGCGCGCCATGTATTGCGACCGCTGCCTGACACGGGAAGCCGACGGCTGGGTCGTGCGGCCGCTTGACTGAATCCGCTATTACGGCATCGGCGATCGCTGCGCCGCGCGCGCAATGACGAGATGCAGGCATTTAAAGAAATCGATTGAAAACCGAATCCCAAAGCGAGACAGGTAATGGGCAAGAACGTAGTCGTCATAGGGACCCAGTGGGGTGACGAGGGCAAGGGCAAGGTCGTCGACCTGCTGACCGACAGGGTCGACGCGGTGGTGCGTTTCCAGGGCGGGCACAATGCCGGCCACACCCTGGTCATCGATGGAGCCAAAACCGTGCTGCACCTGATACCGTCCGGTATCCTGCACGACAGGGTGCAGTGCCTGATCGGCAACGGTGTGGTGTTGTCGCCGGACGCGCTGTTCGAGGAACTCGACATGCTGGAGGCGGCCGGCGTGCCGGCCGGCTCGCGCCTGAAGATCAGTGAATCCTGCCCGCTGATCCTGCCCTACCACATTGCGCTCGACCAGGCGCGCGAGCGGGCGCGTGGCAAGAAGGCCATCGGCACGACCGGGCGCGGCATCGGACCGGCCTACGAGGACAAGGTATCGCGGCGCGGGCTGCGGCTGGGCGAGATGCTCGATCCCGCGCACTTCTCCGAACGCCTGCGCGAGGTCATGGACTACCACAATTTCATGCTGGTGCATTTCTTCAAGGCACAAGCCGTCGACTATGCGCAGGTGCTCGACGAGTCGCTGGCACAGTCCGAACGGATTCGGCCGCTCGTCGCGGATATCCCCGGCCTGCTGCATCGCCTGCGCCGGGAAGGCCGCAATATCATGTTCGAAGGGGCGCAGGGCGCGCTGCTGGACATCGACCACGGCACCTATCCCTATGTTACTTCTTCCACCACCACGGCCGGCGGCGCGGCCAGCGGCAGCGGCGTCGGTCCGCGCGACCTCGATTATGTGCTCGGTATCGTCAAGGCCTACACGACGCGCGTAGGCGCCGGGCCGTTTCCCACCGAGCTGTTCGATGCGGACGGCGACCACCTCGGCGAGCGGGGGCATGAGTTCGGTGCAACGACCGGGCGCAAGCGCCGCTGCGGCTGGCTCGATACCGTGGCACTGCGGCGTTCGCTGGAGATCAACAGCGTGACCGGCCTGTGCATCACCAAGCTGGACGTGCTGGACGGCCTCGATACCCTGAAGATTTGCGTGTCCTACCGGCTGAACGGCGCCCGGATCGACGTGACGCCGGTGGGTGCCGAGCAGCTCGAACGGTGCGAACCGGAATACATCGAGTTGCCAGGCTGGCAAGCGTCGACGCTCGGTGCACGGCGGCTGGATGACCTGCCGGCCGCGGCCCAGGCCTATCTGCGCAAGCTCGAGGAACTGTGCGGAAAGCCCGTCGCCATCATCTCCACCGGCCCGGACCGCACCGAGACGATCATCCTGCAGAATCCCTACGAATGAAAAGCGGGTTGAGCGGGCTGGGTGGAACGGAAAGGAACTGGTGCCGAGGAGAGGACTTGAACCTCCACGGGGTTACCCCCACTAGCACCTGAAGCTAGCGTGTCTACCAATTTCACCACCTCGGCGTGATGCAATGCAGCCTGATGCTGCCTGGCGAGCCGCGAACTCTACCGCCTGTATGAAATCTTGTCAATTTGCACGTCACGGCAGCACCCTGACACCGAACCCGAGCGATTTCCGCCATGCCAAAAAAAACCGATAGCAAGCCCACCGCCCGCCGCCGGCGCGATCCGCACCGGGAGCGCGAGGCAGCCCGCTACGAACGTCCGATCGCCAGCCGTGAACACATCCTCGAGGTCATCGACGATGTGGAACACCCGGTCGCCCGGGAGGAACTGGCCGCGCTGCTGGGCATACACACCGAGGACGGGGTCGAGGCGCTGCGCCGGCGCCTGAACGCGATGACCCGCGATGGCCAGTTGGTGCAGAACCGGCGCGACTGCTACGCCCTGGCGGACCGCCTGGACCTGGTCGCCGGCCGTGTCATCGGCCACCAGGACGGCTTCGGATTCCTGGTGACGGACGACGCCAGCGACGATGTGTTTCTCTCGGCACGCCAGATGCGCACGCTGTTCCATGGCGACCGCGCGCTGGTGCGCATCACCGGCATGGACCGGCGCGGACGGCGCGAGGGTTCCGTGGTCGAGGTGCTCAGGCGCAATACCCACAAACTCGTCGGGCGCTTCTACGAAGAACGCGGGGTCACCTTCGTCAGTCCGGACAGCAAGCGCCTGCCGCAGGATATCGCCATACCGGCCGGCGAGACCGGCGAGGCGCGGCACGGCCAGATCGTCACGGTCGAGATCATCGAGCAACCGACCAAGCGTGCACCACCGGTCGGGCGGGTGATCGAGGTGCTGGGCGACCACATGGCGCCCGGCATGGAGATCGATATCGCCATCCGCAGCCACGACGTGCCGCTGGCCTGGCCGCCGGCCGTGACGACGGAGACAGCCGGCCTGGGCGAGGAGGTGCCTGCCGCGGCGAAGCGTGGACGCGAGGACCTGCGCGCGCTGCCGCTGGTCACCATCGACGGCATTGACGCGCGTGACTTTGACGACGCGGTGTACTGCGAGCGCACGCGCGGCGGCTGGCGCCTGCTGGTCGCCATCGCCGATGTCTCGTACTACGTCCATCCCGACACGGCGCTGGATGCCGAGGCATTCGCGCGTGGCAACTCGGTGTATTTCCCGGAGCGCGTCATCCCGATGCTGCCGGAGATCCTGTCCAACGGGCTGTGCTCGCTGAACCCGGATGTCGACCGTCTCTGCCTGGCCTGCGAGATGATCATCAAGCGCGACGGCAGCCTGCACCGATCGCGCTTCCTCGATGGCGTAATGCGTTCGCACGCCCGGCTGACCTACGACGAGGCGGCCGCGATCATGGTCGGGCGCGATGCGCCGGTGCGCGGACGGCACGAACCCCTGGTGCCGCATCTCGATGAGTTGTACCGGCTCTATCAGGCGTTGCGCGGCGCGCGCGAACGGCGCGGGGCGATCGATTTCGAAACCACCGAGACGCGCATCATCTTCGGCAAGGATCGCAAGATCGAGCGCATCGTGCCGCTGGTGCGCAACGACGCGCACAAGGTCATCGAGGAGTGCATGATCGCCGCCAATGTCGCCGCGGCGCGCCTGCTCGCCCGCCACCGCATGCCCACCCTGTACCGCGTACACGCGCGTCCGGCGGCGGAGAAGATCACCGACCTGCAGGAGTTCCTCAATGAGCTGGGGCTGGGGTTGCGCGGTGGAGCGGAACCCTCGGCGCGCGATTATTCCAACCTGCTGGAGCAGGTACGTGGCCGGCCCGACGAGCATCTCATCAATACCGTGCTGCTGCGATCCATGCCGCGTGCCGAGTACAGCCCGGTGAACATCGGGCATTTCGGGCTGGCGCACGAGCACTACGTTCACTTCACCTCGCCGATCCGCCGCTACCCGGACCTGTTGGTGCATCGCGCCATCCGTCACGTGCTGGCCGGGAAGCCGGCAAAGACCTTCCAGTACGGCGCCGGCGCGATGTTAGACCTCGGTGAACACTGTTCGGCGACCGAGCAGCGTGCCGACGAGGCGACCCGCGACGCCATCGACTGGCTGAAATGCGAGTACATGCTCGACAAGATCGGCGCGAGTTTTCCCGGCATCATCAGTGCCACGACCTCGTTCGGGATATTCGTCGAACTCAGCGACATCTACGTGGAAGGGCTGGTACATGTCACCGCGCTGGGCAATGACTATTATCACTACGAACCGGCCCGGCACTGGCTGATCGGGGAGCGCACCCGACGCATCTTCCGGCTCGGCGACGAAGTCGCCGTCAAGGTAGTACAGGTCAATCTCGACGAGCGCAAGATCGACTTCGAACTGGACGAGAACAAGTCCGTGCGCGGCGGCAGGCAGCGCAAGGCGCGCCGCGGCTCCGGGTTGCGCCGCAAGTCGCGCAAGTGAACCGCGGCAGGCGGTCGTGAATCACCCGGCGTACGTGTACGGACGGCATGCCGTTAACGCCCTGCTGAGCGCCCGACCGGCGGCGGTCGCCAGGCTGCTGTTGTCAGACGGTGCCGACCGGCGCTGTGCCGGACTGCAGGCACAGGCTACGGCCGCCGCCATCCCCGTCGAGCGCGTGGCGCGCCGGGAACTCGACCGGTTGCTGCCGGGCGTGAACCATCAGGGCGTGGTCGCCGCGGTGCGGGATGGTGCCTGCACGCTGGATGAAAAGGCGCTGCCGGCCTTTCTGGCCGCCCTCGAAACGCCGGCCTTTCTACTGGTGCTGGACGGGGTGCAGGATCCCCATAATCTCGGTGCCTGCCTGCGCAGCGCGGACGCCGCCGGCGTGCATGCCGTGATCGTGCCTAGGGATCGTGCCGCGGGCATCACGCCGGTGGTGCACAAGGTCGCCTGTGGTGCCGTGCAGTCGATGCCGATTTTCACCGTCACCAATCTGTCCCGCAGCCTGCGTGTGCTGCGCAAGGCAGGCATCTGGCTGTACGGGACCAGTGATCAGGCGGCGCAGTCGCTGTTCGCTGCCGACCTGCGCGGGCCGCTGGCGCTGGTGCTGGGCGGCGAGGGCAGCGGCCTGCGCCGGCTGACCCGGGACCTGTGCGATTACGAGCTGGCCATCCCGATGGCCGGCACGGTCGCGAGCCTGAACGTCTCGGTGGCGGCGGGGGTGCTGCTGTTCGAGGCCGTGCGCCAGCGCACCACCAGGAAATAATGAATAAACATATAGATAGCGTAATTCGGGGGAGAAGCGTCGCCGTGTTCCTCGTCGCGGGGGAAGCGCCGGGGGCCAGGAACAGCACCGGGCGGTCCACGATCGCCCGTCCCTTGCACCCGTCGCCGGCGCCGGGCGGGCTTTACACGGCCGGTGCCTTTCCTTAGAATGCGCGGTCTTTACAAGCGGCTGATTATCAGCTGAAAAAACAGCTCCTTGCCTGTCGCGACAACGGCAGGCTGCCAATCCAGAAGGGGTATTCAGATGAGACATTATGAAATCGTGTTTCTGGTCCACCCTGACCAGAGCGAACAGGTGCCCGCCATGATCGAGCGCTACCGCGCCGCGATCGAGGGTGACGGTGGCAGTATCCACCGACTGGAAGACTGGGGACGTCGCCAGTTGGCCTATCCCATCCAGAAACTGCACAAGGCACATTACGTGCTGATGAACATCGAGTGCAGCACGGGCGTGCTGGAAGAACTCAACAGCTCCTTCCGCTTCAATGACGCCGTGATCCGCAACCTGGTGATCAACCGCAAGGAGGCGGTAACCGAGCCCTCCCTGCTGGTCAAGAAACCGGAGGAGAAACGCGAGCGCGAGCCACGCGACGACGACGATCACGGCAGGACAGCGTCGGACACCACATCCGAATCGGACGATGAAACCGCGTCCGAAGCCGCGTCCGAAGCCGCGTCCGAAACCGCGTCCGAAACCGCGTCCGAAGCCGCGTCCGAAACCGCGTCCTGACGCGACGCATCGAATCGAGAGGAAATACCATGGCCCGTTTCTACCGTCGCCGCAAGTTTTGCCGCTTTACCGCGGAGGATACCAAGGAAATCGACTACAAGGATCTCGCCGTGCTCAAGCAATACATCACCGAGACCGGCAAGATCGTGCCCAGTCGTATTACCGGTACCAAGGCAAAGTACCAGCGCCAGCTGTCCACCGCGATCAAGCGTGCGCGCTACCTGTCCCTGCTGCCGTATACGGATGCGCACTAGCGCGGGAGTCGTGGCGGAGGCCGGGGCGCGGGCCGGTAACGCGTTACATGAAAGGTCTGGCTGAACTCATCGTCAGGGGGCGTTGGCAGGCCGTTCTGATTATCGCGGCCGCGGGGGCGCTGACCTACGTGCTGCCGCCGATGAGCTACCTGGCGGCGGCGGCCGTCGCGCTGGTGACCCTGCACATCGGCGTATTGCCCGGCCTGCAGGTGCTGGGGCTGGCGGGGGCGGTGACGCTGCTGTTTTACCAGTTGCTGGGCAGCACGGCGCTGCTGTTCAACCTGTTGCTGGTGGTGCTGCTCTGGTTGCCATGCTGGCTGCTCGCACTGGTATTGCGGCAGACGCGGATGCTGGGTGATGCGCTGCTGGTCGGCGCGCTGTTCGGTGGCTGTCTGTTGCTGGCTGTGTACGGCTATTTCGGTGACCCGGTGCCCTGGTGGGTGGCGCGGCTGAACGAATTCGAGACGGCGCTGAGCGAGGCGGGAATCCACGTACAGTCGCTGGCCGACAAGACACTGGTCACGCAGATCGCCGCGCTGATGACCGGCGTCGTTGTGTCGTCGCTGTTCACCGGTGTCCTCGGCAGCCTGCTGCTGGCACGCTGGTGGCAGTCGCTGCTGGTGCACCCGGGTGCGTTTCGCGAGGAATTCTGCAGGCTGCGCGTGGGCAGCCTGGCGGGGCTGCTGACCCTGGGCATGATGGTACTGGCGCGTGTTGCAACCGGGGTGCCGGGTGCCCTGGCCGCGCAGCTGGCGATGGTGATGCTGGTGCCCTATCTGCTGGTCGGGCTGGCCGTGATACACAGCCTGGTGAAAAGCGCCGGGTATGGCACAGGCTGGCTGGTCGCCGTTTACGTGGCGCTGGCATTCCTGCCGCAGGCGAGCCTGCTGCTGGCCGGTGGCGGACTGCTGGATACCTGGCTGGACTTCCGTCGACGCTTCAGTCGCGACAGCACCGGCGGGAACTGACGAAACTACATACAGGGGTTGTGAACATGGAAATCATTCTGCTTGAAAAGATCGAGAATCTCGGCGCCATGGGTGACAGGGTCAGGGTCAAGCCGGGATACGGCAGAAACTACCTGGTGCCGAAGGGCAAGGCAAAGCCGGCAACACCGGAGAACATCGCTGCCTTCGAGGCCATGCGTGTGAAGCTGGAGCAGAGTGCCGCCGAGGCGTTGGGTGCCGCCGAGGCACGCCGCGAACGGCTGGAAGGCATGAGTATCTCGATCACTGCCAATGCCGGCGACGAAGGCAAGCTGTTCGGTTCCGTCGGCACCTCGGACATCGCCGCCGCCATCACGGCTCAGGGTGTCGAGGTCGACCGGCACGAAGTGCGTCTGCCGGAGGGGGTGTTCCGCCAGATCGGTGAGTACGAGGTGCAACTGCACCTGCATTCGGATGTCAATGCAACAATAAAACTGAACATTACACCGGAATGATAAACGCCGCAGTCACTGTCGACTGCAAGCTTATGTAATCAGATGATGTAGCAGAACAGGCGCCACCGGGCGCCTGTTTCGCATCTTCCGTATGTCTTTCTCGAGGCACAATTGCCGTTGTAACGCAATGGTGTCATCGCTGCGTCTTTGTGATATGAATACACCCCACAAACAACCCCGCGTCGAACGTTAATAACAGGATCATTACGCAACCCGCAAACTCATGGCAGAGACACTCCGTTCCGCAGACGTTATACATACCGACCACAGCACTCTCAAGGTGCCACCGCATTCCACTCAGGCCGAGCAGGCGGTGCTCGGCGGACTGATGCTGGATAATTCCGCCTGGGACACGGTGGCCGATGCCGTCGGCGAGCAGGATTTCTACCGCCGCGACCACCGGCTGATCTTCCGTGCCATCGCCCAGCTGGCCGAGAAGAATAATCCGCTGGATGCCGTCACGCTGTCGGAATGGCTGGAACAGAACAAGCTGCTGGACGAGGTCGGCGGCGTGACGGCCCTGGGCATGCTGGCGCAGAACACGCCCAGCGCGGCGAATATCATGGCCTACGCCACGATCGTGCGCGAGAATTCCGTGATACGGCAGCTCATCGAGGTCGGTAACCGCATCGCCGGCAGCGGCTACATGCCGGAAGGCCGTGATTCCAGCACCTTGCTGGACCATGCCGAGAAGCTGGTGTTCGAGATCGCCGAACAGGGCAAGCGCGGCCGGCGCGGATTCGCGGATATACGCTCCCTGCTGGCGACTGCCGTCGAACGCATCGACATGCTGTCGCAGCAGGAAGACCCCATCACCGGTGTCTCCACCGGTTTCACCGACCTCGACGGCATGACCGCCGGTCTGCAGCCCGCCGACCTGATCATCGTGGCCGGTCGTCCCTCGATGGGTAAGACCACGCTGGCGGTGAACTTCGCCGAGAACGCCGCCATCAAGAACCGGGTGCCGGTCGGCATCTTCAGCATGGAGATGCCGGGCGAGCACCTGGCGCTGCGCATGATGTCATCGCTCGGCCACATCGATCAGCACAAGATCCGTACCGGAAAACTGGACGACGACGACTGGCCGCGGCTGACCTCGGCGGTCAGCCTGCTGGACGCGGCGCCGATCTTCATCGACGACACGCCGGCGCTGACGCCCGTCGAACTGCGCGCCCGTGCGCGCCGGCTCAAGCGCGAGCATAACCTCGGGCTGCTCGTGATCGATTACCTGCAACTCATGCAGGTGGCCAATACCCGCGAAAACCGTGCCACCGAGATCTCCGAAATCTCGCGTAACCTGAAGGCGCTGGCCAAGGAACTCAACGTACCTGTGATCGCACTGTCGCAGCTCAACCGCAGCCTCGAGCAACGGACTGACCGCCGTCCCGTCATGTCCGACCTGCGCGAGTCCGGTGCCATCGAGCAGGACGCGGACGTCATCATGTTCATCTACCGCGACGAGGTCTACCACGAGGACAGTCCGCACAAGGGACTGGCCGAGATCATCATCGGCAAGCAGCGTAACGGCCCGATCGGCAAGGTCATGCTGACCTTCCGTGGCCAGTTCACGCGTTTCGAGAACCACGCGCGCGACACCTATTACACGGGCAGCGAATACGCATGACGCGCCCCGCGTGCGCACGCATCGACCTCGGTGCGTTGCGGCATAATTTCCTGCGCGTGCGGCAGGCGGCGCCCACCAGCCGCATAATCGCCGTCATCAAGGCGAATGCCTACGGCCACGGCCTGGTGCGTGTTGCGCAGACGCTGGATGCGGCCGACGCCTTCGGTGTGGTCGGACTGGAGGAGGCGGTCGCCCTGCGCGAGGCCGGCTGTGACCGGCGCATCGTGCTGCTGGAAGGCCTGTTCACCATCGATGATATCGCACTGGTATGCGGCTACCGGCTGGATCCGGTCATTCATTCCGATCACCAGCTGGCCCTGCTCGAGCAGGGCAGGCTGAGCCGGTCCGTCGATGTCTGGCTGAAGGTGGATACCGGCATGCACCGGCTGGGTTTCGCACCGGACCGGGTCGAGGCGACGCTGGGTCGGCTGCGTGCCCTGCCGCACATCGGGACCGTCCGCTACATGACGCATTTCGCGCGTGCCGACGAGGCGGGTTCGGACTGCACGGAACAACAGATCGAAACCTTCCGCACCGCGCTCGGCGGGCAGGCCGGCGAGCGCTCGCTGGCCAATTCGGCCGCGGTACTGGCCTGGCCGGCGTCGCATGCCGACTGGGTACGTCCCGGAATCATGCTCTATGGCGCATCGCCCACCGCCGAGCGTTCCGCCGCGGACCTCGACCTGCAGCCGGTCATGACCCTGCGTAGCGAATTGATTGCGGTTTCGCAACGGCGCCAGGGTGATGCCGTCGGGTACGGCGGTCTCTGGCACTGTCCGCAGGACATGCTGATCGGCGTGGCGGCGATCGGTTACGGTGACGGCTACCCGCGTCATGCGCCCGCGGGTACGCCGGTGCTGGTGAACGGGCAGCGCGCGGCACTGGCGGGTCGCGTCTCCATGGACATGCTCGGCATCGATCTGCGCGACCAGCCGGCGGCGCGGATCGGCGATGAGGTGATCCTGTGGGGCGAGGGGCTGCCGGTCGATGACATCGCCACGGCGGCCGGCACCATCGCCTACGAACTGCTGACCGGGGTCAGCCCCCGCGTCCCCAGCGCCAGCCGCTGATTGCCCGCCCTTGCACTTTTTTCTCACTTGACAGGGCGCGTTTTACGTCTAGCTTTATGGCTGCAGCGTCAATTTGCGCATGCAGGTTCTTATATTTTCCATGCAGGCGGATCATTCGTCAGACGTGCTGACATCCGTGATGGAATTCTGGCAAGCCAGGGGGCGGCCATAATGGAACCCAATAGAGTACTGGGCATTTCTGGTTTTAAGCACGGCCATTCCCTCCTGTTTGCACGTCCGCGAGTCGCGCACCAGGCGCGCCTGGCGGATCCATCCGGTCGAAATGTGACCGGCATCACGCCGGTGACCCAGGTCATACCGCAATCGCTTTAAGATGAACCCGGCACAGGGACGCGTCCGGCGCTGGATGGATTAACGTAGTCAATCAGGAGGTAACCATGGCACACGTCGAATCGATAAGATCTCCCGGGTCCAATGGCAGTGTCGAGGTGCTCGTGCATGTTGATGAAGTGCTGGATGACGGCCAACGTCTGGATCTCGTGAATCACCTGGAATCAACCGACGGAATCGGGTCGGCTGAATTCTGTCCGCTGCGCTATCACCTGCTACTGATCCAGTACAACCGGCAGCAGATGAGCTCGCGGGACGTACTGGGACATGTCACCTCGAGGCAGGTGAAGGCCGAACTGATCGGACCGATATAGCGACGGTCCTGCCTTTCACGCCGGGGCGGGTTTGCGGCATCACGGCGCCGGGGTATTTCTCGCGCAGAGCGAACCGGCGCTGTGCGCATCCCATGGGCAGGCAAGGATTGCGCGGGTGCGCGCACCGACGTACAGAGGGTCGTGCTCAGGTGGCGGCGGGCGCCTGGTGCAGCGTAAGCTGGGTGAATGGTATCTCCCAGGTGTGCGCCGTGCACGCCTCAACGCACCAGCCCTGCAGGGAACGGCTCAGACGGACATACCGGTCGGCGAGCGCACCGTCGAAATCGGCGATTACCGCCAGGTCCAGCGACGAGGTGTTGGCCTGCTGGAACTCGACGCTCAGTTTGTTGAGCTGCCCGCCGTAGCCGGCTTCGACGATGCGTTGTTCGATAAATGACCGCAGCTGTTCCGGTATGGTAGTCACGCTGTCACGCTGCAGGCTGTAGCTGATGCCGATGATTTCCTTGATGCGGAAATTGCGCGACAGGTTGACCGGTGAAAGGGCCAGGAAATCCGCGGTAGGGTACGTGCGGTGCGCGCCCCCAAGCGCCACCAGTTCGAGCAGTTCCTGGGTGATGCCCACCACCTTGCCGTACATACCGTCGCTGAGCTGAACCCAGTCACCGCGCACACAGGGAAACCAGGGATCGTCCTTCCTGCACGGCCGGGATTTCAGATCCACCAGATTGTCGATGCGCACGCGCTGAACGATCTCCGCCGCGGGGTTTTCCAGGGTACTGAAGATGTTGATTGTACGGACCCGCCAGGGCAGCCCGTCGAGGTCGATGCGTTCTCCCTCACGCACGGAGCCGATATTCAGAAACAGCTGTATCTGCTGCCAGTAGCGTGGCAGGGCATGGCGCAGCGTCAGGCCGATGCCGAGCAGCAACAGGATGCCGAGGCTGAACAGCACCCAGTCCTCGACCATGAAGAACACGACCATCGGTCCGAGAATGGCCAGCAGGGCGGTCGTCATCCGGTGCAGCAGGTCGAGCAGACGCAGGCGAAAGCTGCGGTGTTCCGCACGGTAGCCGGGGATCAGTCGCACCATGGCGCTGTAGCTCAGCCGTGACAGGAGCAGGATGCCGGCGACGACCAGGAGGGCCTCGATCAGGTAGAGTCCGCGTGCCTTGAAAAAGGATTTCAGGTAACTTTGCGATGCCTCGGCCAGGCTGGCCTCCGATCGCTCCAGCTTCTCGAGCTGCAGCTCGGCCGATTGCAGCTCGCTCTGCATGAAGGTCAGTTGCTTGTTCCAGTCCGCCAGCAAGCCCTGCAGGGTTTTCTCCAGCGCCGCATTGTCGGTGGCCGCCAGCAGGCGGGTGATATTGGCGACCGCGTGTTTAGCGACCGGCAGCTTCGCGTTGTAGTAGGCGATCCTGTCCTTCAGATCGGATTTCTGCCGGACATGACTGGTCATCTCCTTCAGTTCCTTGATGGCCGGGCGCAGCAGGGAAAAAAGCTCGGCCTGGAAATCGAAACGGGCTTCCTCGGGCGCGCGCAGGCTGACGATGTCCGCGCCGGCCGCGATCTCGTTCAGGTTGCGCGTGGTGGTCTGCAGGTCCGTCTCCAGCTTGTCGAGCCGGGCCTGGATCTCCTGCTGTTCCGCCGTACTCTGGGCGGATTTCAGGCTGGCTGCCAGGGTATCCTTGTCGCGCCTGAGTTCACCCTGCAGCTGCATGAGTGATTTCAGGGTGGCAATGGCGTCCTTGCCCTGGGCGTCGGCGGCGGGCGATCCCTCCGCCGCCCGTGCCAGCCCGCCCGGCGTCAGGGCCAGCAGAGCGAGCATTAACAGCAGGCCCAGGCCGATGCGGCACAGGGGAGTGCGGGTATGTATCGGAGGATGCATGTTCATGTGGTGGTATCCTGTCGACCGTATTCCGGGTCGGGTGGGATGCGGCGGCGCGGTGATTGCATCGCTTATAACCCGCGGGTGTCCGCAAGTCCACTCCGCAACGCCCGGGGATGACGCCGCTGCAGATTCCGGTTATCCGGCGACCTGACTCACCATCCCGCGCGAGCCGTGCTGCCGTCACGAATGTGTGCCTGGCCGCTCCCGGCCTCCATGCCTTCCGCGGCGTGTGTCCATCCTTGTACATTGCAAGGCGCGCTGCACCGCACTGTGTGCGGGATTACGGGCAGGCGGGCACGCCGCAGGGGCGCCTTTCGAAGGAAACCCCGGCCCATGGCCTTGTTGCGGTCCGCTCATGTAGCATTGGCTGCACCACACGCTCGCCGCGCTGCGCCATGAACCGGAATCGCCATGGCCGCGGCCGCGCGGGATAGTGAGACAGATTCTGGTCCATCATCATGGCGAAACCGAAAACGACCTATACCTGCAGTGCCTGCGGCGGCCAGTTTCCGCAGTGGGCCGGGCAGTGTGGCGAATGCGGCAACTGGAACACCCTGGTGGAAGGCGTCGCGGCGCCGGCTGCGGCGGCGCCGTCGCGGTTTGCCAACTACAGCGGCGGCCGTGGCGGGGTGGTGACGCCGCTGGCCTCGGTAAGCTCCGACGCGCACGTACGCAGCACGGTCGGGTTCGACGAACTCGATCGCGTGCTCGGCGGCGGCCTCGTGGCCGGCTCGGTGGTGCTGATCGGCGGTGACCCTGGCATCGGCAAGTCGACCCTGCTGCTGCAGGTGCTGGCAAGGCTGTCCGATGATATGGCGTCGCTGTATGTCACCGGCGAGGAATCGCTGGAACAGATCTCCCTGCGCGCCGCACGGCTCGGCATCCGGGGCAGTGCCATCCGGCTCTACTCGGAGACCGCCGTGGAACGCATCATCGCCACGGCACATGACGAGCGACCGCAGGTGATGGTGATCGATTCCATACAGACCCTGTATACCGATGCCCTTAACTCGGCGCCCGGATCGATTGCACAGGTGCGCGAAAGTGCCGCCCAGCTGGTGCGTTTTGCCAAGCAGAGCGGCATCGCCATGTTTCTGGTCGGGCATGTGACCAAGGAAGGGATGCTGGCCGGTCCGCGGGTGCTCGAGCACATGGTCGACACTGTCCTGTATTTCGAGGGTGATCCCGGCGACCGTTACCGGATCCTGCGCGCCATCAAGAACCGCTTCGGTGCCGTCAACGAACTGGGTGTGTTCGCCATGACGGAGAAGGGCTTGAAGGCGGTCAGCAATCCCTCGGCTATTTTTCTCTCACGCCACGAGCAGGCCGTACCGGGCAGCGTGGTGATGGTGACCTGGGAAGGTACCCGGCCACTGCTGGTGGAGGTGCAGGCGCTGGTGGATCACAGCCAACTGGGCAATCCACGGCGTGTGACGCTGGGCCTGGAACAGAACCGGCTGTCCATGCTGCTGGCGGTACTGCACCGGCACGGTGGAATGGCGCTCGGCGACCAGGACGTGTTCGTCAACGTGGTCGGCGGCGTGCGCGTGACGGAAACCGCCGCGGACCTCGCCGTGCTGCTGGCCGTGATATCCAGTTTTCGCAACCGGCCGCTGCCCGAACAGCTGATCGTGTTCGGTGAACTGGGCCTGTCCGGCGAACTGCGCCCGGTACCGAACGGCCAGGAACGCCTGCACGAGGCGGCCAAGCACGGTTTTACACGTGCCGTCATCCCGGCATCGAACCGACCGCGCAAGCCACCCGCCGATATCGAGGTGACCGCGGTGAGCAGCCTGTCGCAGGTGCTCGAGGCGATGACCGGGCTTTTCTGACCGGGCCATCGCCGCGGCATGCCCACGGTGGCCGGCCCGTGAAGCGTCCGGCCGGTACACGCATCATGGCCGCGGGTATGTAAATGATACCGTGACAAGTCCGGCAAGGGCGCCGCAGTCGTCGAATACATAGCGCAAGACCCGGGGAAGCACAGCGGTTCGGGTGACCTCCGCCGTAAATCCAGGGAGGTAATCGCCACAGCCGGTCGCTGTCACCACGCGTTCTCCTGCTGCGGGTGAACTACAATCAGTCTGACCCTTTCTTTAATTCGAGGTGAACCATGGTGGAGATGAATGAAGTTACGGGAAAAACGCTCGCGGCGCTGTCGGCGGACGAGCTTAAGGTGTGGTTCGACAGCCGCTTCGAGGAAAAGATGCAGTCGCACGAGAGTGCCAGGACGCCAAGACTGTCCATCATGGTGACCAAGGGCACCCTGGATTGGGCCTATCCGCCGTTCATCATCGGATCGACGGCGGCGGCGATGGGCTGGGATGCCACCTTGTTTTTCACCTTCTACGGACTCGCCTTGCTGAAGAAGGATCTGAAACCCCATATCAGCCCGCTCGGGAACCCGGCCATGCCCATGAAGATGCCGTTCGGACCGAAATGGTTTCAGGGCATCGAATGGAACATGCCCAACCTGCTCATGGCCGGTGTGCCCGGCTTCGAGGGTCTGGCGACATCGCTGATGAAAATGACGGTAAAAAACCATGGTGTCGCGTCGGTCCAGGAATTGCGCGATCTGTGCATCGAGGCCGAAGTCAAGCTGGTTGCCTGCCAGATGACGGTCGATTTGTTCGGCTGGAAGCAGGAAGATTTCATTCCGGAAATCTCAGAATGGGCCGGTGCGGCAACATACCTCGGCAATGCCAGCGGCGCGGATATCACACTCTTCGTTTAACGAAGGCGATCAGACGAAGCCCGGCAGATTGCGGGCTGGCGAGGCGAGGGGACGGGCGCTGCCGTCGTGTTGCGGGCAAGGGCCGGATTGACATTTTAAATAATTATAATAAACTAATATACTATCTTGTCCGAACACGCGGAGGTACTGGGTATGGGACATGCGTCCTCTGAATTCGACTGTGAATCAATCCTGCAGATGCTGCGTGAAACCCCGGAAGCTGCCGACGCCATCGTCGAGATGATCCGAGATCTGGACGGGATCGACGAAAGCTGCATCGAAATGATCAGGGAAATGCAGCGTTCAAGGGACATAGTGGCATAAACCGGCTTGAGCGTCGGGCCGGTGACGCCCCGGCATGAAGGCGGGCTGTCACCGGCCCCGGGCGGGTGTCCGTATCCGACCCGGCGGGTGCGTCAGCGGTACTCGTACCCTTGCTGACCCCATACCGGTGGCGGTGCGGCACTGCCGCCCTCCTCGAGTTTCCGGATGCGGTCTTTCAGGCGCTGGATCTCCTTGGCATTGTCATTGGTTTCCGGTGCGCTGGCGGGGGGTGACCCACCATAAGCGGGCGTACTGTATCCATAGCCGGGCGCGCCGCCGTAGCCGGGCGTAGTAGTGTAGCCATAGCCGGGATTGCCGCCGTAGGCGGGCGTGGCGTAGCCATAGCCGGTATCGCCGCCGTAACCGGGGACACCGCCGTAACCGGGGATGCCGCCGTAACCGGGGACACCGCCGTAACCGGGGCCGTACCCGCCAGGATAGCCATAGCCTGGTCCGCCGCCATAATAATCGTCGTAGCGATCATCGTTGTGATTGCCGCCCATCCACTTGGACGGGTTCATCATATTGCCCATATCAAACGCGTGGGCCGAGTTGACCAGTAACAGGCCGACCGCCACACGTCCGCAATAACGGATCAATTTGTATTGCATCGGGTACCCTCCCGGCTGATCTTCTGAGGTATTTATACGGCCCGGCTGCTCAGGGCTTGCACTGCACCCGAGTCGCCCCGGGTATCGCGAACAACGGCAACCGGAAGCTGGTGAGGAAGCCGTCATGTGCTCCCACCATACGCCGATTCCACGCTTGCGGCATTAAGTAATTGGTTGTGGCTTGACGGATATCAAGCGCGACCGGGCCGGAATTGCCGGCTCGCCCGTCCGGTCAGGTCTTGTCCGCGTCAAAATCGAGCGACAGCGAATTGATGCAGTAGCGCAGGCCCGTCGGCGCCGGGCCATCCTCAAACACATGACCGAGGTGCGCGTCGCAGCGCGCGCACAGCACCTCGGTACGTGACATGCCGTGGCTGGTGTCGGTGCGGGTGCGGATGTTCGCCGCGTTGCCAGAACGCAGGAAACTGGGCCAGCCGCTGCCCGAATCGAACTTGTCCCGGGAGTGGAACAGTTCCGCGCCGCAGCAGGTGCAGGTATAGGTGCCATCCGCCTTGCAGTGAAGAAACTTGCCGGTAAACGGACGTTCCGTCCCGTGTTGGCGGGTGACCTGGTACTGCTCCGGGGAAAGCTGTGCGCGCCAATCTGCGTCGGTCTTGTGGATCTTGTCAGTCATGGGTATCGCTCCCGCGCGGATCGGTGATGATCTGCGGCCCATCGCCTTCGCGCTGTTCGAGAAAACGTCGCGCCGTCATGATGCCGATCTCGGCCTCGGCGCGCGCCCTGGGGTCGGTATTCCCCACCGCCTCGGATTCGGCCCAGGCCAGGAATTCCCTGACCGCGGCGAGCTGCTGCGGCGGTTCCAGCGAGCGTAGATACGTGCTGGGATGCGCCCGGATGCGGTTATCTTCCATGACCTCGAGATCGAACAGGAGTTTCATGTGCGTGCGGTGTTGCTGGCGGCGGGCGGCCTGTTCAGAGGGGGATAGATGCGTACCGTTTTGACGCGGTTATCCTTGATCTGCAGGATCTCGACGGGGTGGTTGTCGAGCAGCAGGCTGGTATTGGTCTCGGGAATCATCTCGAGTTCCTCGATGATCAGGCCGTTGAGCGTCCTCGGGCCGTCAGTGGACAGCGCCATGCCGAGTGCGCTGTTCAATGCGCGGATGCTGACCGTGCCGTCCACCAGCCAGCTGCCGTCCTCCTGCGGCTGGATGTCCTCGAACTGGGCGGACGGATCGGAGGTGAACTCGCCGACGATCTCCTCGAGGATGTCTTCCAGCGTCACCAGTCCCTGGATGTCGCCGTACTCGTCCACCACGAAGCCGATACGCCGGCGTTCGTGCTGGAAATTGAGCAGCTGGCGGTTCAGCGACGTGGCCTCCGGGATGAAATAGGGCTCGCGCGCGATACGCCGCAGGGCGGCATGATCGAGCTCGCTGCGGTACAGGAGGGGCAGAACGTCGCGCATGTGCAGCACGCCGATGACGCGCTCTATGTTTTCATCGAACAGCGGCATGCGCGTGTACTGGCTGTCGGAGAGTGTCTTGCTGATGGTGACCCAGTCGTCGTTGACGTCGATGCCGGTGACCTCGTTGCGCGGTACCATGATATCCTCGACGGTCACCTTCTCGAGGTCCATCAGGTTCAGCAGCATCGACTGGTGACGCTCGGGTATCATGGCGCCGGCCTCCAGCACGACGGTGCGCAACTCCTCCTTGGTCAGCGCCTGCGAGGCGCCTTCCTCGGGAGACACCCCCAACAGCTTGAGCAGGCCGTTTGCGATCACGTTAACGACCCATACCAGCGGGTACAACAGGCGCAGCAGCGGCAGGTAGACGTAGGCGGCCGGGAAGGCGATGCGTTCCGGGCGCAGCGCGGCCAGGGTCTTGGGCATGACCTCGGCAAACAGCAGGATGACGATGGTCAGCACCATGCCGGCCGCGAAGATGAAGCCCGCGTCGTTGTTGATGCGCAGCGCGATAAGCGTCATCAGGATGGAGGCGAGGATGTTGACGAAGTTGTTGCCGATCAGGATCAGGCCGATCAGGCGATCCTGGCGCTTGAGCAGTTTCTGCGCGCGCACCGCACCGGGGTGCCGGTTGTCGGCCAGGTTCCGCAGACGATACCGGTTCAGCGTCATCAGGCCGGTCTCGGAGCCGGAGAAGAAGGCGGACAGCAGGATCAGGAGAAACAGCGCCGCAAGCAGCACGCTCAGTGGGGTGTCGTCCAAACGGGGACGCCTCTGGTAGATGAGCCTAGCTTAAGTGTACGCAAATCCGCGTGTTGTGTCAGGTTACGCGCCCCAGAATCAGCTCCAGCACGAACTTGCTGCCCAGGTAGGCGAGCATCAGGAAGATGAAACCGCCGATCGTCCAGCGGATCGCGGTGCGACCGCGCCAGCCGAAGCGCCAGCGTCCCCACAGCAGGATGGCGAACACGATCCACGCCACGATCGAGAGGGTGGTCTTGTGCACCAGGTGCTGGGCGAAGATATCCTCGAGGAACAGGGCGCCGGTGACCAGCGCCAGCGTCAGCAGCACGAAACCGACACCGATCATCTGGAACAGCAGCGTCTCCATGACGGCGAGCGGAGGCAGCGCGCGGATGAAGCCGCCTGGCTGGCGGTTGTGCAGGTGACGGTCCTGGATCGCCAGCAGGATGGCCTGCACGACGGCGAGCCCGAGTATGCTGTAGGCCAGCAGCGAGAGGAGGATATGGCTGTCCAGCTGCCAGGAGGAGGCATCGGTGATGAGGCGTTCGTCGGGGTAGGCCAGCAGCAGTCCGATGCTCAGCGCCGCGACCGGAAACACGCCGATCCCCAGGTTGTCGACCGGCTGGAACAGGTCGGCCAGCGCCAGCAGCAGGGCGGTAGTCAGCGTGATCAGCGAGGCCGCGTAGAAAAAGCCCAGGTTCAGGCCGTTTGATTGCAGAACCAGCGGGTACAGGAATGCCGCATGGATGATGATTGCGCCCGCGCTGATGGTGAGGATCTGCTTGCGCCGGCAGGTGAACAGGACGCCGCCGCGCGCCAGCCTCAGCACCAGCAGGGTGCTGGCCGCCAGGTACAATATGATGGATAGCACGCCGGGAAGCATCGGGACCATGCCGGAATCATCGCATAACTGCCCCGGGCATTGAAGGGTCTGCCGGCACCCCCTACAGCGAGGGTATTAAGCGGTTATAATCCGGCCTTTGCCGCCCGGGACAGCACGAACGGAACCACGACACCATGTTTGACAACCTATCCGAACGCCTATCGAAAACGATCAGGAACCTGCGCGGCCAGGGGCGACTGAGCGAGGACAATATCCGGGACGCGCTGCGCGACGTGCGCATGGCGCTGCTGGAGGCGGACGTTGCGCTGCCCGTGGTGAAGGCGTTCATCGACCGGGTGCGCGAGCGCGCCATGGGCAAGGATGTGCTCAAGAGCCTGACGCCGGGCCAGACCCTGGTCAAGGTGGTCAACGACGAGCTGGTGCATGTCATGGGTGACGCGAACGACGCGCTGCGCCTGAACGTGCAACCGCCCGCCGTGATCCTGCTGGCCGGCCTGCAGGGTTCCGGCAAGACCACCAGCAGCGCCAAGCTGGCGCGCATGCTCATGACGCGCGAGAAGAAAACGGTGTTGCTGGCCAGCTGTGATATCTACCGGCCGGCGGCCATCGACCAGCTGCAGACGCTGGCGGGCGAGGTCGGCGCGGAGTTTTTTCCGAGCCATGCCGGCCAGGATCCGGTCGCCATCGCGCGCGATGCACTCGCGCACGCGCGTCGGCAGCACCTCGACGTGGTGATCATCGATACCGCCGGGCGCCTGCACATCGACGACGCGATGATGGAGGAGATCCGGCGTGTGCACGCGGCTATCGATCCCGTGGAAACCCTGTTCGTCGTCGACAGCATGACCGGCCAGGATGCCGCCAACACCGCGCGCACCTTCAACGAGGTGCTGCCGCTGACCGGCGTCATTCTCACCAAGACCGACGGCGACGCGCGGGGCGGTGCCGCGCTGTCGATCCGCTCCATTACCGGCAAGCCGATCAAGTTCATCGGCGTGGGCGAGAAAACGGCGGCGCTGGAACCCTTTCATCCCGATCGCGTGGCCTCGCGCATCCTCGGCATGGGCGATGTCCTGAGCCTGGTCGAGGAAGCCGAGCAGAAGGTCGACAAGGAGACCGTGGCCAAGCTGGCCAGCAAGATCAGCAAGGGCAAGGGCTTTGACATGAACGATTTCCGCGACCAGCTCGACCAGATGCTCAGCATGGGCGGTCTCGCCGGGCTGATGGACAAATTGCCGGGTATGGGCCAGCTGCCGAAAAATACCATGACCGATGATCGCCAGATCCACCGCATGCGGGCGATCATCAATTCCATGACGCCGCACGAACGCCGCTACCCGGCGGCGATCAACGGCTCGCGCCGGCGCCGCATCGCGGCCGGTTCCGGCACCCAGGTACAGGATGTGAACCGCCTGCTCAAGCAGCACCTGCAAATGCAGAAGATGATGAAAAAGATGTCGAAAGGCGGGATGGGCAAGCTGCTGCGCGGAATGAAGGGTAAGGGGCCGATGGGGCTGCCGTTCTGAACCGGTCCGCGGAAAAAATAAAAACGGTGGCGTAAGCCACCGTCAAGCGTTGCGCGATGCGGGTATCGAATTTATTATTCTTGAACGGCTGAAACAGATACCACTGCGCAAACCGGTTCTTGTGATTGTTGCGTGAGCCCTGTTCTTCGTAGTTGTTTACTGCCTCCCCCTTTATTCTGCTTCTTCTGTGCTCGCGTATATTCAAGGCAATTGCCATGCCAGTCTTGAAAATCTTATTCTGTAGAGTGTGTTAGACGGTTGTCCCGGAAGGCGGCGATGGTCCTGTGGGGATCGACGTAAGGAATGCCGACAGGCCGGACGGGGGCGATGCCCCGGTTGGGGGCAGAAAGTACGTAGATAAACAAAGGGTTGTACTGACGGCCCGGCGCCGGTGGCAGGCCGTCAGGACTGTAACCAATTTCGACAAGCCGGTCGTTCGAACAACCGGGACGGCGGGCGCCGCCCGGGGCGAGCGGCGTCGCGTTCCGCAGACGCCGGGTGCGGCACGTGCCCGCAAGCCTTCACATTTTCCGTAATTCGCGTAGAATTGCCCGGCTTTCAGCAACCGTATTTGCAAAGGCGGGTGCGCTGACGGATTTTCATGCGGAGGACAGGTGTTTATGGTGACGATCAGAATGTCACGTGGCGGCGCCAAGAAGCGTCCGTTCTATCACATCGTGGTGACGGACAGCCGTAATCGCCGGGACGGGCGCTATATCGAACGGATCGGGTTCTACAATCCGGTGGCGACCGGCGGCGAGGTGCGCCTGCGCATCGATGCCGAGCGTGCGGATCACTGGGCGGGTCAGGGCGCCGTGATTTCCGACCGTGTGGCGCGCTTGCTGAAGGAACAGCGGGCCCAGTAACAGCGGATTTCCGGCTGCCGAATGTCCGGGGATGCAGGCACGGACGGTGACGCGCCGGACAGGATACTGGTCATGGGGCGTATCGCCGGGCCCTTTGGCATCAGGGGCTGGATTCGTATCACCGCGTTTACCGCGCAGCCCGACGGCCTGCTGGATTACGCGCCCTGGTACCTTGGACGGGACGGTGACTGGCGCGAGGTCGGTTTGCTGGAGGCGCGTCCGCACGGAAAGGGCCTGGTGGCACAGCTGGCGGATTGCGCGGACCGTGATGCGGCCATGGCGCTGACCGGCGCGGAGATCGGCGTCCGGCGCAGCCAGCTGCCGGCGGCGGGCCGGGACGAATTTTACTGGACGGACCTGATCGGACTGCAGGTCGTCACGCAGCAGGGGCGGGTTCTCGGCACGGTCGATCATCTGATCGAAACCGGTGCCAACGATGTGCTGGTGATCGGGGGCGAGCGCGAGGTCCTGGTACCGTTCGTGATGGGTCAGGTGGTTACGGCGGTCGACCTCGAGCGGCGGGAGATCCGTGTCGACTGGGACCCGGACTACTGAGCGGGTACGATGCGCATCGACGTGGTGACCCTGTTTCCGGAGCTGATCCGGGAGCGCAGCGGCTACGGGATACAGGGCCGTGCCATCGCGCAGGGCATACTGGAACTCGCGACCTGGAATCCGCGCGATTTCACCACCGACCGGCACCGCAACGTCGATGACAGACCCTATGGTGGCGGGCCGGGAATGGTTTTGCAGGTGCAGCCCCTGCGCGACGCGATACACGCGGCACGGGCGGCGGGATCGGCGGGGACGGTGATCTGCCTGTCACCGCAGGGCGCGCGCTTCGATCAGCGGCGCGCCCGGGAACTGGCCACGCGCGACCGGCTGATCCTGGTGGCGGGCCGCTACGAAGGCATCGATGAACGGCTCATCGAGCTGGAGGTCGACGAGGAGCTGTCGGTCGGTGACTATGTGCTGAGCGGCGGGGAACTGCCGGCGCTGCTGGTGATGGATGCCGTGACACGCCTGTTGCCCGGTGCCCTGGGCGATGCGGAATCGGCGCAGGCGGATTCCTTCATGGACGGCCTGCTGGATTACCCACACTATACGCGCCCGGAGCAGGTCGGCGGCCTGCGGGTGCCGGAGGTGCTGCTGGGCGGCAACCATGCCGCGATCCGGCAATGGCGCCGCAAGCAGGCGCTGGGCAGGACCTGGCGGCGGCGCCCGGACCTGCTGGAAGCCATGCGGCTGAACGACGAACAGCGCCGGCTGCTGGATGAATTTATCAAAGAGAACGAAACGGGCAATTGATTGATCAATTGCCGTATTTGCAAACCGAGGGTCGAGTCATGAGCAACATAATCGAACAGCTTGAACGGGAACAGATGCGCAAGGACATTCCGGACTTCAGCCCCGGTGACACCGTCGTGGTCGAGGTGAAGGTGAAGGAAGGCGAGCGCGAGCGCCTGCAGGCCTTCGAAGGGGTGTGCATCGCCAAGCGCAACCGCGGCATGAACTCTGCCTTCACGGTACGCAAGATCTCCCACGGCGAGGGCGTCGAGCGCGTGTTCCAGACCCACAGCACCTCGATCGGCTCGATCAAGGTCAAGCGCCGGGGTGCCGTGCGCCGCGCCAAGCTCTACTACCTGCGCGACCTGTCCGGCAAGTCCGCCCGCATCAAGGAAAAGCTCTAGAACGCGTCTCGACGTCCCGCACGACGCCTGACGCGGTCTATACTGACGGGCATCCCGTACCGGGATGTCCGTTTTCGTTTGCGGGGACAGGCCACGCGTCTCGACCGCGAGCGGTGGACGTGATATCGCTGCAACAGGACACGACGGGGCCCGCCCCCGTGCGCGCATTGTGGGAGGATGATCACCATGGCAACAGCAAGACGACAGGCGCCGCTCCCGGCGTACGCGCTGGTCTACGAGTCGCCGCTCGGACCTTTGGGCATCTGCCTGGACGGTGACGCCGTGACCCGGATCGATTATCTGCCCGCCTCCCGCCGGCCCGCGCATGACGGCAGTGCCGCCGCACGCCGCGCGGTGCGGGCGCTCACACGCTATTTCGCCGACGGTAGCCGTTCGTTCGGCCTCGATGTGCAGCCGGACGGCACGGACTTCCAGCAGCGCGTGTGGCAGGCCCTGCGCGACATTCCGCACGGCCAGACGCGCAGTTACGGCGAACTGGCCCGGCAACTGGGCACGGGTGCACGGGCCGTGGGCAACGCTTGCAGGCACAACCCGGTACCCGTCGTCGTGCCCTGCCACCGGGTGGTCAGCCGCTCCGGCCCGGGCGGCTATGCCGGCCACATGGACGGACGGCCGCTGCGCCGCAAGCGCTGGCTGCTGGAACACGAGGGCGTTGACCTCGAGGGCTTGAAATGCCGCTGAATCAACCCCATGTAGCGGCTGTTCACAGCTTTATCGGGAGAATGACGCATGACGGTTGACGCACAGACAGAAACCCTGGAATTCCAGACCGAGGTGAAGCAGCTGCTGCACCTGATGATCCATTCGCTCTACTCGAACAAGGAAATCTTCCTGCGCGAACTGGTATCCAATGGTTCCGATGCCTGCGACAAGCTGCGCTTCGAGGCGCTCGCCAATGACACGTTGTACGAGGGCGACACGCAGCTCGGTATCCGCATCGAATTCGACAAGGACGCGCGCACCGTCACGGTGATCGACAGCGGCGTCGGCATGACGCGCGACGAGGTGGTCGACAACATCGGCACCATCGCCAAGTCCGGCACCCGGCAGTTCTTCGAATCACTGACCGGCGACCAGGCGAAGGACACGCAGCTGATCGGCCAGTTCGGCGTCGGTTTCTACTCCGCCTTCATCGTCGCCGACAAGGTGACGCTGACCACACGCAAGGCCGGCCTGCCGGCCGCACAGGGGGTGCGCTGGGTTTCGGCCGGTGACGGCAGTTACACCCTGGAGACGATCGAGAAGGCGACGCGCGGCACCGAGGTCGTGTTGCATCTGCGCGAAGGCGAGGACGAATTTCTCGACGCCTTCCGGCTGCGCGGCATCGTGCACAAGTACTCCGACCACATCCCGCTGCCGATCGAGATGCGCAGGCAGGCCGGGGACAAGGACGAGACCACGGACGAGTTCGAGGCGGTCAACAAGGCCTCCGCGCTGTGGACCCGCCCGCGCACCGATATCAGCGACGAGGAATACACGGAATTCTACAAGCACGTCGCGCACGATTTCGAGGATCCGATGCAGTGGGTGCACAGCCACGTCGAGGGCAATCAGTCCTACACCTCGCTGTTCTACATCCCGGCGCGCGCGCCGTTCGACCTGTACGACCGCGACAGCCGGCACGGGATCAAACTGTACGTCCGGCGCGTGTTCATCATGGACGATGCCGAGCAGCTGATGCCGTATTACCTGCGCTTCGTGCGCGGCCTGGTGGATTCCGACGACCTGCCGCTGAACGTGTCACGGGAGATCCTGCAGCACAACCGGCTCATCGATACCATCCGCGCCGCCTCGGTCAAGAAGGTACTGGGCCTGCTGGAGGGGATGGCGGGCGACAAGCCGGAGCTGTATGCGAAGTTCTGGCAGCAGTTCGGGCGCGTGCTGAAGGAAGGACCGGGCGAGGACTTCGCCAACCGCGAGCGCATCGCGAAGCTGCTGCGCTTCGCCAGCACCGCTACCGACGGCGAGGAGCAGACGGTCGCGCTGGACGATTACATCGCCCGCATGAAGGACGGACAGGAAAAGATCTACTACATCACCGCCGAGACCTTCGTCGCGGCGAAAAACAGCCCGCACCTGCAGATCTTCCGGCGCAAGGGCATCGAGGTGCTGCTGCTGTCCGACCGCGTGGACGAATGGCTGGTATCTCACCTGCACGAATATGAAGGCAAAGCGCTGGCCTCGGTGGCCAAGGGCGAACTGGACCTCGACAAGCTGGTCGACGAGTCGGAAAAGGCCGCGGCGAAGCAGACCGAGGAAGAGTACGCGGACCTGGTCAAGCGCATGCAGGACACCCTGGGTGAGCGCATCCGGGAGGTGCGGATCAGCCAGCGTCTGACCGAGTCGCCGTCCTGTCTGGTCATGGGCGAGCACGACATGGCCGTGCACATGCAGCAGATGCTGCGCCAGGCCGGCCACGAAGTCCCGCTCGGCAAACCGGTGCTGGAGATCAATCCGACCCATCCGTTGGTGAGCCGGCTCAAGGCGGAAACGGATGACGATCGTTTCGCCGACTGGTCGACGATACTGCTCGACCAGGCCATGCTCAGCGAGGGCGGCCAGCTCGAGGACCCGGTGTCCTTCGTCAACCGGTTGAACCATTTGCTGCAGGCGATGACTAATCCGGTGGCAGGCGGCCAGGCGTAGCTGGCTGCCGGTCTGACTCCCCGAAAACAGCCGGCTGCCCCGACGGGCTCAGCCGTTATTCACCACCCTCTCCCACCTTGGGAGAGGGCCTTTTCGCGAGTTCGCTATGCCCGGTGCCGATAAACCCGTTCTGCTTGCCACCGTGTTTTCCGATTACATCTGTCCGTTCTGCTATATCGGCGACCTGCGCCTGGATCGCCTGCGCGAGCATTTCCAGCTGAAGATCAACTGGATGCTGGTGGAGATCCATCCCGAGACGCCGGCCGAGGGCGTGCCGGTGGCGGACCTCGGCTACAGCGCTGCGCGCTGGCGGCAGATAAAGGATAACCTGGCGCGGCTGGCGGGCGAAGAGGGCGTGACGCTGCACGAGCTGATCTTCACTGCCAACTCGAACAGGGCGCTGCGGCTGGCCGAGGCCGCCAAGCAGGCCGGTGCCGGGGTCTTTTACCGGTTGCACCGGCGCCTGTTCGAGGCGTATTTCCTGGACGGCCTGAACATCGGCGACGAGGCGGTGTTGAGGCGGCTGGCCGGCGACTGCGGGGTTCCGCCGGCGGTCGTCGAGCAGGCCTGGACCGATCCGCGCTACGCGGAAAACCTGCGGCAGAACCTGGCGGCGGCCGGCCGGTATGACGTACGAGCGACACCGACGGTCTTCTTCAGCGAACGGCACCGCCTGGACGGCGCCGTACCGTATGCGCAATTCGTGGCGGGTGCACGCTCGGGCCTGGCCCTGCAACAGCAGCAGGCGCAACAGCAGTAGTACAGACGTCGGGGAATTTTGAACGACGGCCTCATGGAGCTTTGCAGGTTACTGGATCTATGCGACTTGGCCCCTTTGCGCAAGAATAATGAGATGGCCACATCCCGCGAGACCATGCGCATCGACAAGTGGCTGTGGGCGGCGCGTTTCTACAAGACCCGGGCGCTGGCCACCGAGGCCATCAACGGCGGCAAGGTGCATCTCAATGGCAACCGCATCAAGCCCTCGCGGCGGCTCGCGGCGGGCGACGTGCTGACCATCCGCAAGGGCCCGTACCGGTTCGAGGTGAGCGTGGCGCAGCTGTCGGCGCAACGACGCCCGGCGGAGGAGGCGCGCACCCTGTACCGGGAATCGGAGCAGAGCGCCGGTGCGCGCCACGCCCTGTATGCACAGCGCAAGCTGGAAGGGCATAATGCCGTACAGCGCGAGCGGCGTCCGGACAAGCGAACGCGCCGCCTGATTCACCGCTTCAAGCAGCGTGGGGCAGAATGACTCGACCCGTCACCCCGGCCGTCGCCGTGGACATCATCATCGAGATGGCTGACCGGCCCGGACGTCCCGTCGTGCTCATCGAACGCCGGAATCCGCCGCCGGGCTGGGCGTTGCCGGGCGGGTTCGTCGACCCCGGCGAGACCCTGGAGGCGGCGGCCGTGCGCGAGGCCCGCGAGGAGACCTCGCTGGAGGTGACGCTCAAGGTGTTGCTGGGCAATTACTCGGCACCGCAACGGGATCCGCGCGGCTACACCGTCAGCCCGGTTTATATCGCCGAAGCCCGTGGCGAGCCGCGCGCAGCGGACGATGCGCGCGAGCTCGGGCTGTACGACCCGCGCGATTGCCCGCCGCTGGCCTTCGACCACGAACTGATCCTCGCCGACTATGTCGCCTATCTCGACACGGGCCGCCTCGCGCCGCTGCGCTGACTGGACAACGGCCGTGCCTGACTTCCGGGATGTCACGCTGGCAGGGACGGCCGATATGCGTTTCAACGGCAAGGTGCCCCGCCGCAGGCTGCATTTCGCCGCCGGCGCGGCGGTAAGGCCTGTCTGCCGGACGCGCCGGCGGGACCAGCGGGCCGGGCGGTGGTCACCGTCCGGGTCAGGACTCCAATCGATGACGTCTGCACCTGCGCCGGGCAGTCCGCCGTGTCGCGTCGACCGGGCGGAACGATGATGGCCGGCAAAGCCGTCCTCATCATCGGCTATGGCGAGATGGGGCATGCCATGGAATACCTGCTGGCGGCGCGACACCGGCTTTCGTTCTGGGATATACGGCCGCTCACCGGGCGAGGGTCGCCGGTGCTGGAGCTGGCCGTCGCCGGTGCCGACTTCGTGCTCTGCTGTGTACCGGTCACACCGCTCGCCGCGCTGGCGGCACGTGTTCTGCCGGCGCTGTCACCCGGCTGCCTCTCGCTCAGCGTGGCCAAGGGACTGGACGCACAGGGACGATCCGCCGCGCAGATTTTCGCCGAGGTGTATGGCCGGACGCGCCGTTATGGCGTGTTGTACGGCCCGATGATCGCGGAAGAGATCTGCGCCGGACGGCCGGCCTTCGCCGAGGCGGGCCTGTCGCACGCGGACGATTTCGACGCGGTCGCCGGCCTGTTCGCGGGCAGCGGGCTCGCGCTGGACTATACCGACGACATCACGGGGATCTCCTGGGCCTCGGTCCTCAAGAACATCTACGCCATGCTGTTTGGCGCGGCGGAGGAACTGCACCTTGGCGACAACGTGCGCGGTTTTCTCACGGTACGGGCGCTCGGCGAGATGCAAGCCATCGTCGCCGGCCAGAGCGGTCAGGCGGCGACCGCCCGGAACCTGGCCGGTCTCGGTGACCTGATCACCACGGCCACCAGCGCCGGTTCGCATCACCGTGAACTCGGCCGCCGGCTGGCGCAGGGCGAGTGCGGCAGACTGACCGGGGAAGGTATCCACGCGCTGGAGATGCTCAGGCGATTCGGCCTGGTCGATGTGGAACGCCATCCGCTGTTGCGGCTCGCGCAGACCCTGGTCGAGGCGCCGGGTGATGCCCGCGGGCAGTTCCTCGACGCCCTGGCCGGCTTGTATCCACGGCATTGACAGGCGCGGGTTCTACCGTGATCCCGGCGCCGGCCATGATTTTGCCGTACAAAGCCAGTAGAATGCGCCTGGAAACCCATGAATGGTGCCGGAATTGCCTCACCACGAGCGCGATGCCGGGGGCGGTGGTGTGCCGCGGGGGCATGGCGCGGCAAACGCGTTACGCCGTGATCGCTTGCATGCTCACTGCCTTCCCGCGATAACGGCATCTCGGGGCTTCCTCCGGCCAGCCCGGCTTCACGAACCACCGCTTTTCAAGGGAATACCATGCGTCCAGCCCAGCTGCTCACCGTGCTCGAACGCGAATTTCAGGCTGCCGTTCACGGGCAACACACCCCGGTCATGTTGTGGGGGGCGCCGGGCGTGGGCAAGTCGCAGATGGTGGCGCAGGTCGCACAACGGCACGGCATGCCGGTGATCGATATCCGCCTCTCGCAGATGGAACCGAGCGACCTGCGCGGAATCCCGTTCCGCGTCGAGGACCGGGTCGAATGGGCGATACCGACCATGCTGCCGGATACCCAGCGGCACGGAACGCAGGGCATCCTGTTTCTCGACGAGATCACCTCGGTGCCGCCGAGCGTCTCCGCCGCGGCCTACCAGCTGATCCTGGACCGTCGCCTCGGCGCCTACGCGGTGCCGGACGGCTGGGCAATCTTCGCCGCCGGCAACCGCCAGGGCGACCGCGGCGTGACCTACACCATGCCCGCGCCGCTCGCCAACCGGTTCTCGCATTTCGAGGTCGACGTCAATCTCGATGACTGGGTGGCCTGGGCCTATGCACACGACATCGATGAGCGCCTGATCGCCTTCCTGCGTTTCCGCCCCGAACTGCTGTTCGAATTCGACCCGGCGCACAACCCGGTGGCGTTCCCCTCGCCGCGGTCCTGGGAGTTTGCGCACCGTGCCCTGCACAAGTTCGGCGACGTACCGGCGTTGCTTACCGGCGCGCTGCAGGCCTGCGTGGGACCGGCCGCCGGCATCGAGCTGTCCGCCTTCATCGAGAACCTGGAGAAGCTGCCGGATATCGACGCCATCGTGCGCGGCGAGAAGGTGCGCGTGCCGAAGGAAACCGACCTGCAATACGCGGTAGCCGCCGCGTTGGTCGGCCGCGCCATCCGCGCGCGCAGCGAGGCCGGTGCGGCCGGTATCTACGGCCATATCCTCGATTACGCCGGCACCTTCCCGCAGCGGGAGATGGGCGTGATGCTGGTATCGGACATGTACCGCGCGATCGGCCAGGATGTCTTTACCGTTCCACAGTTCTCGCGCTGGGCGAACATCGTGGCGGATGTGATGCTGTACGATAATTGAATTGCACGCTCTGACCTGCAGGCGGGCCGTCCAGAGAAAGCTGGAAGGTATAGGGGACAGGCCATGTCCTCCAGCTGAGAGGATCCCGGATCTTGGTGATCGAATGGCGTAGTCTGCCCCTCGCTTCCCTCCTGTCGTCATTCCGGGCGTAGCACAGCGTAGACCCGGAAACCGGATGTCAGGATTCAGGCCGTGACTGGATTCCGGCCTGCGCCGGAATGACGGAAAACGCCTGATTCAGGGTGCCTGATTATTGAGACTTACAGAAATGGGTGACAGACCACTGCCGCCCCACACACGCCCGCTCCCTCCGGGAGCGGGTTGGGGAGCGGGGATCAATACGCCAGCTACCTGATGTTCCATCCCCTCATCCTGCCCTGCTCCCGGCGGGGTAAGGGACGCACTGTTCGTACAGTGATGGATGGATTTCATGTCCTGTCGCGCTCAACCGCTCAGTGCCATGTGTTCATTCATGGACGTGCTGTACTTCGATCATTGTCAGTGGAAAGCAGCGATGACAGACAATCGGTCCATGATCCTCATTCCCGCGCAAGCGGGAATGAGGACCGCACGGAGCTCCCCGGCTTCCGGCGCGCCCCCCCCAGGCTCGCCTGGGGGGAATGACGACAGGATAATATCAACCAATCAGGTAACACCCAATAATACCCAGGATGCAGGGGAATGATTACGCCTGTGTACCCCGAGCCCTCTGTGGCAATATGTTTTCATGTCCGATGACATCGAAACCAAGCTCTCCGCCGCGCGCACGCGCCTGATCCTGGACCGGCCCTTTCTGGGTGCGCTGGTGCTGCGTATGCCGATGAAGGCAGCGGATCCCAAATGGTGCCAGACCATCGGTACCGACGCGCGCGCGTTCTACTACAACCCGGCCTACATCGACGGCCTGTCGCTGGAACAGACCCAGTTCGCGCTGGCGCACGAGGCGCTGCACTGCGCGCTGTCGCACTTCGCGCGCCGCGCGCACCGCAATCCCCGGCGCTGGGATGTGGCCTGTGACCTGGCCATCAACCCGATCCTGATCAGGGAAGGTATGACGGCGGTGCCGGGTGCGCTCTATAACATCGGTTATGAAGGCATGATGGCGGAAGAGATCTACCCGCTGGTGAAGGAGAACGACGAGGAGCAGCCGCACGACCAGCACCTGTACGGCCGGGAAGCGCGGTCGAGCCAGCCGCCGGAGACGGGCGAGTCCGGCCGGCCGGACGCGGCGGGTGACGCGGGCGAGGATCGTACCGGGGGTGGCGCGGGCGCGGGAGAGACGGCCGATGCGGGTGCCCCGGAACCGCTCGGCGAGGGGGAAAAGGAACAGCTCTCGATCCAGTGGCGCCAGCGCCTGGCCGGCGCCGCGCAGCAGGCCATGCAGGCCGGCAAGCTCGGCGGCGCGCTGCGCAGGCTGGTCGACCACCTGCTGCAGCCGCAGCTGCCATGGCGCATGCTGCTGGCCCGCTACATGACCGCCGCGGCGCGCGACGACTACAGCTACATGCGTCCCTCGCGTCGCGAGGGTGACGCGATCTTCCCCAGTCTGCGCAGCGCACAGACCGACATCGTCGTGGTGCTCGATACCAGCGGCTCGATCCGCGCCCGGGAAATGCGCGAGTTCGTCACCGAGATCGATGCCATCAAGGGCCAGGTGCGCGCGCGTATCACTCTGCTGGCCTGCGATGCCGAACTCTGTCCCGAGGGTCCCTGGCTGTTCGAGCCGTGGGAGGCCTTCGCGCTGCCGGACAACATCCGCGGCGGAGGCGGTACGCGCTTTACGCCGCCGTTCGAATGGCTTGAACAGCGCGACAGCAAGCCGGACCTGCTGGTGTATTTCACTGACGCGGAAGGCGAATTCCCCAGCCAGATGCCGCGTTTCCCGGTGCTGTGGCTCGTCAAGGGGCGCGGTACGGTGCCCTGGGGGCAGCGTATCCAGCTGAACTGACTCCGTATAAATACCCTCCATCCCCCCATTTATTCTGCTGTCTGGTCATCCGCACGGCGGGCAGGGATAATACGCTCCTTTCGATCTGCCACTTCCTGAACGAGGAGAACACTATGCGGGTAATCTTGCTCGGTGGGCCGGGCGCCGGTAAGGGCACACAGGCCAATTTCATCAAAGAACGCTATAACATCCCCCAGATTTCCACCGGCGACATGCTGCGCGCCGCGGTCAAGGCCGGCACCCCGCTGGGCGTGGAAGCCAAGAAGGTCATGGACGCCGGCGGCCTGGTCTCCGACGACATCATCCTCGGCCTGATCGACGAGCGCCTGAAAGAAGCCGACTGCAAGAACGGCTACCTGTTCGACGGCTTTCCCCGCACCCTGGCGCAGGCCGATGCCCTGAAGGACAAGGGCGTGCCGATCGACGCCGTGGTCGAGATCGACGTCGATGACAACGAGATCATCAAGCGCATGAGCGGGCGGCGCGTGCACCTGGCCTCCGGACGCACCTATCATGTGGTGTTCAACCCGCCGAAGGCGGAAGGCAAGGACGACGAGACCGGTGAACCGCTGATCCAGCGCGACGACGACAAGGAAGAAACCGTGCGTGAGCGGCTCAACGTCTACCACAAGCAGACCGAGCCGCTGATCGACTATTACTCGAAGTGGGCGGCCGCCGGGGGGGCGGGGGCCCCGAAGTACGTCAAGATCAACGGCATCGGCAAGGTGGACGCGATCCGCGACGCCATCTTCGACGGACTGGACAGCTAGCCACCCGCTTGTCCGGGGAAAGGCCGGCGTTGCCGGCCTTTTTTGTGGGCGCTGGTCTCGCGTTGCTGGCTGAATTCCGGTCCTGCAAGGCGCAGCGCGCCGCACAGTACGTGAGGTATGGGCAGGCGATGCAACACAGCAGGACCGGATTTCAGGCGCAACCCTGTGGGACCGGGCGATTTCTGTCCCTGGCTGTGTTGCAGCTCGCGCATGTAGCCACGGCTACACCACGCTCGCCCGTCTTGCCGGAAATAAAAATCGCTGCGGTCGCGGCCGCGTGGGATCATGGGAAAGGTACTAGGGCCTGTTCACACTACACAGATCGCCGCGTTGCTGCCGCCAAAACGGGCCAGACAAGGCGCGAGGAGTGAGGTTTAGTTGTGCTAAATGAACGACGAGCAACGCAGACTGACCCGTTTTGGGGCGCAACCCGAAGGGACGG
>Ga0210124_1000037_pt1 | contig 85088 bp, 91 predicted proteins | sample Muzzi_PWC_D2_FD_185554 | JGI IMG/M metagenome (GOLD analysis project Ga0210124, IMG submission 185554) | Wetland microbial communities from San Francisco Bay, California, USA, that impact long-term carbon sequestration - Muzzi_PWC_D2 (SPAdes) | ecosystem: Environmental > Aquatic > Marine >...
TACTGCTGGTGGTGTACCCGCCGCTGCTGGCGATTATCGTGGCGACGGTACTGATAGCCTCGGGGGCCCTGGTGGTGGCCGTGGCCTGGTACGAACGCAGGCTGCCGCCACGACACTACCGGAATCCGACTATCGAGTTCTTCATCAGGCACTGATGCGCCCGTTCGCGGGCGTCGTTGCGGGGCTGCCTATCCGTGCTTGCCCCACAGCTCTTCCAGGCGCTGGTCGCGGCCACAGCCATAGCGGTAGAACTTGTAACGCACAGGATTCTTTTTGTAGTAATCCTGGTGGTATTCCTCCGCCGGATAGAAGGTGCCGGCGGGGCTGATGCGCGTCACGACGGGCTCCTTGAAGGGCTTGTTCTCCTCCAGTGCCGCTTTCGACTTTTCTGCCAGCATCTTCTGCTCAGGCGTATGGTAGAAGATTTCACTCCGGTACTGGTTGCCCCAGTCACAAAACTGGCCATCCACCGAGGTCGGGTCGACATTGTGCCAGAACACATCCAGCAGCTTTCCGTAGCTGACACGTTTCGGGTCGTAGACGACCTGTACTGCCTCCGCGTGACCGGTGCCGCCGTGTGAGACTTCCTTGTAGGTCGGATTTTCCTTGTGGCCGCCCGTGTAGCCCGCGGTCGTCGAGAGGACGCCGTCGAGCTTGTCGAAGGGTGGCTGCATGCACCAGAAGCAGCCGCCGGCGAAGGTGGCTGTCGCATACGGGGTGTCCGGATCCGGGGGGGCGGCGAAGGTGCCGGCAGACAGCACGGCCAGCAGCAGCATAAGTATCCAGTGGCGGAGCAGGAAAGGGTTCATTTGGACTCCCGGTTCGTATGCGGATACTGCTAATGGACAGCAAGGCGGTATATTCGTTTCAAAAAAATTACTTTATCGATAACAGGATCTTGGCCGGATTCAACGACCCTGCGACGGCGCCGATAGCTGATAGTGAAGCTATAGTCTAAGCGAGGTGTTGAGATGGACAACAACTACCCGAAGCCCGCTGATGTCGGGATCAGAATCCCTTCGGCACTGAAACCCGAACGGTTCTGTGCCGGCTTCGAGCATGGCCTCAAGGGAGGCCAGCTGGACAGGGTCGAGTACATGAGGCTGTCCTTCCGGGAAGGCTTTCGCGCTTCGCGACTGTATCTGCGGCAGCTGCGCCGTGCACGGGGTATATTGGACTTTCCGGCACGCTGGCGGATCCGTATGAGAGCGGTGTAAAGGGCGGACCTGCCGTTGCCCGGCCCGCGGCGGTTACGATGTCCCCTTTTGCGTATGCCCGGAAACGGAAGGAATTTATGCCCACGTGGCAAATTCCCGGTACCGAGGGTTTCCCGTGCGGCGCGGGCGAGAGGATCGCCACACCACCCGCCGTCGCAATCGTCTTGCATCTGCAGATGAAGGGGGAAGGTCGACCTGCCGGTGTGGTGCCGGATTTGGGAATGATTCGTTCTGCCACGTGTCCGGGATATCGTCCTCTATACTATTCGTTGACCTTGGCGAGCACGTTGACGTGGAAGCAGATCTGTTCCAGGAACGCCTGGGTATCGCGTGCACCCGCGGCGATATTCATCCGGACCCGGCAATCGGACTGATCCAGTTCACCCGCCGCGCCGAAGATCTGCCAGCCGGCAAAACTCGCCACGCCATCGGTACGTCCGCCCGCCAGGGCCGCCGTCGCCACGATCTTGACGACATTCTCGCCATTTTCGCAGTCGTACTTTCTGCCGATGTCGAAGCACACGATTTCCAGCGACCAGCGCGGGTGGGGCAGGCCGCCGCACAGCTCGACTTCGGCCATGCCGCTGAGGATAAACAGGCGGTTGGCACCATCCGGCCCATTGACGTAAACCTCCAACTCCTGCATGTTGGTCAGGCGTTTGGGTGTGATGATGTTGGAATAGTCCATGCCGCTCCTCCACTTATCGAATTGTGATTCTGGACTATTATTTGACGCTACTTGCCTAAATAAGGCAAGTACGCCGGCAGGCAGGGCAGGTGACTCAGGTGTCCGGTTTGCGCCCCGGGTGGTGCAGTGGGAAGGGCATGATGGTGCCGGCGGCGGTGCCACCCTCGATGATCTTGTTGCTGCCCCCGCGATCAACCTCGTCGATGCGAATGACCGATTGCAGCGGGATGTAGGTGCGCTTCACGCCCTGGAATTCCGACTTCAGCCGTTCCTCTGACGGGTCGACCACCACGGAGCTGCGCTCGCCGAAGATGATCCCCTCGATTTCCACGAAGGCATACAGACCGCCTTGCTGGATACTGTGCGCATGCAATTCGTAGATATTCCCCTGGTTGTAAAAGGAGATGCGGTAGATCTTCTCTTCTTTCATCTTTGCCGCTTTGCCTGCCTATCCCTCGACCAGGTGGTCGAGTTTCTCATCCATGTGCATCTCGGTCAGTTCGGTGAAGCCACCGATACAAACCCCGTCGATGACGATCTGGGGCACGGTGCGCGCGCCCTGGGTTGCGACCGTGAATTCGCGCCGTGCCGCCATGTCCGTATCGATCATCACCTCGTCATAGGGGATGTTCCATTTGGTAAGTAATTGTTTTGCCTTGTTGCAGAACGGGCAGCGGGCGGTACTGTAGATTTTGACTCGTGCCATATCGGGGTCCGCGGTAGTGTAAGCCGACACTGAGGAATTATACAGGATTGTCGCAAATTCCGGCGCGACCAGGGCGCACGGACCGGGGACGAGTGATGGTCTGCGATTACGACGACTCCAGGCTGCGTGCCCTGAGCAGGTTGGTAAGCCGCACGAGACCGGCGTCCTGTCGTTGCCAACCACCGGCAAACCGCAGCTGCGCCAGTGCCGCAGTGGGCATCAGCTTGCCGTCCGCCGGACGCGGCACGGCATCACCCAGCAGTTTGGCCAGCAGCTCCTCGAGTCCCGGATTGTGTCCGAAGAGCATGGCCATGTGCGCGCCGGCCGGCAGGTGCCTGATTACCTCGAGCAGCGTCGCGGATCCCGCCAGATACAGGCGTTCGTCCTGCACGATCTGTCCTGGCGGTACATCCAGCGCCTTGCATACCAGGGTCGCCGTCCGCAGGGTTCTGGCCGCCGGTGAGGTGATGAAGATGTCCGGGCGCAGGGCGTGCCCGGCGAGCCACTGACCGATGCGCCGGCTGTTGCGTTCGCCGCGTTTGGCAAGCGGACGGCTGAAGTCGTCCACCGTGGCGGCCTTCCAGTCGGATTTCCCGTGCCGCATCAGGAGCAGTGTGTGTGCCGTCATGGTTCCACGGCCCGCCGGTCGGACCGGGCGGGCACTCGATGTACCGGCGCGTTCATGGTGCCGGTGCGGAATGCCCGCAACCGGCCTGGCTTGCCGCCCAGCGCCCGCATGTGACGGAAATCAACCCATCAGGCGCCATGATTCTGACGTATTGGACTATTGCAGGGTGGCCAGTTTGTCGAACAGCTGTTTGCCGATCAGGTGCATCAGTTCCTGCATGGTCAGATTGCCAGGCACTTCTTTTACATTGGAAAACCAGATGTTTTCGACCTGACCATTCTCCTCCGCCGTCTGTTCGGTGACCAGCGGCAGGCCTACGAAGATGCCCTGTTTACCATCGTCCAACCCTACTGTAACCAGCTGAAGTTCCAATGTTTTCATGTCGCAATCTCCTTGCGTGCCTGCCACTTTGGGCGTGCCGGGATTTCCGGGGGATTCGGCGATAACCATGCATTTCACATGCCATTAGGCCGATCGTGTCGCTCATGGCATACCCTTGCCGGTGTACAGCCGCCGGATCCTGTCGCCGGGAGAGTCCGTTTTCGGTGCAGATAACGTTGTGTAAATTTCGCGCGGACCACTGCATGCGGGTTTCGGTGTGACAGTATCACTGTACACCTACCGGACGTCATACCGCAGCGGACTGTGTCGGTCTCCGGCCGGCGTCGTCCGTTTTGTGCCTGCACCAGGCGCAGGTAATCGGTCAGCAAGGCGTTGGTCAGCCGGTCTGCGCTGGCGGTATCGGAAATTCCGCCATTGTGGCTCTGATGCTGGCGTGCCGCCGTGCGCCGGTTCTTGTTCACGTCCCCGGCGGTCGTGATGACCGACGGCGGGACGATGAACCATGCGAAACGACCTGAACCGGGATCATGGAAGGTACCTGGCCCGATGTACAGCATCCCGTTGCGGGACGTTGTGCCAGGAAGACGTCGACCCGGCGGGATTCCAAAACTTTCAGGACAGGCGTTACAGCAAGGCTGCAATTGGTTGATTGAAAATCGCGGGTTCACGCTTGACAATGGCACGATGGTGACGGGCGATATCGACGAGGCCACGCTGAGTCTGCTGCAGGCACGGGTAGGCAAGACCCATTTGCGACAGCGGCTGGGCATGGAATCGTTTCATCTGCGCAGGGTGTTCGGCCAGGGGCGCACCTTTTTTCACATCGAGAACGTGTATTCGCTGCGTGCGGTCATCCGCCACGTGCTGCGCCTGTCGTTGCTGCACGGTCGCGGCCGGCGCAACGCACGTCGCATCGAGGTGCGGCATAACGACATCGCGATATCCGGCTTGCCCGGGGCGTTCGAGGATTTCACCATCCTGCAGCTCTCCGATCTGCACGTGGATGTCGCCCCCGACATGCCGCACGTGCTTTGCGAGGCGGTGCGCAAGGTGGGCTACGACCTGTGCGTGCTGACCGGTGATTACCGTGCCGAGACCTGGGGGCCTTGGGACGACGCCCTGGCCGGCCTGCAGCAGGTCAGGATGCAACTCGGGGATACGGTGTACGGCATCCTCGGCAATCACGATTCCATCTGCATGCTGCCGGCGATCGAGGCCATGGGTATCCGCGTATTGCTGAACGAGCAGGTTGTGATCGAGCGCAACGGCGAGCGGTTGTACCTGGCTGGTATCGATGATCCGCATTTCTACCGCGCCGACAATCTCGAGAAGGCGGCCGATGACATACCCGACGGCGCCGTTTCCATCCTGCTCGCCCATTCCCCAGAGATCTACCGGCACGCCGCGCACGCGGACTTCAACGTCATGCTGTGCGGTCATACCCACGGCGGCCAGATCTGCCTGCCCGGAGGTATCCCGTTGATGTTCAATGCAGCCTGCCCGCGCGCGTACTGCGCCGGCGCCTGGCACTATCACGGTATGTCGGGCTATACCTCGGCGGGCTCCGGTGTCTGTGTGGTGGATGTCAGGCTGAATTGCCCGCCCGAGATAACCCTGCATCACCTGCATCGTGCCTGATCGGACTTGACGAGACTGGACAGCAGGAGGTCGAGGGCGAGAAACGCCGTTGCCGCTACCACGATCTCCGCCGCCGCTTCCGTCGCGGGCTCCAGTACCAGCAGGGGCAGGAGGGACTCGGGTAGCTGGTCCAGCACCGGCCTGGCACAGCTGATCTGATAGCCCAGCCGGCGCTTGGTGAAGCTGGAGATGGTGTCCCCGAGCATCGCCAGGCAGCCGAACGTTATCCCGTACGACCAGCTGAACCCGAGCATGCCGGCGAGCAGCGTGGTTGCCACAAGGGAGGACAGCAGGCCGCGCACGGTCTTGGCCGATCCCAGCAGGCGCTGGCCGTCGCGGCAGACATGGCCGCCGTCCAGCGGTGCATTCCAGCGCCCACGCATCAACAGGCCGGTCAGCGCCGGTGTCCCATTGGCGACGAGCAGCAGTACGGTGAGATCCAGAGCCAGCCGGGTGTCCATGCCTGTCAGAGTGCGTGTGGTATTTGTGTTTATCTACAGGGTAACGGGACTCGCCGGCTCTTGCGACCCGCGGCATGATGATCCCCTGCAGAAAAAAGAAACCCGCCTTGTGGGCGGGTTGTAATGGAGGTTGGTGTCGGGCTAACACTCAAATATCAAATGCTGCATTTCCACTAGGTATCGTCGCTGCTGGGCGACCCAGCTGAGAGAGTCGGGATCATCAGCGGCAGCACGTTGCACTTCATCGATCCGGCGCGCCGCCTCTTCGAGACGTTGCGCCTGTTCCATCCTGTCCAGGCGGGACAGCTCGTCAACATCGAAGGTAATGTTTTCCAAGGTATCGCTCCTGAAACATGACCTGATCAATGAATGATTAGAATTACGCCCGTTGGGCTGGAGAGTGTCAACCACAATCATTTGGCGTTATTTTGGGCCTCACCGAGGGGCTGGATGTAGGGGTCTGAAAATGCTGCTATATCGGAACCGGGTAATTTAGAAATATTCAGAATCCGTAAAAATAATTTTTTTCTGGTACGCGCAGGCTGGCGTATCCTGTTGTTATAAAACAGTATTCCTCAGATTCATGGAGAGGGTGATAATGACGTACGACGGGCTGCAGCAGGCATATTCCAGATACCGACTCTAAGGCCATGTTAACGATCAGGAAAAATATCCAGATATAGAGAAAGATTATTAAAATATTCAATCTTGCTTATTTAGCAAATACTAATATACTTGGAGTCTGCGCGCGTGCATGCCGGTCCGGCGGACGCAGGCTGACACAGGACGCCGGTCGTTTCGGGTGCCGTCCGAAGTCCGCGTAATTTCAACAACAGGGCAGAATGATGACGATGAAACGAGGATTTCTGGCGCTACTGACTTTGCTGCTGACGATGTCCGCTCCGGGCTTGCGTGCCGAGGTGCTCGTGCTGGTGCACGGTTACCTGAGCGGTGCGAATTACTGGGACGAGAGCGGTGTGAACAGCGTACTGCTACAGCACGGCTGGCAGCGTGCGGGCGTATTCACCTTCGGACCGGGTGGCATCGCGCTGGTTTCCGCCCCGGGCAGGAGGGCCGCCAACAAGTTCTATGCCGTCGATCTGCCGTCCGAAGCGCCTGTCCTGGTGCAGGTCTACCTGCTGCACGAGGCCCTGGATGCGATCACGCGCGACCATCCCCGGGAGCCGCTCGTGCTGGTGGGTCATTCGGCCGGCGGTGTCGTCGCCCGTACCGCGCTGGTGCGCGGCGATAGCCGCAACGTGAAGGCGCTGATCACCATCGCCAGCCCCCACCTCGGGACCGTGCGGGCCGAGCAGGCGCTGGACGCAACCGACATCCCCTTCCCATTGTCGCTGGTAACGGATTTTTTCGGGGGGGAACTCTACGACACGGCCAGGCGCTCGCGCAGCCTGTATGTGGACCTCGTACGACCACAGCCTGGAAGCCTGCTGTACTGGCTGAACAGCCAGCCGCACCCGGACATCCGGTATTTCTCTATCGTGCGCGCCGGGACCCAGGCCGGCGGGGGAGACTACATCGTGCCGGCCTACAGCCAGGACATGAACAACGTACCGGCCTTGCGTGGCCGATCCACCTTGCTCACGATCCCGGCCGGGCATGGTCTCGCACCCCAGGATGGCAGACTGCTCATCAAGGTACTGGACGAACTCGGATAGCACAGACTATCGCGATCCGTGCCGGACAGCGTACCGCTTATGCCCACAAGCCACTGAAAACGTTCGGGACGCCTGCCCGTAGCCGGGTACGACGGGCGATGCACGCACGGGCAGGTCCGCGCAGGGCCAGACTCACCTAACTCATTCAAGTTGTGCGATTTTCCGCCGCTACACCCACGGTAGGGTTGCCAGGGCGGGGAATAGAATGCCATTTGACAGGGTAGCGAGTGCGTGGAGAAGCGAGCGTCTGGGGCTGACGATGATCGTCGCCTCCCTCGCCGTAATTTCCATCACCGTGCTGTTGCTGTTTTGGTACCAGCAACGCGAAGAGGAAACGCATATCCGCAGCCAGGGGGCGAGCCTGGTACGCATCCTGACACGTATTCCCTTTGAACAGTTCGTACCGGAGGCCGGCAAGGCCGGGCTGCTTTCCGTCCTGCAACAGACCCGCAGCACCTCCGCGCTCGCGTATCTCGCTATCGAGGACAGCCAGGGCCAGTCGGTCGAGGAAATCGCCGGAAACGGCGTGATAATCCCGACGGCACCGCTGCCGACCGATCCCGCAAGCTGGATCGGGCAGCGCCAGCTGGTGATGCCCGTCAGCAACCACGGGGTAATCGAGTTCCATGCCCCGCTGTTCAACGACGGCCAGCTCGCCGGGCATATCCGCCTGGGCTATCTGAGCCCCGACCTTGGCCTGAAATCAGACCAGCTGGCATTCATCGCGACCTTCGCCCTGCCGATCTTCCTCCTTACGCCGTTGTTCTATTTTCTGGTGCGAAGGGAGGTACGTCCCATCCGGCAGGTCAACAGCCGGCTGGACAAACTGATGGACCAGGGTGCTCTGAACGGCAAGGTGGAACTTGCCGCTAGCGAGGAGCTGCAGGATTTCATGGGGCGCTTCAACCGCTTCATCGACGGTGCGCAACAGCGGATCGGCGAACTGGAAGCCGAGCGTTCCCGGCTGGAAACATCGACCAAGCTGCTGTCCTACAAGCGCTCGCGTATTGAATCCGTGCTGCAGTCTTTCCCGGATGCGGTGCTGGTACTGGATGAAAGCGGAACGGTAAGCCTGGCCAACGTCAGGGTCGGGCAGGTGCTGGGCATCGCGCATGATGAAATTCTCGGCAGGAAACCGGTGGAATGGTGCAAGGACCCCGACCTCATAGCCTTCCTTACCGGTCAGCGTGGACGGCTCAGTCATGGCTACCACAGTGATGCCTTCGAATACAAGCCGGCATCCCTGCCGGGGCGGACCTTCGCAATCTCCCCGTATCCGCTGTTCTCGCCGCGTGATACGTCAGAGATCCTTGGCACACTGGTCGTGTTCCGCGACATTACCGCTGAAAAGCTGGCAAAACACAGCAGCGGTGATTTCGTCGCGCAGGTCTCGCACGAGCTGAAGACACCGCTGAACGTGCTGGCCATGTACAGCGAGATGCTGCAGGGGGAGGAGGGGGGGCAGGAAAATTTCCGCATCGAGGCGGCCAACGTGATTCATGACGAGGTCGAGCGGGTTGCCATGCTGATAAACAATATCCTCAGCATCACCAAGATCGAGACCGGCAATATCAGTATTGAACGCAAGCGCGTCAAGCTCCGGGAACTGCTCGAAGACACATTCAACACCTGTGCGCGCAGCGGCCAGGGAAAGCACATCGACTTCCAGCTTGAACTGCCCAGGGAGATCGGCCCTGTAGCACTGGACAAGGGACTGATGCGCATCGCAATCAGCAATCTGCTGACCAACGCCATCAAGTACAGCAATGAAAACGGCATCGTCAGGATGTCCGTCGAGGAAACAGAACGGACGGTGCGGATTTCCGTGCGCGATGAGGGTATAGGTATTGCACGCGAGGAACAGGAAAGAATATTCGAAAAGTTTTACCGTTCAGGCAGCGAGGAGGTGGCCAGTAGAAGCGGGCATGGCCTGGGTCTATCGCTTGCGCGCGAGATCATCCAGCTTCATCACGGTACGCTGACGGTGAACAGCGCTCCCGGACAGGGATCGGAGTTCATCGTTGAGTTCAACAAGGAGGCAGGGCTCCTGAGGCGGGCGGTATGAGCACGAAACGGATTTTGATTGTAGATGACGAGCCACACGCCATCCGCGTACTGAGGCTGGCGCTGGAAAAGGCGGGCTATGTCACCGATGAAGCCTGCAACGGGATGCAGGCGCTGGAGAAGATACGCGGCAATCCGCCCGATCTCATGATCACGGACATCGATATGCCGCTGATGAACGGCAGTGAACTGTGCAGCAGGATCCTCGAGGAGATGCCTGACCGCAAGTTCGGTATCTTTGTCCTGACCGCGCGCGCGGAAGACGAGCACCGCTTTTGGTCGAAAACCATGGGAAATCTGGATTTCCTTGAGAAGCCGGTAAGCATACGCAGACTGATTGGCAGACTGGGCGATTACTTCGCCAACAACAGCTTTTCCGGAGCGCAACAGTGTCGGAAGATCCGCTGAGCGAAATCGGTTTCGACGGATATTTCTCGCTATTGCGCCAGGTCATCCCGCGCCGTCTGGATTTCTACATCTGCAGCCTCACCGGCGAGGTTCTGGCGGCAGACATGGCCAATGCGACACCAGTTCCGCACACACGTATTAAAACAGCGACAGCCAGCAGACATACCGCGCCGGAGTCGCGCTCACGGTTGGTGGTGGACAAGACGGATGGCAGTGCCGTCTACCTGATGGATATCCGCACGCCCGCCGATCTGATCGCCGGGCTGCTCGTTGCCGTGGAAGCCGCTGGCTGCGAATGCCGTGACGATGACGGCGATGCAGACGTTGCGTCGGCTTTCAGTGCCATTGCCGACTGTATCGAGAGGGAATACCGCCTGACTGCCGAGCTGAATACGATGGCACAGGAACTGACCGGACGCTACGAAGAGCTGAATCTCGTCTATGATGCGGTTGACAGCACGAGTATCGAGCAGGAAGGTATTACCCTGAAACAGCTGGTCGAAAGCTACGTCGCATATCTCGATGTGGACATGGTGGCGCTGATCTATCCGGACAAGAAGCGTGTCCTGTTTGCGAACAGTGAGCACGATCCCATTCCCGAGCCGTATGAATTGATCCGGCATCTGAGCAGTGAGTTCCTGCCGATAGCGATGGCGCAAGGTCAATGCCTGCTGATCAACGATATCATCGACCCGCGCCGTGATGAGTTTTCCCTGGACGTGCCCTACAAGATTCTGACCTGTCCGGTCATCAACACCCGTGGCGGGGTCGACGGGGCGTTGATCTGCCTCAATCACACCTACCGGCTGGACTTCTTTAACAGCGACCGGAACCTGCTCAAGGTCATGGCAAGGAAGGTTGCCAAGATCACCCAGTCCAACTACGACGCATTGACCGGCCTGATGAACCAGCATGCCTTCGAGACCGTCCTGCAGCGGGCGGTGCATGAAGCCGAAAGCGAGGGAACGTTTCACAGTGTGCTGAATATCGATATCGGGCAGCTGCAGGTATTGAACGAAACCCACGGGCGGGATGCCGGCGATCAGATGATCAGGAGTGTAGGAGAACTGCTGCGCGGCAAGTTGCGGGGGACGGATGCCATCGGTTATCTGGGCGAGGGGCGCTACGGTATCCTGCTTGAGAACTGCAGAACCGAACAGGGCATGGGAGTGGCGCGCACGCTGCGTGATCATGTCGAGCGTTTTCGGGTGGGATGGAATTCAACGCAGCTCGAGCTGCAGGTCGCAATCGGAGTGACGGTGGTCGAACCGCACACCACCGACGTAGGCGAGGTGATGGAGGCAGCAGAGCTGGCGCGTATCGCCGCCAAGGAGCTGGGCCAAGGCCAGATCCAGGTGTATCGCCAGGATGACACCGAACTGGTTGACCGGCGCCGTCATATGAAATGCGTTTCACTGATCCAGAAGGCGCTGCGCGAAGACCGCTTCCGCCTCTACTGTCAAACCATCCAGCCGGCCGTCGGGAACGGCGAGCGATACCATTTCGAGGTGCTGATTCGTCTGATAGACGAGGAAGGCCTTGTCGTCGGGCCGGACAAATTCATCCCGGCTGCGGAACAATTCAACCTGATGCCGTCCATCGATCGCTGGGTAGTCGATGCAACACTTGCCAGCCTGTCCGCGGCCGGGATTGCCGGCAGCCCGGGGGAGGGCATCGTAGCCATCAATTTGTCCGGCCAGTCTCTCACCGACTTCAAATTCGCGGACTATGTCGCTGACAGGATCAGGCAGTACAACATAGCGAGCAGTTGCCTTTGCTTCGAGGTGACCGAGACGGCGGCGATCGGAAACAGGGAGGCAGCGCTTGCAATCATCGAAAACCTGAAAGCCATCGGCTGTCATTTCTCCCTGGACGACTTTGGCACGGGGCTGAGTTCATTCAGCTACCTGAAGGAGCTGCCGGTCGATTTTGTGAAAATCGACGGCTCGTTCGTACGCCAGATCCTGGAAGACCAGGTATCGCACGCTATGGTGGCCTCCATCATACAGATCGGCCACGTCATGGGATTGAAGACGATTGCAGAATACGTGGAGAACAACGCCATTGCCGAGCGTCTGGTCCACATGGATGTGGATTATCTGCAGGGCTACGGTATAGACAGGCCGCAACCGTTGGCGGACTACCTGTCGGCCCTGTGTAACATGAAGTCGCTGCAGGCCGGTTAGGAGCCGGTCCGTGACATGCCGAGCCTGCTGCAAGCGCGTCACGACGGTTCATGCGTACGCCAATTCACGTCAAGCGCTCCCCCTGCCGTCTCCGGACCGGCGGCCATCTCTGTCCACGGTACCACATGTCCGCGACGGTCCCAGTTGTTCGGCTAGGTACCGGGGGATGATGCGGGACGAGAGCACCATGTTCTGTTTCCAGCCGCAATCTCTTCCATCCGTCTGCACCCGCTGGCGGGCGTGGAACAGGTGATGAGCGCCTCACCGGAATCCATGGCGAACGGCGTGTTGCGCACCCGCGTGGGCGTGATGATGCATCTGACGCCGCGTACGGCGCTGCTCGACGAAGAAGCAATCCGCGAGCTCACGAATACCACGAGTGAATGCCTGCAAGCGGGCGACATCCAGCTCGTGGTGGACCTGGGTTCCGTCCGTCTGCTCAACAGCGCGGCGCTCGAGGCGCTGGTGGAGATACAGGATCGGGCGATGCGGCTGGGAGGCTGGCTGAAACTCGCACAAGCCAATACGATCATCCGCGACATCCTCGAGGTAACCTCATTTTCGAACTACGTCTCCCTCATGGACGCACAACCCTTCCCGCAGCAGCCGGCGGGTGGCCGTCCGAGACGCCTCGGCGACATCCTGCTGGAACGTGGACTGCTGACCGAGGAACGCATCGCCGAAGCGGTCGAGATGCAAAAACGTACTGCCCGGCGCATGGGTCAGATCATCATCGACAAGGGCTGGGTCAGTGAACAGGACGTGCTGACTGCCCTGGGCGAGCAACTGTCGATACCCTGTATTCGGCTGCGCGCCGGCATCTATGACCCCGCCGTGATCGCGATCATAGACAGGCGGGTCGTGAAACGCCTGCAGGTCCTGCCGTTGCAGAAGGTTCGCGGCGTGCTCTACCTTGCCACCTCGGATCCGCAGGCCATGCCCGCATTCGCCGAAATCGAGAAGCTCACCGGGTGTCGTGTACAACCGGTGATCGCGCGGCGCGAGGATATTCTGAACGCCTTCAACGACGCCTATGCCGGTAACATGGATACCGTCGAACTGGTCGGCGATGTCGATGAGGATTTCTCGATCGTCGAGAACATCGTGCGTGACGATTTCGCCACCATCGACGAAATGGCGGAAGGCAGCCCGATTATCAACCTGGTCAATTCGCTGGTACAACGCGCGATCCGCGACGGTGCGAGCGATATCCACATCGAGCCCTCGCGCCAGAGAACGCGTGTGCGTTTCCGCATCGATGGCGTGCTGTACGAGGTCACCACGGTCGGTCCCGAGTATCATCCGGCGATTGTGTCTCGTCTGAAGGTGATGGCAAATCTCGATATTTCAGAACGACGCCTGCCGCAGGACGGACGCATACAGGTGCATACGCAGGGGCGCGCCGTCGACCTGCGGTTCAGCTCTCTGCCCGGCCTGTTTGGCGAAAAGGTGGTGCTGCGCGTTCTTGACAAGAACAAGGCGCTGCTGGACGTGAACAGGCTGGGTATGAGCAAAACCAACCTGTCGACCTTCAAGTCGCTGCTGGACAGCAGCAACGGTCTCATCCTGGTAACCGGCCCGACCGGCAGCGGCAAGACCACCTCGCTGTATGCGGCACTGAATTACCTTAACAGCATGGAAAAGAACATCGTGACGATCGAGGACCCGGTGGAATACCAGATCGAGATCGTCAACCAGAACGAGGTACATGAACATATCGGACTGACGTTCTCGACCATACTCAGGCACACGCTGCGCCAGGACCCGGACATCATCATGGTGGGGGAGATTCGTGATCGCGAGACGGCCGAGATCGCCGTACAGGCTGCGCTCACGGGCCACCTCGTACTGTCGACGCTGCACACCAACCATGCCGTTGGTGCAATCACGCGCATGATCGATATGGATGTCGTGCCCTACCTGCTGTCCACCGCGCTCATCGGCGTGGTCGCGCAGCGCCTTGTACGGACCATCTGCCCGAGCTGCAAGACCAGTTTTGTTGCAGATCCCGAACTTGTCAAACGGTTCGGCTGGGACAGCGACAAACAGATTCACCTGGCACGCGGACGCGGTTGTACGGAGTGCTACGACTCCGGTTACCGCGGGCGCATGGGCATCCACGAGGTGCTCGACAGCGACGAGGCACTGCAGCGGCTGATCACCGCCAACGCGGGGCGCGACCAGCTGAATGCCTATCTCAGGGAGCGCAGCTTCAGGACGCTGTTCCACGACGGGCTTGACCACGTGCGTGACGGTGAGACCACCATCGAGGAGGTTTCGCGTGTCATCAATGTCTAGGGGTGAATCCAATGCCGATTGATATTGCCGCCACCCGCCCGGCAGGCGACAACAGGACGGTCCGCAAAAATACCGTCCGTGCGAGTCGCCGGGGGCGCCGCCAGCCCGGCGCGCGTGAGCGCATGTTTTTCACCGAGCAGCTGTCACTCCTGCTCGAAACCGGTACGCCACTGCACGCCGCACTGAAGGTGCTCGGTACGCAGGTCGAAAATCCGGCGATGGTCGACATCATCGCCGGCCTGCAGGAACACGTCACCAGCGGCAAGTCGTTTTCCTGGGCGCTGGCGCAGTACCCCGATCTGTTTTCCGGTACCTACGTGAAACTCGTCGGCGCCGCCGAGGAGGGGGGCTTCCTGGACAGCGTGCTGCTGGAGCTGATGAAAATGGACGAGAAGCGCGAGCAGTTGCGGAGTATTGTGCTCTCGGCGCTGACGTATCCCGCGTTTCTGATCGTGTTCTCGCTCTTCGTGGTGATTTTTGTTCTCGTCGTGGTCTTCCCGAAGTTCTCGGTCATGTTTGCCACCATTGCCGACAAGTTGCCGGCCACCACCATCGTACTCATGCGCGTGAGTCACGTCCTGATCGAGCACTGGCCGTTGATCTCAGCGGCCGCCGCCGGTGTAATCGGGGTATTCGTCTGGTGGATCAGGTCGCCGGCCGGTGGTGCGGTGCTGGACGGTTTGAAGCTGCGGGTGTTTGGCCTGCGCGACATTTTTGCCCAGATCTACCTGATCCAGTCCATGCGTGTGCTGGGCCTGTCGCTGGCCAACGGAGTCAGCGTACCGGATGCGCTGGTGTCCTGCCGCGAGGTGGTATCGAACAGGGCATTCCAGAACTTCCTGATGAGTGTAGAGGAGCGGGTCCGCGCGGGTGGCGGCTTCGCGTCAGCCTTTCAGGAAACGTCGTTCATACCGTCGCTGGTGCGGCAGATGGTGAGCACCGGCGAGGAGACCGGTAACCTGCCCCGCGTGCTCGGCCGCGTCGCTGACTACTACGAGCGCGAGCTCCAGAAGAAACTGGCGGCCTTCTCGCGGATGGTGGAACCGGTGATGCTGATCGTCATGGGCGCCGTGGTCGGCCTGATCGTCAGCTCGCTGATCCTACCCATCTTCAAGTTGTCACAGGCGGTGCACTAGATCCGCTTTCAGCATCGCGAACCGCCGGGCTTCCGCGCTGGGTTCAGCCATGCCGCCGCCGTCTGCCAGCGCCGGCCAGGCCCAGCAGGCCCGAGCCCAACAGCCAGGCCGCGGCAGGCGCGGGAACGGTGCTCACAACGATGTTATCGAACTGGTGGAAGGGCGATTCGTTCGTCCAGTCAACGTGCGTGAGATTCGTAAAGCCGCTGAATACAAAGGTTTCAAAACCCGAGCCGCCGCCGATACCGTCCAGCGTGAATGACTGGCTGACGGTTCCGCCGCCGAGCAGGTGACCGGTGAAGGTGACGGTTGCGGTGCCCGGGTCCATTTCGGCGAGGTCTATGGAAGTCAGGTCGAAGGCGCTTCCGTTATCCGCGGTCAGGGTACCGATGGTGCCCTGGTTTCCGAAGAAAAGCGCGGTACTGCCCTGGTAATACGGGTTCATCGTCCCGTTCGAATACAGGGAAACAGCGCTGAGGGTGAAACCGTCTTCGGTATAGGTCGTGCCATGGTATGTTTGGGCAGTATCGTCGTGTTGCAATGACTGGAAATCGATGGTTACGGCCTGTGCCGGCAGGGAACAGGCGGCAAGACAGGTGAACATGCCGCCGATGAGGCGTGATCGTTTCATGGTGGATCCCCCGTAATATTGATTTTTCTATCCGGCCGGTGATTGTTGTTGGCCGGTGATGCGTAGAGTACACCGACGCCTGAGTCCCATCAATGGACAGCGCCACCGCAGATGCGCCGGAGCAGCCAGCGTCGCGGCATCCTTCCGTAACCATTCAGAGTCCCTTGATTTTACCGGAAAAATATAAAGCTCCCGCTGCGACGGCCGATAACCCGTTCGCAGTCTGAACACAGCCCGGTTCTCAAGGAGACAACCATGACACGAAATCTACATGCGACCGGCAGGCAGGCCGGTTTCACGCTGGTCGAACTGCTGATCGTCGCCATCATCCTGGCCATCCTGGCCGCGATCGTGGTGCCGCAGTTCGCCTCCTCCACGGATGACGCCGCAGACGCGGCCCTTCGTTCCGACCTCGCCGGAATCCGCAGTGCCATCGACCTGTACACCCAGCAGCACGGAAGTACCTTTCCGGGCGCGGTGGCCTCGACCGGCGGGACCTGTACCGGCGGTACGGCCGGCAGCGGTGCGGCCGATACCCGGGCGGCGCTGGTCGATCAGCTGAGATTCTATTCCAATGCCGCGGGCCAGACCTGCAGTATTGCCGACGTTCCGGCCGGCGGTACCGTGGAATTCCCGTTCGGTCCGTACATCAAGGGCGACTTGCCGGCCAACCCGGTAACCAGCGTCGGTACCGTGACCGTCGTGACATCGGGTGACCTTGCCATGACCGGTGGCGGGGCGGCGGGTGGCTGGCGTTATGATACCACTTCCGGCAAGTTCATCGCCGATGACACCAATGCCGACGGTAACGGCGTCAGCTACGACTCATACTGAACTGCAGTCTCTGCTTCCGATGAGTATCCGGTCAGATGCGGGTGTTGCGTAGTCATGGTGTAACCCTCGTAGAGCTGCTGGTCGTCGTCGCAATTCTGGGGATTGTCGCGCTCGCGGCAATCCCCTTTTTGACGACGGCCGGCCCGCAGCGTCTGGATGCCGCCGTCCAGGCCTGCGCCGATGCCATCCGCTTTGCGCGCAGCGAATCCCTGCGCACCGGTACACCCTACGGGTTTTCCGTATCGACGGTAGAACAGCGCATCCGCCTGTACAGGGCCGATACGGGCACGAGCCCGCCAACGCCCGTCTACGACGTCTATCACCCGGTCACCAAGCAGCTCTACACGGTCGACCTGAAGTCGCAGCCGTACAGGGCGGTGGCTCTGATAAGCAGCGATTCCAGCTACCAGGGAAGCTGCACCACCACGGGGGAAACCCTGTTCGATGACCGCGGCAGGCCGTACTGCCGGGATCCGTATCCGGTCTTCTATCGCAAGGGCAGCCTGACCTTCCGGCTGGCCGGCCAGAGCCGCGTGCTGACGCTGGACGGCGTCACCGGCCGGGTGACGGTGCGATGAACCGGGATACGCCTGACCGGCCAGCACCGGTACCGATACGTTTGTTTGGCAGAAATTCATGGAGGTCCCCGTGCAAATACCAACTGTCCTGTTGTTCTGTATCACCCTTGCGACCGGTCTGGTCGGAATCGTCTTTCTGTGCTTCCCGCATCGGATCCGGAAACTGGAGGCCTGGCTCAATGTGCCCTGGGGCGGCCGTGAACTCATCTCCTTCCGAATCGGTCTGCACGGGGAACAGGCCTTCGAACGGATCATGAACCGCAGCGTCCCGGCGAGGCAGATCGTCTGGGACGACTGGCTGTTGCGCTATCCGCGGCTGTTCGGTTCTGCATTCTGCCTGGTGGCGGTCTGGCTGGGATGGCATCTGTAAGGGGTCTGTGCATGTATCAGGACTCCGGATGGTCAGACAGGGTGTGCCCGCCGCCGGCGCGGCGGGTCGTTCCCGGCGCTATCGCGGGCCTCGCCTACCTCGAGGTGCTGATTGCGACGGTGCTGATCATGCTGGCACTGGCGCCGGCGTTGGAGTCGCTGGCGCCCGGTGTGGCCGGGTCTGTCATCCATGCCAGCCGTATCGAGGACCAGTTCGCCGTCGCGGGCCGGCTGGAGGAGTTGCTGACAGCGCCGTTCGCCGATCTGGACGCGGCCGCCCTCGCGGCAGGCAGCCCGGACACGGCGAGCAGCTACAGCGACAGCGTGATCTACCCGGATGGCCGGCAGGTAAGGCGCGCGGTGTACCTGTCCCGCTACGACAGTGACAACGCGGATGCTGACGACGATCCGTTTACCGGGACGGAAGACGACCTGATCTGGCTGCGGGTGGAGATCGCCGGCGAGGCCCTGGAGACGCTGATCTGTGCCTGTGACTAGAATGCAGGGGTGCTCACACTTCGTCCTGGCACGGGTGCTGGCCCGCCGGCAGCGCGGCTTCACCCTGGTCGAACTCCTGATGGCGCTTGCCCTGTCCGCCATGCTGATCGCTGCCCTGGACGGCGTCACCGGCGAGGTGCTGGCTACCTACAATTCGGTATCCGCAACAAACGCACTCACCCGCGACGCGCGGTTCGCCATGGGTCAAATCACCCTGGCGGTCGGCCACAGTCCCTACCTGCTGCTACCCGGCAATGACAACAGCGCGACCGGACTGCAGGAAAACGTTCGCGATGTCATTGCTGTCGGGCTTGATCATGACACCGATCTGGATGGCGACGGCCAACCCGATGCGGACAACGACGGCGACGGCCGCTTCGATGAGGATCCGCCGGCCGACCGGACCTTCGACGCCGCCGCCGGGATCTACCTCATCGATGACGATGCCGACGGTGTCGTCGATGAAGGGAATTCTGCCGCGGACGACGAGTCGGAGCCTGCCGATGATGACCCCGTCAACGGTATTGACGACAACGGCGACGGCAGCATCGATGAAGACCCGGCCGCCGACCTTAATGCCGACGGCTGCCCCGGGATCTGCGGCGTCGATGACGGCGACAACGGCAGCGTGGATGACGGTTCTGTCGCGGATGACGACGAGCAGGGGGGCAGCGACGAGGACTGGCTGGATCCCGTGGTGTTCTACCTGGATGACACGCGGCTGATCAGGCGCCAGCCCGTCCCCTGGGACGAGGATGGCGACGGCGATGTGGATGGCCGTGATTTCATCGAATCGCCCATCGCCGAGCGCGTCACCCTGTTCCGCGTCGAGCGTCTGCCGGCGAATGCGAACGGCAAGGTGCTGGTGGATATCACACTCGCACTGGGCGATGCGGTAAGCGGCAAAACCGTCAGTCTGAACACCCGCATCCGTGTCGGAGGTGCATTGTGAAACGGGCCGGAACGGCGATGCAGGCGACGCGTCCTGCCGCGCCGGCCGGCAACAGCCTGCGCGCCGTGGCCGGCGCATCCGCGCGACGCGGTTTTGTGCTGTTGCCCGTGGTGCTGCTGCTCGCCTTGATCGGCGTGGTTGCCTTCATGATCAATAACGAGTCCGCGCTGGAGGTCGACGCGGCCGGTGCCACCGGCGCCGCCGGCGAAAGTGCGCAGGCGGAATACGTCGCCCGTGCCGGCCTGCAACACGCCTTGCAACAGGTCGCCGCGTCCGGTTGCGGTCCCTATTCCGACCTCTCCGCTACACCGTTCGGTAGCGACAGCTACACCGCGACCGTCACCATCGACAACGGCGGGGGTTCGATCTCGACCGTCATCGTGCCGGTCAGCGACGACGCATGGATCGAGCAGCAAAACGCCAGCGCCAACCATGGCGGCGATGACACGCTGCGCCTGGAAGGCAGCCAGCTCGATGGGAACTACAAATGGCCGTATTATCGTTTCGATCTCGAGAGTGCAGGCATCCCTGCCGATGCCGCGGTGGTTTCCGCCGTTGCCCACCTGTACGTCATAACATTCAACCACACAGATGCCGTTACGGTTCACCAGGTGACCACGGCCTGGGACGAGGCCTCGGTGACCTGGGACAGTATCAGTTCAAGCATCGACCCATCGTCAATCGCTGTCCTGCCTGAAGGCACTCCGCAGGACCAATTTGTCGATATCAACCTGACGTCACAGGTACAGAGCTGGATCAGCGGCAGTGAGCCAAACTACGGCATGCTCATTATGCCCTCGACCCTGACCGGCAGCGAGACATCAAGGTTCACGAGCAAGGAATACGCTACCGTTGCTAAGCGGCCGTACCTCGAGGTCAGGTATACCGATGGCGCGCTGGTGAATCGTACAGCCATTACGGCGACCGGGGTGCTGACCGGTGGTTCCACGTATACGTTCACGCGCCGGGAAATCCCGCTGTACCAGCCGCAGTCCACTATCGTGCTACAGCCTGGCACTGCCGGTGGCAGGGATACTTGGGTCGATTCGTCACAGGCTACATGGAACTACGGTGCCCATTCCGGCCTGAATGTCGAGTCCGGCAGGAACGGTCTGATCCGATTTTCCAACGAGGTGCTGCCACCCGCCGTGCGCGTGGACTCTGCCACGTTGTCGCTTTACATACAGACCCTGAATAGTGCGGGAACGGTGTCGCTCCATTCCATGTCACGCTCCTGGATCGAGGGCAGCTGCAACGGCAGCTCCAGTTGCCCGGCCGATGGTGCAAACTGGAATACATCCGACGGCAGCCAGGCATGGACGGCCCCGGGTGGCGACTATTCCGCCTCACCCCTGGCCAGCCAGACCATCGGAGCGCCAAACAGTTGGTATGAATGGGACGTGACAGACACCGTGGCGGCCTGGATCGATGGCAGTCTCTCGAATGACGGTCTGTTGCTGAAGGCGGGCGACGGTTTCCGGGGCACCTTCGCCAGCAGCGACGCCAACGATGCCACCCTGCATCCCAGACTGACCATCACCTTTTCCTGTGAGTGCGGCGTCACCTGCGAACTGCCCGCGGGCTCCGGCAAGGTGCTGATGGTGGTCGGCAATGACGCAAGCCTGGCAGCGGCCGATGCCAAGAAAAAGGACCTGTTCGAGGCCTGGGGCTACACCGTGAGCCTGATCGATGACAATGCCTCCCAGACCGGTTTTGAGGCTGCGCTGTCAAGCAACGACGTGGCCTATGTCTCCTATTCTGCAGACGACAGCAATCTAGCAGGCAAACTGGCTACGACCCCCCGGGCCGTGATCAACGAGCAGCCCGATCAGGTCGACAACCTGGGCCTGGCCGGTGCAGGGGGCGAGGGCGTCGGTGCAAACCTCGAGATCACCGACAACATCCATTTCATTACCGCCCCGTTCCCGCTGGGCCTGATCCCGATCAGCCGTGCGCCGATGGAGGGCCAGATCGTCGGCGGGAGTCCGGCAGCGGGCCTTCAGGTGTTGGGCAAGCTGAACGGTTCCGCCGGCCTGGCGTTCATCGAGGCGGGCGGTGCGCTGGCCGGTGGTGGTTTGGCGCCCGGCCGGCGCGTCATGGTACCCGTGGGCAGGAGCGACAAATTCAACTGGGACTACCTCAACAATAACGGCCGCCTGATCGTGCAGCGTGCCATCCAGTGGGGGGTCGACGCCGTGCCGGCCGTGTCGCCGAAGAAGGTGTACTGGACCGACGATATCGCTGACAGGATCCAGCGCTCGGATGAGGACGGCAGCCACGTCGAGGACGTGATCACCGGGCTCGACCGGCCGACCGGGCTCGACATCGATACCGTGAACGGCAAGCTGTACTGGACCAACAATTACCAGATCCGGCGTGCGGACCTGGATGGCAGTAACAGCGATGTCATCTATACCGACAGCAGTGTGACCTTCGACATCAAACTGGATGTCGACGGCGGCAAGATGTACTGGACGCACGACAACGGCTCCAGTCGCATCATGAGTGCCAACCTCGATGGTAGCGGTGCAACACTCATCAACAATTCCCTCGATCGCCCGTCCTACCTCAGCCTGGACAAGGCCAACAGTCAAATGTACCTGACCGAGTTCGGCAGCGGGCGTGTGTCACGCATGAAATACAATGGAACCTCGGTGACCACGCTACAGAGCGGTCCGACCGGGTCGGTAGGCAGCGCCCTGGACCTGGTGCATGGCAAGATGTTCTGGACCGGCGGGGCGAGCAACGACTGGATCAAGCGCGCCAATCTCGACGGCAGCAGTGTGGAAACCATCGTGACCGGGCTGAACGCGCCACAGGACATTGCCTATGACGCCGACAACGATCGTATCTACTGGGTCGACGCGCTCAATAAGCTGGTGCAACGTGCCAACCCGGATGGCAGCAACGTTGAAACCGTCGTTTCCTCAGGCCTGACAAGACCACGCGGTATCGTGCTGGTCGACGCCGACCAGGTACCGGCGACCGGTGGCAGTGGCGGTGGTCCCGGGGGCAGCGGCTGTGACGGGACGTTCCGCGACGAGTTCAATGCGCTCAGCTACGCCGGTAACGACGGTACCCTGTCCTGGAGCGGCGACTGGCAGGAGGTGAATGAAACGGACGGCCCGCAACGCGGCGACGAACAGGTCGCGCCGGACCCCACGGCCCTGTTGCCGCCGGGGACCAATCAGATGCGCGTACGCGACAACGACGGGGGTGGAGAGGGGGTGCTGCGCGAGCTCGATCTCAGCGGTGCGGGGACGGCCACGCTGTCCCTTTTCTATCGCCGTTACAGCCTCGACAACAGCTATGATTACGTGTCCGTACAGATTTCCAGCAACGGTGCCGCCGGTCCGTGGACCGAGATCACCCGTGTCCAGGGGCCCGGGACGGATCTCTATTATCAGCCCATCACCCTGGATATCAGTGCGTATATCTCCGCGACGGCCGCGATCCGGCTGATCAGTTCGCCGTATCAGGGGGGGTTGGATGACGTCTGGTTCGACAATGTCCAAATCCAGTGTACGCCTTGAGAGGGGCCGGGCGACGGGGATGAGAAGCGGGGCGGACCTGCGCAATAACAGGATTCGGGCGATGCGCGTATCGGTGCGTCTATGCACCCTGCGGCACCGTAAACCCGCACGTACCGGTCAAGGTCCCGACTGCACGTCCGAAACAAGAGAACAGGGAGATTCCTGATGGACCAGACGATCAACAGCCTGTGGGAAAAAGTCACGGCGGACGCGCAACTGCTGACGTTGCCGGCCGTCTATCTGCGCCTGAAGGCGGTGCTGGATGATCCCGACTACGCCGTCTCCGATATCGAGGAGGTCATCGGTACGGATCCTGCCATCGCCACACGCCTGCTGCGCCAGGCCAACAGCCCCTATTTTGGATTTGCCTCGAAGATTGAAACTGTTTCGCGCGCCGTCGGCATGCTCGGTTCGCAGCAGGTGCATGATCTGGTGCTGGCCACCTCGGTGGCGCAAACCTTTTCAGGTATACCGATCGAGGTTATGGACATGCATGCCTTCTGGACGCACAGCGTCTATTGTGCTTCGGCCGCGCGCCTGTTGGCAGTGAGGTGCAACATCCTGGAGAGTGAGCGGCTGTTCGTCGCCGGCCTGCTGCGTGATATCGGGCACCTCGTCATGTACCAATCGATCCCGGACGAATCGAAAGCAGCCCTACTTCAAGCCCAGGAGGTTCATTGTGAACTGTACAGGATGGAGCGTGAGCTGATCGGTTTCGATTATGCCCGTCTGGGCGGCGTCCTGCTGCAACATTGGGGACTGCCCATGGGCCTGTGGGAGCCGGTTCAGTTGCACGTTACGCCCGGGCAATCGTCTGACTATGCACTGGAGGCAGCGATTGTGCATCTCGCCGGGGTGCTCAGCGATGTCGGCCTGACCGACGAGGACCCATCAGACTCCTTCGTGCCACTGGTCCATCCCGGCGTGTGGCAGGCCACGGGCGTGACTCCCGGGCAGTGCGCGGCGATCCAGGAGGAGGTTGAGCGCCAGCTCGATGGCGTCATGTATCTCATCTTTCCCGGCTCCAAGACCGTGCATCCCGGCTCGCGCCTCGCGATATAGCGGCCTGTCGGTGCACATCTCACGTCATATATTCAAAATGCTGTTTCAATGCCGCTAACAGGCGTATCAACACAGACCCCTGCGTAACGATACGAAAGCCTGCATGATCAAGGAACTACAGGGTGCTTGGCGGGCCTCCGACTTCGGTTCGGACGAGGTGGCGCTGTTTGCCCGCACCGCGATGCTGGAAGAGACTCGGCGTGGGCTGGTGTTGCTGGGCGTCGTGTTGCTGTGTATCTTCAGCGCCAGTGCAATGCTGTTTCATCAGTTTGGATTCGCCCATTACACCATCTATACCAGCGCACTGCTGGCGCTGCTGTCCACACACATCATGGTATCGGCGCGCGTCGCCCGTGATGCCGGGGCCCTGTACATGCTCGGCACCACCCTGCTGATGATCAGCGGCACGGCCTTCGTGCTCCTTGCGCATAAAAGCGGCGATTTCAACCAGGTACTGTTTGCCAGCGTGGCGCTGCTGTTCATGGTGGCGCCGCTGGTACCCTGGGGCCTGCGCGAGGCGCTGCTGGTGACCGGGCTGATCTATCTCACCTTTACCGTGTCTACCCTGGCCTCCTACGAGCGCTTCGATACGGCGACCCTGCTGTCGCTGCAGTTCATCATGCTCAGCGCCGGCCTGATCAGCCTACTGCTGGTGACACGGAATATCACGATTCGCAAGGCCGAACTGCAGACGCGCTACGACCTGGAACAAACCAATCGCAGAATACTGCATCTGTCCAACAAGGACCCGCTGACCGGGGCCTGGAACCGGCGTTTCCTGAAAAACGCGTTCGAGGCGAAGACCGCGGCGTGGCACGCAGCGGGGAAGACCTTCCATTTCGCCTATCTGGACGTGGACAACTTCAAGCCCATCAACGACAGTTGCGGCCATGATTTCGGTGACGAGGTGCTGCGTTGCATCAGCAGACAGTTCGGCATCGCCCTGGGCGAGGACGGTTACCTGATACGCATGGGTGGCGACGAATTCGCGCTGCTGTTCATCAGCGAGCAGCCGGACCGGCAGATCGCCGCCTGTCTGGAACAGATCCAGGCCGCCCTGCAGGTGCCGGGCTCATGCAGCGGGATGCGTGTCGGTCTGAGCGTCGGGCTGGCCAGCGTGCCGGCGGGAATCGCGCTCTCGCAGGAGCAGATCTACCGCGAGGCTGACGAAGCCCTGTACGCGGCCAAGGCCCGCAAGGGCGACCATCACGACACGGCAAACATCGTCTGCTGCGTGCTGGATGCGCCGCGGCATACGCAATCCCTCGCCTGAGCGCACTGGCCATTGCACAGCGGCGCGCGGTATTTCCCTTCGGCGGCATCCACTTCGCGGCTCCCGCGGCCCGCCTCAAGATCGCCCCTGTCCGGCCGATCATGATGCAATAGTTTCTTTTTCAAGACAGATACCTACGGGGAATCGCGGGTCCAGGGGAAGATACGGCCATGGCAGCACTGGCAGAAGTCCTGCAACGGATTCGCCCGCGCGCGAATTCGGGACGCACCGGTTTTATCGGCGTGGAATGCGCCCTCTGCGCCATCCACCTGGTACAGCTTGCCGTGGACGATATCGGCGAAATCAACCTGCACGCCTCGGCATCGTTGCCCTATCCCTGTGCGCGGGACGAGTTGCTGGCCAATCCGCAGCGCTTCCGGGTTCTCGTGCGCGAGGCGCTGGCACTGGACAAGTTTCGTGGACGTGCCATCGTGACCACGCTTCCATCCTCCGATGTAAGGATCATGCCGCTGTCCTATCAGGTTGGTGAAGGCGGTTCGGACGATGCGTCGATCCTTGACGCGCTGGCGGAGCGCCTGGACGGTGACCTGAACGGATACGTGATCGATTACCTGCCGGTGCGTTCGGAACGCGCCATGCATGAGCGTCTGGCCATCGTGGCCGTCGCGCAGCAGGATTGCGTATTGCACTATCTCGAACTGCTGCGCAAATGTGGCCTGGACACGCGGCACCTGGAGATCGGGCCATCGGCCATTCGTCGGCTGGTCAGCGCAATGGGTGTTCGAGGCGAACACCAGAACGTTCTGGCCATTAATTTCGGGCGCGAGTCGAGCTTCCTGACAGTAATTTCCGGTGCGCGCCTGCTGTTCGACCAGGAGGTCCAGTTCGGCGAGAACCGCCTGCTGGAACTCATTTCCACGACACTGGAACTGAAGCCCGATTCGGTGCGCCAACTGGTTGCCGCCAACACCCTGGATCCGTGGGTGAAAGACCGGCGCCGGCTGAGCGACGGCATGGACCGCGATGCGTCGATCACACTCCAGGAAATCGTCAAACCAGCATTTCTCAAGCTGGCCGAAGAGGTCAATCGCACGCTCATCTACGCCGCCTCCCAGACACGCGGCGAGCCGGTCGGACGTATCTACCTCCTTGGCAGCCTGGCGCGCTGGCGCGGAGCCGATGCGCTGATGAATGCGTTGTTAAAGCTTGATGTTGAGACCATCCCCAATCCATTGCAGGGATTCTGCAGGTCATCGGGCAGGCGTTCGGTGGCGGCGGCCAATCCATCCCCCGAGATCGCCATCGCAACCGGGCTGGCCATGAACGGCTTGATCTAGCATGACCGATATAGATCTCATCCCAGCGGAATATCGCAACCGCATATGGCTGCAGGGCAGGGCGCGCGAGGTCGGCGGCGTAGTCACGCTGCTGGTAGTTGCCCTGCTGCTGATTCTGGCAATCCTGCATCATCAGGCCGTTAAGGCGAATATCCGCATCTCGGGGTTGCAGTCGCAACAGGCAATCACCGCGCAGCAACGTGAACAGCTGACTCAGCTGGATGGCAGCCGTATCGAACTCGAGAACCGGCTTGCACTGCTGGACGGGTTGCGCAGCGGTGTGGCGGCATCGGCCATGTTCGTAACCATCGATCGTGCCATGGGCAAAGGAGATGTCTGGTTCCAGACATGGGAATTCAAACGTGCCGGAAGCGTGGTCGAGCGCAAACAGCAAGCGACAAGCAACGGCTATTTCATCGTTATGCCGGCCACCAATGGTACGGAGAGTACCGAGGCCTGGAAGATTGAGACCCACATGAAGATTCATGGACAGGCGAAGGATCATTCCGCGCTGTCAGGATTCGTCAGGCGACTGTACCAGCAGCCGGAGATCGAGGATGTCAGGATCATAAACACCACCGTAGCCGGCGAGAATCAGTTCGTGGACTTCAACCTTGCGGTTACCGTCAACAGTCACGAGGCGGACAGCTGATGCTGCTGCGCAATACGCCGCCACGCACCGTGCTACTGCTGATGATATCGCTGGGGCTGCTGGTGGTTGCGGCGCTGGTCACCTATGCCGTATGGCCGCAGTACAAGGACTACCGTAAATCGGTTGCCACGCTCAGGCTGTTACAAGGCGTAACCGCCAGGGGTGATACGCTGGGGAACGAAATGGCCGAACTAAAGGACCGTATCGAGTCTCTGAATCGCAAGTTGCACGGTGATATGGTGAACCTCCCTAAAAACCAGATGGAGTCGTTTATCATCGGTCGTCTCCAGGGTATTTCCTGGCGCAATCATGTCGAACTGCTGAGCGTGACGCCCGGCGTAGGCGGCAGGGTGCAACTGTTCGAGGAGGTGCTGTTCAACGTTCGTATATCGGGTGATTACTTCGACCTGTATCAGTGGCTGCAGGACATGCGTGAGGAACTCGGGTACGTCGTCGTCAAGCAGTTCAGTATCACGCCAGCCCCGTCAGCCGAGGGGGTGCAGCGATTGAATGCCGCCTTCACAATCGTTTCCTACCGGGAGGTAGATCATGCCTAGGTGCGTGATGCGGGCGGTGCTGCCGGCAATACTCCTGCTGCAGGGTGCTGCTCACGCAGGGGGCGGGACCGGGCCGTTGCACATCAATCCTTTCGTACGGCCGGAAATGGCCCCAACGGTTGGCGGCAAGGCGTCATCCGTTGATGGCGTCTCCATGGAATTGCGTGGTGTCATGCTGGCCGGCGATCACTCCCTTGCAAATATCGGTGGCAGGGTCGTGGGCATCGGAGAAGACATAAACGGCTATCGTCTGATCACCGTGAGCGAGTACAATGCCGTGCTGGAACGGGAGGGAGTGCGCAGGGAACTCGTGCTCAAGACGCAGGACGGGAGCAGCGGGGATGGATACGCAAACGGGTCATGGTAAACACTGGCACGCTGTCGCGCTGCTGTTGCCTGTGGCCCTGGCGCTGCTGTTGCTGGCCGGAACGGTCCGCGGCGCGCCGGCGGACATCATACATGACGGTAAAATCACCCTTGCCCTGCGTGATGTGGGACTCAGCGAGGTTATGGAAATGCTGTCACGCGCGGCGCGCGTGAATATCCTACTTTCGGAGGATGCCACAGCTAAGGTCTCCGTCAACCTCTACAATGTCGACCTCGACGAGGCGGTCAGGTCGATTGCCACCTCCGCCGGCTTCGGGGTGGAACACCGCGGCGGCAGTTACTTTATCGTGAAGCGGGACCAGGTGGGCAAGTCCGACCCCGGCGGTCCGACCGAGGTGCGTACCTTCAAGGTGCAGTATTCCGATCCCAACGTCGTCTCCGGCATATTGAAAGACCACCTTTCCAGTTACGGTCAGGTGACTACACTGCCTGAACGCCGCCTGGTAATCGTGGAGGATACGCCGTACTTTCTCGGGCGCATACAACGGCTGCTGAAGGAGATTGACCGCCAGCCGCGCCAGATCCTGATCGAGGCCAAGATCCTGGAGATCAGTCTGACCGATTCCGAATCCTATGGCCTGGACTGGGTGAAGATCTTCAAGTCCGGGGATGGAGAAATCGGCACGCAGGGGCTGGGCAGCCCGGGATCACCCGGTCTGTTCTTCAACTATATCACGCCCAATGTCGAGGTATTCCTCGACGCGCTGCGTACGCGCGGACGTTCCCGCACCCTGTCGACCCCCAAACTGCTAGCGCTGGAAGATCAGGAGGCGGAAACCATCATAGGCAACCGGCTCGGCTACAACGTTACCACCACCATCGACAACGTCACCACCACGTCGGTCGAGTTTCTCGAGTCCGGCGTCATCATGAAGGTGAAGCCGTCGGTGGACGGTCAGGGTCGCATCTTCCTGGAAATCCATCCCGAGGTCAGCAAGGGCGACGTGCAGAACGGACTGCCCAGCCAGTCGACCGCCGAGGTCACCACTTCGATGCTGGTGAATAGCGGCCAGACGGTGTTCATCGGCGGGCTGATTACCCGTAACCAGTTCAAATCCCGCGAGGGTGTGCCGTTGCTGGGCGATCTGCCGGGCATCGGCAAGCTGTTCTCCAACAAGCTCATCACAGGTCAGAACACCGAACTGGTGGTGCTGGTGACCCCCTACCTGATCGATAACGACAAGGTGCCGCTGGATAACGGCGACGCCGGGAGAGTGGATAAGGTCGCGGCACAGCTGGAGGAGCAGCCGCGCGATATCGACCGCGTACTGGACAAAATGCACTATTTCGAGGACAGCTTCGAGGATACGGATGCCGGAGCGGTCTTCACCCCCGATGAGTAACGTGTTGCAGGCCGGCGCGGTTGGCTGGGTTATGGAATAACGCCGTCTTTAGCTGCTAAGATGCCGGTATGCGTATTATAAGAGGGGCGCGGCCGAAGACGTGATCCGGTTTATCTGCATCATCATCTGGCGTGCCGTCTGCTGGCTGGAACTCGCCCTGTTCACACTGGTGATGTACCTGCTGTCCTGGCTGCCCGCCGGCGTCATCAGGGGGTTTTATTTTCCGCTGTTCCGCTTCTGGGCGCGAAGCTTCGTGCGGGCGCTCGGCGTGGACCTGCGGGTGCACCAGAAATACACCAGCAAGGGCCTGCCAGAACAGTACATTCTGATCGCCAACCATCCATCGGCATTCGAGGATATCGGAATACCGGCCGTTTTCCCGGTGCACTCCCTTGCCAAGATCGAGGTGAAGGACTGGTGGCTGGTCGGGCGCATCAGTACCGCCGCGGGCTCGCTGTACGTGAGGCGCGAATCGAGAGAGTCGCGTAATGCCGCAGCAGACGAGATCGACCGCGAGCTGCGTGCCGGCAAGAACATCGCGCTGTATCCCGAGGGCGGCTGCAAGGGCCGGCGAATCTTCGAATCGTTCCGCTACGGCGCCTTTGACATATCGCTTCGCACCGGCATACCCATCCTGCCCGTGTTCCTGCACTACGAGTCGCAGGATGATTTCGAGTGGCGGAGCCCTCAGACGCTGCTGCACAAGATCTGGCATATGAGCATCACCCGCAACAACCGTGTGAACTTCTACGTCTACGATGTCCTCGATCCCGGGCAATTTGCTGACAGGGAGTCGTATGCCGCCTACGCGCACGGCAAATACCTGGAATGGCAGGCGCGCTACCTGGACTGATTTGCTATCGCGTCGGGCTTGTTGGAGCGGATTTCCCGAACCATCCCGGTAGCGTTTCCGCGAAATTTCTGCGCCATTCGACATGCGGGGAAGCGGCTATGACTGTTCCGGATGATCCTGCCGAAGCTGCAGCTGCTGTTACTGCCGGGCTCGGTATCATCGCTGCAGGCCGATGTGCTTCATTCTGAGGGACGGTACACGGCTTATCGGAAAAGCCGTATGACATCGGGGATGGTTATCCGGAGTAACAGGGTGCCGTACTTCGCGCCGGTGAAAAACCAGATGTCCACCCTGTCGTGCGTAGCAGGACCTGACGCCACCTCTCGAGACCGGACGGGTCTCGCCCACTACATGGCAGATGCCACCGTCGCCCCGATCCGGATGATTTGCCCGCAGTCGTGCTAAAGTAGGCCGGTCGTTGCGGTATATTTGCCGTAGGTACGGTCGTTCAAGATCCGATGAAACTGCGCACCCAGATATCCCTCTACCTGTTCCTTTTCGGACTGATCCCCCTGCTGGTCGGCTTCGGAATCAATATACCGATGATCTTCGAGCGCATCGAGACCCTCTATCACAAGGCGCACCTGCAGAACCTTCGCGCCGAGTTCAGCGACCTCGACCAGCATATTGCACGCCGTCACGAAATGGCACGCCTGCTGGCGAAGATACCGGAACCGGGCTTGCTGGTGGCGAGCCAGGACCGGCAGGACACGAAGGAGCTGAAGGCGGCCCGCTCTAGCTACGTCAACTGGGTCAATCAGGTGCTTATCGACCAGTTCGATGTCACCCAGATCCTGTTCCTGGACGAGACGGACAAGCCCGTCTTCTGGCTGGACCGGAATGCCAAGACCGGGCGGCTCGAGAGCCGCAGCGGTGAATATCCCGTTGTGAATGCCCGTCTTCTGGAGGCCAGCCGCGAAGTCGCGCCGGGAGTGGTATTGAACGGTCCGATTATTTTCAACCGCTTTGCGGGAGCGACGATACCGGAACGCTTCATGCAGATGAGCCTGGTCAGCCCGGTGGTCATACCGCTGCTGTCGGACGACGACAGTACCGTGAAAGCACAGCGCGGTTCGGTTGTCCTTTATATCGATCTCGGAGGTCTCGCGAGCGCCTACCGGGGTAACTACTGGGTGCTGAGTGACGGCCAGTATCTGCCGTCACCGGATGGCGAAAGCCGGCCGACCACGGCATTCGAAGACTTTCATGGCCTGCAGGCTCTGTTCGATAAGGGTGAACTGGCGTTGTGGGAATACGGCAATCAGCAGGTGCTTTGGGTGCCGCTGTTCGAAACGGAGGATGCCGGAACCTTGTGGGTCGGACGCAGCGTCGATCCTTCACCGCTCGCAAAATTGCAGCGTGCTGTGGAGCTGCGCATAGCCTATATCGCCGTGGGACTGTTGGTGGTGGTCTTTATCGTAGCGCGACTGATCGCGGTCAAGACGGAACGCCTGGGACGCGAGTTGACCGATCGTATATCGCGCGTACTCGAACATAACGAGGAAGTCGAATTCTCCTGGCGCCAGCCGCTGGAGTTGAACGAGCTGGGCAACAACCTGACACGGCTCGCCGCCACGCATGCTGCGAATACCAGGGCGATGAAAAGTTATGCCCGGGAGCTCGAGGAGTCGAATCGCTACAAATCGGAATTTCTCGCCAATGTCAGTCATGAACTGCGCACGCCGCTGAATTCCATTCTACTGTTGTCCAAGATGCTGGCCGACGGCGACGTGCGCCAGCGGATCACGGCGGAGCAGGCGCATCAGGCAAGGGTCATACACAATGCCGGTACGGACCTGAAGGCGCTGATAGACAATATACTCGATCTGTCACGAATCGAGGCGAGGCACATGACGCTGGTGGCGGAGCCGGTCAACCTGCAGGCGGTCATCGACAACGTGCTGGAACTGATGAAGCCGCAGCTTGATGAGAAGCACCTCGAACTGGTCAGGGAAGTCGATACCACCGTTCCTGGTACGATAACGACCGACAGTGAAAAGCTGCGACAGATCCTGATCAACTTCATGTCCAATGCCGTGAAATTCACTGAAAAAGGCAGCGTTACGGTCCGCCTGCAGGCAGGTCCTGATCATGAAGGTGTACGCTATCCCGTATCTATCAGTGTTGCTGATAGCGGTATCGGGATCGCCGAAGACAAGCTGGAGCTCGTATTCGAGGCGTTCAAGCAGGCCGATGGTTCAACAAGCCGCCGTTTTGGCGGGACCGGTCTCGGGCTGGCCATCAGTCGCGAGCTTGCCAACCTGATGGGCGGTGACATTCTGGTGGAGAGCCGTCCCGGCGCCGGAACCACCTTCAGCCTGCTGCTGCCGGTGGAGTCGCCCGCCTCGCCGCGGCAGTCGTCACCCGGGAAAATGACGGGCAACAGCGATGACAAGGGTTCCGTGCAGGCAATTCCCCCGGCAGACTACGGTGGTGCCCGCATACTGCTTGTCGACGATGATATGCGCAATCTGCTGGCACTGACTCCGATTCTGGAACGCTGGGGGCTGGAGGTGATGGCGGCGGGCGACGGGCCGGAGGCGCTGGAGACGCTGGAGACGGACGAGGAATTCAGACTGGTATTTATGGATATAATGATGCCGGCCATGGACGGCTATGAAACGATGAGGAGAATCCGGCAACAGGCGCGCTTTGCCGATCTACCGATAATCGCAATGACAGCGAGGACGTCTGAAGAGGATATGCGCAAATGTTACGAGGCCGGAGCGAGCGACTGCATCTTCAAGCCCGTTGATCTGCCGGTTATGAAAGACATGCTGGACAGGTTTCTGTCCGACAGCTGAAAAGAACAGTCTTGCGGGGACAGCGATGAGTGACAGGAAGCGTTATTCTGATTTCCGGATTCTGATTGTCGATGACAATGAAAACAATCTCTTTGCCCTGCGTTCCCTCATCGCCAAGCACATGGACGTCGAGGTGCTTGAGGCCGGGTCCGGGCGGGTAGCGCTCGATATCGCGCTCAGTAACCCCCGTATCGACCTGGTCGTGCTCGACATCCAGATGCCGGAAATGGACGGCTTTCAGACAGCGTCCATGCTCAAGGTGCGCCAGAAAACCCGTGATATTCCGATCATCTTCCTCACGGCGGCCTACAAGACCGACGAGTTCCAGCAGAAAGGCTATGATGTCGGTGCCGCCGACTATCTGCTCAAGCCGATAGACGACAACCAGCTTATTAACAAGATCAGCACCTATCTGCGCCTGATCGAGAAAGAGCGTGAGCTCAATACGCGGCTGGAGGCGCTGGTCGCGGAACGTACCCGGGAACTTGATCACGCCAAGACCTACCTTGAAAAGATCATAAGCAATATGGGTGAGGCATTGCTGGTGCTCGAGCCAGGTGGACATATCACTGCCGTGAATCCCACTACCTGCCGCTTGCTGGGCTACATGGAGGAAGACCTGCTCGGGATGCCGATAGGCGACGTATTCGAGGAAGAAGAAACCGAGCAGGCCAACGCCTTCATGGGCACCTGGCTGGAGGCGCTGATTCGTACCGGTACCATCAGCAGCATAGAAGCGAGTTTTGTTGCCAGTGACCGGCGGCGCGTGCCCATACTGTTCTCAAGGACGGCAATCAAGGATGAAGCGGGCAAAATTACCGACATCATCTGCATTGCGAAAGACATGACGGGTTATACTCGCACCGGGAATTCTGGATGATGATGTACGGCGTTCGATACCGGCAGTGACTTGCAACCGGTGTCGCAGCGCGTACACTTTGCAGCCGGATCACAGGAGTAGTTTTAGATGGAAGAGTTTGAAAACAAGATGCCGGAAGAGGATATTGTCCTGACGGCCGAGGCGCTCAAGGCAATGGGACATCCGCTGCGCTGGAAGATCCTCTGCACGCTGGGCAACAAGGAGATGTCGGTTGGTGAAATTGTCGAGAAGATCGGTACCTCCCAGAGCAATGTATCGCAACACCTGGACCAGCTGCGAAACAAGAACATCGTAAGATCGAGGCGTGACGCCAACCGGATCTATTACTCCGTGAGTAACGAGAAATTGCTCGACCTGATCAGCACCATGCGCGGTGTACTCTGTCAGACGAACCTGTCGGATAACCCGCCCGAATAAACACGTATGCAACGCACCGGCCTACCGGCGGTCTGCCGGGTGCGAACGGGCACGAACGTTCCCTGACCGGGAATGTTTATCGGGTACTGAATGGATAAAAAACGGGGGGCTCTCGTGAGCCCCCCCGCTCGGTTACCGGGTGGCTGTGCCAGGAGCCTGCGGTGCAAGCGGAGCCGCAGCCGGGGCGTAACCATAGGGGACGCCACCATAAGGAGCACCGCCGTATGGGGCATACCCATAAGGACCGTAGCCATTGTAGTATCTGTTGTAGCCGCGGCCGTAACCCCGACCGTAACCCCGACCGCTACCGTGACCACTGAAATTCATGTTGAATCCGCCGTCGAAGTCACCGTCGCCGTAACCGTCGCCCCAACCGTCGTTGTAGCCGTTATTGCCGAACGGGCCCCAGCCCCAGGCGGAAACCGTGGTGGAAACGATTGCCAGCGCGGCGGCAGCAATTAATGTAGTGAATGTTTTCATGTTTCTTCTCCTGATTGTAACTCTAAGATACAGCTTAAAAAATTCGTGCGTCGATATGACGTATCTATATTATAAGTAGATTACGAAATTAGCAACAACTAATATATTAAATCGCAGGGATTCTTTATATATTTTGCGTTTATATGTTTAATAATAATAAGTTATATGATATGTAGTGATGCGCTTCCGCAAATAAAGACTGATTTTTGACGCAAAAGCAGGTATTTTCACAATATCAGCACTCAGAATTCAGTCTGCAGCCCTGTGCAGGGGAGAATGTTGCCGCAGGTGCATCTCAGGCTGGAAGACACGGGTCAGGCCGGCAGGTTTGCACTGGACAATTGGGCATGGCTGAGCGCGCGCGCTTGTTGTTATCGATTATCGAACTGGGCGGGTATCCGGACTTCAGGCCGTTGTACGCGTCGCTCGGCTACCGCGTTGTCACGGAGACGCGCATGCGCAAGGCTATCGCCTTTCTGAAACAGCAGGTGCCCGACGTGATCGTGGCCGAATTCAATTTCCAGTCTGATTTCCGCGACCGAACCAGCAGTCTTGAATCACTGCTTGCCGCGGTTCAGCGCCTGCCGGACACGCGGGTGATAGTGTTTTATGAAAACGAGTACGCTGCCCAGTTTTCGAAACTGTGCAGACGTTTGCCGGTCCACCATGCGCTGGCATTTCCCGTCGATGAAGCAGAATTGCGCAACGTGCTGAATGAGGTCTCCATTACAACTGAGCCGGCCGAATCCTGTGACGGGCTGCGCTGATTCCGAACGTGCAGGGTGAAACGTCGAGCCAAGTGTGCTAGTGGTGGTTCAGAAGGATAAACAGATCATTCCCCAGGAGTTAGCCAGTGAGTATGCAACGATCAATTAGCAGGATACCGGGCTTCCTACTCGGCACGATACTCGTCATCGTATCTGTCGGATCATCGGCGGCGGACTTGCGTGTGCGGGTGTTTGAACGAGGCGGCAATGTTCCCCTGGCGGGTGTGGCGGTATGCCTGGGTACCCAGGCCAGACTTGACCAGTTCGGCGCGACCAGGACAGATACCAGTGGTTACGCGGAATTCGATTCCGTCCCGGGGGCAAAATTGCTGGTCACGGCTTCTATGGCTGGATTCATGTCGGAACAGGAACCCCTTGTGACGTCCAATACCAGCAGGATGCTGGTACTGTCGCTGGCGGCCGGTGGGGGCGGGCCGCGCTGCCTGCCGGTCGCAGTGGAAAGTACACCGTCAGCGGCGGCGTTACGGGTTGTTCGATTTGTCATCAATGACGGGGCGGCGGTTACAACCGGCCGTGGTGTAACACTTGATGGGAAGACATCGGGTGTTCCAACCCAGTACCGGGCGAGCGAGCACGAGGATTTCCGCGACGCAGAGTGGATCGATTTCAAGGCCTCGCCCGGTTTCATGCTGAGTCCCGGTCCGGGAAAGAAGACCGTTTACTACCAGGTGCGCAGGCGCACGACGCTGAATGGCGCAGTTCTCGAGACGGTAACCCCAGCCTCCACCGACAGCATCATACTTCAAGGTCATTGAAATCGGTCGTACCGATCTCGTTGCGGTGCGCCGGTCAGCTCCCGTCGTGCCTGTGCGGGTTCCGCCTGCGACCCTCGAACTTCACGATCCCCTGCACGATGTTTTCGAAGGGAAAATCCTCCAGACGTCCGTAGCGCTGCAGGGCGTCGTCGATATTGGCAATGATGTCATCGACTTCGGTCTGCTCTTTTTTTTCGTCGTACAGCAGCCCTTGCAGGCCGAGCATGCCACCGGTCTGTACCCTAATCTCCTTGGCGTGCGGCAGCGGCCCGTGCACATGGGTCAGGTGCAGGGCGAAGCGGGCATTGTCGCGCATCAGCTGCAGCAGACCTGAGCACAGTGCGTTGCCTGCTGCAGATTTGCAGGTGACACCTTCGCGGTCTGCCAGGTGAAAGCGCAATGACTTGCTGCAATTGCAACGGCGCGATGTAATGGCCTTTTCAAAAACACAGCGCCGTTCGTTGACGGCATCGTAGGCGTTCTTGTATTCGTCTTCTTCCATCGTGTGTGAGAGATCCCGGCGGATTATTTTTCCCATTCCCTGGCGATGGGTTCCTCGCGGTGTTCCTTCAGACGTTTTTCCGCTCCGGCCTGGTCATCTGCAAAGATGATCTTGTAGATCCGGTTGGCGGCCAGCGGAGCTTCTGTACGCAGGCGCTTCACTTCCGTTTTTGCAGCTTTGAACCCGTCAAATTCGCTGACGAGACTGAGTGACTTGGTGTTTGTCGATTCCTGACTGGAAACGATGTAGATGTAGTAAGGCATGTATGGCTTCCCGAATGGAGCATCCCGATTGCGAAGTATAACAGTCCCGGTAACAGCGGTTTTATCTACGCCGTTGCACACCGCCGAACTGGTGTCGTCCGATACGCAGCCGCCTGTATTTTCTCACCATGACTATGGTTTTAAGCAGCGTAGCGGTATCGATGGCTTCCACATCAAGGCCGATGTCGATCCGGCGCAGATGGCTGCCCGATCGTGCTATATCTATGATTTGCCTGTGCTGCACCGGACTGTTGTCCGGCTTCAGCTGAGCATTGTAGTATGCGAGGGTCATGATGATCGTGTCCCAGATGAGTTCGGAGCCACGGAAAGTGCCGATGAAGCGAATACCCACGCAGTCGTCCGAGGGTTCTCGACTGTAGATAAAATCCTGCCCGCGCGCCGGGATCAACCGCCTGAATTCCTCGACTGACCGGATCTCAGCCATCGAGCACCACGGTTACTACTCGCAGGTTTCTCATGACGATACAGCCGGTACGGCGTCCGATCCCGTCTTCACTGTAGTCGAAGGTATAGGTACGCTGCAGAACCAGTCCCTCTTCGCGCGTCCACGCCGGCCTGACAGACTGCAGCGCCGCGGTACCGTCCAGAAATTGCAACCCCTGACGCCGGCACGTGTCCCGAGCCATCGCGACGGCCTGGTCACGGCTGCTCAGGGCGATGTACCAGAGCCACACCAGAACCAGCAGGGCAATGAGAACGCACAAGGTGGTCATGACGAATCCAGCGAGATGGGCAGCGCAGGAACATACAGGGTTTCAAGGCGCGATGATAGTCGTGCCGGTCGAAAGCCGGAGACGGGTCCCGCTATCAGGCGCTGACGGACAGGAATGTGCCGGATCGCGTATAAAACCGCAAGGTCAGAAATTCAACGCCGGCAATGAATAATTCACCGGTTGCAGCACGATTGCAGAATGTTACACGGCCGGCAGCCGACAGGGCTTCGCAGCTGATCCGGATAATCTGATTCTCGTGCAGCGGCAGGCGACATTGCAGCTGCATGCCATTCGGTGACAGGTCGCGCACCGTACCGTGTTGCCCGCGGCCGGCGGGAGAGAGATAGAAGGTGACGGCTTCCCGGTGACTGATACGTTCAATAGCGCGTTTCGAGGAGTCGGCAAGCCGAAGGGCATTGGCGAACTCCAGAGGGGCGCTGCAACCGGGGCAATCGCCGGGTTCGCTATGGCTGGGTGTCGCGGGCCGCGGTGTTTTACAGAACGGGCAGCTGGAAGGGTCTGGCGCGGACTGGCCGGCGGCAGAGGATTTCCGCGTATGACCGGTCTCCGTCTGCCGCCGCCTGGACGTCCTGATTTTCGCGCGATCGCCGAGGTGTTCCCTGTCGTAGGCGTGGCGTCTGGCCGGATCCGAGAGCACCCGGTAGGCTTCGTTGAGCAGGCTGGCATTCCATTCGTCGCCGCCCAGATCGGGGTGCATCCTGAGTTTCTGCATCTGGGTACGGTAGCTGGCCTTGATGACGGCGACCGGCGCATCCGGCTGGATGTGGAGAATACGGTAGTAATTGCGACGGTTTTTCATGTACTGGTCAAATCCCTGCTGGCCTGTGCCGGTGCTTCCAGCAACTATCGTGCAGGCGGACACATTAATTTAACGGGAATCGCTTCGTCGAGCCGGGGTTCTCGCTGCCAGGACGCCAAATTATTGGCGTTTTGATGGCTGCCATGTTTGTTCCGGCCCGCAAATCTGCACGTCGGATGTTCCCGATGGCGTGCTGGATTTATTACAACTCCTTGTATTATAAATATAATTAATATTCAAGCGCGTACTGCCTCGTCCTGTCCTGACTATCGGAAAGCACGCCAGAATTCGTTAAAGAATCCCGTTTCACTGACGCTAACCCAGTCGGAGGCGGTAAATATCACGCGACAGTGATATATCCGCCAAATACAAACGGGTTCCAGGGATGATCAACAAACGGTCCCTACCTGGACAAAAGGAGATTTACCATGGCACTTTCCGTAAATACCAACGTTATGTCGCTGTCTGCCCAGCGCAACCTGTCCCGTACCCAGACGGGTCTGGCAACGTCCATCGAGCGCCTGTCGTCCGGTCTGCGCGTCAACAGCGCCAAGGACGACGCCGCCGGTCTGGCAATTGCGTCGCGTATCGATGCCCAGGTGCGCGGTCTTAACGTGGCAATCCGCAACGCCGGTGACGCCATCTCCCTGGCCCAGACGGCTGAAGGCGGTCTGAGCGAAATCACCAACATGCTGCAACGTATGCGTGAGCTGGCCGTGCAGTCCGCGAACGCCACAAACAGTACCAGCGACCGGGCCAACCTGAATGCGGAATTCCAGGATCTGAACACCGAGATCACCCGCCAGGTCGGTGCTACCACGTTCAACGGTATTGCCGTGCTGAATTCATCGTCCACCCAAACCTTCCAGGTGGGGGCCAACTCCGGCGACACGATCGCCGTGAGTACCAGTGTGGTGTCAGCCGCGCCGGGCGGTGACGTCACCAGTGCAGCCAATGCCACGACTGCAATGGGCGCTGTCGATACTGCGCTTAGTACGGTGACTACGACCAGGGCGACCTATGGTGCCGTACAGAACCGTTTCCAGTCGGTCATCAATAATCTGCAGGTGGCAGCTGAAAATCAGACCGCTGCACGCAGCCGCATCATGGATGCCGATTTCGCCCAGGAAACGGCGAACCTGACGCGTTTGCAGATTCTCCAGCAGGCGGGTACGGCGATGGTGGCGCAGGCCAACACGGTACCGCAGACGGTGCTGACGCTGCTGCAGTAATCGGGTTAAGGGAGCTGTCGGGAAGGGATGCCCGGCAGCCCCCTTCTATCGATGGCAGGTTATTGTATGAATGATCCGATATCACATCTGATGCCGCTCACGGATGCGGGGATCTCATCCCGAATGACCTACACCGTGCAGCCGCCTGTGCAGGTGACCGCTGTCAGCGATTCGAAAGGCAACAATACGCGGGAAACCAATGCGGATACCGGCAGCAACCTGCAGGAGCGACTCGCGGATGTCGTCGAACGGCTGAACGATCACATGCGTCAAATGCAGCGCAGTCTGCGTTTCAGCGTTGATGATTACAGCGGGCGCATTGTCGTAAAGGTCGTTGACAAGGATACCGAAGAGGTTATCAGGCAGATCCCGTCCGATGAAATGCTGGCCATAATGAAACATATCAGCGAATTCGACGGTTTGATATTCGATGGTAAAGCCTGAGCAGGCTTTCGTGGTCACATTGCGTGAGAGACCGTTAATATGTTGACTGCTGCGGGAATCGGTTCAGGACTTGACGTCGAGTCGATCGTCTCCCAGTTGATGGCCCTAGAAAGGAAGCCGCTGGATTCCCTGCAGCAGAAGATAGACGATATCGATGCGCGTATCAGTGCCTATGGCACCCTGAAGAGCGCACTTTCCACGTTCCAGACCGCCATGAAGGATCTCAGCACACCATCCGCGCTGAAGGTCTTTACTGCTATGTCCACTGATGACAGTGTATTTACCGCCGCTGCCGACGATACAGCTGCACCTTCAAGCTTCCAGGTGGAGGTGGTGCGCCAGGCCGAGCGTCACAAGTTTTCTTCCGCAGAGGCCCTGGATACCGATACCTTTGGCGGTGGGGCGGGTGATGCACTGACTGTCCAGGTAGGCGCCAATGCAGCGGACAGCATTACGGTGGATCTGAGTACAGCCAGTACGCTGGGCGATATACGCGATGCCATCAATGCTGATCCGGCCAATCCCGGCGTCACCGCGACCTTGATTTTCGGCAACAATGGCAATCAGAAACTGGTACTGACGGCGGATGACAGCGGAGCGGCGAATGCACTGACGATTTCCTATGCCGGCGGTGTTTCTGCCGCCACTTTCGGCTTCCAGGAGATCAATAATATTGGCGGGAATACGGCATTGCTGGATGCGGAGCTAAACATCGATGGCTACACTGTGACGCGGGGGAACAACACCATAGACGACGTCATCCAGGGTGTGACGCTGGATCTGCACAGCGCTGTACCCGGTACGAGCTTCACGCTGGATATCGAGCGTGATACTGCCGCAGTAGCCGATTCCGTGCAGGCCTTCGCCGATGCCTACAATGAGATCCTGTCATCGATACAGGCCCAGCGTGACGGCGAGCTGGCCACGGACAGCGCGCTGTTCAGCATAGAGCGCGGCCTGCGCAGCGAGATGAATACACCGGCCACAGGCCTGCCCAGCGGTCTGAGTTACCTGGGTGAGATCGGATTGACCTTTTCCCGGGATGGCCAGCTCACGGTGGATGCAAACGATGTGGAGAGCGCGCTGACGAACGATTTCAATGCCGTGTCCGAACTGTTTTCGACGGCGGGACAGGGCTTCGCCAGTCGTCTGGATACACTGGTCGATGGCTGGCTCGATGTCGGTAGCGGTCTGATCAAGGGGCATACCGACGGACTGGACAGCAGCAAGCGTCTGCTGCAGTCGCGCGAGGCATCGCTTGAATATCGCATGACACAAATAGAGTCAGGACTCTATGCGCAGTTCTCCCAGCTTGATACGCTGCTGGGAAATTTGCAGGTAACCAGTGATTACCTTTCACAGCAGTTACAGATGCTGCCGAATATCAATAATTTCGGCAGGCGTTAACGAGGTTGCATTGTGGCTTGTCTGGCATCGAAAATGCATATTTATCGGCGAACGATGCTGACTGTAGTAAACCAGGCTTGCGCGTGCAGGGTCAAGAAACCAGACGATAATAGATCAAGGAATACGTCGCTATGAATAATCCGGCAGAGCAAGGCGGGGCTGGCCAGTACACGGCGGTAGGAACCCAGACCGGTATTACCGAGGCATCGCCACACCGTCTGATCCAGATGCTTCTAGACGGGGCGCTGGACAAAATCGCCCGGGCCAAGGGTGCGATGCAGCGCAATCAGATCCAGGAGAAGGGCAGCAATATCACCAGCGCGGGTTCGATAGTACTCGGATTGCGCAGCAGCCTGGACATGGATGCCGGTGGTGATCTGGCAGCGAGCCTTGATAACCTCTATGAGTACATGTTTCGCCGCCTGATGGATGCGCACGTCAATAACGAGATGGCGGCACTTGATGAGGTCGCAAGCCTGTTACGTGAAATCAAACAGGGCTGGGATGCCATTCCCCAGGAAACCATCAGCGGCGGGGAAATGGTCAAGTCGATGGCGGGTACCTGAAGGAAAGCGATCATGGGCGCAACCCTACGGCAACAGTTTGCCGGTCTGCTTGAACTGGCGGATCATATGCAGGCCCGTGCCGCCGATAACGACTGGGAAGCTGTCGCACAATTAAGAGACCGTTTCCAGCAGTGCGCCGAGACGCTGTTCACCGGTCAGTTTGATCGGGATGAAGCCCGGTCGATGGGTGACGTCATAAGGCGTGTGAGCGAGATAAACGACGAGGTGATCACGCTGTGCCGGAATGCGCGTGATGCATACGGTCATGATATCGAAAACCTCAAGCAGGGCCGCCGCGCCATCGACAGCTATTCGGCCAACAGCGACTGATGCCCGTAGATCAAGGATGTTGTTCGATCACTGACCGTTCCGTTAACTGCGCATTCAGCGCAGAGGCTCCGGCCCGGTTTCACGGGCCCACACCAGCCAGCCTATATTCTTAAACTTCGCCACCGACATGGCGCCGCGTCTGGCGCGGTTGCTGTATTGAGCCTTGGCGAGGGCATCGCACAATTCCTCGCGCGTGGCTTCATAGATCTCGCTCGCCTCGTAGTCTTCATCAAGGATGACCAGCAACAAGGTGTCCCAGTCGCCCTGTGTGTTGAGTTGTCCAAGCCGCGCGCCGCCTTTCGCATCCTGCGCCATGACGCGCGACTTGATCTGGATCCGCCGCCCTTCACGGCTGCCAGTGCCAATGGCATCGACACCCGCGGTACCCGGTTCGCAGAGCTTGAGACCGAGCAGGCGTGCTGCGTCATGGCGTGCGATCTCGCCCGATACCGGCAGTGCCTGACCAGTGGAACGCCGGTATTCGGCCGCCAGACGCCGTGTTTCACTGATCAGCTTGTCGATTGAATAAACCAAGTGATACCTGCTGACGTCCTGCCTTGATCAATCCTGCTCCAGCCCGCTTGCCGGTTACGTCCCCGCGTTCATGCAGCCCGTATGGCGGTGCATCTTACCCTGAAAACCGCAGGCCGGCGTCATGCCGGCGGGACCTGCGGTCACCTGCCAGAGGCTGGTTTCGCCTGTCCGCCGGTGGTGAAGTTCATGCCGGTAAATTGGCTTTCTGTCGATCCGGGTACTCGCCGCATGTGCGGGTATTTTGACGATCCTACCCAATTAATTATATAAGATATTGAAATATAATAATAACAAATTTATGGCATGTAACCTGCATATGCCCTGATCGAAGTGCTGTGGGCCGTTGTTGGCCACGCGCTGAATGAATTAAACGGCCCGTACTTGCGGAAGGCAAGCCGGCAACGGTGGGTCGGAAATGATGCTGTGACGGACGCCGTGGTAGTCGTCGCCGAATCATCAGGACGTGGAGGTCGAAGGATGGATGTGCCCGTGCAACAGGTTGCCGACAATGAACTGATCGCCGAGGACCGGCGGTCGGTCGAACTGATGGTGCTGGCACGCCGCGTCGCCGGTTCCGAGGTGACTGTGATGATCACGGGCGAATCGGGTACCGGCAAGGAAGTGCTTGCCCGTTTCATTCACCGGAACTCCTCCCGCAAGGACGCTCCCTTCGTTGCCATCAACTGTGCGGCCATCCCCGATAACATGCTCGAGGCCGTGTTGTTCGGTTATGAAAAGGGGGCCTTCACCGGTGCCTATCAGGCGCATCCCGGCAAGTTCGAACGGGCCCAGGGGGGTACGCTGCTACTCGATGAGATCTCCGAGATGGATATCGGCCTGCAGGCGAAGTTGTTGCGGGTATTGCAGGAAAAAGAGGTTGAGCGTCTGGGCGGGCATGATCCCCTCCCGCTCGATGTGCGTGTGCTGGCTGCCACGAACCGGAAACTGCGGGACGCCGTGAATGAAGGCAGCTTTCGCCAGGATCTCTATTACCGTCTCAATGTTTTTCCCCTCAACCTGCCCGCCCTGCGGGACCGTCCTGGCGATATCCTGCCGCTTGCACGCGAGCTGGTGCGGCGATACCAGCCGGGAACATCGCCACCGGAGTTCTCACGCGAGGCGCAGCGGCGGCTGCAGGCCTGGTGCTGGCCGGGCAATGTACGTGAGCTGGAGAACGTCATACAGCGTGCACTGATCCTGCGTCGTGGTGGGGGCATCGAAGCAGCGGATATCAGCCTGGATGAGGCCGGACCGGAATCGATCCCCGCGGGGGGGCAGGATTGCGTCACTTCCACGTCGGGCAAGGCGCTGCACCAGGACCTGAGGGTAAAGGAACGGGAGCTGATCATCCAGGCGCTGGAGGCCGGGAACGGCAGCCGCAAGGAGGCGGCTGCCCGTCTGGGTATCAGTCCGCGCACGCTCAGGTACAGGATCGCGCGCCTGCGCGACGCCGGCCTGCATGTGACGTCGCGAACCGGCATGAGATCTGCATAGTTCAATTGCGGAGGTGAAACATGAGCGAAATGGGTATCAGCCAGGTACTGGACCAGATGCGCGCCATGTCGGCGCTGGCGCAGGGCAACGGGACGGCAGAAAGCGGCAATGCAACGGCAACCGGGCGGCCGGATTTTGCCGGTCTGCTGAAGGAATCCGTGAACAGCGTCAACGAAACGCAACAGACGGCGAGCAAGCTGGAAGCCGCATTCGAGGCAGAAGACCCGAACGTGGACCTGTCGCAGGTGATGGTTGCAATGCAGAAATCAAGCCTGTCGTTCCAGGCGATGACACAGGTGCGTAACAAGCTGGTCGCCGCATACCAGGAAATCATGAGTATGCCGGTGTAACGGGTAACGATTTACGAATGGGAATATTGCAACGATGGCGCTGGTGAATCCTGAAAATATCGCGGCACAGGCACGGGGCTTCAATGCATTGCCGGTGCTGCGCCAGATCGGTCTTATGGTCGGCCTGGCGGCGAGTGTCGCGCTGGGTGTCGCGGTCGTGCTCTGGTCAAGGACGCCTGACTACAGCATGTTGTACGGGCGGCTGTCAGATGCCGAGTCCGCACAGGTGGCGGCCTCGCTCGACAGCGCAGGTATCCCCTACCGCATCGAGCAGGGTTCCGGTGCGATTACCGTGCCGGCCGACAAGGTGCACGAGGCACGCCTGAAGCTTGCTACCCACGGGCTGCCGCGCGGAGATGGCAGCGGCTTCGAGTTGCTGAACGAGAAACAGGGCTTCGGTACCAGCCAGTTCATGGAGCAGGCGCGCTACAACCGTGCGATCGAGGGTGAGCTGGCACGCTCCATTACCACGCTGCAGAGTGTCGAGAGTGCACGCGTGCATCTGGCAATCCCCAAGCGCTCGGCGTTCGTACGCGATCGCAACAAGCCGCAGGCTTCCGTGGTGCTGAAGCTGTACGCGGGGGCGCGGCTCGATGATGAACGCCTGGCCGGTATCGTCCATCTGGTTGCGTCCAGTGTGGAGGGCCTGGAGGCGGATAACGTCACCGTTGTCGATCAGGATGGTCGTCTGCTGACCGCCAATAACGGTGTGCACGGCATGGCTACAAGTGCCAGTCAGCTGGCCTACACGCGCAAGCTGGAGCAGGGTTACATCAAACGCATCGAGGATATCCTGATTCCGATAGTCGGCGAGGACGGTGTGCGTGCGCAGGTCGTTGCCGATATCGACTTTACGTCTGTGGAGAGCACTACGGAAAGCTATCAGCCGGACGGCCGGGCGGTACGCAGTGAAGAAACCCTGGAGGAAAGCACTACCGCAGGTGCGGCGGCCGGTGTGCCCGGTGCGTTGACGAACCAGCCGCCACCGGCCGGCACACTGGACGATGCTGCCTCCGGCGGTGATCAGCCCAAGCCGGTCAGCAGCACGCGTCGTGCCACACGCAATTACGAGATGGACCGGAGTATCAGCCATACGCGCAACGTGCCGGGAGGTATCAGGCAGCTGTCTGTTGCGGTAGTCGTCGATTACCGTGACCAGACCGATGTCAAGGGTAAAAACGAGCGTGTGCCGTTGGATGCGGATGAAATCGCCCGCATCACCGACCTGGTCAAGGAGGCGGTCGGGTTCAGCGAGGAACGTAATGACAGCATCACCGTCAGCAATATCCCTTTCCGTGCGGTTGACGAGGTCAACGAGGTGTTCCCGAAAACTCCGATCTGGCAGCAGCCCTGGGTCGGGGGCGTCGTCAAACAGGTGCTCGGCGCCATATTCGTCCTCTTCCTGCTGTTCGGGGTGCTGCGCCCGGTGTTACGCGGTCTGGCAATGCGGCCGGATCCGTCGGCATCCCCGGGCGCGCAGGGCATGCTGCCGCCGGGACTGGCGGGCAATCCGCAGGTGGCAGGTGAGGATCGACTGAGCCTGTCCGGACAGCAGGTTCCACTCTCACCGGAACAGCAGTTCGGCATGGCTCGTTCGCTGATCGATAATGATCCGCGCCGGGTTGCGGGAGTGGTAAAGGACTGGGTGAGCACGGATGGCTGACAAGGATCGGTCGCTGAGTGGTACCCAGCGAGCCGCGGTACTGCTCATGAGCCTGGGTGAGAAACACGCGGCAAGTATCCTCAGGCACATGGACCCGCGTGAGGTGCACAGAGTGGGCACTGCCATGTCCACGCTCGGCAATATCAGCAGCAAGCAGATTGAGGCGGTACTGCAGGATTTCCTGCTGTCCGCCCAGGGCAAGAGTGCAATGAGCGTCGGCACGGACGAATATGTATCCAAGGTACTGCATCAGGCTCTCGGTGCCGAACGCGCCGAGGGCATGATCAACCGGGTACTGGAAGGCCGCAATGCCAAGGGTCTGGAGACCCTGAAATGGATGGATCCGGAGGCCATTGTCGAGGTGGTGCGGGATGAACACCCGCAAATCATTTCCATTGTGCTCTCGCAGCTGGATGCCGATCAGGCGGCCAGCGTGCTGTCCGGACTTGAGGATGATGTGCGCAGCGATATCCTGCTGCGCGTTGCACGCATGGAAGAGATCCACCCGTCGGCACTGGAAGAACTCGACCGCGTGCTGGCCAAGCAGGTAGGGGAGCGCAGCGTCGTCAGGCCGCCGCGCATCGGTGGCTCGAAAAAGGTCGCGGATATCCTCAACTGCCTCGATACCAGCGAGGAGGGCGAACTGTCCAGACGTCTCGTCGAACTGGATGAAGCGCTGGGACAGGAAATCCAGGAACTGATGTTTGTATTCGATGACGTGAAGGACATTGATGGCCGCGGTATCCAGGCGCTGCTGCGCGAGATATCCGGTGACACGCTGGTGATCGCGCTCAAGGGTGCGGACGAAACCCTGAAGGAGAAGATTTTCTCGAACATGTCCAAGCGTGCTGCCGAGATGATGCGCGACGACATGGAAACCAAGGGGCCGGTCAAGCTGAGCGAGGTCAAGGAAGCCCAGAAGGAAATCCTGCAGGTCGCCCAGCGCATGATAGAGGCGGGCGAGATCACGATGGGTGGCAGGGGTGGGGAAGAATATGTCTGATACACCGGCCGCAGGGGAGCGGATCGGCTGCCGGCGCTGGGATGTGCCGGAGCTCGAGGACGGCGACCTGCCTATGCGCGGTGCCGACCCCGGGCAGCGCGCCCGGGAGGCGGGCTTCGAGGAGGGCCGTCAGGCGGGGCTGGCAGCCGCACGCGACGAGATACAGGCACAGCGTGCCATCCTGCAGCAACTCATGCAGGAGCTGGCCGCACCGCTGGCCGATCTCGATGAGCAGGTGGAGAAGGAACTCGTCGCTGTGGCGATGACCGTCGCCAGGCAGGTGGTCTACCGTGAACTGGAGACCGACCCGACGCTGGTTGTTGCCGCGGTAAGAAAGGCGCTCGGCGTCCTTCCGGCTGGAATACGCGACGTCCGATTGCACCTGCATCCGGAGGACGCACGGCTGGTGCGCGATCTGCTGCCAGCCAGCCAGGAGGAAAACGGCTGGCAGATTATCGAGGACGTCGTTCATGACCGGGGTGGTTGTCGCGTGACGACGCCGAATTCGCAGGTCGACGCGACACTGGAATCACGCATCGCGCGCGTCGCCGCCGCGGTGCTGGGCGAATCCGGGGGAAATGCATGAGCCGCGTCACGCAGGATCTGCGGGTGACGCGTAGCGAGGCCTGGCTGAAGCGTCTGCAGTCCTACCGGGAACGCGCGGCCCGGCCGGTACTGTTACCGGTCGAGGGACGTCTGACGCGCATGGTGGGTCTCACCCTCGAAGCGGTGGGATGCCAGGTACCGGTTGGGGCGCGTTGCGACGTACTGGCGGCCAGCGGTGAGGCTATCGAGGCAGAAGTGGTGGGATTTGCGGGTGAAAACACCTACCTGATGCCAACCGGGGATGTGCACGGTCTGACGCCGGGCGCACGTGTGGTACCGGCCGCGCGTGGGTCCGGTGCGTTGGTGGGCGAAGGCCTGCTTGGCCGTGTCATCGATGCATCCGGCCGTCCACTGGACGGCGGGAGGCCGGTCGACGCACATGACCGCGTGTCGTTGACCGGCCGTACCATCAATCCCCTGGCGCGGCAGCCGATCACCCAGCCGCTTGATGTCGGTGTGCGCTCGATCAATGCGCTGCTCAGCGTCGGTCGCGGGCAACGTATGGGGCTGTTTGCCGGCAGCGGCGTCGGCAAAAGCGTGCTGCTGGGCATGATGACACGCTTTACCGAGGCGGACGTGGTTGTGGTCGGGTTGATCGGCGAGCGCGGGCGCGAGGTCAAGGAATTCGTGCAGAACATCCTTGGCAGTGCCGGTATGTCACGTGCGGTGGTGGTGGCGGCGCCGGCCGACCAGCCGCCGCTGATGCGCATGCACGGCGCCTGGTTGACCACCGCGATTGCAGAATACTTCCGTGACCGCGGCCAGAACGTGTTGCTGCTGATGGACTCGCTGAGTCGATTCGCGCAGGCCCAGCGCGAGATCGGCCTGGCTATCGGCGAACCGCCGGCCACCAAGGGTTATCCACCGTCGGTTTTCGCCAAACTGGCGCAGCTGGTAGAGCGTGCCGGCAATGGTGACACGGGCGGCGGTTCGATCACCGCCTTCTATACGGTGCTCGTCGAGGGCGACGATCACAACGATCCGCTTGCCGACGCCGCGCGCGCCACGCTGGACGGACACCTGGTGCTGTCACGCGAAATCGCGGAATCCGGTCTCTATCCCGCCATCGATATCGAGGCCTCCATCAGCCGCGTTATGCATGATATCGCCGATCCAACGCACCAGCAGGCCGCCCAACGATTCCGGCAGCTGTACTCCGCCTATCGCCAGAACCGCGATCTCATCGCCGTGGGTGCCTACCAGCATGGCAGCGATCCACGTATCGACGAGGCCATCGCCTGTTATCCGCGGCTGCGCGAATTCCTGCAGCAGCACAACCGGCGTGCCGTGACGCTGGAGGAAAGCCTGCATCAGCTCGAGACGTTGCTGACTCCCGCACAGGGTATATCGCTGGCGGCCGACAGGGAGCGGCCTGAATGAAACCGTCACAGCGAATCCGTCCGGCGCTGGAGGTGGCGCAGGAGCGCATGCGGAGGGCCGCATTGAAGCTGGCCGACGTGCAGTATCGCCACGAACAGAAGCAGCAGCAACTCCGCGAGCTCGAATGTTACCGGAACGAGTACATGCAGGGTCTGCTGAGCAAGGGACGTGCCGGCCTGAATATGGTGCAGATGAAGGATTACAACGTGTTCCTGGAACGGCTCAACCGGGCTTTAAGGCAGCAGCATCTCGTGCTCGAGGCTGCGAAGGCGGAGCTTGAAAAGTGCATGCAGCAGTGGCGCCAGGAACAGGCGCGGGTCAGCTCGCTGGAGAAGGTGATGGCGCGCAAGCTACGTGTCGAGCGGCTCGAGGCGGATCGGCGGGAACAGATCGAGTGCAACGAGCACGCCCGGTACCGCTGGCGCCGCAAGGCGACCTGACGAAGTGAGATCAATGCCGCCGCGTGTTGGCCCGGATGTTGCATCGTTACCGGCACGACAGGTTTCAGGTAGAAGGAACACTTCGATGAGCAAAGCCATACAGCCCCTGGAAGCGGCCATCCCCGCTTCCGGCGTCCCGGGCAAGTGTGCCGGCCGGCGCCCGGAACGGGATGAGAGCGGCGCCTTTTCCCGGTTGCTGGCGAGCGGGCAGGCGGAAAACACCGGTGCGGGCGATGCACCGCGTGAGTCGGAGCACGCGGACAGGGACGACACAACGCATGTCTCGCAAAGATCGGACAGGGACGACAAGCCGCATGCCCCGCCGGGAACGGCAAGGGACGAGGGACAAAATATGCCCGAAGATGGCAATAGTTTGCCGTATGCAGCATCTCAGGCGGTTGCCGGCACCGGCGGCGATAACGTTGAGCAGGCCGTGGACAGGGATGCGGCCTGTTGCGTCCCGGAGGGGAGCGTTAGTGCGCCCGACCCGCTTCCGCAGGTGGCGGCCGATCACGAACCCGGGGCAGCATCGGCTGACACCGGGGATGCGGCGAATGAGAACGAGACGGTGGTGCCCGTCATCGTTACAGTGCCCATCGAGTCGGTAGAGGTTGTGCCGGACGCGGATGGATCCGCCGGCGTGGCGGCCGCGGCTATCCGTACCGGCGGCCGGGATCCGGACGCCGGTACGGCCAGGGCCCCTGACCATTCGCTAGCGCAGGCGGTACGAGAAGCAGTCCTCCACATGCCGGCCTCCCGGACGGCGCAGGAAGACGGCGGCGGCGCGCTCGCCGGCAATGGCAGGGATCAGACCGCGTCTGAGCCGCCTGCCACGGCCCCTGTCGATGCCGGTGCCATTTCGTTTGCCGACGCCTTGCACGAAACCGGCGCATCGACGCCGTCTGCCAGGCTCCAGGTGCCGGTCGGGCAGCCCGGCTGGGGGCGTGCCGTGGGCGAGCAGCTGGTGTGGTTCGTGTCGCAGAATATCCGCTCTGCAAGCCTGCGGCTGAACCCGCAGCATCTGGGGCCGCTGGAACTGCAGCTGCATATGGACGGCGACAAGGCGAGCGTCGCCTTCGCGAGCCAGCATGCATCGGTACGGGATGCACTCGAGGCAGCGCTGCCGCGACTGCGCGATATGTTCACCGAACAGGGATTGAATCTGGTCAATGTCAACATATCCCAGCAGGATGTCGGTGCCCGTCGCGAACACGCCACCACCGGCTATTCCGGCGGTGGGTCCGGCCGGGCGGATTATCACGATCCGACATCGCTCCTGACAGCGGCCCCGGTGGGAATGGTCACGGCACGCGGACTGGTGGACTACTATGCCTGAGCCGGTGCGCGTGACCGGAGAAAGGCCTGATCGAGATCTCGTGGTCCGGCGGCACGGGCCGCAAGCCGGCCCCCCGTCCTGCGCAGCGATGACCGCGGTGCCTCCGGGATGTCGGTTATCCAGCATCTGCCGGACTAGCGTGGAGAGGGCTGCGTCAGGATTTTGTCTCCCCAGTGCCACTAAAAAAACAACATATTGAATAATAAACATAATTGTATTCGCACTTTTAGTGGCATGGCCATTGCATGACATTCATACAGGCGCTTCGCGGGGGCTCCCGCCAGGTGTGGGTCATACAAGGGGATCAACACAATCGAGCAAGGTCGCCCATGAAGAAGATCATCATCATCGCTGTTGCCGTGCTGGTTCTCGGTCTCGTTGCCGGGGGGGGTGTGTATTTCATGCTGGCGGGAGAATCGGCAGACCTGACAGACGAATCCGCGACCGCGGGTGGCGCGAATGCGGCGGCTGTTGTGGTCCCCGACAAACCGCCAATCTATTTCGGTCTTGATCCGGATTTCGTGGTGGCCTTCCAGAACCCGAAAAAGGTCCGTTTCCTCAAGGCCTCGCTCGAGGTAGCGGTGTATGACGAGGACGTCATCGATGACCTCAAGCTGCACATGCCGGCAATCCGCGATGCCGTTCTCCTGCTGTTCAGTACTCAGGACGAGGACGACCTCATGAGTCTCGAAGGCAAGGAAGCCTTTCGCGCGCAGCTTCTCGACAGAATCCGCTCGACCATGGAGCGCCTGACCGGGAAACCGGGCGTCGAGGCGGTATACTTCAGCAATTTCGTCATGCAGTAATTGCCGGGCACGCCGGTACGGCACCCTGCGCAGCCGGTGCTCCGGACCCAGTGCCTGCGCCGGACGGGTCGGTGCGGTTGGCCGGCACAGGCGCCGTGCCGCAAGGCACTGAATCATGGCGCTCGGGTCATTGTACCCACAGTTGTCCACCGCTTCGCGGCATGGACATGTAAAACGGTTGCGCCTGGCGTGATCGGACCTGTCAACGGCCGCTGGCGGTGAGGGCGGCTTGCAGATAAACAGACTGCCGGTTGCCGGCAAAGACCGCGTGCCCCCTGTCTGCCAGGGTCTTCCATGCGCCGGTCTCGATCAGTTCCAGGCACTTTTCAGTCAATTGCGCATACGGTGCCTGGGCAATTCCGGCCTGTACGGACTCGAGCGCGCTGTCGGGCGTGGATTCCTCGGAAACGACACATACCCGGTTTGCCAGGAGGTAGGAGATGCGTACGATCTCGAATATTTTCGCGGGGTAGTAATGGATGTTCAGGACGATCCGGCTGCGGGCAATCATGACGTCACGCTGTTCTCCATACGCGCCGAACAGGGTTTCGACGCGCAGGCCGGTCCTGACCAGTTCGTCCAGAACCTTCAGGCGCCGCTCGTTTATCGATCCGTAGAACAGCACGTCGATGTCCCGCTCCGGCGCGGGATCAAACCGGCACAGCCGCTCGCTGAAGCCGATCGGGCAATGGACAAGGTCGCAGATGCCGAGCCGTTGCAGCTGTCCGATGTTATAGCGGCTGTAGTCCCAGACCCGGTGGCATCTCAGCAGTTTCAGATAATCGCGCGACAACCATTCGGAACCGGGTGTGATCTGCTCGAGGTTGTAAAGGATACTCCTGCCCGGTGCTTTCACTCCGGACAGCCGCGGCAGCAGGTTGGCGCCCAGTACGATGGCCTTGCTCCGGATACGGTCACGCGCGGTGACGATGGGGGCATTAATGCCGAGATCGCGAAAACCGCCCTGCAGTCCGAGCGCGACCTCACTGAAGGCGCCGGCATGCGCATAGCCCGGCGGTGTCACGACCCAGATGCAGTACGAATCCTGCATGTTCATTCTTTACCCGGTGACGCTGTAACAGCCTGACGCATGCAGCCTGTCATAGCCGAGCCGCTTCATGATGTCCCTGCGGCGGAACTTGCGATACGCAGACAGCAGCTCCGCGCTGTGCAGGAAGGCAAGACGTCGCTGTGGATTCACCTGGCCGGCCGTCTTTCCCAGCATCTGGGCACTGGGTGCGAGACCTGCGAATGCCGCAAGCCGCGCCAGGCCGGATACCGGGTCGGCGAGAAAGTCCTCGTACCTGACCCGCATGGCATGTGTCCCGAAGTGTGATTCGAGTGCGAGCGCGCGGGCCGTGTACTCCTCCCACAGCGACAGGCCTTCCTCGAGGTGAAACAGGCGCGGCGATTGCTGGAGGTGCATCGAGCCGTCCAGCTGTCCGGGTGGCAGCCGTGCAAGCATTGCCCCGTGACGTGCGAATATCTCACGCTCGCGACGCCGGAGGCTGTCTGCGACGTCCAGTGGATTGCGACAGACGTGCAGCAGTTTGGCAGCCGGAAACAGCCCGGCCCATAACTCTGCCGTGAACGTGTTCCTGGGGTCTTTCCAGCCCCAGGGAACCCGGTTGTCAGGGTCGAACAACGACTGCCGGTGCGGATCGGGTCCCGTATAGGCCGCCGCGGACGGACCGTTGATGATGTTGCCGATGACGGTGTGAAAATAGCCGGTGAGGTCGTCGTTGATAAACTGCATGTTGTAGGGGTTGTCCCAGCTCGCCCCGAGCTGTTCGAACATCCACTGGTTCAGCGTCTGGAAAAACAGCGCCTCGTGGTTCTGCTCCTTCTCGTGGCCGACGAACAGGCCAATCGCTTCCAGTGACCGGCAGATGAGCGAGGTGCCGGAACGGTGCATGCCGCAGATGATGATCGGGGTCACGTGGATCGCGCCCTTGTGTCCGCGTCCCTGTCACCCGCCGGCTTGGTCACCGTCGCGGTGCCCGAGGCCCGTTCCCCGAACACCTCGTCGAGGTAGGCGATGTCGGCGTGTCCGAGTACCTCGCGGTAGCCGCCTATCCTGCCCTTGCGGACCTTGGGAGCGCCGTTACGTGGACGCAGCCAGGGCTCCGGAAAGGCGCCTGAGCGCTCGATCTGCTGCATGTTCTCGAAGGTGGATATTCGTGCGGCTTCGCTGACGGCTTCAGCCGCGCACTCGAAACCGAAGTAATCGAGTACCCGGTGCAGCACCGCCTCGAAATCGGCGTGACAGTCTTCGTAACTGATTTTCAGCGCCAGACCTTCGGCACACAGCTGGTCCCACAGCTGCTGGAACCGGTGCAGGTTTTGTGCGCCGAAGTAATCGTCGCGGATGAATGCGGAGATGTCGCCCCGGTAGTTGAAGAAATCGCGGAAACGGCCCGTGACCTGGAAGTAGAGGCTGACGATGATGTCGCGCGGATCACGGGAGAGGTAGACCGGTCTGCAGGGAGTTGCATACTGCAGGCGGCGCAGCCCGATGTCGAAGTCGTGCGCCGGCAGGCTGCCGTCGTTGAACTCGAAGCCGTCGTGGTGAAACGCGATCTCGTGAGCGAGACCGAGCACGGTCAGTGCAAACCTGATCCAGCTGCGCCCGGATTTCGGATAGGATATCAGGTGACAGCGCATGGCGGTTCCCTTCTGACGAACAGTCTGGCAAGCCCATAACCGTCGTGCCGCGCGTCCCTGCCGATTTCCAGTTCGTGGAAACCGGCCGCGGACAGCAGCTCATCGATGTTGTCCCGCCGGTAAACGTCTGCCGTTGTGCGGATGGCGAACAGTCTGCCCGCCATGGCGACGGCCTCCGTCAAGGTGGCGATACGCTGCGGCCGTGCCAGGTGGTGCTGGATACCGAGGTAGAGCACGATGTCGTAGCGCGGCAGGAGCACTCGGCTGGCCTGTTCACGGATCTCGCTCCATTCATCCAGATCGGCATGCAGAAAGAAATGTGCGTCGGGGTAGGCGGAACACAGGCCGGATGCCGTGTCGACGCGGCTCGCGTCTGCTTCCAGGCCATGTACCAGCCGCGCGCCAGCCTCGAGACAACGCCGTGCGATCACGCCCTCGGCACAGCCGAAGTCGATGACCGTTGCATCGCGGCAGTGCGCGAAAATGTAATCCAGGTCCTTGAGTCGTTCTGCCAGTGGCCACTTGCCATGCAGTCCGAGCTCCGGCGCCAGGGTGTAGTGGCATCTACCGTCGTCCCGGCACAGCGCAGCCAGACGGCCGGCGTAAGCGGACCAGTCGAAGGCCCGGATACGTTCGCGCGCCCGGCCGGCCATGGCAGCGGTGGTGGCGGGATCGGCGCAGAGTGCCGTGACGGCCGCAACGATGGCCGCATCGCTGGCACGCTCGAGAACGAGGGCGGTTTCCCCGTGACGGGCGAAGGCCGTCGTTCCGTGCGGGGTGCATACGAGTGGTACGCCGCTTGCCATGGCCTCCGCCGCGAGGTTGGCCCAGCCGGCAAATTCCTCGGTATGCACAATGATATCGACTCCGGCGTAGAATCCGGGCAGTTGCACCTCGGACAGATTGCCGATGAGCTGCAGGCGTCCCGTCCTGCGCAGGTCGTCGACCCGCGTTTCGCTTCCCGCATAGCGGCCGAACAGGCGGAGCGTGACGTTGTCCGGCAGCCGCCGCAGCGCCGCGATCAGTGGCGCCGGGTTTTTGCTGGCCAGGCCGCCGATCACCACCTGCTGCTGTGTAACCGGGGCCGGCCGGCAGGGGGTGGGCGCGAAGCGAGTGGTATCGACGGCACCCTCTAGCACGGCGAACTTCCTGGCCTGGAAGTCGGTATAGCTGCCCGGTTCCCAATGCGTGTTGTTGAACACCACCAGGTCGGGACGGAAGCTGCCGTTCACGGCAAGGAAACGGTCTCTGATCGACGGGCCATTGAGGACGTGCTGTACCCGGTAACCGAAATTCTCCGCCTGCAGCAGGGCAAGGCGCCGGATGGTGTGTTCCGGGAAACCCGCGCCCGGCACCATCGTGGTGGTCCAGGTCTGCTCCGCCGCCGCCTCGATGGTCAGCACCGGGAATTCGCTGCGCCAGGCCGGTTCCGTGCGGGCGGCAAAGGTGGCAAAGCATAGCTCATGACCCCAGGCGCGCAGTTCCCTGGCCACGCGCTCGAAGCGCAGCAGGCCGCCGGAGTGGATCATCTCATGGCAGACCACGAGTACCCGCAGCGGCGCCGCACTTTGTCCGGCCAGCGGCGCCGGCAAAACGTTGCCCAGCTTGCGCAGACAGGTGATCTTGCCGACCCGTTCGACCAGCTCGAAACGCCGGCTTGCCAGCAATTCCGCGATGATTTGGGCAGGCCCGGGAACGGGGTCGGTGGAATCGCCGAACACGACAAATCCGCCGGCCGTAACGAACGGCTCCCAGCATTCGACATCCCGCTGCACCCCTGCGCGGGAATGATCGCCGTCGATGAACAGCAGTCCGATCGGTCCGCTCCACGCCCTGGCGGCGGCCGTACTGGCGAGGTTGACCAGCGCGACCCGGTCGTAGTATCCGGATTCGAGCATGATCCGGTAGAAATCCCCCCGGTCCTGTGCGCCGAAGACGCCGGTGAATTCATCATCCGGCTCCACACACACGACACGGCTGCATGCATCCGGATTATCGTGCAGGCCATGGGCAAGGGCCACGGCCGACTTGCCCCTGAAGCTGCCAATTTCCACGATATCGCCGTCCACGGACGCCGCGTAGCGCGCCAGTGCCCGGCCTTCCATGGGCGAAATGCCGCCCTTGTTGCTGGCGAGGTAGTGCGCGAAGTCAAAAGGCGGTCGTGACGCCTTGTGAGCGGTACTTCCCGAAATCTGCATAATCCCCTCCCTGGGTGGCGTCGAAGCGGGTCGGATCAGGATGCGGCGCCCTGCACCTGCAAGTGCGGGTGCGTGACAGGATCATCGCCAAACAGCTCCGCACAGAATGCCCTGAAGTCCCGGTACTCGCGTGTCAGCGGCATGGCAAATGGATCGTCCAGGTTCCAGACGATATGGATGTGCCAGTCGGCCAGCAGCGCCGATCGCTGCCTGTCCCAGGCCTTGTAGATCGACAGGTCGTCCGCCTCGACGGCGCGTCGCTTGACGCGGGACAGGTTCCACAGCAGCTGTCCCATGCGCATGCCGAACTTGCGGTCGTAATCGGCGGCCTCCGGTGTCCAGGCGCTGACCGTGAAGTCTTCCTGCTGCAGCAGGAAGGCTGAAAACAGCCGCTCGATGATAAAGACGCGCATGGCCGCACCGGCGTCGCGCTCGTACTGGCCGCTGCCGCTGTAAATCAACCCGACCTCCGTACCACGGGCGGCTTCCTCTTCCAGCAAACCGATCGCCTGTTCGATGAAGCCGAAATACGCGTCCCAGAAGCGGCGCCTGGCAACGAAGTAATTGCAAAACGCGAAGGTGCCGACGTCGCTGACCGTGGCGACCCGGATGCCCATTCGGCGCTCGAGAAAATATGCCACCTTCTCGATACCCGTGTGTGCGCAGTGAATACCCTGTTCCCAGACGTTCGCATAGACTGCTTCGTTGCCGATCATGGGATTGATGAATGCACAATCGGCGCCGGCCGCGAATGCCGTGCGGCAGAAGTCGCGAAACGAGTGGAAGGCGACCGGTGACTTGTGTTCGAATTTCCACGATACGAGTCCCCAGGGCGCGTCCGTGTCCCTGACGGCCGGATCGGCATACAGCGTCCTGAACAGCTCGTATTCGCGGGCGCCCGGTGCGCGGTTCGCCGAGGCATCGAACGGGATGGCGCCGGCGCAGACGAATTCCCTTTGCTGCGCATCCATATAGGCCTGATAAATTTTCATGTCCCTGAAGGTTCACCGTTTTGACAGAAGTATATCTATGCAAGACACATACCATGTCGTTAGGGCCGGGCACTTTGCGCCTGCCCTCTGATTCTCCTGACTTCACGGGTCGTACCGGCCGCAGCACGTCCCGGTGTGCACCGTTGGGTATGCGCCCCACCGTATCCCCGGCGGTGGTGACGGTATTGTTTTGACAGTCTGTTTGTATTCAACAGGATAGAAATACATCCGGCGCTGGTGCCGGCGAGCCGGCCGTGCCGCGCCCGTCGTGCAGCCGACGGTGCCGATGCCCCCGGTCCGGCCCAATGCCGCCCGTCGTGCTGTCCGGTGGCATCGATCTGCTGGGGCGCAGACTGCCGGAATCCCGGCAACCGCTTGCCGTTTGTCGAAGTCAAATCGCCAAATTCCCGGCACCCATGCCTGAAGCATTTCTAAGCGACTGAAACAAATAATGAAATATATTATTAGTTTATGGCATAGCAATTGCATCAGCTGAGTCGGACGCCAGCCGCATCGCGCAACGACGCCGCACGGCTGGACTCATTAGTGAGTGGATGCACGCAAGCAGGATGACATATGAAAAGGATCGTTCTTTCTGTCATGGCGGTGGTGAGGACACGGACCGGCGCTGCTGTCTGCCGCACACTTCACGACACGGCACCCAAGACCTTGAACGCCGCGGCTGACCGTCTGGCTGCAGAAGGCCGTGGCGCCCGGCACGGGCATGGATTCCGGAAGCTTTGCATCCCTATTGTCACTGGGACCGAATCGCGGCGCCTGCTCCAGGCGCCGCCTGTCACCGCGCGCTAGGCCATCATGAGCGAGAACGAGATACTGTCGGAAGAGGAAGTCGATGCCCTGCTCGACGGCGTTGCCGCCGGCGAGGTAGGCGGCAGATCACCGGCACCGGCGGGTGAGGTGCTGCCGTATGACCTGACCGACCAGGATCATATCGTGCGTGGACAGCTGCCGGTGCTGGAGAAGATCAATGCGCGCTTCGTGCGGCAGCTGGAAGACGGCTTCGGACAGATGCTGCAGCGCAACGTCGAGATCGCCGAGGAAGGCCTGCAGACGGTCCGCACGTCGGACTACATCCTCAGCCTTGGATTGCCGGTCAGCCTGAACTTCTTCAGCATCAGCCCGCTTGCCGGCGAAGCGCTCGTCGTGCTGGACCCGGCGCTCGTATTCAGCGTGGTGGATATCTATTTCGGCGGTTCCGGCCGGTACCGCGACCGGAGGATCGGGCGCGAGTTCACACCTACCGAAAGTCGCATCATACAGCTGTTTCTCAACCAGACCCTGCGTGACCTGGCCGGCGCCTGGGAAAAGGTGCTGGCGATAGAACCGCGTTTTGTCCGCGGCGAGACCGACCCGCAATACTCCTCGCTCGCCGGTTCGCGTGAGTTGCTCATCATCTCCAGTTTTCGCATGGAATTTGAGGAAAGCGGTGGTGAATTCCACATCGGCCTGCCGGTCTCCATGATCGAGCCGATCCGTGACCTGCTCGACGGAGGGCAGCGCAAGAGCATCTCGGCCAATTATGACAGCTGGCTCATCGCGCTCAAGCAGAACCTGCAGGATGCGGAGGTGGAAATCTACGGCAGGATGGCCGAGACAGCGCTGACGCTGCGCGACGTCGTCGGCATGCGCTCCGGCGACGTCATCCCGGTGAGCATGCCCGGGCAGGTTACCCTGCATGTCGGTGACGTGCCGCTGTTCAGGGGACAGTTCGGTATTTACCGGGAGCACAACGCGATCAAGGTGGAAAGCGAAGTCGAACGCAATGACAAGCGGCGGCGCGGCAAATAGCGGGAGCAGAACATGAGTGAATCGACAGAGGACAACGACATGAATACGACGGACAGCGCGGACGCGCAGACGGAAGCCGGCACCGGCTACGAGCGCGCCGCGTTCGAGGAACTCGGCGAGGACGCCGGCGGGGCGCGCAAGGGCGAGACCAGCCTGGACGTGATCCTCGATATACCGGTCACGCTTTCCATGGAGATCGGTCGGTCGAAGATCAGCATCCAGAACCTGCTGCAGCTGGCGCGCGGTTCGGTCGTGGAGCTGGACCGCATGGCCGGCGAGCCGCTGGACGTGCTGGTCAACGGTACGCTGGTGGCACACGGTGAGGTGGTCGTGGTGAACGACAAGTTCGGTGTTCGCCTCAGCGACGTGGTCAGTCCGGCTGAACGAGTCAACACGCTGAAGTAACGGGATGATGCCGATGCGCAATTCGTCTGTCAGCCAGTTGTTAGCCGGTGCCGCCTGCCTGCTGCTGGCGCCACCGGCCATTGCCCCGCTGCAGGCTGCCGAGAAGTCCCCCTCGCCCATCGGCATGGCCCATGAGGTGATGGATGGTGGATTCATGATGCAGTTCCTTGCCGGCCTGGGCATCGTACTGCTCAGCATCGTCGTCCTGGCATGGCTCATGAAGCGCGCCGGCGGCCTGCGCTCCTCGACGCACGGTGCGCTGCGCGTCATCGACGGCATTGCACTGAGTGCACGTGAACGCATCGTACTGGTCCAGGTCGGCGATACCCAGGTGCTGCTGGGCGTGGCGCCCGGGCGGGTCAACCGGGTACACGTGCTGGAAAACACGGTGGAGACCTCCGTGCAGCCGGACACCGGCCCGGTGAATTTCGCAGCACGCCTGCGGCATGTCATGGGCGGGGGGAACTGACATGAAGGTATTCACCCTGCTCGTTGGCCTGTTGCTGCTGATCCTGCCGTTCGAACTGGCCGGTGCGGCGCCCGGGCTGGCGGCGGTGACGATGGCACCGGCCGGTGACGGCGGTGAAACCTGGTCACTGAGCATTCAGGTGCTGGCGGTAATGACGGCGCTGTCGCTGTTGCCGGCTGCATTGATCTCGATGACCTCGTTCACGCGCATCATCATCGTGCTGGCCATTCTGCGCCAGGCGCTGGGCACCGCACAGACTCCGTCCAACCAGATCCTGATCGGGCTGTCGCTGTTCCTGACCCTGTTTGTTATGTCACCGGTATTCGGCAAGATCTACAACGACGGCGTGAAGCCGTATCTCGACGACAAGATTACTTCGGAACAGGCCTTGCAGCAGAGCGCCGTTCCGCTGCGCAGCTTCATGCTCGACCAGACACGCGAATCCGATCTCGATATGTTCGCCGATATCGCGCACTACGACGATGCCGCGCTGCAATCGCGCGAGACGGTGCCGTTTTCACTGCTGGTGCCGGCCTACGTTACCAGCGAACTCAAGACCGCATTCCAGATCGGCTTCCTGGTGCTGATCCCGTTCCTGGTCATCGACCTGGTGGTGGCGAGCGTACTGATGTCGATGGGCATGATGATGCTCTCACCCATGATCATCTCGCTGCCGTTCAAGATCATGCTGTTCGTACTGGTCGATGGCTGGTCACTGATCATGGGAACGCTGGCATCGAGCTTTTATGTCTAGGATCGGTTTTACCCGGGGATGACCACCTCGGTCACGTGCAGGGCGCGTAGCCTCGACGACAGGATGGCCCAATTGCAACGTGCGTCGCGAGGGCGGGAAGCCGGCAGTGGACGATGCGGGCCGGGATGCCCGGGCCGTTCCGCTGCCGGCGTGTAGCGGGCCAGCGGTCGCCGCGAGCGAAGCTGGAGAACGTGACAAGTGGAGGGATCGGGAATGACACCGGAAAGCGTAATTCTTATCGGGCAGGAGGCCATCAAGATCACGGTGCTCATGTCCGCGCCCATACTCGGGTCGGCTTTGGCCGTCGGTCTGCTGGTCGGCATGTTCCAGGCCGCCACTCAGATTCAGGAAATGACCCTCAGCTTTATCCCCAAGCTTGCCATGATAGCAGCAATGCTGCTGTTCGCCGGCACGTGGATGATCCATCTGGTGGTCGATTTCACGCAACGCCTGTTCGAGAATATACCGGCGCTGATCGGCTGAGCGGGTACGTTCCATGATTACCATCAGCAGCTTGCAACTGAACGCCTGGGTGACCGCCTTCCTGTGGCCGTTCATGCGCATCGGTGCCATGCTGGTGGCCGCACCGGTGTTCGGTGCACGCATGTTACCGGTACGTGTGCGGCTCGCGCTGGCGCTCGTGCTGGCCTTGATGATGGCGCCGATGGTTTCTCAGGACGTGACCGGCGTCGATCCGCTCAGCGTGCAGGGGCTGCTTATCAGTGCGCAGCAGATACTGGTCGGGCTGGCCATGGGCTTCACGCTGCAGATGGTGTTCGCTGCGATCGTGATCGGTGCACAGTCGATCGCCATGAGCATGGGCCTGGGTTTCGCCACCGCGGTGGATCCGCAGAACGGCGTGCAGGTGCCGGTAGTTGCGCAGTATTACCTTACGCTGGCCACGCTTATCTTCCTTGCGCTGAATGGTCATCTGTTGATCGTGCAGCTCCTGATCGACAGCTTCCAGACCCTACCGGTCGGTACAACCGGCCTGACGAACAGCGGTCTGTGGGAACTGGTGGGCTGGGGCGGGCGCATGTTTGCCGGTGCCGTGATGATCGCGCTGACCGGTATCGCCGCCCTGCTGCTGATCAACCTGGCGTTCGGTGTGATGAGCCGCGCCGCGCCGCAACTGAATATTTTCGGGGTGGGATTCCCGGTCATGATGGGTACCGGGTTCATCGTGATCATGGTGAGCCTGCCAGGCCTGACCCCGCACGTGTCGAGCCTTACGCAGGATGCCTTCGAACTGCTGCATGCACTGGTAGCGGGGGGCTGAGGCATGGCTGAACAGAGCGGCATGGAGCGTACCGAACGCGCCACCCCCAAACGCCTGCGGGAAGCCCGCGAGAAGGGGCAGGTTCCACGCTCGCGCGATCTCAATACCGTGTTGTTGATGCTCGCCGCCTCCGGCGGCCTGCTGGCCTTCGGCAGTGTCATGTCGGACGGCCTGTTACGCCAGATGACGGCGTCGTTCACCCGCACGCGCGAGAGCCTGTTCGACCCCCAGGTCCTGCAGCCGTTCATCGGTCAGGTGCTGGTGGAGGTACTACTGGCATTTGCACCGTTCCTGCTGTTGCTGTTCATGGTGGCACTTCTGGCGCCCATGGCGCTGGGCGGCTGGTCATTCAGTACCGAAGTGCTGGCGCCCAACTTCGGCAAGCTCGATCCCGTCAAGGGCTTCGGACGCATCTTCTCGCTGCGCGCGCCGGTCGAGGCGCTCAAGTCGTTCGCGAAATTCCTGGTCGTCGCGGTGGCATGCGGCATCCTGCTCAAACAGCGCGCCGACGAGCTGTTCGTGCTGGGCCGCGAACCACTGGAAGGCGGCCTGATGCACGCCGCGCACATCATCGGCTGGTCGTTTGTCGGCATGAGCGCGATGCTGATACTGATTGCGGCCGTGGATGTGCCATTCCAGCTATGGGATCACGCCAACAAGCTGAAGATGACAAAACAGGAGATCAAGGACGAGAACAGGCAGACCGAGGGCAGCCCCGAACTCAAGGGCCGCATACGCGCCGTGCAGCGGCGCATGGCGCAGCAGCGCATGATGCAGGACGTGCCGGACGCGGATGTCGTGGTGGCCAATCCGACGCATTACGCGGTGGCGCTGCGCTACGACCAGGACCGGATGGGTGCACCGAAGGTGGTTGCCTCAGGCGCTGATCTGATCGCCGCCGAGATCCGCAAGGTCGCCGTTGCCAATGACGTTACCATCGTCGAGGCCCCGCCGCTGGCGCGTGCTCTGTACTACAACGCGGATATCGGCCAGGAAATTCCGGCTGGGCTGTACGTCGCCGTGGCCCAGTTGCTGGCCTACGTCTACCAGCTGCGTGCGGCCGGCGGCAACGGCAGCACGCCGCCGGCCCTGCCGGATGAATTTCCGATCCCGCCGGATTTACGCAGGGACGGGCAGTAGAGAGGATACGCTGAGGCATGGATAAGGAAACCGCATTCACGTTTTTCAGGCCACGCCTGCTGATCGGATTTGGCACGCCGCTGTTGCTGGTCATGCTGCTCAGCATGATGGTATTGCCATTGCCACCGATGCTGCTGGATATTGTATTCACCTTCAATATCGCGCTGAGCCTGATCGTGCTGCTGGTGGCGGTGTACACGATCAAGCCACTGGAATTTGCGATATTCCCCACCGTCCTGCTGGTTGCGACCCTGCTGCGTCTGGCGCTGAATGTCGCGTCCACGCGCGTCATCATGCTGAATGGCCATGAGGGAACCGCAGCTGCCGGCCACGTGATCGAGGCCTTCGGCGAGTTCGTGGTGGGAGGCAATTACGCCGTCGGCCTGGTGGTGTTCGCAATCCTTGTGATCATCAACTTCGTTGTGGTGACAAAGGGCGCCGGGCGCATCTCGGAAGTCAGTGCCCGCTTCACCCTCGATGCGATGCCTGGCAAGCAGATGGCGGTGGATGCCGATCTCAATGCCGGCCTGATCACCCAGGAGGAGGCACGCCTGCGTCGTGAGGAGATAGCCAACGAGGCCGATTTCTACGGCGCAATGGATGGCGCCAGCAAGTTCGTTCGCGGCGACGCAGTTGCCGGCATGCTGATCCTGTTGATCAATATCATCGGTGGTTTTGCTGTCGGCATGATTCAGCATGGCCTGTCGCTGGCCGATGCGGCACAGAACTACATCCTGCTCACCATCGGCGACGGCTTGGTGGCCCAGATACCCTCGCTGGTGCTGTCCACGGCCGCGGCTATCATCGTGACTCGCGTGTCGGCCTCGCAGGACATGGGCCAGCAATTCATCAAGCAGCTGTTCAGCAATTCGCGCGCGCTGACTGTTGCCGCCGGCATCGTCGGTGTGCTCGGGATCGTCCCCGGTATGCCCAATGTGGTGTTCATAACCATTGCTGCGGTCATCGGTTTGCTGTCGCTGCTGATCAGGCAACAGCAACAGGCGGCGGCGAGCCGCCAGGCACAGGAGCAGGAAACACCCGTACCCGACCGGCAGAACACCGATCTCAGCTGGGACGATGTGCAGCCGGTCGATATCGTTGGCCTGGAGGTGGGCTACCGACTGATCCCGCTCGTCGACCGGAATCAGGGGGGGCAGCTCATGTCACGGATCAAGGGCGTGCGCAAGAAACTGTCCCAGGAACTGGGGTTCCTGATCGACCCGGTACATATTCGCGACAACCTCGATCTGCCACCCGGCGGCTACCGCATCAACCTCCTGGGAGTGCCGGTCGGACAGTCCGAAGTGCATCCGGAAAAGGAGCTGGCGATCAATCCCGGCAAGGTGTTCGGCAAGCTCAAGGGCATCGAGACACGCGACCCCGCGTTCGGGCTGGAAGCGGTCTGGATCGATGCTGGACAACGCGAGGAGGCGCAATCGCTCGGCTATACCGTGGTCGATGCCAGCACCGTCGTGGCGACCCATCTCAGTCACCTCCTGCAGCAACACATGCATGAGCTGCTGGGGCACGAAGGGACACAGCATTTGCTCGACAGACTGGCGAAGACCTCGCCGAAGCTGGTCGAGACGCTGGTACCGAAGACGCTGTCGCTGGGCGTGGTGGTCAAGGTGCTGCAGAACCTCCTAGAGGAAGGCGTACCGATCCGCGACATGCGCACGATTGCCGAAACGCTGGCGGAGGTGGGAGTGCGCAGTCAGGATCCCGACAGTCTCACGGCTGCCGTGCGCGTCACCTTGTCTCGCATGATTTATCAGAAAATCAACGGGATGGAGGAAAGCTTGCCGGCTATGGCACTGGACCCCAAGCTGGAACAATTGTTGCTTCATTCAATACAGGGTACCCAGGATGGCGGCCCGGGCCTTGAGCCGGGGCTGGCGGAGGGGATGCTGAAGTCGCTGGCCGAAAACACCCGGCAGCGTGAGATGAACGGCGAGCCGGCGGTATTGCTGGTGTCGCCGGTGCTACGTCATTGGCTGGCGCGTTTCGTACGCGGTGCGGTCCAGGGCCTGCAGGTGCTGTCCTACAACGAAGTGCCCGACAACCGGCAGGTCAGGGTGGTAAGCACCATCGGCGGTGAGTCCTACGCGATGGCCGGTTGAGACGGGTACGGGTAAGCAGTCCTTACACGGAGGTGGCGGATAATGAAAATGAAACGATTCTGCGCTGCAGAGATGCGTCAGGCGATGCAGCAGGTCAGTGACGAGCTGGGGCCCGATGCCCTGATACTGTCGAGTCGCAGGACCGAAGACGGTGTCGAAATCATTGCCGCAGTGGATTACGAGGCGGAACTGCGGGGCGCAGGCACTGCGGCGCCGGTCGTCCCGGCAGGCACTCAGGCACAGCCGGACGCCACGCCGAAGTCCACCGCGCTACAGGCAGCCCCGGAACGCAGCGAACCGACGCAACCCGCCGTCGACAGTCAGGTGATCGCCGGCATGCAGCAGGAGATCAGGGCGCTGCGCGTCATGCTGGAAGTCCCGCTGGCCCAGCTCGGCTGGGATGCCGCACGGCGGCGTGAGCCGGCGCGCGCAGCCGTCATCGACAGGCTGGAAGGCATGCGGTTGCACCCGGTGATTGCCAACCGGATCGCCGACCGGGTGGCCGGTATCGACGATGCCGGGACCGCCTGGCAGCAGGCGCTGGTCGAACTCGAACGCCTGCTGCCGCTCGGTGGTGATGAGCTGATGGAGACAGGGGGTGTGGTCGCGCTGGTGGGTCCGACCGGTGTCGGAAAGACCACAACCATCGCGAAAATCGCGGCACGTTTCGCATTACGTCACGGGCGGCGCCATGTCGCACTGGTCACCATGGATCACTATCGTATCGGTGCGCACGAACAGCTGCGCACCTACGGCAAGCTGCTGGGCGTGCCGGTGCATATCGCCGGCGACGAGGATGAGCTACGCGTCATTCTCAACCAGATGGATGACCGGAAACTGATCCTCGTCGATACCGCGGGAACCAGTCAGCGCGATACCGACCTGCTGGACAAGTACGCGATGCTTGACGGCGGAGGTACCCGGATCTTGCGTTATCTCGTGCTGGCTGCGAACGGCCAGATGTCGGTCAACGATGATGTGCTGCAGGCCTTCAGCGCACTGCGCCCCGACAGATGCATACTGACCAAGGTGGACGAGGCGACCAGCCTGGGTGGCGTGTTATCGGTGCTGATCAAGCACGATCTGCCGCTGGTCTACACAGGCGATGGACAGCGCGTGCCGGATGACTTCCACCCGGCACGGGCGCATCAGCTGGTGGCGCATGCCCTGCGGCTGTCCGAACGCGACGCAGGCGAACAATCGGACGAGGCATGGCTGCATGACCTGGGAAAACAGGAGGCGACGACGCATGCACACGCACATGCCTGAGCGAGTGGTCGACCAGGCGGCCGGTCTGCGCCTGTTGACCGGAATGCGGCGACCGGTCAAGGTCATCGCCGTGGCCAGCGGCAAGGGCGGTGTCGGCAAGACCAGTGTCTCCATAAATCTCGCCGTAACGCTGGCACAGCAGGGCAGACGTGTGATGTTGCTGGACGCCGATCTCGGCCTGGCCAATGTCGACGTTCTGCTGGGCATCAATGCCCGGCGTAACCTGTCTCACGTGATCTCGGGCGAATCGACCCTCGGGGAGGTCATCGTGGAAGGTCCGGCGGGGTTGCGCATCGTACCTTCTGCTTCCGGAACCCGGAGCATGCTCAACCTGTCGACTGTCGAACAGGGCGGCCTGATCCGTGCGTTCAGCGAACTGCAGGACGATGTCGATGTCATGCTGGTTGATGTCGCGGCCGGTATTTCGGAGGGTGTAGTAACCTTCACCCGTGCGGCACACGAGGTCGTGGTGGTGGTGTGTGACGAGCCCGCCTCGCTGACGGATGCCTATGCACTGATCAAGGTGCTGAACCGCTATCATGATGTCGACCGCTTTCATATCCTCGCGAACATGACCGGCAACGCCCATGAGGGCAGGCAGCTGTTCGACAAGCTTGCACGCGTGTCACAGCGGTTTCTCGACGTGACACTGGGTTATATGGGCGCGGTCCCATACGATGATTACCTGCGCAAGGCGGTGCAGCGTCAACAGGCCGTGGTGGAGGCCTATCCACGCAGCCGATCCGCGCTGGCATTCCGCAAGATGGCCCTGCGCACGGAACGCTGGCCGCTGCCACAGGTGGCGACCGGGCGTCTGGAATTCTTCGTCGAACGGCTCATCCGCTCCGGTGCCGTCGCAGGAGACCATCTGGCGTCGCAACCCGCTGCAGGCGCATGACGGCGAAATGCCCTGCAGCTGTGTTTTTGCTGTTACTGTGTTGCGGCATCGCCCACACCGGCGTGGCTGCCACAGGTCAATTCCTCGTTACCGTTCTGCGGAGCCATGACCCGGGGGAGGTGCGCGCGCTGCTCGGTGCCGCCCAGCCGTCCGCGGGCGCGGGAACGGCTGGTCCAGGCCGGAATTTCCGGACCACTGGTTACCGGCAGCGCCGCCACGAACGCTGGCAGCTGGTGGTAACCGAAGGGCAGGCGGCGTTCCTGACGACCACCGGCATCACACCGCAGCTGGCGATGCCGTGGGTCGAGTTGACGCGGCATGGCCCGGTGCCACAATTCAGCCTGGCGGGGCGTGAACGGGTGCACGGCATCTACGTGCAGGCAAAGCGGCTCGGAAACGAGGTGGAGTTGCAGCTCTATCAGTTTACCGGGCCCGGAGACCCCGGCGGTCTTCAGGGCTCAGGTACGGGTCTGGGTACCATCGTGCGCGGCAGGACGGGTCGTTGGCTGGACGCCGGTGGCAATCTGTTGCCGGAAGGCGTGTCTGCCTTGACACACGACTATGGTGTACGGCATGGCGACCCGCAGCACAGCCGCCTGTTGGTCAGGGTGGATGCACTCGACTGAACCCCGGCACTCGCCGTCTGGAACTGCCGTGTCTGCCGGCCTGTCTCCTCATCCCCTACGCATATTCGTCGATATGGAAGCCGTTCACGTCAGCTGAGTCCTGTTCATTCTGCACTGGCGGTCGGCCGGGAGGGGATACCGGCCGCTCCTCGCGCGGACGGCGCTGCCGCTGCCGTTGCGTGCGTGGCAATTCGGATGGAATCGGGGGGAGAGCGCTGATTTTCTCGAAATATGCCATGTCAGATCACTGGCCGCTATTCTCACCGGATATAACGGCCGACGGCGCGAAGTCTTGAGCCCGTGGCGCCTGGTAGGCTAGCGATACCCTCGGGAAGCACGGCGCCTGGCCCGGGCCGGGTGACAGCAGTGTGCCTGTCAGGTGCCGCGTTATCACACCTCAGACGTCAGCTGCGGGCTTGGCACGCTTGTGGAAGGTCGGGTGGTCAGATACGCCGCGTGTATGCGAGAATCGGCGCATCCCGGTACCGACGGTTGGCTCTCAGCGACGAGACGCGCATATGGAAAACAACAGAAATCTCAGCAGCATCATCAGCAAGATACGCGATGAAGGGCCGCCTGGCAGCGAGGTAAAGGCGACGCCGCTTATACCCGTCGAGGCCGGACCGGTGCACGATGACACTGATGTGCAACAAAATGTGCCTACCGGTCCGGCCGGGCATCGGGTTTCTCTACAGCGCCTGCGGAGATTGCTGTTGCTGCTGGTGATCACCATCGGCATGGTATTCCTCGCGGCCAGTTATACCGGCGATCGTAATGGCGGCGGACTTGCCGGTATCGGCGGTGCCGTACGCGGCTGGTTCTCAGCCGCTCCCGATGCTTCCGGGAAGGGTGCCGTATCGCGCACGGGTGTCGTTGCAGGTGATGCTGTTGACGAACAGTTGGTTCGCGACCTGCAGGTCAGGCAGCTCGAAATCATGAACCGTCTGGACCGGTTGACCGAGACCGTGACGGCGCTGGATGAGACCGTCGACAGGAACCGCATGGATTACGACACGGAGACCGCCGGTTTGCGACAGCAAGGCGCAGCGATCAGACGGCTCGAGGCCACGTTGACGACGTTGCGACAACGGCTTGCCGGAGTGGTCGAGAAGCCGGCAGCAACTGCCGAGTCCACTGCAGCCGGGACGGCATCCGGGACGCTGGGTGTGCCCGCCAAGGCAGCGGCAACCCAGTCTGAGACGCCACAGGCCGTGGCTGGCAGTGACTGGGTGGTGAACATCGCCTCTTCGTCGCACGGACAGGCCATGCAGGATTTGGCGGCGAAGTTGCGCGAACAGGGAATTCCCGTGGAACGTCATACGCTCACCATCGAGGGTGACCTGATGTACCGCCTGCGTGTACCCGGTTTCGCCACCAGCGGTGAGGCAAGACGCTATGCCGAGAAGCTGGATAAGGAATTCGGCCTCAGGGGTGGCTGGGTCAGCCGCAAGTAAGCCTGGCAATGCGCCTGTTGACAAACGTATCCCGCAGAGTATCCCGGAAGGACGGGTGATACCCGGAACCCCCGGGGCGGGTGGGCCCGTGGTCAAGCCATGACCCGTGTCACGCATGACCAAGGTACAGCGTTGTAGTCTTGCACGCTCAAACCCGCCTGTGCTCCTGATCAGAACCAATCTCATGATTTCCCCCGGTTGAGCCCGGCGCGACCGGCGGGCGAGCAGATTCCGGACCTCTCCGACAATTGTTTCCAGCCTTGTCTTACCCACCATCCCTGCCGCCGTGTCCATCGAGGTCTGAAATGTGACACGTGTCGCGTTCAGACAGAACGCGCTCAGCGACTGCCATGAGACGAAAGCGCGGTGATCACATTTCAATAATCAATCAGTTAGCTTGGTTCATCCCGACGTTCACAGCAGTAAGGGCAGTGCGACGGTCCCTAGTACTAAAGTACTAAACATTCACTATATCAGGACGATACAACAGAGGTGATATCACGCTCGGTGACCGATGCCGGGATACAGAACAAACGCGCCTGCGTCAAACACGGGCAGCGAAATGGGTTTCATCGCACAGGGAACGCGAGAATGAATAAAGAACCAGCTGAACAGCGACTGAATGCACAGCTTCAGGCTCGTCTTGAACGCTGTACCAACCTGCCGAGTCCGCCTGTCGTCGCCTTGCGGGTGATCGAGCTTGCCCAGGATCCGGATGTCGACATCGGTAAGGTGTCCGATATCATCAGCACGGACCCTGCGCTGGCGGCGAAGGTGATGCGGGTGGCCAATTCTCCGATCTATGCATTACGCCGCAAGACCGAAACGTTGCACCAGGCAATCACGCTGCTGGGTCTGAACGGTACGCTGATGCTGGCGCTGAGTTTCTCGCTGGCAGCCTCGATGCATAACCACGCCGACCAGGGATTCGATTACAAGCATTTCTGGAGACGTTCACTGGCGACGGCGACCTGTGCGCGCCGGCTGGGTTCCATCATCAAACTACGCGCGAAGGAGGAGCTGTTCCTGGCCAGCCTGCTGCAGGACATCGGTATGTTGGTGATCGACAAGATGGACCCGCAGTTCTACCGACAGCTCGACGTCGACCAGCATGATCACGCGGCGCTCGCCGTGAGCGAACGTGAGCAACTCGGAGCAGATCATGCAACCATCGGCGGATGGATCCTGCGCAAATGGGGTTTCCCGGAATACCTATTTGACTCAGTTATCTACAGTCATTTCTCGGATTCGCCGAGCGAGCCCAGTGATGTAAGGAAGCTCAAGCGCTGTGTCACATTATCAGGTTTGCTCATCGACGCCATAGAGAACCCGACCAGGCAAAACAACCTGCAGGTCGTTGCAGATCTGGCACGTGAATGGCTCGGTATCGGCGAGGAGCTGTTCGTGAAAATGATGGAAACCCTGAACGACGATTTCATCGATGCGCAGGAAATGTTCGATACGGATCTCAGCGATTACAACTATTCGGATACGTTGATGGACAATGCCAGGGAAATGCTCATGATGCTGAACCTGCAGACGATCCAGCAGGCGGACAAACTGCAGGAAACCGCCGAGGTGCTCGAATCCAGAACCCGCGAACTTGAGGAGCGCTCGCGCCGTGATGGATTGACCGGTCTCTATAACCGCGCTTATCTGGATCAGAAACTGAGTCACGAGTTCGACATGGCGAGCGAGCGTGACTGGCCCATGATCGTGATGTTTGTCGACCTGGATCATTTCAAGCGGGTCAACGATACCTATGGCCATCAGGCCGGTGACCTGGTCCTGCAACGTGCTGCGCGTGCGCTGGCCGAATGCACACGCGAAGATGATATCGTCGCACGCTATGGCGGTGAGGAATTCGTGATTCTGACATCGGGGCGTGGTGAGTCTACCGCGCATGTCATGGCCGAACGCCTGGTTAACAGCTTTCGCAGGCTAAGCCACCCTGTAGGACCGGGCAAGGAAATTAACGTGACCGTCTCCATCGGCCTGTCCATCCTTGGTGAGAGTGAATGCTTTCATTCGGTGGATGAAATGCTGGAGGCTGCGGACAAGGCGCTGTATATCGCCAAAAATAGCGGTCGTAACCGTTATGTCATCTACACGAATGAGAGGGGAACCGATTCCGATATCGCCGGATCTGCAGTACCGGCTGCGTAAGGGGCATCCGAACACAAATTGCCTGTGATGTCAGGCCGCCAGTGTTAGGTTTGTCTGGAACGCCGTCTCTACAGGAGGTGAACTGCAGGTCAGACCGCTTGTGGTGACTGAAGTCGCGCACACGCTGCGGCGGAGACCGGTGAAGTGTGTCTAGTCAGTCAGTTGTCCGTACCGGTGACATTCATTCGCAAGCCGGAACGGTCGTGGCTTGTAGATGCGGCTTCAAATTCATCCAGTATTCGGAGGCAGACCTCGGCAGAAAGCTTGCCCTGTTCGATCAGTATGTCTGCCAGGTGCGGTTTGGTGACAGCCTGCAGGTTCAGTAGTTCCTCGACATCCGGTTCATCGAGATAGCCCAGCCGGACAGCGGCCTCGCCGAAGTGCAGCGCCGTATCAGCTTGGTGGCGGAGTACGGTCATCACCTGTCTGGCAGTCATATACTGTTCCCTGATGGCTATCTGCCCCATAAGGGGCTGGCGTGATTGTTGTATGTCCAATGCCTCGGTGATATCCGCCTGGGTCAGCAAACCCCTGTCTACCAGGAATTGTCCGAACGCGTGGCTGTTCATCTTGTATCTCCGAAGCTGTTCAGGACAGCGGCTGATGACGGTATGAGATTACAGAACGACGGACATGGAATACTGTCGAGCCTGTCGCGTTCCGGCTTTGCTTCCAGTCACGTTGCCGACCTGACGACGTTCAATACGATGCTGAAGGCGCTGTCGGCAGCGGGGCGTACTGCGGGCACGGGCGCGCGTAAGGTCATTTCAGGGTGTCTCCAGTCCCGGCTGAGCCGCAAGACCGCTCCGATGTTCCGTAATCAGGAGGCTCTTCGATGGTGAGACCCAGTGTATGCGGCGCTCATTGTCGCGTACCTGAATCGCAAGCGCTACCAGTAGCCGATGAATCGATGCGTCGAGATCGATCACATGTGATCCTTCCACAATCACGTCGTACTCCGCATCGACCGTATCCAGTTGGTCACAGAATTCATGAGCAACCGATATGTCAAGGTGTTTACCCGGTACAATCGTGTTGTCATGCGGGTAACAGCGTGTCGTACACGTCATATGCGCCTGTGTCGTTTCATGTTTCACTTTGTCAGGGCTTCCTTGCCTGTTATCGGCGCCGGGACCTTAAAACCATACTCCTGCAGGTATATCGGCATGAAGACAGTCTGCTTTACCGGCGGCGTACGCCTTTTACTGGTGGAGCGCGGGCCGGTTTCCGTGAACATGGTGCTCCAGGGGATAGGCACATGGCAGGGGGCGGTGTTGCAGGTATCCAGGAGGGACTGCCTGAAACCCGCCGGCCCAGGCCGCCACCGGTGCCACGCCTGTGCCAGGGGCGCGGGGTATTATGCGACAGGTTCTAGCCAACACACTGAGATGCAATAAAGTTTCGGCCGTATCTTCCGACTATTGGTGTATTCGGGGCTGTTCCTGTCCAGAGTTCCCGCTGCGTAATACATGGTGCATGAATGTCTGTGAATCACCCTCGCAATGAGCGTGGCCGTAGTGCAGGCAAGGAGCAAACAGCGCAATGGATCTTGCTACCTTACTAGGCCTGGTCGGCACGCTCGGTGCGATTGCCTCTGCCATCCTCATGGGTGGCGGCTTCTCCATATTCATCAACGGCCCTGGCCTGTTGATCGTGGTCGCGGGTACCATGACGGTCGTGCTGATGAAATATCCCCTGTCAGTAGCCGTACTTGCCATAAAGGCGGCAGCGAAGGCCTTTCTTCACAAGGTGCAGACGCCCAGGGAACTGATAGAGAAGTGTGTAGAGCTGTCCACCATTGCACGCAAGGAAGGCGTACTCGGCCTGGAGCAGGTCGAGATAGAAAACGAATTTCTGAAACAGGGTGTGATGCTAGTGGTCGATGGGAACGATGCGGATTTTGTGCGGAAGATGCTGTCGAATGACATCAATCTCACAATCGAGAGGCACGAGGAGGGGCAGAGCATTTTCAAGTCGATTGGTGACGTGGCACCTGCAATGGGGATGATCGGTACCCTGATCGGCCTGGTTCAGATGATGGCAAACATGAGTGATCCCAAGGCGCTGGGTCCGGCCATGGCGGTTGCGCTGCTCACCACCCTGTACGGTGCTGTGATCGCCAACGCGCTGGCCCTGCCGATTGCCGACAAGCTTGCGTTGCGAAGCAAGCAGGAACGTATGACAAAAACGCTGATACTCGAAGGTATCTCGGCGATCCAGGCTGGCCTCAACCCGCGGGTGGTAGAAGACCTGTTGAAGACCTATTTGCCGGTGACGCAACGCGAATTCGCAAAGGATAACAAGGAAGAGGCTGCCTGAGCACGGCGTCAGGTGTGACGATTCATGGCAAGCAGTTGCGATTACACGCCGCCACCCAAGTGTCCATCCGGGGTACCGGCCTGGGTGCTCACGTTTGCTGACCTGATGTCGCTGTTGCTGGCATTCTTCGTCTTACTGTTCTCATTTTCGGAGATGGACCAGCAGAGATACAAGCAGGTGGCCGGTTCCATGCGTGACGCATTCGGTATACAGCGGGAAATCAACGTTAAGGATCCACCCAAGGGCATAAACATCATTGCCCAGGAGTTCAGCGCCGGTAAACCTGACGAGCCAACACCCCTCAACGAAATGCGCCAGATAACCACTGATGATTTTCGTCAATATCTGGAAATCCCGAAACATTACAGTAAACCTGATGTACCGCAGAAGGAGGAAACGGAACATCAAAAGGAATTTGATGACAAGCTGAAGTCGGAAAAGGAACGTCTGCGGCTGGCGCTCGAGAAAGAGATCAATGAAGGATTTGTCGAGATTGACATAATCGATGAGACGATCGTTATCCGTATCCTTGAGCGCGGCTCGTTCGCATCGGCCAGCAACAAGCTGATCGAACCGTTCAGGTCGGTGCTGGAAAAGATGGCGCAAACGATCGGATCCAATCCGGGCTCCGTGGTGGTGGCAGGGCACACCGACTCTAAACCGATCTCCAACGCGCAGTTCCGTTCGAACTGGGAATTGTCTGCATCACGCGCCGTTACCGTGGTGCATGAACTGGCGTCGCAGGGCGGTATCCCCGAGAACCGTTTCCGCGTAGAAGGCTATGGTGACACCAAGCCGCTGGACACCAACGAAACGCCTGAAGGGCGGGCGCGCAACCGCCGCGTGGAGGTCACGCTCATATACGACGATAAAATGGACGAGTCAGACTCGCAGGACGCAGCGGCTTCAGAATCAGGACTTTCTGACGGTACGGATCCGGATGTGGATCGCGCATCCGGTCAGGTACTGCCTGACCAGGCCGATCCGATGGAAGGGGTACTGATCGATCCCTGTCCGGGCTGTGATAAAGATGATAGGTGAGGCCTTGCATTGTTGACAATGGGCGCGATGGAATCTGGCTCTAACATCTCACACCCGCGCGATCGAACGACTACTGTGACCGCTGTCAGTTTCACCGTCGGCCTGGTAGGTGTCCTGGCGCGGATCTTCGCCCCGTAGCAGGTAAAGCGCTTCGCGGACATGGCGGCTGCACAGTTCCACCAGCTGCTGGTTCCTGCGGTTCAGTTGCCGGCAGATACCGGCGTGCGACTGCAGGGCCTGCCAGAGCGGAACAAGCTGCCGCTGTGGGTCGTACCGGCACAGGCAGTCCGTGAAGCCCGTTTGCCCGGCATCGAATCCGGCAGCTTCCTGGATGGCCACGCGTTCCTGCTCCAGCCCGGAAAGTAGTTCCAGCAATCGTGCCTTTTCGGCAACGACCTGTTCGAATTTCAATGTGTCGCGTCCCTCAATTGCCAGGTATTCATCGTCGAGCCGGGATTTAAGCTGTGTCGTGAGGGAAAGTTCCTTTTGCAGCAGTGTGCCGATGTTCGACCGGCAGCGATCTGTGTCTGTAGGCATTTTCTTGTACTCCTGTCAGCGGCTGATGTGATCCAGGCTGATCCTGTCAGCGATGCGGTGCGAGTCGATCCGGAAGGTGCCGGACTCGATGGACTGCCTCAGGGCGGCCACCCGCTCGGCGTCGTAGTTGGATCCGGGTCGATCTTGACGCAGTTCATCGACGAGGCGCTTTGCATCGCTCGAGAGGCCGAAACGATCTGTCCGTCTATCATTGGTAACGCCTTCCGCACCTGTCCCAGGGTCGGCCGGCGATTCCGCACGCGCGAACATTGCGCGCAACCTGGCCAGCAAGGCACCCTGATTTACCAAAGGGTTCCCGAAGTCGATGGACATGAAATGATTCCCGGTTGTCGGAATTTCGTCCTGTAAACGTCTTACATCGCAACCTGTATCGTGGTCGCCGACAGCACGGTGCCATCGACCACCCGTTTCGAACTCAGGTTGCGAACCTTGATGCGTGCTCCGGCCGCGCCATCTGCCAGTGCCTCGCCGGTCATTCTGACTTCCAGCCTGCCGCTGTTCGCGACCAGAATGACGCGTTGGCCGCGCCTGACCTGAAGCGGTTGCTTTACCAGAAAGTTTGTCAACGCGGCATCCATGGCAACAGTGCGCGTAACTTCCATCCCTGACACCTCGGTCGGATCGCTGAAGTATCCGGATCGCAGTTGTGCAAGATCACGCTTCACCAGTTTAAGGTCGCTCTCCTGCAGTACTTCACCCCTAGCCAACGGGCGGGCGGCGGCCACTACCTTTTCGTAGATGCTGACCTTTACCGGAACGTACAGGGACCAGGATTTGGAACCGCTGCAGCGCACACCGACAGTTATATTTCCCAGCAGCTTGCCGCCAGGCGGCTGAAACGCCTCCAGTGGCTCGTCGCAGTGCGACAGACGCAGGCGTGCGTCGAGCCTGCCGGCACGCACCACAGGAACCTGACCGTGACTCGCTTTGACCATCTCCGTGATGAACTGCTCCGCTGTACTGCGGATGGATTCATGGTCCTGGAGGGTAGCCGAGGAAACAGCGGACGACGCGAGGGCGGCCGCCAATGCAAATCCGAAAGCAAGACTGCTTATTTTCATCGTTCACTCCCTGCACGGTTTCGTGAAAGTCTGCCAGATATAAGGCAATATGCGTGCCAGACTGCCACCACATGAACGGGAACGGCGTCGTCACAGTGCATGTCCGGTAAATCGGCTGTGACCGTCGGCTTTTTAGCACATATGCCGCGATCGGCCGGATCGCGGACGGACATGCCTTGCCGCCACGGGCAAACTGTTGCCGCCCGAATCGGCTGCCCGGCCGCTTCACGGGATGCACTCGCCACGGGCTGAACGTAACGGACCCCCATTGTAACCCTGTGTTTTGCAAGGCCACGTGTTGGCGGCGCCACGGCCGTTACCACGACCGTGACCCCCGTGCGCGCCGTAATGTCGAGGTTGGCACGCCGCTTGCTTCATGATTCGCAGCAAATGAATACGCGAGGTGCAGCATGCCAACATTCATCGACCGTGCATTTGGCATTCATGCCGAGGCGCTGCAGTTGCGGGCGCGTCGCGGCGAATTGCTGGCATCCAATCTCGCCAACGCGGATACGCCGAATTACAAGGCGCGTGACCTGGATTTCCGCGATGTCCTCAAGCAGGCGCAATCGGACACATCACTGGTCACGACCCATGCCGGGCACATCCGCGAACAGGGGGGCGGCGGCAGTGTGCAGTCCCTGTATCGCACGCCGAACCAGTCATCGCTCGACGGCAATACCGTTGACACACAGGTCGAGCAGGTGAAGTTCGCCGAAAACGCGGCGCGCTACCGCGCCAGCCTGCGTTTCCTCGGTGGCACGATCAGCGGCCTGATGACCGCCATCAGGGGGGAATAAGCGATGGGACTGTTCAGGATCTTTGATGTCGCCGGTTCCGGTATGAGTGCGCAGACCGTACGGCTCAATACGGTCGCCAGCAACATGGCCAATGCGGAAGTCGTCAGCAGCAGCGAGGAGGGTGCCTACCATGCACGCCAGCCCGTGTTCGCGGCGGTGATGAATGCCCTGGGCGGCAACAGCGCATCCGTTCCCGTACAGGTCAGCGGCGTGGTGGAGAGCCAGACACCGGTTAACCGTGAATACAATCCACAGCATCCACAGGCCGACGCGGATGGTTATGTGTACCTGTCCAACGTCAACATGATCGAGGAAATGGCCAACATGATATCCGCTTCGCGCTCCTACCAGAGTAACGTCGAGGCGGCTAATACCTCGAAGCAGCTGCTGCTGGAAACCCTCCGACTCGGCCAGTAGCCGGTTCGAGACAAAATTATTGAGGCAGACTTATGAACAGCATACAGGACACCGCACTTTTCGACGAACTCGGCCTGTCGCGCCTTGCGCAAACCAGCACCAGGAAGACAGAACTGGGCCAGGAGGATTTCCTGAAGCTCATGACGACCCAGCTCAGAAACCAGGATCCCTTCAAGCCGATGGAAAACGGCGACTTCATGGGGCAGCTGGCGCAATTCGGTACCGTGAACGGTATCGAGGATTTACGAACTGAGCTGCAAGACCTGTCCGGCTCGCTGGTTTCGAACCAGTCGCTGCAGGCGGCGGCGATGCTGGGAAGACAGGTGCTCATCCCGGGCAGCCAGGGTGTCCTCGAAGTGGGCGGCTCCATCAGCGGTGCTGTAGACCTGCCCAGTGCGGTCAGCAATCTGAACATTGGTATTTACAATTTATCCGGACAGCTGATAAGGAACGTCAGTCTGGGTAATCAGTCACCAGGGACGGTGGCGTTTAACTGGGACGGCCTTGCCACGGATGGCTCGACCGTCCCGCCCGGACGTTACGAGATCCGTGCTGAAGCCATAAATGGAGGCGTAAACGAGGCCTACGACGTCATGCTCGCTGACACGGTACAGAGCGTGTCCCTGCCGGCGGCAGGCAAGCCGTTGACACTCGAGCTTGCCAGTCTCGGCAACGTGAGTTTTTCGGATATCAAGCAGATCAGGTAGCAGGTACAGGAGAGATATCATGTCGTTTCGAATTGCATTGAGTGGACTGAACGCAGCGCAGGCATCGCTGGATGTCACGGCGAACAACATCGCCAATGCCAATACCACGGGTTTCAAGCAATCTCGTACCGAGTTTACCGACGTCTATGCAACGGCGTTCGGCAGTATCGGTTCGCTTGATACCGGCGCCGGTGTCCGGCTGGCATCGGTTTCGCCGCTGTTCAACCAGGGAAATATCGACTTCACCGGTAATGCGCTGGACCTTGCGATAAACGGGGAGGGTTTTTTCGTGCTGGATGACCAGGGCTCGAATATCTACAGCCGCGCCGGCGCCTTCCAGGTTGATCGTGACGGCTATGTGGTCAATGTCGCCGGCCAGCGTCTGCAGGCCTATCCTGCGCTGAATTCCGCCGGAACGTCATTCAGTACCGCGGCCCTGGGCGACCTGCAGCTGGTTGCGTCGAACACCCCGCCCAGCGCCACGACGACGGCGGGAATCTCGCTGAACCTTGAAGCCGGTGCGTCGCCTCTGGGTGCGGGTGTCATCGACCCCACCGACGCCACGACATACAGTTATTCGACCGCGATGACCAGCTATGACAGCCTGGGGCAGCCGCACAACACATCGCTGTATTTCAGGATGATCGATACGACCGCGCGCACCTGGGATGTGCGCGTTGTCAGCGACGATGACGTGACGCAAAGTGCCACCGTACAGACCCTGACGTTTGATAATGCGGGACAGCTGACCACGGCACAACCGGTCAATTTCGGCACCTACGACCCAGGTAATGGCGCAGCCGTAATGAATGTCGACTTCGACTTCACCGGAACCACGCAATACGGCAGTTCGTTTGCCGTAAACTCGCTGTTCCAGGACGGTTATACCACCGGGCGCCTGAGCGGTCTGGATATCGATGATTCAGGCGTCGTGCTCGCACGTTTCAGCAACGGGCAGTCCTCCGCGCTGGGCAGGGTGGCGCTGGCCAACTTCTCCAATCCGCAGGGCCTGACCCCGCTGGGTGACAGCACCTGGGGGGGCAGTTACCAGGCCGGTGACCGCCGTCTCGGCGAACCTGGAGCCGGGAATTTCGGCTTCCTGCAGTCGGGTGCGCTGGAGAGTTCTAACGTCGAGATCACCGAGGAACTGGTCAACCTGATTTCGGCACAACGCAGTTTTCAGGCCAACGCCCAGGTAATCTCGGCCGCTGATACCCTGACGCAGGCCGTGATCAATATCAGCCGCTAAGCGGCCTACTGAAAGCAGGAGGAGCCGGGCATGGACAGATTGCTGTACGTCGCGATGAGCGGGGCCAGGGAGGCGATGCAGGCACAGGCCGTGAATGCCCAGAACCTTGCGAATGCCAGCACCACCGGGTTTCGTGCCGACCTCGAGTCGTTTCGCAGCCTGCCCGTGTACGGTCCGGGTTATGCCAGCCGCGTGTATGGCGTGGCGGATGGCATGGGCGTGGATTTTTCGCCCGGATCGGCGGTCAGCACCGGGCGTGATCTCGATGTCGCGGTCAACGGCGATGGCTGGCTCGCGGTGCAGGGAGCGGATGGCAATGAAGCCTATACCCGCGCCGGAGACCTTAGGGTGGACAGCCTGGGTCTGCTCAGGACGGGCGCCGGTCATGTCGTGATGGGAAACGGAAGTCCTATCGCGGTACCCCCCTTCGAGTCGATCGAGATCGCCGGTGACGGCACCATCTCGATCCGCCCGGTAGGTGCACCCGCCGATGCAGTATCCGTGGTCGACCGTATTAAGCTTGTCGATCCGGCGCTTGCGGACATGGAAAAGGGTGCGGACGGCCTGTTGCACATGAAAAACCGTGAACCGGCGGTCGCCGACGGCGCCGTCACCCTGCAGCCGGGCGCGCTGGAGGCCAGCAACGTAAATACCGTGGAAGCCATGGTAAACATGATCCAGCTGGCGCGACAGTACGAAACGCAGGTGAAGGTTATGTCCAATGCCGAGGAAAATGACCGCGCCGTAACACGGCTGATGCGCCTGGAATAACGAATCAGGGTAACCGGAACAGGTGACGGTCGCCCGCACAAGGAGAATGTGATGGATCAGGCACTGTGGATTGCGAAGACAGGACTCGAAGCACAACAGACCCGGATGGCGGTTACCGCCAACAATCTGGCCAACGTCAACACGACCGGTTTCAAGCGCAGCCGCGCGGTATTCGAGGATTTGCTGTATCAGAACAATGGGCAGGCCGGGGCGCAGTCGTCGGAAGATACCCAGCTCAATTCGGGTCTGATGACAGGTACCGGCGTACGCGTGGTTGCGACCGAGAAACTGTTCAACCAGGGCAGCCTGGTACAGACCGGAAACAACCTGGACCTGGCCATCGAGGGCCGTGGCTTCTTTCAGATTCTGATGCCGGACGGCACGGTGGCTTACAGCCGCGATGGCACGTTCCAGATTAACTCGCAGGGTGAGATCGTCACCGCCAAGGGCTATCCGCTGCAGCCGGGTATCACCATACCTGCCGATGCACGGAGCATCACCATCAGTTCCGATGGGATCGTCTCGGTTCAGCAGCCGGGAAACGCAACGCCCAGCGAGGTCGGCACCATCCAGTTGTCGGATTTCATCAATCCCGCCGGGTTGCAACCGGTCGGTCAGAACCTGTTTCTTGAAACCGGTTCCAGTGGCGCGCCCCAGACCGGCACCGCCGGACAGAACGGGGTGGGTGCGCTGTCACAGGGCGTTCTGGAGACATCCAACGTCAATACCGTCGAGGAACTGGTGAACATGATTGAGACACAACGTGCCTATGAAATGAATTCCAAGGCCATATCGACGGCGGAGCAGATGCTGGAATATGCCAATAATACCTTATAAGTCATCGGAGGAGTGTCGGAGGACATGACCATGGTTCGTAGTATCGAAACCGCAGTGCTGAGACTTGCCGTATGTTGCTGCATCCTGTGGCAGACGGGATGTTCCACCGGTTCGGTGCTGACCCGTCCGGGAGAACCGGAATTTGCCCCGGTACGACCTGCGATGCAGCAGCCCGCCGTGCAGCACAATGGATCGATCTACATGTCGAGTGTTCCCAGGCCGCTTTTCGAGGACATCAAGGCCCGCCAGGTCGGTGACCTGCTGACCGTGATACTCGATGAGCAGACCGATGCCAGCAAGTCGGCGAGTACCGGGATAACAAAGGATAACACCACGGATATCACCGCACCCACCATCCTCGGGCAAACCCCGAAGCTGAATGGTAATCCGCTCAGCACCGGACTTGAATCATCCACCGACTTCTCGGGCGAGGCGGACAGCACCCAGAGCAACAAGCTCCAGGGCAGCATCACTGTAACGGTCTCGGAGGTTCTGCCCAACGGCAATCTCCGGATACAGGGCGAGAAATGGATCGCCATCAACCAGGGCGATGAATATGTTCGCCTGCGTGGCATCGTGCGCCCGTCCGATATCGGGCCGTCCAATACGGTACTGTCCACCCGGGTGGCCGACGCGAAGATCACCTATCGCGGCAAGGGTGCCGTTGCGGACTCCAACGCCGCGGGGTGGCTGGCGAGATTCTTCCTCTCCCCCATCTGGCCATTCTGAGGGATAAGGGGCGCGCACGATGAAAACCACCCACGCAATGAGAGCCTTTTTCGCCGCACTGTTAATGCTGCTTTCGGCCGCCACTTCGGCGGAACGCATCAAGGACCTGGTATCCGTTGCAGGTGTGCGTTCCAATCAGCTGATCGGCTACGGCCTGGTAGTCGGTCTGGACGGCACCGGTGATTCAACCAACCAGCCGTTCACGGTGCAGAGTCTGACGAGTATGCTGGCGCAACTTGGGGTGGTGATACCGCCGAATGTGAAACCGCAGCTGAAAAACGCCGCGGCGGTAATTATCAGCGCCGAGCTGCCACCCTTTGTCAAGCCGGGACAGACCATTGACGTGACCGTCTCGTCGCTCGGAAATTCGAAAAGCCTGCGCGGCGGTACGCTCCTGATGTCGCCGTTGAAAGGGGCAGACGGCCAGGTCTACGCCATCGCACAGGGCAACCTGGTGGTTGGTGGTTTCGGTGCGGACGGTTCGGACGGTTCGCGCGTTACGGTGAACATTCCCAGCGTCGGCCGCGTTCCGAACGGTGCCACGGTGGAACGCGGCGTGCCCAGCCCGTTTGACACCACCGATTCCATCACCCTGAATTTGAACACCCCGGATTTCACTACCGCGAGCCGCGTTGTCGAGAGCATCAACGGCGCCATGGGCAAGGATACGGCAATGGCGCTGGACGGCGGTTCCGTCCGTGTGCGTGCCCCGCTGGAATCCGACAAGAAGGTGATGTTCGTATCGATGCTGGAAAACCTGTCGGTCGAACCGGGCGAGGCGGCGGCACGCGTCATCATCAACTCCCGTACCGGCACCGTCGTGATCGGCAGCCATGTGCGCGTCATGCCGGCGGCGGTTTCGCACGGCAGCCTGACTGTCACAATCACCGAACAGCCCGAGGTCAGCCAGCCGGCGCCGTTGTCCGGCGGTAAGACCGCGGTGGTACCGCGCTCGGATATCGCCATTTCCGAGGAGGGTAACCGCATGTTCCTGTTTGAACCGGGCATCACGCTGAATGAAATCGTGCGCGCGGTCAACCAGGTGGGCGCTGCACCCGGTGACCTGGTGGCCATCCTCGAGGCGCTCAGGGCCGCCGGTGCGCTGCGGGCCGAGCTGCTGGTGATCTGACCTCGGCCGGGCAGGGCAAGCCATGATCGACGAACCCTCGGGTGCTTCCGTCTATACCGACTTCAGGGGCCTGGCGCAATTGCGCGCCGCGGCGGGAAAGCAGTCCCCCGAGGCGCTGCGCGAGACCGCGCGCCAGTTCGAGGCTCTGTTCGTGCAGTCCATGCTCAAGGCAATGCGCGATGCCAGTCCGGGCGACGGACTGTTCGACAGCGACCAGACAAAATTCTACCGGGATATCTACGATCGTCAGCTGGCGCTGGAAATGGTCAAGGGCCGCGGCATCGGGATCGCCAAAATGCTGGTCAGGAACCTGGGCGGTGAGGCAGGGCAGGCGGCGGGGCAGCAAGCACCGTCCCGTCCGGTGCTGCCGGCCGTGGAGGCAGACGCGGCGGTACCCACGGCGCCTCTGGTGGCGGTCGACAGCACACCGCAGGCGCTGCTGGACATCAATGTGCAGGCATCGCCCCTGGTCGAGCTTGCCGGTATGAACGTCCGTCGTCGCCCGGCCGCCGGTATGCCGCGTGACTGGCGCCCGGAAAACCGTGAGGCCTTCGTGCGCGAGCTCATGCCGTACGCCGAAAAGGGGGCGGCGCAGCTGGGGGTGCATCCGGGTGTGATCGTGGCCCAGGCCGCACTGGAGACTGGCTGGGGTCAAAAGATCATCCGTCACCCTGACGGCCGCAGCAGCTATAACCTGTTTGGAATCAAGGCGGACGAGCGCTGGACCGGTGAGCGTGTCAGCGTGCCGACCCTTGAGTTCGAGGACGGAGTTGCCGTTAAAAAGCGTGCGGCATTTCGCAGTTATGAATCGCTGGACGAGGCAGTATCGGGATATATCGATTTCCTGCGCAGCAACCCGCGTTACCGGCAGGCGCTGGACCGGGCGGGGGATACGGATGCCTTCCTGGAGGGACTGGAATCCGCC
>Ga0210124_1000038_pt1 | contig 84194 bp, 80 predicted proteins | sample Muzzi_PWC_D2_FD_185554 | JGI IMG/M metagenome (GOLD analysis project Ga0210124, IMG submission 185554) | Wetland microbial communities from San Francisco Bay, California, USA, that impact long-term carbon sequestration - Muzzi_PWC_D2 (SPAdes) | ecosystem: Environmental > Aquatic > Marine >...
CGTGCTGCAATACGATCAATTCCATTGATGTGGGTATAAGGTAATTCAAATGACCTTCGGGTTTGTCATTTGAGATTTTCCTTTGTGCGGTTGCTGGATTGTTCACGTATATTTTATATTTTTCATGGTGTTATTTGTAGCTGTGATCTGACAAAGTAGAACCAGGGAGCCTCTGATAATTCAGAGGCTCCCTGAGTCATTCTTCATTTGATCTGAATTACTACTCCTGCTGGGACCAATAAAATTCATCTTACCGATGGTGCGTGTTGTGTACGTAGGCCCCGCGCCCCCGCGGGGAACAGATCAAGGCCCGAGAAACAGCTGATTCCCGGCGCGGTGCCGGTTCTACCCATACCAGGCAGCCGGCATAGGATTTTGATATTTCCAATCCCGTAATTTTGAGATAGATTCTAAATAGAAGGTACTATGCAGCAGCCGGGGGGGGTAGTGTCGCTGTTGTGGTGGTGGTCAATCAGTAAATTATCCCGATCTTGTTGTATAAGACCGCGGGGAAAATTTCCATCAACCGAGCGAAATAAAGTTTCGAAATCCAGCTGGCCTCGCAAAGCGCAGCTTATCCAGACTGGTTTCAGATGATGCAATTTTTAGTAAGTATTCCCGGCAGCAATAGAAGGTTTCTTACATATGAATCTTGGCGGGTTCATTATAATTACCTATACTGGCTGTTAATAAATAATAAATGAATCGCCGTTCACAACCCGAGGTATTCATTACAGGCACCATTGACCTTCCAGCTTTACTAAATCCGGTGCAGTAGAATGCGCTGGATGAGGTGCCAGAAACTCGGTGACAATGAATTTCTACTCGTGATTCAGGGAATCACTGATCAGGGTGCGGTAACGAGGATATGATTATGAGAAATAAAACCACATACTGGGCGAATAAAAGTACTTCTAAATCTGGTGGTTGCGGCGCCATGATGCTTTTTGCCGCAATTCTGGGGGCTTTGATACTGAGCGGTTGCGCAGGATTGGAGCCAATCCCGAAGTTTGCGCGGGCAGGTGATACAGTGGTTGTGGCCGCTGACAGGCAAGCAGCTGTTTCAAAACAGGATATTACTGTTCGGATCACGGATTCTAACAACAATTCGCAGGATATCCCCGGAACCGATCCGGCAGTCCGCGCCTGGATCAATGTCTACCCGGAACCGATTTCAAAGCTCATTGTCGGCTACGAAACCCAGCAGGGGCTGGGAGTCAACGCAAGAAGTTGGGGGCTTGCCGCAGAGACCCAGTCGGATTCCACCAGGAACTGGTTTGAAACTTTCCTGATCGTCGATCTCCCCGCGGATGTTGCAGAGGGATGGTTGAGCATCGATGTGCTGAATGGCGGGGTGTCCATTCTGCCGGCGCCGAATACGATGTATATCGTCCCCGACAACGTAGTCCCCAATGAAACGGGTGGGCCCAATATTTTTTCAAACTATGAATACGGTGGTCTCAACCCGGATCAGCTTCAAAATATGGAACGAGCGGATCATTACACCGTAACCTTCGATGGAAATGTGGTGCCGACCGCCGTCCAGGTGGATATCGCCCACGCTCCGGACAAGCAAAATAACGGTGTCGGCCAGGCCTACGTGGCTCAACCCAGAGGGGATATCAACGCCATCAGCTGGACGGACGATGGCATGAACTTGCGCGTGATCATCACGCCGTCGTGGTATAAGACGCCCGAGGATCAGGCGGCCACGGGCATCGAAAGAGCCATGAACTGGTTCGATTTTTATATCGCGGGCGGCATTACGGGGCTGCAGACGCCGGTTGTTTCCGCGTATGACGAGAATGGAGTTCTCCTGACGGGGCTCGATGAGGTGACCGCGACCATTCAGTAACAGGATGGTTCCCGAACCTGATATCTGCAGCAGGGTATTCAAAGGGTGCAAATTGGTTTTTGCAGTCTCTGGCGTGTTGGTGTGGCTTCCTGTCGTTCATTCTGCCGGGAACCTGATCCGGGGCGTATCTAAAGCCGTTTCACCGGCATCGAATTGCTGTCTCTGTTAATCCTGCCAGGCTGTAACCCGGCAGGCATGGTAGCTGCCTTCCAACCTGTCGTCTGCTGTTCCTGCTACGCTATACAGATCACCTGCGCTTTGCACCGGGTTGTTCCAGGGTGCTCTTTTGCCAAGGGTGGCCCGCCTCAATCGGAAGCCGATGATTTCGGGAAATCCCCGAATGTGTCCTTGACGCGTTCTGATCTGGCCAGATAGAAAATAATCAGGATGCAAACGACTGTTTCTGCCCCTCCAGCCGCATTGATCGCGGAAAATGAGCCTGTCAATGCGGGCAGAATCATAATAGCGATGTTGAGGATGCTTGCCAGAATCAACAACGACCTGCCGTTGGTCCATATGCGCCGGACCAGGGGGCTGGCATCAGGCTTTCTTCTTATCCATGCCACAACAACTAACATGACCGGGATTGCCGCGAGCGCCCCCAGAAAGCTGAGCGCCGGATCGCCGTTGAACATTTGCAGAATACCCATCCGGTCGCGTCGGTTGGTAATTGAAATAATGAGAATGACGAAGGGGCGCGCCAGAAACAGGATGGCCATCCACATCAAGGGGCTGATCCTGAGGTTCAGGTACTTGTCATAGGCGGAAAACGGGTATTTTTTTCCTTTCATCTGACTGTAAAGAATCTATTAAGGAAGCGCTGATTTATTGTCATTTCGGCCAAAGGGAGAAATCTTGTGCTTTGTAACCATCTAAACCCTGATGTTTACAGATTTCTCACATGTGTTCGAAATGACAGGAAAGTAGTTATTCAGAGGTTCCTTTAAAGAAAGCCCCTGCTTGCAGGGTAAGGAGCCTCGTGGTTCGTCACCGCCAGGAATCCTGTACCGAAGCAACCTCCGTTCGCAGGAATCCATCGCCGGTACGGGTGGAGCACATGGATCAATCAGGGTTTCCTTGAGTGACGCCCATCGATTCCGATTGTGCCAGATTGGATGGAATCTGTCAGCAGATTCAAGAGCCTGGCGTTATAGTGATCAGGAATGTCCGCTGATCCGGGCAAAGATCCGGCCTCGGGCTGATGCTGAGACATCCATGGCCGGGATTGCATGCCGGACGGCCTTGAAACCGCCAATTCCTGTCGAGTGTATAGCGACGGTGATGGATGGTCAGGAAATTGAGCATTTCCCGCATGCCAGTGCCGGCACCGCCGGCTCCTCGTGCGCCTGCACTTGCACATAAGCGTCAATATGGTGATACCGGATACCGGTCTCAGCGCCATTCTGAAGTATTACGCAAGCGCCCTCCATCCTGGAGGGAATCCGAAGTGGATTGCTCAAGGCTGCCTTGCAATTTACAGGCTCGCAGGACAGGCGGTTGTGCGGATGGCGGGTCAGTGCCGGCCATGCGCATCGAGATTTTTCGGGTTCCATACCCGCTCGACCCGCTATCGGGCGATGGTCGGAATGCCTGTAGGTGCAATAGGCGCAATAAATGAGTCGGCATACCTTACATAATCGGGATATTCATGAAAAATAATTTGAATACAGATAGTTAAATCCCCTGATGCGCATGCGGGGTGGGAAAATTACAGTAAAAACTGTTGAAAAATATTACAAACAGGAACCCTGGTGGCGATGGACCATGAAGATATCTGATTGTTAAATCTACGAAAAACAGAAATTGGCACATTAAGTGCTTGGTTCCTGGTTGCTTGAATTGTTATTCACAAGTTGAAATACCAATCCGAATGACAAAGATAACAATTCGATAAAGACACATGTGTTTTACCAAAGCTAACAGGACTAGGAGATTCATAATGAAAAAATCAGCAATTAGCTTGGCTGTAGCTAGCGCTATGGGGCTGAGCATGACTGCAGCCAATGCTGTAAATGTTATCAGCATGACGATCGAAGATGTTGGTTCCAATACGGCCAACGGAACAGGCAACTACACCAGCGCACTCGATGGCGTCAGTGGTGCCTTCCAGTTCAAAAATAACTATATCAATGTAGGAACCTACAATGGGGCTACCCCTTGGACAGGTGATGTGGGTGACCTGCTTGGAAGCGGCAGCGCCAATGCTACGGGCAGCTTCAGTACCGGTTTCCTGTTCTCTGGTTCGCCCTTCGTGCCGTATACCTTCGGCAGCGGCTTCCAGGCCGACATCACCAACGGTGTTCTGACCGTCACCTCGATGGACTTCGGCGGCAACTACAACGGCGGTGCCAACTTCAATTTGCCGCCGGATGGCAACTTCCCGCTCGAGGTGCTGTGGGTCAACGATATCGGTGGTGGTGACTATACGGCGGCCTTCCGCTGGGGGCATGATATCACCTCTACTGAAGATCCGTCATTGGGCTTCACTGCCTTTACCGCACAATGGGTGGTAGAAGGTACCCTCCACACCACTGCCTCTCAAGTGCCTGTCCCGGCCGCCGCATGGCTGTTCGGTTCCGGTCTGCTGGGTCTGGTCGGAGTGGCTCGCCGTCGTAAAAAGGGTTAATCGGTTTATTACGAAACCCTTGCATACGTAGTCCGGAACCGCCAGGATCCGGATCGCGGCAAGCGAAACAGGAGCGGGAACCAGTAAACTGGTTCCCGCTTTTTTTATGGTGGCTTGCTTTCTCCACCGCTTGGGGACGGTTCTCCCCTGCGCCGTTTCATTTGCCTGCAATTCAAGGCTGCCCGCGATGGAAATCTTGCCGATTTCCGGATGAACATCACCATTTTCAGCGCCATGCGGCCAGGCATATCGATCTGTAGTCATTATTCGGATCGTTCTCCTCGCGACTCATCTGAATATCGATGCGAGAAGTGTTGTTCTCATCGACAGGCAGCCGTAAATGCAGGCAACCCGCACACAATATTCCGGCCCAGTCCCCATTAATGAAGATAGGATGTGCCATCTCTCGATTGCTGTAGCGCGGATAAAACTGTGCCGATCCAGTTGGGACAGGTTAATGAATGATGTTTCTGGACAACTCAATCTGAAAATGCATAATTAGCCCGCAGTTGGATTATTTGCTGTGATCTTACCGGCTTTTTGCATGATCTCGCTGATAAATGACTATGAAAAGAGTTCTGGTTCTGAACGGCCCCAATTTAAACCTGCTGGGTAACCGTGAGCCCGAACATTACGGTTCGATCACGCTGGACGAGATTCTCGCAGGCCTGCGGAAGCAGGCCGCCTCCCTGGGGATTGAGCTTGCCGGTTTTCAGAGCAACGCCGAGCATGAACTGATCGGCCAGGTCCAGGAAGCGCCTGCCCGGGGTATTGATCTCATCATCATCAATCCGGCTGCGCTGACGCATACCAGCATCGGCCTGCGGGATGCCCTGCAGGCGGTGAAGGTGCCGTTTATAGAACTGCATCTGTCGAACATTCATGCCCGCGAGTCGTTTCGCAAGCAGTCGTTTTTCTCGGATATCGCCGTGGGTGTCATTTCAGGACTGGGTCCGGTGGGATATGAGCTTGCCCTGCAGGCAGCGGCGCGTTACCTGAAGGACAAGGCATAGCGGTCATAAATTGACAGGAATTTACCGGATACACTATGGGCGCTGAAATTTTGCCGGATTACAGCGGCCTGGCACCCGCATATCCGGGTCTCATCTGATTGGCAGGTTTTGAAATGGATATACGCAAAGTCAAGAAACTGATCGAACTGCTGGAAGAGTTCCAGATCGCCGAGATCGAGATCCACGAAGGCGAGGAATCGGTCCGCATCAGCCGGCTGCAGGCAGCGATGCCGGCAATGGCGCCGGTTGCGATGCCGGGAACGATTGCGACAGCCGCACCGGCACCGGGCATGGATGCCCACCATGCGGAACCTGATGCGCCGGATGGGCATACGGTGACTTCACCCATGGTCGGCACCTTTTACGTGGCTCCATCTCCCGGCGCCAAGCCGTTCGTCGAGGTCGGCCAGCAGGTGAACATCGGCGATACTCTTTGCATTATCGAAGCGATGAAAATGCTCAACCAGATAGAAGCGGACAAGGCGGGCACAGTGTCCGCCAGACTGGTCGAAAACGGCCAGCCGGTCGAGTTCGGGCAATCCCTGTTCGTGATCAGTTGATGCTGGACAAGGTCGTCATCGCCAATCGGGGCGAGATCGCCCTGCGCATTCTGCGTTCCTGCCAGGAACTCGGGATCAGTACCGTGGCAGTGCATTCGGTGGCCGACCGTGACCTGAAGCATGTGTTGCTCGCCGACGAGAGCGTCTGTATCGGACCGGCCTCATCGGTCGACAGCTATCTCAATATACCCGCCATCATCAGCGCCGCCGAGGTGACCGATGCCAGTGCCATACACCCGGGTTACGGGTTCCTGGCGGAGAATGATGATTTTGCCGAGCAGGTGGAACGCAGTGGTTTTATCTTTATTGGGCCGCGGCCGGAAACCATCCGCACCATGGGTAATAAGGTTGCCGCCATTCGTGCCATGAAAGAGGCGGGTGTACCCTGTGTGCCGGGCTCCGATGGCCCCCTTTCGGATAACGACGACGAGAATATCCGGCTGGCCAGGAAAATAGGCTACCCCATCATCATCAAGGCCGCCGGTGGTGGCGGCGGGCGGGGGATGCGGGTGGTCCATGCGGAGGCGGCACTGGTCGGAGCCATTTCACTGACCCGTACGGAAGCACTGAATGCCTTCAACAACAGCGTCGTATACATGGAAAAGTTCCTGGAGCAGCCGCGCCATATCGAATTCCAGGTGCTTGGTGATGGCGAGGGCAATGCCATACACCTGGGCGAGCGTGACTGTTCCATGCAGCGGCGCCACCAGAAAGTGGTGGAAGAGGCTCCGGCACCCGGTATCACCGAAACCCAGCGCCAGGAGATGGGACGACTCTGCGCGGAGGCCTGCGCCAGGCTTGACTACCGTGGAGCCGGTACCTTCGAGTTCCTGTACGAGAATGGCGGATTTTACTTCATCGAAATGAATACCCGGGTGCAGGTCGAACACCCCGTCACCGAGATGATCACCGGCGTGGATATCGTGAAGGAACAGCTGTTCGTTGCGGCGGGGCAGGGGCTATCGCACAAGCAGGAGGATGTGAAATTCAGGGGCCATGCCATCGAATGTCGTCTCAACGCGGAAGACCCGAAGAACTTCATGCCATCTCCCGGGAAAATCCTGAGCTTTCACGCACCCGGTGGCCCCGGTATCCGTATGGATACCCATATCTACAACGGTTATTTCGTGCCGCCTTACTATGATTCCATGATCGGCAAGTTGATCGCCTATGGGGAAACCCGGGAGTCAGCCCTGGCCCGCATGCGTGTGGCACTCAACGAGATCGTGATCGAGGGCATCAAGACCAATGTTCCGCTGCTACGGAACATCATCAGCGATCATGCCTTCATAGCGGGTGGGGTCGACATCCACTACCTGGAAAAGAAACTTGCCTTGTAGGTGCGTCGCAGTACCAGCTGACATTGCCTGCAGGTTTTCCACGCCTCGACTGCCGTGTCCCGATTAACGGTGTGTACATGATTTTTCACTCCTGAGTATTCCCTTGGCCTGGCTGCAATTCTCGCTGGATGTGCATGGTGATCAGGCGGAGGCCGTCTCGATCGCGCTCGATGCCGCCGGCGCCATGTCCGTTAGCATAATCGACGCCGCCGATCAGTCGCTGCTGGAACCGGCGCCGGGAGAGACCCCCCTGTGGGAAAGCTCCCGTATCGTTGGCCTGTTCGCTCCCGGCACCGATGTGCTGACCTTGCAGAAAACCCTGCAGGAGCAGCTGGTAATGCCCGCGCTGCAGTTGCGTGTCGGGCACCTTGAAGACCGTGACTGGTCCAACACCTGGCGGAAGAATTTCCGTGCCATGCGTTTCGGACAACGGTTGTGGGTATGCCCGTCAGGCGAGGAACCAGGTCAGCCCGACGCAGTCATCGTGCAGCTGGACCCGGGACTGGCATTTGGAACGGGGACGCACGCGACCACGGCGATGTGCCTGGAGTGGCTGGATACCCATCCGCCGGTGGGTCTGTCCGTGATGGACTATGGTTGCGGCTCGGGTATTCTGGCAATCGCGGCACACAAACTCGGGGCGTCCAGAGTCATCGCGGTGGATATTGATCCCCAGGCCCTGCGGGCGACACGGGAGAACGCCGATCGTAACGGGATTGAAAACGGTATCATGGCGTTATTGCCCGGCGGGGTCGATGCGGGGCCGGTTGATATCATGCTTGCCAATATTCTCGCAAACCCACTGATCGAGTATGCCGACCGGCTTGCCGGGCTGGTCTGCCAGGGTGGCTATATCGTATTGACCGGTATCCTGGCCGGACAGGGCGTCGAGGTGATGGCGGCCTATCGACACTGGTTCGATTTCAGCCCGGTTGTGATTCGCGAGGAATGGGTGCTGCTGGAGGGAATTCGCAAGTAGTGCTGAGGCGTGACGGTATGTTCCGCTATATGTCGTTCGGTCCACATCGCGAGATTCGAAACCCGGGGTGATTGGGGTTAGAATCGCTGCCATGTATACCTACTGCCCGGAATGCGAGGCCATTTTCCGGATTACCGCCGAGACCGTTGGCGCTGCAGACGGCCGGGTGCGTTGCGGCGAATGCAACCGGGTGTTCAATTCCCTCGAAAGACTGTTCGACAACCCGAAAGAGGCGCGATATGCCGCTGTCCTCAATAGCAGCCGCTCATTACAGGCTGGTGGCTCTGCCACACCGCCCGGGACCGGCGAACTCGATGAGAATGACGTTGACGAACCGGGGCCGCTTCTCACCCCGCTATCCGGGGAGGGATGGGCAGGCCGCCGCATGCGCCGCAAGGACATTGCCGGCGGCATCCTTGCCACCGCTCTGCTGCTGTTGCTCGGGCTGCAATGGGTCTATTTCAACCTGGATACCTTTGCCCGGGACGAGACAGTACGGCCGTTGCTGGAAGAGGTCTGCGGCCTGCTGCATTGCCACTTGCCATTGCGTGTGGACCTGGCGCGGCTGGAGATTATGGACCGCGATGTCCGCAAGCATCCGCAGGTAGCGGACGCACTGTTAATTAACGCCACCATAAGAAACCGTGCCGATTTCCCCCAGCCCTATCCGGTGTTCGAGGTCAGTTTCGGCGATGTCGGAGGCAATCCGGTCGCGATACGGCGGTTCCTTCCCGAAGAGTACCTGGGCGAGGGCAGTAACACCGCGGCCGGCATGGCTACCGGTGTACCGGTGCACATCGTGCTGGAACTGCAAGACCCGGGTGAAAAGGCTGTTTCCTTTCAGTTCAGTTTTCTTTGACGCCCGCAACCAGGCAGTATGCCTTTGTCAAGCTTTATCCCGGTGGCGGATGGGGGTATCATCTGCCGTCCCTGGCCCTCCGGAAATCGATACAGACCTCAATATCCGGTGAAAATTGGTTCCTACAAGCTTCCGAATAACCTGATACTGGCACCGATGGCCGGGGTAACGGATCGCCCTTTCCGGCAGTTGTGCCGCGCCTTCGGAGCGGGCCTGGCTGTATCCGAGATGGTGTCTTCCAATGCATTGCTCTGGGGCAGTCGCAAGACCCGCCGGCGTGTCGACCTTGCAGGCGAGGACGCGCCGGTTGCGGTGCAGATTGCGGGCGCAGATCCAGTGCAAATGGCGGCAGCCGCACGGTTCAATATCGAGCAGGGTGCCCAAATCATCGACATCAACATGGGCTGTCCCGCGAAGAAGGTCTGTAATGTCATGGCCGGCTCGGCGCTGCTGCGCGATGAGGCGCTGGTCGGCCGCATCCTCGAGGCCGTTGTCAACGCGGTGGATGTACCGGTGACGCTGAAGATTCGCACCGGTTGGGATCCGGACAACCGGAACGGGCTTGCCATTGCCGCTATCGCCGAGCAGTCCGGAATACAGGCGCTGGCGGTGCACGGGCGGACCCGCGCCTGTGCCTATCGAGGCGAGGCGGAACACGATACGGTCCGGGCCATCAAGACCGAGGTTTCCATTCCGGTGATCGCCAACGGGGATATCGATTCCGCCGAAAAGGCACAGGCGGTATTGAATCACTCCGGCGCCGACGGTGTGATGATCGGGCGTGCCGCCCAGGGACGGCCATGGTTGTTCCGGGATATTGCGCACTTCCTGGGAACCGGCAGGCATCTGCCTGAACCCGGTCCACGGGAAGTCTGCAGCATCCTGACGGGACATCTGGACGGGCTGTATCACTTCTACGGTGAATATACCGGGGTGCGTGTGGCCCGCAAGCACATTGCCTGGTACAGCAGGGGCTGGCACGGCGGTAATCTCTTCCGCCGGCAGATGTACCGGCTGGACTCGGCTGCCGCTCAGCTGCGCTGTGTTCGTGAATACTTCATGTGTCTGGAAGATCAGGGGGAACTGGCGGCATGAATGCAGTGATCAAGCGTGAACGCCGCAGGCAGCCGATCCGGCGCAGCGTGACCTCGGCGCTGGAACTCTACCTAGGTGATATGGACGGACACGATGTCAACGATCTCTACCACGTGGTACTCAGCGAGGTGGAGCCGGCAATCCTCAATGTTGTCATGGAGTATGTCTCCGGCAACCAGAGCCATGCGGCGGAGGTGCTCGGGATCAGCCGCAGCACCCTGCGCAAAAAACTCAGGCAGTATGGACTGTACGAGAATTGATTTCCTGTTCTTTTTCAGTGACCTGCATATTCTCCCGGTGGTAGTCACTGCAGGCCGGGTGGTGGATTGCACACGTTTTACTTTCAACATCCCGTCTATGCAACGGGCGGACAGGAAACGGCACAATGAAGAAAATTTGCCGCGCGCTGATCAGCGTATCGGACAAAACCGGTATTACGGAATTCGCCATGGCCCTGCAAGGCCTGGGCATAGAAATCCTGTCGACGGGCGGTACTGCACGCCTGCTCAATGATGCCGGGATCCCGGTCGTCGAGGTTTCCGACTATACGGATTTCCCCGAGATGATGGACGGGCGGGTCAAGACGCTGCACCCGAAGATCCATGGCGGTATCCTCGGTCGGCGCGGTATCGACGAGGCGGTCATGGCGGCGAACGCCATCGAGCCGATCGACCTGGTAGTGGTCAACCTGTATCCCTTCGAGCAGACGGTGGCCCGGGATGACTGCGATCTGCCGCTGGCCATTGAGAATATCGATATCGGTGGCCCCACCCTGCTGCGCGCCGCCGCCAAGAATCACGCGGCGGTTACCGTGGTCGTGGACAGCGATGATTACGGCGTGGTGCTCGAGGAGCTGCGCCAGCAGGATGGCGCTGTCTCGGATACCACCCGCTACCGGCTTGCCGTAAAGACCTTCGAGCACACGGCCCGCTACGACGGGGCCATCGCCAACTACCTGGGGGCGACCGCACTGACCGGTGAGCATGCGGATTTTCCGGCCACCATCAATCTGCAGTACCGCCAGGTACAGACCATGCGTTACGGCGAGAATCCGCACCAGCGGGCCGCGTTTTTCGTTGAACACGAGCCGGCCGAGGCCTCGGTCGCCACGGCGCGTCAGTTGCAGGGTAAGGAGCTGTCATACAACAATGTGGCGGACACCGACGCGGCGCTGGAGTGTGTGAAATCATTCACCGAGTCGCCGGCCTGCGTGATCGTCAAGCACGCCAATCCCTGCGGTGTCGCGCTTGGGACAAGCTCTCTCGCGGCCTATGATCGCGCCTTCAGGACGGACCCGACGTCGGCCTTTGGGGGCATCATCGCCTTCAACCGGCCGCTGGATGAACCCACCGCCGCCGCCATTATCGAGCGGCAGTTCGTCGAGGTCATCATCGCCCCGCAGGTGGAACCGGCCGCGCTGCCGGTGCTGGCAAGCAAGAAGAATGTCCGCGTGCTGGAGTGCGGTGTATGGCCCGCACAGCCCATGCCCGGACTGGACTTCAAACGCGTCAACGGCGGATTGCTGGTGCAGGACCGGGACCTCGGCAGGATTGCCGCCGGCGATCTCAGGGTCGTGAGCCAGCGCTCACCCACGGAGCAGGAATTGCAAGACCTGCTGTTCTCCTGGCGAGTGGCGAAATTCGTCAAGTCCAATGCCATTGTCTACTGCCGTGACGGTATGACTATCGGTGTAGGCGCAGGCCAGATGAGCCGTGTCTACAGCGCCAAAATCGCTGCGCTGAAGGCAGCCGACGAGGGCCTGGAGGTGCGCGGTTCGGTCATGGCCTCGGATGCCTTTTTCCCCTTCCGCGACGGCATCGATCAGGCGGCGGAGGCCGGCATCGCGGCGGTCATTCAGCCGGGCGGCTCCATGCGGGACGAGGAGGTGATCACCGCGGCCGACGAGCACGGTATGGCGATGGTGTTTACCGGTATGCGGCATTTCCGGCACTAACGGCTACTTGAGAAGTGAAAAGTGAACAGTGAGAAGCTAAATTGTGAACAATGAAGGTTGATCCTTGACGGTTGCTCATTCTACTCCCGGTTTTCCAGTTCTCACTTTTCCCTGTTCACTTAATGACTTCTCACTTCAGAGATAAGGGCATACATGAATATCCTCATCATCGGCGGTGGCGGGCGTGAACACGCACTGGCCTGGAAGGCGGCGCAGTCACCCCATGCAGAACGTGTGTTTGTCGCCCCCGGCAATGCCGGTACCGCGCAGGAGTCCGGTATGGAAAATGTCGCCATCGATGCCGGTGATATCGAGGCTCTGCTGGCCTTTGCGCAGGAACAGGACATCGGCCTGACGATCGTGGGTCCCGAGATGCCCCTGGTGGCCGGGATCGTGGACCGGTTCACCGCAGCCGGCCTGCGCTGCTTCGGGCCGACGCAGGCGGCGGCCCGGCTGGAAGGCTCCAAGACCTTTTCCAAGAATTTTCTGGCGCGGCACGGGATTCCTACCGCGGCGTATGCAACCTTCACCGACAGTGCAGCGGCTGCCGATTATATCCGTCTGCACGGCGCGCCGATCGTGGTGAAGGCGGACGGGCTGGCGGCAGGCAAGGGCGTGATCCTGGCGCAGAGCGAGGCAGAGGCCATTGCGGCCGTAGAAGACATGCTGTCCGGCAACGTCTTCGGTGAGGCCGGTCACCGCGTCGTCATCGAGGAATTCCTCCGGGGGGAAGAGGCGAGTTACATCGTCATGGTCGATGGCGAACACTGCCTGCCACTGGCCACTTCGCAGGATCACAAGGCGCGCGACAACGGTGATTCGGGTCCCAATACCGGCGGTATGGGCGCCTATTCTCCGGCACCGGTGGTGACACCCGCCATCCATGAGCGGGTGATTCAGGAGGTGATCCTGCCGACCGTGCGCGGGATGTCGGCCGAGGACAGCCCGTTTACCGGTTTTCTCTATGCGGGGTTGATGATCGCGACGGACGGAACGCCGCGGGTGCTGGAGTTCAATGTCCGCTTCGGGGACCCGGAAACCCAGCCCGTGATGCTGCGCCTGCGCTCCGATCTCGTGGAGTTGTGCCTGGCGGCGCTGGACGGCCGGCTCGATACATTGTCGGCTGAATGGGACCCGCGCGCCTCGCTGGGCGTGGTGCTGGCCGCGGGCGGCTATCCCGATACCTATCGCAAGGGTGATGTCATTGAAGGATTGCCTGCAGTGGACGACAGTGAATGCAAGGTATTCCACGCGGGTACCGTCCAGTCGGGGGGTGCCGTGCTGACCAATGGCGGGCGTGTCCTGTGTGTATGCGCCTTGGGCGACACGATCGCGGCGGCACAGCAACAGGCCTACGCCTGCGCCTCCGGCATCCACTGGCCCGACGTGTATTACCGTACGGATATTGGCTATCGTGCGATCGCCCGCGGCCAACCGGATGTGAGAAGTTAACCTTAGTGTTGCAAAAGATTTCGGTATGAACGGCGAAATGTGCTTGTATAACTGGGGCGGCATGATGTATTCCAGGTGATTCTGAAATTCACTCACGGTGAATACAAGGATACAGTACCCCTCTCCCGGTGGAGGGTGTCGCAAAAGTCCCCTCTCCCTGCGGGAGAACCCTGAAGGGCATAAAAGGGTCAGGGTGAGGGGATAAAACAGGATAAACGCCTGATGTTATATCCCCTCACCCCAGCCTTCTCCCGAAGGAGAAGGGGATGCACCCTTTTACAACACCCTCCGGTGGGAGAGGGGTATCTGCTGCGCTGGGTTAAATAGTGAGAAGTGAACAGTGAATAGTGAACAGTGAGAAGTGAACAGTGAGGTGCGTGAGTGGTGAGGAATAACCAATACAGAGTAGGTTAACTTTCATTCCTTTAATTTCACCCTTCGCTTTTCATTTCTAACCCGTCACTCTTCACTTCTGACTTCTCACTTCTAACATCTCACTTTCATTGAAGGAGTGTCGAAATGGAAATCTTTGGCTGGGTGGTTGTTGCCATCATCATTGGTATCCCGTTATGGGGCATATTGATCTACAACCGGCTGGTGAATCTGCGCAACCAGGTGAAGAATGCGTGGCGCCAGATTGATGTACAGCTGAAGCGCCGCCACGACCTGATTCCCAATCTGGTCGAGGTCGTCAAGGACTACATGTCCTACGAGCAGGAAACCCTGGAGAAAGTAATCAAGGCGCGGAATCAGGCCGTCAGTGCCACCACTCCGGAAGCCGCGATCGCCGCCGAGGGTGTCCTGGGCAGCGCTATGGGCAAGCTGTTTGCCCTGATGGAAAATTATCCCGATCTCAAGGCCAACGAAAATGTCTCGCGACTGATGGAAGAACTGAGTACCACCGAGAACCAGATCTCGTTCTCCAGGCAATTCTACAATGACAGCGTCATGTCGCTGAACAACGCGGTGCAGGAATTTCCTTCGAATTTTGTTGCCGGAATGTTCCGGTTCCGGGAGGCAAGCTATTTCGAAGTGCCGGCCACCGAAACAGCCGTACCAAGCGTGAACCTGCGCTAGGAGCCTGACCGGATTATCCTGTTGCAACCACGGCGGTGTTCCGGGTGGATGCAGGCGGTTTGTTGCAACCGTCACTGCTCCGCGTGCGATGTGGGCCGGGTATGCAAGGCAGCGATACCGGTAGCTGCTGAAGTGGTCTGCTGATGCCTCTGCCCCGTGATATCCACTGTCCCGAGTGCGGTGCTGGCAATCGCACCAATGCCAGGACCTGCCGCCAGTGTGGATCTCCACTGGTTCCCGACGGGCAGCACAGCCGGCGCATGCGCAACAAGGTCCTGCGCCGGACCGACTTCATGGCGGCGGCACGCGCCAACCAGGCTGCCACTCGCAGGCTGGTCATCATTCTCCTGATGATCCTGGGCGTGCTGGGCTATCTCATCGGCTGGAGTATGCAGCTGGCCGTTGGAAGTCTGCCCGGTGATGCGGAAACGATCTGGTTCGTGAGTCGCTGGGGCGTAAATGCGGCACTGGGGCTGTTTGCCGTCGGCAGCATATGGTCCTGGATCGCGTTTCGCAAGGGAGACCGGATCGTCCTGCGGGTGACCGGCGCTCACCCGGTGATGCCGGAGGATGAGCCGGTATTGCATAACGTGGTTCAGGAAATGGCGCTGGCTGCGGGTATCCGGCGGCCCGAAGTCTTTGTCATGGAAACCGATGCGCTGAATGCCTTTGCGACGGGCATGAGCCCGGCGCATTCGACTATTTGCGTGACCCGCGGTTTGCTGGATGTTCTGGATCGTGACGAGCTCCAGGGGGTTGTTGGCCACGAGATGGGGCATATCGTCAACTGGGACATCCGTTATGCCACGGCCGTGGGTGTCCTCGTCGGGCTGATCGCGCTGGTCAGTGACGGGGCGCGGCGCTCACTGTATTTCTCCGGGCGCTCCCGCAATTCGGGCAGGGCCGGTGCCGGGGCGGTGGTGGTCATTCTGGTGCTGGTAGTCTTTGCGGTATTGGCACCGGTATTCGCCTTGCTGGTGCAGATGGCGGTCTCAAGGCAGCGCGAGTTTCTCGCGGATGCGACCAGCGTGCGCCTGACGCGCAATCCGCTTGGCTTGATTTCCGCACTGGAAAAGCTGGCCGCCGGTGCGAAGCCCTTCAAGGGCGCCAACCGTGCCACCCAGCACATGTTCATTGTCAACCCTTTCAGAAATTTCAGTGAAAAGAGCAGCCGGCTGTATGCGACCCACCCGCCGCTGGCACTGCGGATAAACCGTTTGCGGAATCTGGGAAGTAAAAATGGTGAGAGATGAGAAGTGAAAAGTTAACAGTGAAGAGTGAAGAGTGAAAAGTAAACCGTGCGACAAGAAAGAATGGGATACCGTCAAATAGCGCGCAACATTTCACCTTTCAATTTTTTACCGTTCACTTTCCACTCTTCAGTTTTTTACCGTTCACTTTCCTTTATCTCTTCATCGATTCGAAGAATTCGGCGTTGATCTTGGTTGCCTTCAACTTGTCTAGCAGGAACTCCATTGCGGCGAGTTCATCCATTGGGTGCAGCAGCTTGCGCAGGATCCACATCTTCTGCAGTTCCTTTGGATCGGTCAGCAGTTCTTCGCGGCGGGTTCCGGAGCGGTTGATGTTGATCGCCGGATAGACCCGCTTTTCGGCGATCTTGCGATCCAGGTGGATTTCATGGTTTCCGGTGCCCTTGAACTCTTCGTAGATGACGTCATCCATGCGCGAGCCCGTATCGATCAGTGCGGTCGCGAGGATGGTAAGACTGCCACCTTCCTCGATGTTGCGTGCGGCCCCGAAGAACCGCTTCGGGCGCTGCAGCGCGTTGGCATCAACGCCGCCGGTCAGCACCTTGCCAGACGAAGGCACCACGGTGTTGTAGGCGCGCCCGAGCCGGGTTATGGAATCAAGCAGGATCACCACATCACGCTTGTGTTCGACCAGGCGGCGGGCTTTCTCGATCACCATTTCGGCAACCTGCACATGGCGGCTGGCCGGCTCGTCAAAGGTACTGGAGATCACCTCGCCCTGTACCGAGCGGGCCATCTCGGTGACTTCCTCGGGGCGTTCATCGATCAGCAGTACGATCAGGTAGCACTCCGGATAGTTGGATGTGATCGACTGGGCGACATTCTGCAGCAACATGGTCTTGCCTGCCTTAGGCGGCGATACGATCAGACCGCGTTGTCCCTTGCCCAGTGGTGCCACCATATCGATGATACGTGCGGTGATGTCTTCGGTGCTGCCGTTGCCGCGTTCCAGTGTGAGACGTTCGTTGGGATGCAGTGGCGTCAGGTTTTCGAAGGCTACCTTGTTTTTGGCGTTTTCCGGTTTTTCATAATTGATCTGGTTGACCTTGAGCAGCGCGAAATAGCGCTCGCTGTCCTTGGGTGGGCGAATCTTGCCATCCACCGTGTCGCCGGTACGCAGGCTGAAGCGCCGGATCTGGCTGGGCGAGACGTAGATATCGTCAGGGCCTGCCATGTAGGAGCTGTCGGCTGAACGCAGGAAGCCGAACCCATCCTGGAGGATCTCCAGAACACCGTTGCCGAAAATGTCCTCGCCCTTCTTGGCGTGCGACTTGAGGATGGAAAATATGATGTCCTGTTTGCGGGAGCGCGCGGTTCCCTCAATGCCCATTTCCTGGGCGATTTCGATCAGCTCGGAGGCCGGTTTCAGCTTGAGTTCGGAAAGGTTCATTGATTGCCTTCTCTGGTTTGATTCGCGGTTGATTGAGGTGCTCTCAGGCCTCAATGGCCTGCCGGGGGATAACGATTACAGAGAAGGTCCGGCTGGCAGACGATCAGACAAAATGCCGGTCGGGCCACTGTTCGTTAAATTTGTTTACGCAGCGTTTGTAAGCTGCGCGGTTTGTCCGCTTGTTTACCTGTTTCTCAGATGTTGCTGTCGATGAATGCAGTGAGCTGTGATTTGGACAGTGCTCCCACCTTGGTTGCCTCGACGTTGCCGTTCTTGAACAGCATCAGTGTCGGGATGCCACGTATCCCGTATTTGGGCGGTGTTTGCGGGTTGTCATCGATATTCAGTTTGGCGACCTTCATTCTGCCGTTGTATTGGCTGGCAATTTCGTCCAGGATCGGGGCTATCATCTTGCACGGGCCACACCACTCCGCCCAGTAATCGACCAGCACAGGGTCAGAGGACTTCAGTACTTCATCCTCGAAGGTGTCGTCCGTCAGGTGCAAGATGTGGTCACTCACTGTTCAATTTCTCCTTTTCAGAAAGACCAATGCCAGTTTCTGCAAAGCAGTTGTCCGGGCTGCTGCCCCGTGCCATTGTTTCATAACAGGAAATCCCCTCTGCGATACGTGGGGGGTTTGCCCGGAGATTGGTCAGCCTGGGCAAGACATATGTATGATGTGTTGATACGTACTGTTAGCCGTTCTACACTCGGTCAGCCCGTATTTCAGCCTAAATCTGGCCAATTTACAACCCCGGCATGAATATTTTCTTGTGCATGCCACCGTGTCTTCCGCAGCCAGCCGCTTGGCCAACCGAAAATGGCGGACAGCCAAGGCAGTGAAGTGACCCTCGTGCCGGCCACGGCGTGTGTAAACGATCATGTCCTGCCGTTGTTCGCGGGATATTCTGAAACAATCATTAGCATATTAACAAGCAATTGAAATATAATGTGAAATTCTATTCGACAAGGTTGCTGGCAAGGTGCCGACAAAAGAGGATATGTCTGAAACTTATTTGACAGAAACACCCTTCACTAGTTTTCCCCTGCCGGCAGAATTGATGCAAGGCGTTGATGAAGCAGGTTTTTCAATGTGCACACCCATACAGGCGGAAACTCTGCCACTGGCACTGCAAGGGCGTGATGTTGCGGGACAGGCGCAAACCGGCACCGGCAAGACGGCGGCGTTTCTGGTTGCCGTGTTTCATCACCTGCTTACCCATGCGGCGCATTCCCAACGCAAGCCCAATCAACCGCGTGCGCTGATTCTCGCGCCCACTCGGGAACTCGCGATCCAGATTCACAATGACGCCCAGGTGATCGGCAAGTTTACGGGCTTACGGTTGGGCCTCGCCTATGGCGGCACCGGTTACGAACAGCAGCGTGAGGATATTTCTGCCGGTGTGGATCTGCTGATCGGTACGCCAGGGCGTCTGATCGACTATTTCAAGCAACACGTTTTCAACCTGAAAATGATTCAGGCCATTGTGCTGGACGAAGCGGACCGCATGTTCGACCTCGGTTTTATCAAGGATATTCGCTTCCTGTTGCGGCGCTGTCCGCTGCCCGAGAAACGCCTCGGAATGCTGTTCTCGGCAACACTCTCGCACCGTGTGCAGGAGCTGGCATACGAGCATATGAACAACCCGGCACATGTCGATATCGAACCCGAAAAAGTCACTGCGGACAGGGTCAGACAGGTTCTGTATCATACCGCCAATGAAGAAAAGATTCCGTTTCTGGTGGGCCTGTTGAACCATGTCGATCCCCATCGCAGCATTGTTTTCGTCAATACCAAGCGCAACGCTGAACGGGTCTGGTCCTACCTGGAAGGGAATGGTTTCAAATCCGCCGTGTTGTCAGGTGATGTACCACAGAAAAAACGCCAGCGCCTGCTGCGTGAATTTCAGCGCGGCGAACTGCCTGTGCTGATTGCAACCGATGTGGCTGCCCGGGGCCTGCACATTCCCGATGTCAGTCACGTGTTCAACTACGATCTTCCCCAGGATGCCGAAGATTATGTTCATCGTATCGGCCGCACCGCACGCGTCGGCAAGGATGGCGATGCCGTCAGCTTTGCCTGCGAGAATTATGTCTATTCCCTGCCCGAAATAGAGGCCTACATCGGACACAAGATACCCGTGGAGCACGTTCCCGACGGTTATATTGCCGAACTGCAGCCACCGGTTAAAATCAAGCGGCCGGCCCGGGCGGGGGTTGGGCGCGGCAGACCAGGTAGATCGCAGTCACAAAAGCGCGACGGGCGGAAACGCGAGCATCGTGGCAGAGGGGCGGGTCACAGGGTCTGAGGATCAACACAGAAACAGCCATGCAGGCATTCTCTTCAATACAACAGGCGGATATCGTCAGGCTGATGCAGAGCAGGCAGACGCAACGCGTCATACTGCTGCTCAATGCGCTGCTGGTTGTCTGGATCGCCGCCCAGCTGGCCGGTATAACCTGGGATTTCATGGCACCTGCCGAACAGACAGTACCGGAGGTGATGGAAACCGGGGCCGTGCCGGTGCAGCGCAATGAGGAGCAGGCGCTGATCAGCCAGCTGCCCACCTGGCATTTACTGGGAGTGGTCAGGCAGCAGGCGGCGCCGGTCAAGACGGCTGCTCCAATGGATGCACCGGACACCCGTCTCAAGCTGGTTCTGCGCGGGGCGCTGGCATCGGATGATGCGCAACACGCACGTGCCATCATCGCTGATCCCAAAGGGGATGAGGAACAGTACGCCATCGGAGATAACCTGCCTGGTAATGCGGAACTCAGTGAGATATATCCGGATCGGGTCATCCTGAAACGCAACGGCCGTTACGAGACCCTGCGCCTGCCCCAGGATCAGAATAACATTCGGTCCGCAATCAATGGCATTGCGCGCTTCCCGCAGCGCACCAGCAGGGGCATCACTCCCGCACAGCGGCTCGAAGCCATCACCCGGAAGGTCCGGAAAAATCCGCAAACGCTTTATGAGGTGGTCCGGCCGTTTCCGAAGCGGGACGATCAGGGTAACCTTATCGGCTATACCCTGCAGCCGGGCCGTGACAAGGAATTGTTTGATCAACTGGGTCTGCAACCCGGCGACGTAGCTGTTCAGATCAATGAACACCGGCTGGACGATCCAGCCAACGGGGTGACCGCGCTGCAGAGTATACAGAACGGTGAACAAGTGACCATGACGGTGCTACGTGACGGACAGGAACAGGTAATGAGTTTCAGTCTGCCTGCGGAATAAGCATATAATTCTGCCTGCAGGAGATACTGGTTCACGGGTAGTGGTGATTGACATGCAAGTTCAGGTCGAAATGCAAACGGTGGGCTACAGAATGAGAGATCCAATAAAATTCGGCTGCTTGCTGCTGGCGTGGTTGCTTTTTGCACTGCCGCTGCATGCCGAGACGGTCACCCTGAATCTCAAGGATGCCGATATCGGTGCCCTGATCAGTACGGTTGCCGAGGTCACCAACCGGAATTTCATCATCGATCCCCGTGTAAAGGGGAAGGTGACCGTCATATCCACCCGCCCGATGAACAGTGACGAGGTATATCAGGTCTTCCTGTCGATCCTGAAGGTCCACGGATTTGCCGCCGTACCCAGCGGCGAGGTAATCAAGATCGTGCCGGATGTGAATGCCAAGCAGGATGGAATACCCACGACGAGTGATGAAGCCCCCGGGCGCGGCGATGAAATGGTCACCCGGGTCATTCAGGTCGACAATGTGACGGCAGCGCAGCTGGTCCCGATTCTGCGTCCCCTGGTGCCGCAGCAGGGGCATCTGGCGGCGTATCCGGCAACCAATGTACTCATCATCTCCGACCGGGCCAACAATGTGGAGCGCCTGGTGAATATCGTTCGCCGTATTGACCGGGTGAGCGACAGCGATATCGAGGTGATTGCACTGGAACACGCATCCGCCAATGAAGTGGTGCGGGTCTTGACCAGCCTGACTCGCGCCGCGCCCGGAGGGGCGGGTGCGGCTGGTGCTGCAGGACCGGTACTGGTTGCTGATGAGCGCACCAACAGTGTTCTGCTCGGTGGCGACCGTGCAGAGCGGCTGCGTATGCGGGCCATCATTTCCCATCTCGATACCCCGCTGGATGCGGGGGGAAATACCGATGTGATTTATCTGCGCTATGCCGAGGCCACTGAAATCGTCAATACTCTGCTGGGTGTCGGCAAGATTGAGGAGAAGGAAGCGCAACAGGGCAAGGCGGCTCCGGCGCGCGGTGCATCATTTGATATTCAGGCCGACGAAGCCACCAATTCCCTGGTCATCACCGCACCGCCCGACATCATGCGCACCCTGAAACGCGTCATCGGCCAACTGGATATTCGTCGTGCCCAGGTGCTCGTGGAGGCCGTAATCGCCGAGGTCACTGGTGCAACGGCCCGGGAACTGGGCGTCCAATGGGCATTCAGCGGCATAAAGAATAATGCTGGGCCTGTGGGTGTGATTCAGTACGGCAATTCCGGAACCCCTGTCATCGATGTACTCAATGGCGTTGCGGACGTTGCCAATGGCGGCACGTTCCCGTCCACACTGGGCAATGTATTGCTCGGTGTCGGCAAGACCAATGGCAGTTTTAACTACGCCGCCATCATGAATGCACTGGCATCCGATGCCAATACCAACATCCTGTCGACACCGACGCTGGTGACCCTGGACAATGAAGAGGCGGAAATCATTATCGGCGAGAACGTCCCGTTCGTAACCGGTTCGTTTACCAGTACCGGCGCCACGGACGGGGCAACCAACCCGTTCCAGACCATTCAGCGCGAGGATGTCGGACTGACGCTGAAGATCAAACCCCAGATCAACGAAGGTGATGCCATGCGGCTGGAAATCGAGCAGGAGGTTTCCAGCCTCGCTGAAAGTGTTGCGGGAGCCTCGGATCTCGTCACCAACAAGCGTTCGATCAAAACCAATGTGATGGTCGACAACGGCCAGGTAGTGGTGCTGGGCGGTTTGATCGAGGACAAGGTCAGGGAGAGCGTGCAGAAGGTCCCGCTACTTGGCGACATCCCCGGGCTTGGTGTGCTGTTCAGGTCGAAAACCGGGGATGTTGATAAAACCAATCTGATGGTGTTTATCCACCCGGTGATCCTGCGTGATGAAGCGGTCACCAATTTCTATACCAGCAACAAGTACAACTCCATTCGCGCTATGCAACTCGACAATGATGCTGACGGCATCAATCTGATTCCTGACCAGCACCACCCCTCTCTGCAAAGCCTGGAAGAGTTTTCCGCTAAACCCGCAGCAGCCTCGCAGCCCGCGGGGGTTGGGGCAGGTGAGGCTCCATCCGATGCCGTGCAAGAACCGGATTCCGCAGCGGGCGCGGATCGTATCCATGAGTGAGATGCCATTCAAGAATTCGGAGCATTCCGCTGCCGCCGCTGTCATCAGTCAACGCCGTCCTTCATTTCTGTTTGCCAAGCGACACGGCGTGCTGGTGACCGGCGAGGAGGCTGGCAAGGTCATCGTGAAACATACGTCCGGCGTTGAGACTGCCACCATTGTGGAATTGCGGCGCTTTTTGGGCAAACCACTCAAGCTGGAGGAGATCGACAGGGAACGGTTCGACAATCTGCTCGCGCAGACCTACGAACAGGGTTCCAACGAGGCCATGCTCATGATGGGCGAACTGGGTGAGGACATGGACCTGATGCAGATCGCCCAGCATCTGCCCGAACCAGAGGACCTGCTGGAAAGTGAGGATGATGCACCTATCATCCGGCTCATCAATGCACTCCTTACCGAGGCGGTCAAGGAGAATGCATCGGATATCCATATCGAACCGTTCGAGAATCGTCTGGTAGTCCGGTTCCGGTCGGACGGTGTATTACGTGAGGTGTTGGAGCCACAACGGGTTCTGGCGCCCTTGCTGGTGTCGCGCATCAAGGTCATGGCGCGGCTGGATATTGCTGAGAAACGCCTGCCGCAGGATGGCCGCATCTCCCTGCGAGTTGCCGGCCGGGCGGTGGATGTGCGTGTATCTACCCTGCCATCCGGCAATGGGGAGCGCGTTGTGCTGCGCCTGCTCGACAAGCAGGCCGGCCGGCTGGATCTCGAACACCTCGGTATGGCGGCACATTCCCGCCACATGATGGATATCCTCATCAACAAGCCGCATGGCATCATACTGGTGACCGGACCGACCGGTTCCGGCAAGACGACCACCTTGTATGCGGCCCTGGCGCGGTTGAACAACAGGCGCCGGAATATCATGACGGTGGAGGACCCGATCGAATACTATCTCGACGGAATTGGCCAGACCCAGGTCAATACCAAGGTCGATCTCAGTTTCGCACGCGGCCTGCGCGCGATCCTGCGGCAGGATCCGGATGTCGTCATGGTGGGCGAGATCCGGGATCTGGAAACCGCGGAGATCGCCGTGCAGGCGAGCCTGACAGGACATCTCGTGTTTTCTACACTGCATACGAACAGCGCCGTCGGTGCCGTGACCCGCCTGCGCGATATGGGCGTCGAACCATTCCTGCTGTCCTCCAGTCTCATCGGTGTGCTGGCACAGCGCCTGGTGCGCGTCCTGTGCGTGGACTGCCGGGAACCCTACAAGGCCAGCCCCGCGGATTGCGAGGCTCTTGGTATAGAGGTGGATGAAACCAGGACACTGTATCGGGCACGCGGCTGCTCCAGTTGCAACCAGCTTGGTTACCGTGGCCGAACGGGTATCTATGAGCTGATCGAAATCAACGATGTCATGCGCGGTATGATTCATGACGGTGCCGGTGAAATCGAGATGGAACGCGAAGCGCGCAAGACGTCACCCAGCATCAGGCAGGATGGCTGGCGCAAGGTGATGGAAGGCGCTACGACCGTGGAGGAAGTGTTGCGCGTTACCCAGGGCGAGTGAGCTGGCGGATGGGGTGCATTTCGAGAAAGGATCCTGCCGGTTTTCGCAGTGAGCGCAGCATGATCCGGCTGGTAATTCCAAACAGGATGATTTCGATCCAGCGCTGATTATGGGAGCTTTTGAATACACCGCACTGGATAAATCCGGGCGTGAAAAGAAGGGTGTCATCGAAGGCGACGCACCGCGTCAGGTGCGCCAGCAATTGCGTGACAAGGGCTGGATACCGGTTGAAGTACAGGAAGTATCCCAGCGGGAAACACGCGGTCGCAGGCTTCCCGCCATTCTGCGCCGGGGTATCAGCGCGACCGAACTGGCGCTGATAACACGGCAACTGGCCACCCTGGTAAGGGCGGCGCTGCCGCTGGAGGAATGCCTGCGGGCCGTGGCCCAGCAGACTGACCGGCCGCGACTCAAGAGTATGCTGCTGGCGGTGCGCTCCCGGGTCATGGAGGGTCATACCCTGGCGGCCGGGTTATCTGATTTCCAGCATATTTTCCCGGAGCTCTACCGGACTACGGTGGAGGCGGGCGAACAAACGGGGCATCTCGAACGGGTGCTGGAACGCCTTGCCGATTACACCGAGAATCGCCAGCAGATGCGCCAGAAGATCCAGCTGGCGGTTTTCTATCCCGTGTTGCTGACCATTGTAGCGATACTGGTGGTGGGCGGTCTGATGACCTACGTGGTCCCACAGGTCGTACAGGTGTTCGAGAATATCGGCGAGGAACTGCCTGCGCTCACCCGCGGTCTTATCGCCGTCAGTGACTTTCTACGCGAAAACGGCTTGCTGATGATATTGCTGCTGGTGCTGGCCGGCGTCTGCATTTCCTATCTGCTGCGCAACATCGACAACCGTCGCCGATTCCATCGTCTGTTACTGGTCATCCCGCTTGTGGGGCGGCTCGAGCGCGGCCTCAATACCGGCCGATTCGCACGCACTTTCAGCATACTGACCGCGAGCGGCGTGTCGGTGCTCGAAGCGATGCGTATTTCTTCCCAGGTAATGTCCAATATACCTATGCGGGAATCGGTGGATAAAGCAACCGCCAGGGTCCGTGAAGGTTCGGGGATCGCGGCGGCCCTTGAGAAGGGGGGGTACTTCCCGCCGATGACGGTGCACCTGATCGCGAGCGGTGAATCCAGCGGCAAGCTGGAAGACATGCTGGAACGGGCAGCCATAAATCAGGAGCGTGAGATAGAGACTATGATAGCCGCAGTGCTGGGACTGTTCGAACCGTTGCTGATCCTGCTGATGGGGGGCTTTGTCCTGGTGATCGTGCTGGCAATCCTGCTGCCGATTTTTGATCTGAACCAGCTCGTTAAGTGAGCTTCCTGCCGCTGTCCGTCAGTAACCGTACGAGGCCATATCAACCCTGCCGGTAACAGCGGCGATGCGTTCGACGGCGGTTTCGATGCGGCCATCGGCATGCAGGTCGAGCCAGCGATACCCGGGCGGCGCATCGTCCAGGGCAAAATTCCGGCTTCTTGGCAGGAACTGTATGCAGGTGGATGGCGTCGCCATCAACCTGACGTCATTGCGCATGCCGTCAAATTGCTGGTGCACATGCCCCCACAGGATGCCGCGAACCTGCGGATGACGGTCGGTAACGGCGAAGAAGGCCTCCGGATTGTCCACGGCCATGGTATCCAGCCACTGACTGTCCATGGTAACCGGTTGATGGTGCAGGCATATGAGAGTGTGTGTGTCCGGGGCTTCCCGCAGGTGTGACTCAAGCATATCGAGTGTTGCCTGTGTCAGGTGGGCGCCTTCACTGTGCGCCACGGTCGAATCGAGAAATATGAAATGCCAGCAGCCATGGTATGCGTGTTCGAGATACTTGACGCGGCCTTCCTGAAGCGTGTCCCGCAGGATTTTGGCCTCATCATGATTCCCCGGCAGACAGTATACGGGCTGATCAAAACCTGCAAGATGTGAGAAAATGCGCCGGTATGCCGCACTCGTACCATCGTGAACCAGATCACCGGTTGCAAGAACCAGGTCGGATGCGTGCCTGTTTGTCCTGATCTGGTCGATCACCGCCTTCAGTGATTGCTCGGTATTAAGTCCCAGCAGGCACCCCCGGCTGACAGCGAACAGGTGCGTATCCGTGATTTGCACGACCTTTACCGTCTTTTTGGGCCTGGAGCGCTCGGTGACTATTCTCATATCCGTCATCCAGAAGTCGGCATGTTTCCCGGTGTCCTCATCTATGCATGCTTCAACCGCCCGGCCCGGGTTTGCGGCAAGGGGCGAAAAATCGGCATGTTTTTACAAAAGAGTAGCTGATTCTATGTCACAGTAAATTGAATATTCACATAATCACCGCTCATTTCACAGCACACGTGTGAAGCGTGTAGCGATGATACATCCCTTATGAATCAATACTATCGGAAACCTGTGCTGATACTGAAGATTCGCAATTCCGGCGAAACCGGATTGTCTTGTTTGTGCAACGGCCAGTAGTGCCGCGCCTGAAAATGCCATGGCTGATGGTTTCCGGTTGTCACGGAGGGTGTGGTTCAGTGGAGGGACTTGTAATATACCTTGGCGTTGCGCTTGTAGTTGTAGAGCGCCTTTTTGCCCGCGGGCAGATCTCCCATGTTGCCGGCCAGGAAGCCACGTTCGCGAAACCAGTGTGCGGTCCGTGTCGTCAGCACAACCAGCTTTTCAATACCTTCCTGCCAGGCCCGGGCCTCGACGGACTGCAGGAGTGCTGCACCGCGCCCGGCATTATGATAATCCGGGTGTACGGCGAGGCAGGCGAGTTCGGCCAGTTTTTCATCCTTGCTCGGATAGAGCGCCGCGCAGCCGATGATCGTTCCGTCCCGCTCAATGACGAGAAAGTGGCTGATTTCGATTTCCAGCAATTCACGCGAACGCCGTACCAGAATGCCCTCGTCTTCCAGCGGTTTGATCAGCTCTAGTATTCCACCGACATCATCGATATTCGCCGGCCGTAGTCCTTCATAGGTCTCCGCGGTTATCAGGGTGCCGTGTCCGTCGCGCGTGAACAATTCCAGTAACAGCACGCCGTCCGTATTCCGGTCGAGCAGGTGCACACGCCTTACTCCACTGCTGCATGCCTGGATTGCATGATGCAGGCATTTCCTGGTCGAGTCATCCAGGCGTCGTCTGGAGTGCAGCAATGACTTTGCATCCTGCAGGGTCAACTGGTAGATCCGGCGCCTGCGGTTGTCCCTGAGTGTGTGGCCTTCTGTCATGAAGATGAGCTTGTCGGCGTGCAGGCCGCTGGCGACCGCGGTCGCAACCTCACCGGCGCTCAGGTTGAAAATCTCTCCGGTTGGAGAATAGCCGATGGGCGACAGCAGGACGATGCGACGTTCCGCAAGGTGCTGGCGAATGGCGGCTGTATCGATGCGGCGAACCTCGCCTGTATGGCAATAATCGATACCGTCGCGCACGCCGAGGGGGCGGGCCGTGACGAAGTTGCCGGACGTCACGCCAATGCATGCGCCGGACATTGGGGTGTTCGCCAGCCCCATCGAGAGCAGTGCCTCGATTTCCATACGTACGGTCCCGGCTGCTTCCTTGACGCACGCCAGGGCATCATCATCGGTGATGCGCAGTCCGCGGGCATATTCAATGATGGCGCCCGTCGCTTCCAGTCTGGCCTCGACCTGCGGTCGCACACCATGAATCAGCACCAGTCGGATCCCGAGGCTATGCAACAGCGCGATATCATGCACGAGATCGGCGAAACCCTGGGAGGCGACCGCCTCTCCGCCGAACACGAGGACGACCGTCCGGTCGCGATGTGCGTGAATATAGGGCGCAGAGTGCCTGAAGCTCTTTACAAACCGGTTGTCGTTGTTTCTGTTTTCCATGTCATGTCGTCCCGGACAAATATTACAGCAAGCGTCAGTGTCTGACACAAATCCTGTCGATCAATGTCTTCAACAGACTGACTGTCGGCGCCAGGCGGTCCAGTCTGATGTATTCATCCGGCTGGTGTGCCTGGTCGATGTCCCCTGGTCCCAGCACGATGGTCTGCATACCCAGTCTGCAGAGATAGGGCGCTTCGGTGCCGAACGCCACAGCTTCCGGGGCATGCCCGGTGAGTTTCCCGGCTAGTTGTACGATCTCCACATCGTCCGGTGTCTCCAGGGCGGGAATGCCTTCAAACAGGGATTCGAAATCCACTCTGATGCCCGTATCCTGAAGCACCTTCAGAACCCGGCTTTGCAACTCACCGCGTAGTTCCTGGAGATCCATACCCGGCAGCGGCCTCAGGTCGAGATGCAAATCGCACTGGCCGCAGATGCGGTTGGGGTTGTCGCCGCCATGGATGCGCCCGAGATTCAGGGTCGGCACGGGCACGGCAAACAGCGGATTCCGGTAAGCGGTTTGCAGTTCCCGGCGCCATTCGATCAGGGCACCGATAACGGTGTGCATGGCCTCCAGGGCGCTGTTGCCGAGCGCCGGATCGCTTGAGTGTCCCGATCGCCCCGTGAGATGAATCGCCTCCATGAGGATTCCCTTGTGCATGCGTACCGGACGCAGACCCGTAGGCTCGCCGATGAGCGCCTGGCGTGCCTGCGGGCGTCTGCGTTCAACCAGCAGCCTGGCACCCGCCATGGAGGTTTCCTCATCAGCCGTTGCCAGCAGGATGAGCGGCTCCCGCAGGTCACCCTCCCGCAGTTCACGGCTGGCTTCCAGCGCCAGCGCCAGGAAAGATTTCATGTCCGCGGTACCCAGGCCGTAGAGTCGCTGGTCCGCGTGGGTAAGCAGGAAGGGATCGTAACGCCATTTCCCGGCATCATAGGGAACCGTATCGGTATGCCCCGCGATCACCAGGCCGCCGCTGCCGCGGCCAAGCGTGGCGATCAGATTTGCTCTTGCCGGGCTGCCGGGCAATGGCATGCACTCGATTTCGAATCCACTGTCCTCTAGCCAGCTTGCCAGTAGCTCTATGACGGCCAGATTGCCCTGATTCAATGCCGGATCGACGCTGCTGACGGACGGCGCGGCAATCAGGTTGGAGATCATTTCCAGTAGCGCGGGAATCCTGTTCATATGCCTGCCTGTGGCGTCCGGTCTGGTCCGGATTCTGCACCGGTTACGGAATCATGAACATAGCGCAGTGCAGTGTGCGTTGCAGGCGGTTTCAGGCAGTGCCGTCTTCAGGAGGATACGACGACGAGACGCGGTGTAACCGCAGGCACAAAATCACTCAGCGGAGCCGGGGTTGCATAGGCGCATCCCTGCACATAATTGATGCCGATGTTGCGCAGTTCGTCTGCAATTTCCAGGGACTCGACATATTCGGCAATGGTTTCCTTGCCCAGCAATTGCGCCAGTTCGTTAAGAGAGCGCACCATGGCGTAGTCGACCGGATCGGCCAGAATGTCCCGAACCAGGGAACCATCGATTTTCAGGTAATCAATGGGTAATTTCTTCAGATAGGTGAAAGTAGACAGGCCACTGCCGAATCTGTCCAGGGAGAAGCGAAAGCCGCAGCCCCGCAATGTGAGCATGAAATTGGTTGTCGAGGGTATGCTCATGGTCACCTTGTTTTCCGATGCCTCGAAGATTATGTCTTCCGGCGATACGCCCGCAGCCTCTGTCTGCTGAATGATGAATTTCAGCATGTCATTGCTGCGCAGGGTTTGTCCGGAGAGGTTGACAGTGATCGTCGGTGGTGCATGTGTACCGCCGGTGTGTTGTGCCTGCCATTCCATAACGCGTGAAATAACCCAGCGGTCGATCTTTGCCGCGAGATTGTATTTTTCCGCGGCCTGAAGAAACATTCCCGGCCTGATCAGTGTGCCGTCTTCATCGATCAAGCGCACCAGGATCTCGATATGCCGGTTCCGGTTGTTGCCGCCCGCACAGGGCAGGACAGGCTGGTAATACAGGACAAGGCGATCCTCCGCCAGTGCCTTCTCCAGGCGTGATACCCATAGCATTTCACCCTGATGCTGCTGTATCAGGCGATCGCCGAGGTAGGCGATCTGTACCCGGTTGCGCCCCGATTCCTTGGCGATATAGCAGGCTGCATCGGCGGCACTCATGATGGTGGCGATGCCGCCCGTATTCTCGTCTACGGGAACGACGCCGATGCTGGCGCCCAGTCTGAAACTCCGTTCCCCGCACTGGTACTGAAAGGCGTCGATGGTTTGCTGCAACTTGCGGGCGAGTTCGACCGCCTTGCCAAGCGGGCAATTCTCCAGCAGCAGTCCGAACTCGTCCCCGCCAAGCCGGGCAAGCGTGTCGCGCTGCCTGATATTGCCAAGCAGCAATTCGGTTACCTGCCGCAATAATTCATCACCTGCGGCGTGGCTGCAGCTGTCGTTGACGAGTTTGAACTGGTCCAGGTCAAGGTAGAGGAGCGCATGCGTCGCAGGCTTTGTTCGGGTCTGCAGGATGATGCGATCGAGTCGCGATTCAAACTCGCGCCTGTTGATCAGGCCGGTCAGCGGATCGTGTGAGTGCTGGTATGCCAGCTGGCGATTCTTTACCGCAAGGTGCCGGGTTACGAACCGGAATACAATTCCGATCAAAACCAGGATGACCAGTGCAATGGCCGGGAGCAATTTCCGGATCAGTGCATTCTGCCGTTCACCGGCGGCAAGTATGCGGGTGGCACGGGTCTGCTGTAATTCTGCAAGTGCGTCCAGGGAAGTGTTGCTGGCCTGCTGCTGAGATGCAACATTCTGCATGGCGGCAGCGATAAGGGTGGGTGATGCGGTGTCCAGGATGAGTTGGACGGTGCTGTCAAGGTATGGCTGTAAGAAATTCTCTTGCTGCTCCAGTTGCGAGAGGACCGTTGCCTCCTGCCCCAACGTTCCCAGGGCCGCCAGCTCCTTGGCTGCAGTGTGGTAGCGGGATGAAGTGTCGTTGATGTGCTGCTGCAACCGGCTGCGATCTCCGGGGGTGTTTGCCTGTTGCATGCGCTTGAGGCTGGCTGCCTGCTCTCCAAGGGCGGTGTGCATGACATTGAGCAACGCCGCCTTGCGCCCGGTAGTCTCAACAAGGTTCTCCATGCTCCTGTGCTGCGCCCCGCTATGCACCAGAGAAACGCTTACCATTAGAGCCAACAGGGCGATTACGCACAGTAATGCCATGGTAAGCAGAATTTGCACCTTGTCATTCATTAATGTTGAACAGCAACCCCGCGGGTGGGTTCATGCGCCGGCGGCATCAGCAGGCCTGTGATGGTTGGGAAGATTCATCGGATATGCAATCGGCATGGGCGATGAGTACTTGATGATCCGTGCAACGCAGGCTGACGGGTGCCAGGAAAACGACTGGGAGGCGATCAAAACAGCCCGTAATGAGGTACGTGCCACGCCGTGATCGGATTGATCACCCGGCGGTGCTGCAGCTTTTATTTTTTGAGGGTGTCGAAGTCACAGTGGCCAGGCAAGCTGGAATCCGCAAGCACGGGCGATCCCTTCCCCGGTGAGAAATTCGGGCTGAAAAGAATGTAACTTGCCTGAGTCCAAATCGCGGTAAGTAGCCACGGAATTCTTGAATGAATATTCGGTGTTGTAACGTGTGCTACCGTGTCGATATTGACGTCATCAGTGATGACACGCGTTATGTCAGCGCCATTCTGGCTAAATGTGACAACCGTCAATATTTCCGGTGTCACTTTCCATGATTCCGCAGCGCAGGTTTGACGGCAATGCCTCGTGGATCCGCCTTGGCGGTGCGAGCTTGAGACGAGCCATGACCCGGATGAATTCATCCCGGGTTGTACCCTTGTGGATGCGGGGATTGTGCAACTGCTCCTCGGCTATGGTGGAGTGTGTCCTGCCGTTATCATAGTGGCCGGGATAGACGCGGGTATTGCCGGGCAGAGTGAACAACTTATGCATGATCGAATCATACAGGGTGCCGGCGTCGCCGGCCTGGAAGTCGGTGCGCCCACAACTTCCTATCAACAGCGTGTCGCCGGTAAAAATAGCGCTCCCGACCAGGAAGCAGATATCGCTGTCGGTGTGTCCCGGAGTGTGCATGATATGAATCCTTTCTGTCCCCAGCGGGGCGAAGTCCCCGTCTCTCACCAGGACATCGGCGCATTTCGAGCGACTGTTTTCGTGAACCAGTACGATGGAATTCAGTATATTCCTGATTGCACCTGCACCGGTGATGTGGTCTGCGTGGATATGGGTCTCCAGCGTATACTTCAGCTGCAATCCCAATTGACGTATCAGGCGGATGTCCCTGCCGACCTGTGCCCTGACCGGGTCGATCAGCGCTGCTTCCCGGCTGTCGGCTTCCCATAGGAGGTAGCTGTAAGCCGAGCTCTCTGAATCATAAAGTTGTCGAACCTTCATGGGACAATCCTTTACCAGTCAGCAACAGCACCCTCGTGATATCGCTATACATGATGTATCCATGCAGGCAGGGTTCTATTCAGTAAATTTAATACATATAGATACTCTTATATACTAGTTTGGATAACACAGATGTCAAGGATTTCCTGTTTCCGAGATCGATATCGAATGTTTCGAAATCTCAAACAGTTATCGTTTCTTGGGAGTCAACATTATGGCTCTGTAATAAGTTCTTGCAGAACATGTGGTTAACGAATGATTTCCGGACCCTGGTTGATCGACAATCCCGGCATGTCCCTCAGAAGTTTCAGGAGTGCCCGGCCACTCTGTACAATAGCCAGCCACCGAATTTCGCTGCCTCGTGCAGGACCCTGCCCACTGGAGAACAAAATGAGTAACAAGCTGAACCGCTACAGCTCCCGGATCACCCAGCCAAAGTCACAGGGGGCCTCGCAGGCCATGCTCTTTGGTACCGGGCTGACGGCCGGGGACATGGACAAGGCACAGATCGGGATTTCCAGTGTCTGGTACGAGGGCAATACCTGCAACATGCACCTCAATGATCTGGCCGCCCGGGTGCGCGAGGGGGTGGTTGCCGCCGGGCTGGTCGGTATGCGTTTCAACACAATCGGCGTGAGCGACGGCATTTCCATGGGAACCAGCGGGATGAGCTACTCGCTGCAGTCGCGCGATCTGATCGCCGACTCGATCGAGACCGTGATGTCGGCGCAATGGTACGATGCCAATATCTCCATCCCAGGCTGCGACAAGAACATGCCGGGTTGCCTGATTGCCATGGGCCGACTCAACCGTCCCGCACTGATGGTCTACGGCGGCACCATCAAGCCGGGGCATTTTCACGAACAGACCCTGGATATCGTGTCAGCATTCCAGAGTTACGGCGAGTTCATCGCCGGCAGGATCGACGAGAAAACACGCCATGAGATCGTCGGTCATGCCTGCCCGGGAGCGGGGGCCTGCGGTGGCATGTATACCGCCAACACCATGGCCTCGGCGATCGAGGCGTTGGGCATGTCGCTGCCCTACAGCTCCTCGACACCGGCTGTGGATCCGGCCAAGCTGGATGAATGCTTCAATACGGGTCGCGCGATCCGTAACCTGCTGGAAAAGGACATCAAACCGCGCGACATCATGACGCGCGAGGCCTTCGAGAACGCCATGGTCATCGTTATGGCACTAGGCGGCTCCACCAATGCCGTGCTGCATCTGATAGCGATGGCGCATGCGGTCGATGTTCCGTTGGGCATCGACGACTTTCAGGCGGTTAGCGAGCGCATCCCCTTTCTCGCGGACCTTAAACCCAGCGGCAAATACGTCATGGAGGACCTGCACAACGTTGGTGGAACACCGGCCGTGATGAAATACCTGCTGAAGGAAGGCTTGCTGACTGGCGACTGTCTAACGGTGACCGGCAGAACCGTGGCCGAAAATCTGCAGGAGGTGGCAGATCTGGCAGCGGGACAGGATGTCTTCCGTCATCTGGACGAACCAATCAAGCAAACCGGTCATATCCAGATTCTCAAGGGCAATCTGGCTCCCGGTGGTTCGGTGGCGAAGATCACCGGCAAGGAAGGTTTGCGTTTTCAGGGGCCGGCAAAGGTCTACGATGCCGAGGAAGACATGCTCAGGGCGCTGGAGGAGGGTCAGATCGTCAAGGGTGACGTCGTGGTGATTCGCTACGAGGGACCCAAGGGAGGACCCGGCATGCCGGAAATGCTGACGCCAACCTCGGCCATCGTGGGTGCCGGTCTTGGCAAGGACGTGGCGCTGTTGACGGACGGACGCTTTTCGGGCGGATCGCATGGCTTCATCATCGGGCACATCGTTCCTGAGGCACAGGAGGGCGGGCCCATCGGCCTGCTGCGGGATGGTGATGTGATCACCATCGATGCCGAAAGTAAATCCCTGTCGGTCGATGTCAGTACTGCGGAGATGGAGCAGCGGCTCCAGGTATGGCAGATGCCACCCTACAAGGCACAACGCGGAACGCTGTACAAGTATATCCAGATGGTACGCAATGCCTCGGAGGGCTGTGTCACCGACGAATAAGCCATATGATGTCTAGTACTCCTTCAACTGAATCCATAATTATCATGTTGAAGGAGTACTAGAACGTATCCCAGCTGGATTTCTTGCGCCAGCGGATGCGCGGAATGATCAGGCCGACGAGGATACCCAGCAGTACGACACCGGCCCCCACCATGAACCAGTCGCGGGCGGTGCGGTCCCTGAGTCCTTCATTATCCTGTTGCAGAATCTGAAGCTGCCTTTCCAGTGAAACCACCCGGCCTTTCAGGTCCTTGTTTTCAGAATCGATGGCCAGCGCGCTGGAGGCGGTGCGCTTGATTTCCGCGAGTTCCTGGCTGACGTTGCGGGATTGCCCCTCCAGAGACGCCAGCTGCTTTTCCAGGGCCGACTTCTCTTCAGTGAGCGCGGCCATGGCGGTTTCCTTCTTGCGATTATCCAGTTCCAGCTCCGCGAGTTTCTTTTCAGCCGCCGCGAGACGGTCGCGCGCGGCCTGGCCTTTCATCAGAAAACGTGACAATACCCAACCTTCCTTGCCGCCGGAGGTTCGCACCTGGGTGTAGCCGGCGGCCTTGTCATCTTCGATGACTTCTACAGCCGTGCCGCTGCGCAGCATGCGAGTGATACCGTAATTGGTACCCTTGCCGTTACGCATGGTGATCTCGAGGTTGTCGCTGACGTAGCGGGTTTCGCCGATGGCGGAGCCGCAGGCCAGCAGCAGGAGGGATGCCGGAATGATTACATTTTTCACAACTACTCCATTGCCTTTGATGGATAACCAGGTTCGATATTCTAGCCGATTGGAATGCGGGATGGGCGTCTTCGGCACAGACTGTCGTACGGGCCACCTAATTCCCGTAAAATCAACAGGATTGGGTGCCAATACGGGAGATTACAGGATATGATCCGGCCATTCACCAGCTGTAACGGATTCTGTCTGCAATGAGAATTGATCGCGCCCTGGAGCGGCTGCTGGAGGCACGCCAGGTGGCGTCACCCAACTGCGATGCTCGTCCGGCGGGCTGTGAAATCTCTCTCGTCGTCATTCACGGCATCAGCCTGCCTCCGGGACAGTATGGTGGGCCGGAAATCGACCTGCTTTTCACCAATCAGCTCGACGCGGACGCGCATCCCTATTTTGCAGCAATCGCCGGTATGAAGGTTTCCGCGCATCTGCTGATTCGCCGCGATGGCGAGCTGGTGCAGTATGTCCCGTTCAGCAAGCGTGCCTGGCATGCCGGCGAGTCCTGTTACGAGGGCTGCAATGCCTGCAATGATTTTTCCATTGGAATCGAACTCGAAGGCCAGGACCATGAGTCTTATACGGTCGTGCAGTATGAACGGCTTGCTGCCGTGTTGCAGGTCCTGATTGATGCCTACCCGCTGCTGACGGCAGAAAGGATTGCCGGGCACTGCGATGTCGCCCCCGAGCGCAAGACGGACCCGGGCCCCGCCTTCGACTGGACACTTCTGCGGCAGCGACTTGCTGTGCAGCAGCACGAACCCGGATTCCCGTGAACATGACCCCTATGCCACATCGGGAGACCGAAATTGACCTGCTGCGCCACGGTGAACCCGTGGGCGGGCCGCGTTACCGCGGCAGCCTGGATGATGAACTGAGTGAGAAGGGCTGGCAGCAGATGTGGGCCGCGGTCGGGGAGGGCGATCGCTGGCAGCGGATCGTTACCTCGCCCCTGCGCCGGTGCAGCGCCTTTGCCATAGCACTGGCTGAGCGCCACGCGCTGCCGCTAACCGTCGATGCACGTTTTGCCGAGGTCGGTTTCGGCGACTGGGAAGGCAGGACGCGGCAGGAGCTGGAGGCGCGGTTGCCCGGACAGGTCGGACGATTTTTGCAGGACCCCGTCGGTTGCAGGCCACCGGGTGCAGAGCCGCTGGTTGAATTCATTTCCAGGGTGCATGCGGGCCTGGATGACATACTGCAGCTGTATTCCGGGCAGCGTGTATTGCTGGTCGCACACGCTGGCGTCATTCGTGCAGTCCTCACGCGGGTGCTCGCCATTCCACTGGCTGCAATGTATCGGATTCAAGTGGCAAATGCGGGCCTGACGCGCATCCGCACCGATGCGGAACGTACTTTCACCCTGGTGTCCCACTGCGATCACTGATCCGGGAAACATGCCCTGCATGGCCGGGTCTGCAGGGAAAAAAGGCGGTAAAGGTACCGCCGAACTTTCCCCCTTGATAACCGAGAGGATAAGAGATGTGGGTATGGCCCTGCTATTCGTAGATCTACGTATCTGCGGTCCGGTATCAGCACCAGACATGGTCACGATATGACTTGTGGTAGTCTGCGTATGGGTGTCGATCTGGGCGGCACGAAGATCGAGGCGTTGGTACTGGATGAAAACGGCACCGAGATAGAGCGGGAACGCATTCCGACACCGGCCGGTGACTATCAGGCAACACTGCACGCAGTGGCCTGCCTGGTCACTCGGCTTGAGCAACGGGTTGGTCGTTCCTGCCATGTGGGGATCGGAATGCCGGGTGCCTTCTCCCGCGCGACCGGGCGGGTGAAGAACTCGAATTCCGTCTGCCTAAACGGCCAACCCTTGCACCACGACCTGGAATCCCTGCTGCAACGATCCGTGCGTTTTGCCAACGATGCCGATTGTTTCACCTTGTCCGAGGCGACGGACGGGGCCGGCCGGCAGGCGGCGGTCGTGTTCGGGGTCATCCTCGGTACCGGAACCGGTGGGGGTATCTGCGTGAATGGAAAGTTGCTATCCGGACCCAATGCGATTACCGGGGAGTGGGGACACAACCCGCTACCCTGGCCGCAGGCGGATGAACTACCGGGACGGAGGTGCTATTGCGGCAGGAGGGGTTGTATCGAAACCTGGCTGTCGGGTCCGGGACTGGCGGCGGGTTACCGCGAATGCGGTGGGCGGGACCTGCTGCCGGAGGCGATTATCCGCTCTGCCGTTGCGGGCGATACGACGGCGTGTGACGTACTGGATCGCTTCGAGGACCGGCTGGCCCGGTCGTTGGCCGGGGTCATCAATATCCTGGACCCGGATTGCGTCGTCATTGGCGGCGGTCTGTCAAACTATCACCATCTTTACCGGGCGGTTCCGGAAATCTGGGAACGCTATGTGTTTTCCGACCGGGTGGAAACACGCCTGTCGCCGGCGGAATACGGAGATTCCAGCGGTGTCCGGGGCGCCGCCTGGCTGTGGTCGTAATGGCGTTCCACTCCTTGATGCAGGGCTAGTTGCAGCGGCCTGTATAGCCAGCCCGGATTTCTAACCAGGACAGGTATTCCACAGGTACACTCTGTTTCGGCTTACTCATCACCTCTGCAAATCCCTCAACATGTCTTGATCTATACAGTACCGCCCGGTGAGAAATCCTGGCTGGCCTGGACCCAATGCCACTCAAACTGGATTGACGTGGCGGGTATGCCGTTTTTCCATAACGCGCATACGGCGCAAAGCTACCACGGCCCTTCACCGTGCTCGCCTGAGTAAAGTTTATTCCGGCGTGTCCGAACAATCTCCCATGGAAAGGGAATACATGCCATGGACAAGCCAGAGATACTGCTCATCAACCTGAACCAGCGTGACCGGGATTCCGAGATAATGCGCCAGCTCGGTAACCATTGCCGGTTTAGCTGTATCTCCGAGAGTCAAGCCATTGCGGAAGCCATCGCCAGGATGATGCCGCAGGTCGTTTGCTTCGAATACGATTACCCGGATATACCGCGCCTGGCCGCGCTGCAGGAGACCAAACTGGCTTACCCTGCATTTCCGATCGTGATGGTCACCAGGCAGCATTCGGAGGATCTCGCTGTGTGGGCTTTCCGGTCACGTGTCTGGGACTACTTTATCAAGCCCTTGCCGGTTGCAGAGGTTCTGGAGTGCTTCCGGACGATCCAGGCCTTGCCCCGTAAACAACAGGAATATATGCCAAGGGAATTCGCAATACGTCAATGCACCCTGCCGACGGATACCCGCTTCCAGGAACATTCCAGCTCGAGGGATGCCAGGATAGTCGGCGGGGCCGTTAGCTATGTGGAACGCAACCTGCACAATAAAATCTGTCAATCGGAAGTAGCCGCAAACTGCGGCCTGTCCAGCAGCCAGTTCAGCCGCGTTTTCAAGCAGGTCCACGGGACGACATTCCAGGAATACGTCCTGCGGCGGCGTATGGGGCAGGCCGTCAGGCTGTTGCAGAATCCGAGTGCCAGTGTGACCGACATCTGCTATACGGTAGGCTTCAATGATCAGTCCCACTTCACGCGGATCTTTCGCCGCTATGTCGGTGTTTCTCCCTCCACCTACCGAAACAACCTGAAAACCGCACACGCCTCGCTGGCGCCCATGGCACTGGCCATCTGATTCCGCGGGCGACACCCGCGCAAAATACTCCAAGTAGTCTGCAACAGACTCATAGCGGCGGGTTGTCCCTGCGCGCTTTACTGGTTCACAAGGGAATGAACCGGCCACAGGGATGTCCCCGGTAGGTACAGGGGTTGGCTAACCACAACACTTATTGTTGCAACAAGAAAGGAGTAACAAATTATGTATGAAAAACTGCGTAAGTTCCTCAAGGAAGAAGAAGGTCTGACCACGGTCGAGTATGCAGTGGCCGGTGCACTGGTAGCTGCTGCGGTGGTCACCTCGTTTCAGCTACTCGGTGTACAAGTTGGAGCGGTGATAACCAACCTGTGTACACAAATCGGCGGTTCAAACTGCTGATTGTGTAACGAGAATCAGCGGGTGTGTCCGGGATACCGGCCACCCGCTCTATAACGGAAATATCAAGTATGAACCGTTTATCACAGTAAAGGAATTTCTGTCATGCTCGCGTTGGCTACCTACCATATCTCTACCTTGCTTCTGCTTGCTCTACTTGCCAGTGCAGCGGTCATTGATATGCGACGCCATCGCGTTCCCAACCTGATCAGCCTGGGCGGACTGGTGGTTGGTCTAGGGCTAAATACCTGGTTACTGGGGGTCGGGACCCAGGGGCTGCTGGCCGCGTTGCTGGGAATGTTGCTGGGACTGCTGATCTTCCTGCCGTTTTATGCACTGGGCGGAATGGGCGCCGGAGACGTGAAGCTGATGGCCATGGTGGGTGCCTTCATCGACCCGATGCATGCCTTTCTGGCAGCCGGTCTGAGTCTTGCGGCGGGCAGCCTGATGGGGTTGGGCATCCTCATGGCTCGCCGCGGCACGGGGTGCATGGTGCATCGCTACGCATCGACTTTCCAGTGCCTGGCCGTCACCGGGAAGTGGAGTTATATCCCACCGACCGCGGATGAACCCGCCGCGGCACGTTTCCCCTATGCACTCGCGATTGCCCTGGGCACCCTGGCGACATTGTGGTGGACCGGCTCCCTTTCCGACTTTATCTACCTGTCGAGGTCATTCCTGCTATGGATACTCAACTAGCCTATAACGCGGTCAGCGCGAGTGTGAAGCAGGGCGACTCCCTGCAGCAACTGGCCTCGCGTCCGTGCAGTCTGGAGGATACCGGCCTGAGCCGGAATTTCCTCGCCGAGCTGATTGCAAAGCATCTCTACAGTGCGGGTGTCTTGACCCTGCGCCAGATCTCCAGTCGCATCGCTTTGGCGGGGCCGGTGCTGGAAGACCTGATTCTGTTCCTGCGCAGCGAAGCCTACGTGGAGGTGCGCAGTGCCATTGCTGATGGCGGGTTGCGCTACGCACTGACCGACCGTGGTCGGGCGCTGGCCCTGGATGCCCTGTACAAGAGCGGCTACGTGGGTCGTGCACCGGTGCCGCTGGCCGATTATAGCCGCATCGTCCGGTCGCAGACGATGCACCAGCGTGTTGTTACCCGGGAGCGCATGGAAAGCGTGTTCGCGAACCTGGTGCTCAATGACGGTCTGCTGGAACAGTTGGGTCCGGCCATGCACTCCGGCCGGCCGATCTTCGTCTACGGGCCGGCCGGTGCCGGCAAGACCTATGTGGCATCGCGGCTGGCGAATCTGTTCGAGGATTCCATCCTCGTCCCGCACGCCATCGCCGTGGGGGATACGGTCATCCAGTTTTTCGATCCCGTCTATCACAAGCGCGTCAGCGAGAAGGCGGGACCGGAGCAGATGATGCTCGACCAGGGGCATGACCCGCGCTATCTGCATTGTTACCGCCCCATGGTCATGACCGGCGGCGAACTGACACTCGATATGCTGGAGCTGACCTACGATGCGGGCACCCGTCAGTATCACGCCCCCCTGCAGCTCAAGGCCAACAACGGTGTGTGCATGATCGATGACCTCGGGCGGCAGCGGGTCCAGCCCGTGGACCTGCTCAACCGCTGGATCGTTCCCATGGAGGAGCGCCGCGACTTCCTGGCGCTGGCTTCCGGCGAGCACTTTCCGATTCCGTTCGAGGTAGTGCTGATCTTCTCCACCAACCTGGATCCGCTGGAGCTGGCGGATGAGGCCTTTCTGCGCCGGCTGGGTTACAAGATCCGCTTCGATTACCTGGGGACGAAGGAGTTTATTTCGATCTGGCGCCAGGTCTGCGAGGCCAGCGGTCTGGCTTGCGACGAACAACTGGTCAATGACCTCATCGAACAACACTACAGGCCCGAACAAAGACCGATGTTGCCCTGCCATCCGCGTGACCTTATCGGACTGGCCCTGGATCTGGCCAGGTACCACGGCAAGGGTGATGTCATATCCGCTATCGAGCTGAATGCCGCCTGGCGGAGTTATTTCGTGAAACCGGCAGCCACGCATTTATAGCGATCATGCGCCGCTGCATCAGGAGAACATCATGATAAAACGTAGAGTACTTCCCATGTTTGCTATCGCACTGCTGCTTGGGCTCGGAGCCGCCTGGATGGCCAATGGCTGGATCCAGGCTCGTATTCAACCGGCCGAGGCCGGCAATTCCGCTACCGTCGTCGTGGCTGCGCTTGAGGTCCCGTTCGGTACCAAGATCGAGAGTTCCCATGTTCGAACGACGGAATGGCCGATAGGCAGTGTCCCTGACGGGGCATTTTCCGACCCGGCGGAGGTCGAGGGCAAGATTGCAAAGCAGGACTTTTTCCCCGGAGAGATCCTGCTGAAGGGACGCGTGGCCGAACATCTGGGCGGCAGCACCCTGTCGGCGATCATCGAACCGACGAAGCGAGCGATTACCGTCCGGGTAAATGATGTGATCGGCGTCGCCGGCTTTCTGTTGCCGGGCAACCGGGTTGATGTTCTTGCCACCCGCAAGGAAGACAAGCGGGCACAGACCCGCACCGTGCTGGAAGACATCAAGGTATTGGCTGTGGACCAGACGGCCTCACCCGAAAAGGATAAACCCGTCGTGGTTCGGGCCGTGACACTGGAGATGACGCCGGAAGAGGCGGAAACCCTGGTCAAGTCCACCCAGGAAGGGACCCTGCAGCTGACTCTGCGCAACCCGCTGGACAACGGTCAGGTGCTGGCGAAGAAGCCGGAAGTCAGGCCCGTCAAACGGGTGGCCAGGGCAAGAAGGTATGGCACGAACGTAACGATTATTCGCGGCGTCGATGTCAAGACCACCAGTGTGAAGCAGTGAGTCAGCGGTACATGCCGGGAGACCGCAAGGGATCAAACTGAAATCGGGTCGGCCCCGCAGACAGGTACCAGGCCCGTTCATACAGCACCGTCAATTTTGGAAAAAGGGAACAATCATGGGTCACAAATACACACACATCAAACTGAACCAGGGGGGGCGGTTGCTCCGTAGCATACTGATTGGCTGGATCGCATTCTGCGGCGTCGGCCTGACGGCACCAGCTGTGGCCGCCGAACGGACCATCAGTGGTTCGATCAAGGAAATCGGGCCCAGCGAGTTCGTCTCGGTGCCCCTGTATAAATCCAAGATCATCGAGGTACAGAAGTCGGTCAAGAAACTTTCGGTGGGCAACCCCGAGATTGCGGACATCCTCATCCTGCGCGCCAACCAGGTCTACGTGGTCGGTAAGAGTCTGGGCACGACCAACGTCGTGTTGTGGGACAGCAGCAACCGCATTATCTCGAATATCGACATCGAGATTACCCATGATGTGGATACCCTGAAAAGCAAGCTGCACGACCTGCTCCCGGATGAGCAGATCAGTGTGCATTCATCCCAGGGGGCGATCATTCTCAGTGGCGAGGTGTCCGCTCCCGCAAAGATGGATGCCGCCCTGTCCCTGGCGACCAGCTTTGCGCCCACCGACAAGGAAGGCAATGTCGAGGAGGGCAAGGTGGTGAACCTGATGCACGTAGGTGGCGTCCAGCAGGTGATGCTCGAGGTCAAGGTGGCCGAGGTCAACCGCACCATTCTCAAGACACTGGATATCAATTTTCTCGCCTTCAATGCGGGCTCGCCCTGGAAAATCGGGGCCGTAAACGGTGGTGCGAGATTTCCGAACGCACTGGATCCGAATGGCCTGCTGACCCCGATCTTCGGCAGTCTCACGCCGGGTACGGGACTTGTGGGGCCGGCATTGGACCAGGTCGAGCCGAACGACCTCAGCATCGCTGACAAGGGCCTGTTTGCGAGTTTCCTGGGGGGGGACTTTTTCTTCGAGTCGGTCATCAATGCTTCCAAGAACAACGGGCTGGCCAAGGTCCTGGCCGAACCGACCCTGACCACCCTTAGTGGCCAGGAGGCAACCTTTTTGTCGGGTGGTGAATTCCCGATCCCGGTTCCCCAGGACAATGGCAACACGACCATCGAGTTCAAGGAATTCGGTATCGGTATGAACTTCGTACCGGTGGTGCTGGATTCCGACAATATCAACCTGAAGGTGGCGGTACGCGTCGATGAACTGACCAGCACGTCACCGGTGGTGCTGGGTGTTCAAAACAGCCAGGAGGTGTTCGTGATTCCGTCACTCAGGAGCCGGCGCGCCACCTCGAGCCTGGAACTTGCAGATGGCCAGACCATCGCCATCGCCGGGCTGATCAGTGACAACCTGCGCCAGAATGTGGATAAGTTCCCGGGGCTGGGGGATGTCCCTGTGCTGGGGATGCTTTTCACCAGCGAGGAATTCCTCAAGGACAAGACCGAACTTGTGATCTTTGTCACGCCGAAACTGGCACGCCCGATCCCGAAGGGTGAAATGAAATTGCCCACGGACAACTTCGTCGAGCCCGGTGATATGGGCTTTTACCTGCTCGGTCAAATGGAAGGCAAGGTGCCCGAGGAGATTATGGAGTCCGCCGGCACAGACGAAAAGGCCGGACTGGAAGGCAGTTTCGGTCACCAGATGTAACTCACAGGACGAATGGAAATGGGAGACAGAACAATGAACCGACTACTGGCTGGCATATTGATGACATTGCTGCTCGGGGGCTGCGCAACGAGTGAACCCACGCGTCTGGATGCCCGGTTTGGCGATTCGGTGGCGAGTATGGTCGAGAGCCAGACCTATAACCCCGATGCGGCCAATGACCCGGCATCCCGGCCTGTCATGGCCATCGACGGCGTCAAGACGGAAGGCAACCTGGAGGCTTACCGGCAGGATGTACAGAAGAAAACCGAAGTGCATAACGTCATCAATATCGGTGTTGCCAAATAAGCAGGGTTGCTCATCATGAAGGAGCGCATCACATGACAGGCTATACATACAGGCATTCCACACAGAACGGCAGCGTCCTGGTGCTGGTTACCATCAGTATGGTCGTGCTGCTCGGGATGACCGGGCTGGCGTTGGATATGGGACATGCCTACCTCATGAAGACCCGCCTGCAGAATGCCCTCGATGCCGCGGCATTGAGCGGCGCCAAGACGCTGGATATCAGCCACGATCCGGTACAGGCCGAGATCGATGCCCGCACCACCTTCAGCTTGAACGCCGGGGGAGACATGGATGATGCCGGTCTGGCAATCACTGCCGTGGAATTCTCCGATGTTCTGTTCGATCCCGCGCAGTCGCTCGATCCGAAATACATTCGCGTCAGCCTCACCGGTTACCAGCAGCCCATGTGGTTCGCCCAGATCCTTCCTGGCGTCGGGAACAACAAGCAGGTTTCCGCTACCGCAGTGGCAGGACCCACACCGGTCCTGGGCGAGATCTGCGACATCCTGCCGGTGATGGTCTGCGGGGATCCGTCAGGGGATACCGATTGCAGCGACGGTGACTGCTACGGCTACAGCTTCAATCCCGACTCCACGGATGAAACGGTATTAAAGACCGGTTCCGGCGGCGACTGGGACGTGGGGCCGGGCAACTACCAGCTGATCCGGCTGGGCGACAGCAGGGGCGGGTCCGATATCCGGGAAAACATGGCGGGCAGCTACGAGAACTGCATCAACACCAGCGATGATATCGAGACCGAGCCCGGTAATAGCGTTGGGCCGGTGGCGCAAGGCCTGAATACTCGCTTCGGCGAATATCATGGCCCGTTCCAGCCGGAAGACCGGGATATCTACAAGCCCGACCTGGTGACAACGTCTGTGCTGGCACCGGATGAATACTATGCGCGCTACGATGAAATCTACAGCGCGGGCGATACATCGTTGTTTGATAATCCCGATGGAGAGGCACATCGCCGCATCGTAGCGGTACCGATCGGTGACTGTTCCACAGCCACAAACGGTCAGGGCACGGTTGAACTGCTTGAGGTGGCCTGCTTCTTTCTGACTCGCCCCGCTGAGCAGAACGGCGAACAGCGCATCTACGGACAATTTGTGACCGGCTGCAAGGCGCATGGTACTCCCGGTCCTGATCCGCAAAACGGTCCCGGACCCTACACCATCCAGTTGTACAAGGATCCGGACAGCGGGGATGCATAGGGCTATGTATACACACATCAGCAGCCGGTCACACCAGCGAGGCGTCATGACCGTAGAGTTCATGATCGTGGCCCCGCTACTGTTGCTGCTGCTGGTCGCCATCTCGGAATTCGGCCACGCCCTGTACCAGTACAACACCCTGACCAAGTCTGTCCGGGATGGGGCACGCTATCTGGCGGTAAATACCACGGTGGGGAATACCGCTATCGTGATTGATTCAACCGATATCACGGAAACTGAGAACCTGGTGGTCTATGGCAATACCGCCGGTACCGGCTCACCAGAATTGCCTGGGCTGGCAACCAGCGACATCACCGTCTCCTGTCTGGGGGGTGGTACCGGCTCCTGCCCCGGCGTGGAGCATGTTGTCGTTACGGCGCAGTACCCCTACCACTCCATCATGGGCGCGACCCTGGCCATGTTCGGGTACGGGACCGATCTATCACTGGGGATCACCCTGACTTCAAGCATGACGATGAGGGCATTGTGAACAGGAAACAACAGGGGCTTGCTACAGTTGAATTCGCCATTGTCGCGACACTTCTGATGGTGTTGCTGCTGGGGGTGATCGAGTTTGCACGCCTGGTCTTCGTATGGAATACGGGTACCGAAATGACCCGGCGGGGTGCGCGGGTTGCGGCTGTTTGCCCGGTCAATGATCCGGCGATACAGAACATCGCCGTCTTCAATGACGATGGCACTTCAGGGCCGAGTGCCCTGCTCAGTGGCATGTCGACGGCCGATGTGAGGGTGGACTATCTGGATGCGGGCGGCAATCCCGTGGACTGCAGTTCCTGCAACTGCGATGACAGCTGCGGCGATGCACCCTTCGTCAGCATCAAGTATGTCCATGTGAGTATCGAGAATTACCAGCATACCCTGTTGGTGCCCCTGTTCAATGTGACGATCCCTATACCACCGTTCGAAACCACACTGCCACGCGAGAGCCTGGGAGTAGTGCCGGGGGTGGGAAGCCAGTGTACGTTTGGATAGGTGGAAGAAGCAGAGGTTCAAACAAGTAGATTAATTGGCCGTAGAAACAAAGATGCGGGAATCCAAAGATTAAATGGTGAACAGCTATGGGTAAGAAACTGCAAATACTCACTGTAGGACGCGACCGGGAAGAGTTGACGCAACTGGGCATTGCCCTGAGCAAGGCCCCCGGACTTCAAGTGGACAGCCGCCACGTGACCAACGGTCACGTGGACCCGTTATACGCCGTCAGTACCTTGCCCGATGTCCTCTTGCTGTGCCTGAGTGCGAACTGGCGTGAGGAGTTGCAGGCGCTGGCGGAGCGGCCACCGGCCGCGCGCCCTCCCGTCGTGGTTATTGCTCCCAGCGGTGATCCACAAATCATGCGTCTTTCCATGCAGGCGGGGGCCCGGGATTTCTACACGCGACCGGTCGACGTTAAGGATTTGCTGTCAACCCTGCAGCAGATGGAAGAGTACAGCGCAATGAATCAGGCGGACAAGACCGGACTCACGGTCGTCATCAATGCCAAGGGTGGTTCTGGCGCATCGCTGATCGCTGCCAACCTGGCGCATGCCATGAGCATCGACGCGGGGTTACGTGTAGCCCTGGTGGACATGGATATCCAGTTCGGCAGCTTAGGCATGTACCTCGACCTGGTTCCGGAGCGGGGCCTGCTGGAGGCACTGGAGGTGGCTGAAGAACTGGACAAGGTCGCACTGCAGGCCTACATGATGAAGCATCGCAGCGGCGTGGAGGTCCTGGGCGCGACCCATAACCAGATCGCCCTGCCCGGAGAAATCAATGTCAATCACCTGAACGGCCTGCTGGATACACTGCTGGGTGCCTATGATCACGTGGTCATTGACCTGCCCAGGCAGATCGATCTGCTGACCACCACGGTACTCGAGCGCGCCAGTCACGTCGTGCTATGCATGCAACAGAGTCTGACGCATATTCAGGATGCCGGCCGGCTGCGCAACATACTTCGGGACGAACTGGGCGTGGCCGATCAGCGGATGATACTCGCCGTCAATCGCTATGATGCCAAAAGCGCCGTTACACTGGGTGATATTGGCAACAATCTGGCAGGACCTGTCCAGGTAGTGATCCCCAATGACTTCAAACGGGTCAGCGAGAACGTCAATCTCGGTATCCCACTCTATGAACAGGCTCGCAGTGCCCCCATCAGCAAGGCAATCAACAAGCTGATGCAGGAGGTCTGCGGGCATCAACCCTTGCCCAAGCAGGGTCTGCTGACCCGGGTCCTGGGAAGCCTGCAAAGTGCATGAGGAGACAGCCATGAACCTGAAATCCAGAATCAGCCAGGTTTTTCCCCGCCAGGATACGGAAAAAGTCCTGAATGACAACAAGAAGCCGGCGCACAGGGCGGCACCTCCGGCAGCCGTCGTTACACCCCAGGAACAGGAATGGGCATTGGTCCTGCACCACAAGCTGGTCAAGGTCATGGACCTTTCCCTAATCACCAGCATGGAGGAAAAGGATGCCCGGGAGCAGATCCGTGATGTTTCCCAGAGGCTCATGGCGGAAGAGTCTCTGCCGCTGAACGAGACCTCCAGACTGCGGGTGTTGAAACTGATTGAGGACGAGGTCCTGGGATTGGGACCACTGGAACCGCTGCTGCATGATCCGACCATTTCGGACATCATGGTGAACGGGGCGAACGATGTATACGTGGAGCGCCACGGCAAACTCGAGCATTCACCGATCCGCTTTCATAATGATGCCCACCTGATGAATATCATCGATCGCATCGTGACCCGGGTGGGCCGGCGCATCGATGAATCCTCTCCCATGGTGGATGCGCGACTGCTGGACGGTTCACGTGTCAATGCGGTGGTCCCACCCCTGGCGCTGGACGGTCCCAGTCTGTCCATTCGTCGCTTTGCGGTTGAACGCCTGAAACTCGATGACCTGATCAGGCTGGAAACCATCAATGAAACCATCGGTGAAATCATCAAGGGCATCGTCGGGTCACGCCTGAACGTCCTGATCTCAGGCGGAACCGGTTCCGGTAAGACCACCATGCTGAACGTGGCCTCCGGATTTATTCCGCTCAATGAACGCATCATCACCATCGAGGATTCGGCGGAACTGCAGTTACAGCAGCCGCATACCGTCAGGCTGGAGACCCGGCCCCCCAATATCGAAGGCAAGGGCGAAATCACCCAGCACAACCTGGTGCGCAACAGTCTGCGCATGCGCCCGGACCGGATCGTGGTCGGCGAGGTTCGTGGTGAAGAGGCCGTAGACATGTTGCAGGCCATGAATACGGGTCACGACGGCTCCCTTACGACCATCCATGCCAATTCGCCTCGAGACGCCCTGTTTCGCATCGAAAACATGTTCGCCATGGCCGGGTACAACATGCCCGTCAAGGCGGTTCGTTCCCAGATTGCCTCGGCCATCAACGTGGTCCTGCAGCTGGAACGCATGGAGGATGGCCACCGTCGCCTGGTCAGCCTGCAGGAAATCAACGGCATGGAAGGCGACATCATCACAATGAGCGAAATCTTCCGCTTTGAACGCGCCGGCATCAATCAGGAAGGCAATGTACTGGGCCATTTCACAACTACGGGTATCATTCCCAAGTTTCTTGACAAGATGCAGAAGCGGGGATTCGATATCGGGTTCGAAATCTTTGAAAACAGACGGCAGGCAAGCTGAGGTCAGGCAAATGGAATCGACACCCGCATTCTTACTGGTCATGGTATTCGTTTCGGTGGCACTGCTTGTGTACAGCTTTGCAGTACCTGTTTTCGGTGCGGAACGGCAGGCCGCCAGGCGGCTGAAAAAGCGCCTCAGGGAAATCGCTTTACATGAAGAGCGTCAGTCTGCAGCCGACATGCTGCGGGAAAAATATCTGCGCGAGTTATCTCCGCTGGAACGCTGGCTGGAGGTATTGCCGGGTATGGAACGGCTGGCGCTGGCCATCGAACAATCCGGCCGCCAGACACCGGCGTACCGCGTCGTATTGATGGCGCTCATACTGGGGATAGGCACTGGATGGCTGACATTCCTGTTTCTGCGCCAGCCCGTGCTGCCCATGCTGGCCGGTGCGGGCGTGTTCGTGATGCCGTTTTTCCGGATCAGTGTCCAGCGCAGCCAGCGGATTGCGCGATTCGAGGAACAGCTGCCGGAAGCACTGGATGTCATGGTTCGTGCCCTGAAGGCCGGGCATCCCTTCAGTGGCACCCTGCAGCTGGTATCAGAGGAAATGGATGATCCGATCGCCAGGGAGTTCGGCATTGCCTTCGCGGACATCAACTACGGACTCGATGTCAAGCAGGCCTTCATGAACCTGCTGGAGCGCATTCCCAACATGACCCTGATGACGCTCGTGACTGCGGTTGTGGTGCAGCGTGAGACGGGCGGTAACCTGGCCGAGACGCTGAGCAAGATCAGCAGCGTTATCCGCGGCAGGTTTCGCTTCGGCCGCAAGGTGAAGACGTTGTCGGCCGAGGGACGCCTGTCCGCCTGGATTCTGGCAATGATCCCGTTTCTGCTGTTCGTGGTGATTATGGTGACGACACCCAGCTACCTGCCGATCCTGTTGCAGGAACCGGCCGGGCTGAAGATCATCGGGGTGTCTTTTTTTCTGCAGGTCGTTGGAATTCTGTGGATCCGGCGCATCATACGAATTGACGTTTGAAGGTGGTTTCAATGGAATACCTGGTACATATCCTGGAACAGCTGACAGGTAACCCTGTTGCCTTTCGTATCACATTTACCCTGACGATCGCGTTGGCGGCATTCGCGCTCGCAATTGGAATACTGTATATCGTATCTTCCCTCTACAGCCCTCTGCGCAAGAGGTTAGAGGTGGCTGGCGGGCAACAGGCCGGACCTTCGGCCTTGACCGCCAACCTGAACAGGGCAATGGCACCGCTGGCGCCCTATGTCCTGCCGAAAAAGGACTGGGAACGTTCCAGGGTCAGCGAACGTCTGGTCCATGCAGGTTTCCGTTCTCCAGGCGCCCTGACCAACTTCTACATGCTGAAGACCGTACTGGTCATCCTGTTGCCGGGCCTGGTGGTACTGCTGGCGCCACTGTTTCCGTATGCAAAGATGAACCATGTGATACTCGCCGTCTCTTTCGCGGGTTTTCTGGGCATTGCTATGCCCAACTTGGTTCTTGAGCGTTTGAAGTTGAGGCGGATGCAACGCATCCGCAATGGTTTTCCTGATGCCCTCGACCTGCTCGTGGTGTGTTCCGAAGCGGGTCTTGGTCTGAATGCCGCGATTGAACGCGTAGCCCAGGAGATCGACGCCACGCACCCGGACCTGGCCGAGGAACTGGCGCTGGTCAATGCCGAGACTCGCGTCGGTGTTGATCGGCTGGAGGCCTTGCGGAATCTTGCACAGCGCACAGGACTGGAGGATATCCGCGGCCTGGTGGCGCTGTTGACACAGAGCATTCGTCTCGGCTCGGGAGTGGCCGATACCCTGCGTATTTATTCCGAGGAATTCCGGGACAAGCGCATGCAGAAGGCCGAGGAGGTGGCAGCGAAGATCGGTACCAAGATGATCTTCCCTCTGGTGACCTGCCTGTTCCCGGGTTTCTTCACCGTGGTGATCGGCCCCGCCGCCTTGAAGATCATTGCCGCATTCAGCAACCTTCAATAAGGCCGTGGAGTCCACATCGATACAGAGAGGGAGAACCATGTTGCAGATACACAAGCACCTGTTGGTGGTACTCGGTTTGACCATGCTAATGGCAGGCTGTGCCATGAATCCGAGCCGGGATTCGGGCGGGTCACAATATTCCGATTTGTACAATGGCGAGATGAAAGTGGCCCATGAAGCCGGTCAGGATAAAGTCACCAGGGAAGAAGCAATTGCCAATGGTGACAGGGCGCTGGCCGACGGGGATGCCGATCGGGCCATGTTCGAGTATGTTCACGCACTGGAAATCAGTGGCGGTGATGCCTCAATCCTGAACAAGATCGCTGCCATTCACACCAGCCTGGGCAACCTGAGGCTCGCCGCCAGGGCCTATACACTCAGCCTGAAACTGGAGCCGGAGAATCCCGCCGCCCTGGAAGGTGTCGGTCTGTTATTCCTCCGGGATCGCCGTTATGACGATGCCAGGCGGCACCTGTCCGCTGCACTGGAAAAGGAACCGCTGCGTTGGCAAAGTCTGAACGGGCTGGGCATGCTCGCTGACCTGGAGGGCAATTATGCACAGGCGGCTGCATATTACCGGCAGGCGCTGGAGATACCGCCGGATGCCTGGCAGCAGCCCGAAACGGCGGTGCTGCTGAACAACCTGGGTTACTCGTTATACCTGTCCGGTGACTGGGACGGGGCGCAGCATAATTTTCACAAGGCGCTCAACTACAGTCCCGAATTCGTACGCGCCTGGCAGAATCTCGGCCTTGTCTATACCCGCAAGGGCGATTATGACGGTGCGCTGGATGCCTACCGGCATGTGATGGACAAACCGGAAGCCTACAACAACATCGGCTTTATCTGCATGCTCAACCAGGAATACGACCAGGCAGAATATTTTTTCCGCAAGGCGATCAAATTGTCACCGACCTATTACGTAAAGGCCCATGAGAATCTCGACAAGCTGAACCGGTTGCGTGGCAAGGACGGTTAACCTGCATATTCACGAGCATCCCCGAGACAGGTGCAATATACGCGTTAACCTGATTGCAATGCTGCAATCTCCCGCAGGCGGGGTACTGCCAGACCCGCGTCATCGGCTTGTTGCAACGCCCGTACCAGCCGTGCGGGTGCGCTGCGCCCCAAGCACTGGTGGTCTGGGTCGCCATCAAAGGCTGCCAGCATGCCTTTCAGCAGGGCATCTGTATCGAATGACCGGCCCGTCAACGTCTCCTGAATGCTGATTACCTCCCGGGCCACGTCCTCGGCAAGCTCCCGGTGCCGTGCCCAGAGTTCGCTTACGGTTCCGCCGGTGATCAATCCCGAACAATTCGTGGTCACGATATAGACATTCTTGACGACCAGCTCGAACAGCAGCTCCGCCCCGCTTGCCAGTACCCGGGCCGGTATGCCGATGGTCGCAAGACCGGTCCGCAGGATTTCGGCCCGCGGTCCGTAGACGGGTGAGGGGATGAGCACCCTGGCATCCTGTCCCGGTTTTTTCTCGAACCACACGGAGATCACGGTCGGTTGAACCAGGCCGTGCCGTTCCCAGTCCCGGGGCAGGAGTTCATTCTGCAGCAGGGCGATACGTGAGTGCCAGACGGCGGGTAGTTGTTCCAGAACGGGGTGCAGGTCATTTTCCGCAACCGCAACCAGAACGCACTCCGGTTCGGGCTCTTCCCGGGCGTTCGCCGCGAGGTCCATGTCACGCGTGAGGGGATAGACGGGATGTCCGGCACGCAGCAGGCCACGTGCGAACACGCCACCCATTTCTCCAATACCGATGATGACAACGGGGCTTTTCATATGCCGGGGTTCCTGCTTGTGTCCGATTGGGTGACGCGAGAGTATAACGCACCATGAAATCAGGGTTCCCATGGTGGACCGCAGCCCTGGCAGGCTGCTTTTTGCTACTGCAGAATGCAATGGCGCTCGCGGATTCCGTGATCAGCGTACTCGATGATACTGGGCGCAGGATTGAACTCGAGTCCCCGGCACGGCGCATCGTCAGCCTGGCGCCGCACCTCACCGAGTTGCTGTTTGCCGCCGGTGCCGGTGCCGCCGTCGTGGGTACCTCCGAGTTCAGCGACTTTCCTTTGGCGGCCCGGGATATAACGCGGATCGGTGGTGGCGGCGGACTGGATATCGAGGCGATTCTCGCCTTGCATCCTGACCTCGTCCTTGCCTGGCAGAGCGGCAATCCCGGCGGGCAGCTGGAACGTCTGCGGCAACTTGGCCTGACACTGTTCCTGTCCGAGCCGCGGCGGCTGCTTGATGTACCCGCAACGCTGCTCAGGCTGGGTCAACTGGCCGGCAGCGAGCCGGTCGCCCGGGAAGCGGCGAGAGCCTTCGATGAACGTTACCGGGAACTGCAGCGGAAGTATTCCGGACGTGCAGCCGTGCGTGTTTTTTATCAGGTCTGGCGGCAGCCGCTGATGACGGTCAATGGAGAACATCTCATCAGTGACGTCATCCGCCTGTGCGGTGGCCGTAATGTCTTCAGCGACCTGCCGGCACTTGCGCCGCAGATCGATATCGAGGCGGTACTGGCGGCGGATCCCGAGGTGATCATCACCGGTACCGAGGGCGGCGATGAGACCGGGGAACTGGCTGACTGGACAAGCTGGCCGCAGCTGGCGGCAGTGGCACGTGGTCACCTCTATGGGGTGCAGCGGGAACTGCTGGTGCGACACACGCCGCGCATACTGGACGGCGCAGCACAGGTCTGCCGGATTCTGGAAAAGGTGAGAAGTGAAAAATGAGAAGTTAGAAGTGAGAGGTGAACAGTGAGAGTTGAGAAGTGCACTGGAATCAGATTACAAGGTATCCCTCAATACTTTTCCCTTCTACCTGTTCACTCTTCACCGTTTTTTATGCCGCCAGTAGACATCGGCGATGCCGGCAGAGCGGTTGAGTTGCCGGGCGATCACGAACAGCAGGTCGGAGAGGCGGTTCAGGTAGCTGCTGGTTGCGGGGTTGACCGGTTCCTGCCTCGATAGGGTATACACGCGGCGCTCCGCTCGCCGGCATACCGCGCGGGCCAGGTGGCAGGCCGCCGCGGCCTGGCTGCCTCCGGGCAGAATGAATTCCTGCAAAGGTGGCAGATCCGTATTGATCTCATCCAGCCATTGCTCCAACCGGGTTACCTGCTCCCCTGCCAGACAGGCGGTGTCCGGCATGCTGAGTTCTCCCCCAAGGTCGAACAGGACATGCTGGATCTCGGTAAACCGGGCAGCCAGGGATGCCGGAGGGATATGAGAAAGAACGACCCCGATTGCGCTGTTGAGTTCGTCGACTGCGCCGATCGCTTCAATGCGCGTGTGGTCCTTGGCGATGCGTTCGCCGCCGGTCAACCCCGTGCTGCCGGTATCGCCGGTGCGGGTATATATCTTCGTTAGACGCGCGCCCATTTCAGCCTTCCAGCAGGTGATATTCGACGGGTAGCACCAAGTCGACAGGTCCGCCATGCAGCCAGGTGCCGGCATCCGGTAATCGCGCCAGCTGCGCGAGACTCCGGATGGCGGCATTGTTGAGTATATCGTAAGGGCAGGGTTCGACCAGGCGCAGGTGGGTCAGGCTGCCGTTTACCTCGATCCGTACTCCCACGCGAACGATTCCCTCCCAGCCGCGGCGGCGTGCCAGCAGTGGATAGCTGAAATGCGGCAGCAGGGCCTTGTGCAGGCGGTCGCGCAGCAGTTGTTCGAGGCCGGCAGTATCGGGAATTGACCTTTCTTCCCCGGTGTCGGCCGTAACGGGTGTGGTGTCGTGCCGGGTAGTCGCCGCGGCAGGCCGGCTGCCGGCAATCCGTGAAATCCGGGGCCGCTGTGCGGGATGCACAGCCGGGTGTGCCCGGTGTGTTTCTGTATACTGTTGCTTCGCATCCGTCAGCGCGGCTTTTGCAGGGTTACTTGTGTTGTTTCTCCGAAGATTGGCTGCCTCTTGCACCAGCCTGATGCTGATGGGGCCCGCCTGCCAGTCACTGACCATAACGGGTGCCCCCACCCAGAGCAGGCCCGCGATGTGCAGCGCCGCAGAGAGGAGCAGAAGGCGGCTGAGGCGAACGGACGGCATGGCTTAGCGTGTGGATCCCTTGATGCCGACATATACGCCCACACCCGGTTGCTCGAAACCGGCCGGTTCCTGGTAGTTGCGGTCGAACAGGTTCTCCACGCGCCCGAGCAGTTCCCAGTACCGGTTCAGGCTGCAGGAAGCCGCCAGGTTCGCAATGAAATAGCTGTTGCGGCGGATTCGTGCGCCGCTGACGGGGTCGGTATCGTAGCGATTGCCGATGAGTATGCCTTCGGCGGTGAATGTCAGGTCATCGCGCGGGGTATAGCCGAGTTCCAGCACAGCCTTGTGCAGGGGGCGGCGCAGCAGGTCCAGGTCACTCCGCTGGTCCACGGCGCGGCTGTAGCTATAGTCCAGCCCGGCATTCAGCCGGTCGCTGAATTGCGTTTTCAGGAATGCCTCGACACCATAGGTCTTGACCTCGTCCCGGTTGATGTTGGTTGTGAAGGTGTCGTTGGAGGTGATCAGGTCCTTGATGTTATTGCGGTACCAGGTGGCGCCGAGTTGTGCGTGCAGCCGTTCCAGAATCTGCTCGAAGCCCAGTTCCCAACCCCTGCTGGTTTCGGGGGCCAGGTCCGGATTGCCCGTGAACGGTCCGAAGGAGCTGACGGAGATGCCATACAACTGGGTCAGTGTGGGCGCCTTGAAACCGGTGGCCCAGGACCCCTTCAGGCGGGTACCGCTGGCCGGCAGATCATGGGAAAGTGCGAGCCTCCAGGTGGTTTCAGCGCCGAAATCCTCGTTGTCGTCGTAGCGAATGCCCGCTGTACCGGAAAGATTTCCGTAGCCGGTGAATTGGTCCTGCAGGTACACGGCGTTGTTGCGGATATCCGCCATGGTTGCGGATGTGAACGGCCCGAACGCGCTTTGCGAATCGAGATGGGCATCGATTTCGTCTTCCTCGGTTTCGATCCCCAGGGTGAGCGTGTGCGCATCCGATAGATACACATCGTTCTGCAGCTCGAATTTGAGTTTCGTCGCTTTGTTGCTCGCGCGCTGGTAATCCAGGGTGTTGACGGCATCGAAGTCATCACGGTCGCCGCGGTCGATATCGGTATAGCTGATGCCCAGGCGGTGATCCGTGCGTCCATCGAAGAGACTCAGGCGGGTGTTGAGACCCAGGATCAGCTGTTCGGTCGTGTTGTCGCTGTCGGAGTCGTCCTGCACCGGAAAGACATTCAGGTCCAGTTGATTATCGGTTCTGACGTAACGGCTGCTGAAATCGAATTCGAGTGCATCCGAGGGCGTATATACCAGGCGGCTGGACAGGGTCCGGCTTTCACTGCCGTCGTCGTCGAGCACCCCGTTGGGCTGGCGAAATTCGTTGCCGAGTGCTGAAACGCCATTCGTATCGGTGTGCTGGGCGTTCAGGGTATAGGACAGCTGCCGCGTGCTGCCGCTGAGGTACCCGAATTCGTTCAGGGTGCCGAATGAGCCTCCTTCGAGGGTGCCGCTCAGTTTCGGAGCACCGGAACCTTTCCTGGTGAAGATCTGGATGACGCCCCCGATGGCATCGGAACCGTACAGCGTACCCTGTGGTCCATGCAGGAATTCGATTCTCTCGACATCGCCGATATACAGGTGGGAGAGGTCGACACGGCCATCTGTGTTGCTCGGGTCGTTGATTTCGATACCGTCAATCAGTACCAGGGTGTGGTTGGCATTGCTGCCACGGCTGAATACGGAGGTGAGCTTGCCCGGACCGCCGTTGCGGACGACACTCAGGGCCGGGATCGATTGCAGGGCATCGGTGACCGAACGGTACTGGTGGTTTTCGATATCCTCGGCAGTGATCACGCTGACGCTGCTGCCGATGCGGCCTGAGGGTGTCGGGATGCGGGTGGCGGTGACGATAATCGTGTCCGCGTCGCTTGTGGTTGCATTGCTCGTTGGGGAAATCGACAGGGCAAGTAGAATCAGGGCCCCGGTAAGGTTGCGTGCCGGCATGGATGCTTCCTTTGGTCTGTGCAGCGCACACCCGCGCTGCCGGTTAACGGGCACCGAGGAAGAGAGACAGGAAGGATAGGATATGCCTGTCTGCATCGCTCCCCGCGATACTTCCAAGTCATACTTTCAGGCCGGTCTCCGGGCTTGCGAGGGGGATGCTTCCCGGTGAACCACCTTCCCGCGCTTTGCGCAGTGGCATATCGGTTCACCTTGACTCGCTTACCGTTGCGGGGGCAGCGCCGGCCTTGTCCCGTGGACGCACCGGCTTCCCGTTTCATCCCGAGAACGAAGGTCTTCGGGACACCTGAAACTAAGCTGCGGCGACTCTAAGTCCGCCGGGCAGGACTGTCAAGGGATAACTTGCCCGCTGTACCTACGTGCTTGTCACGCCCCCTTCAGGCCAGGTCCTGCAGCAATGCGGCCAATCGCGGTCGGTAACAGGCCGTTTCCAGGACACTTTCCCGGGCCGCTAGAGCGAGATCACGACGCTCGCAGGGATGTGCCAGGTAGTATGCGATCTTCTCGGCGAATTCAGCCGGTGATGCACAGGACACGGTGTATTTTCCGTGTGCGGATGTCGCCAGGGCGGGTTGCTGGTCGCAGATCTGGAATCCACCCGCGGCTGGTATTTCGTAGTACTTCATGTTGAAGCCGTTTTCCGTGGCGATGTGATGCAGATTGAGCGAGATTTTCGAACAGGCGTGTACCTGCAGGCTTTCATGCAGTGACAGTGCGCCGCCTCCCCGCACACCGCTGCAGTGCCGCCAGCCGCGGCCCCAGACCGCCAACGGCGTGTCCAGACGGCGGTTCAGATAACGCAGCAGCTCGCAACGTTCCGGGTAGCAGGTACCAACGAAGGAGACATTTGCACTGAAACGCCGCAGTTCCCTTACAGTCGGGGGCACGAGTGAGTGCACCTCCGGCTCGATCCCGAAGGGGAAATACACCACCTTGTCCCCATACAGCTGTGCGAGTCTCGCATGACTGCCGGCATAGGAGACCAGGATGCGGTCAGCGAAACCGTCTGCCGACCGTATTCTGGCGAGTGCGTCTTCGCCGAGGACATCACCCCACCAGAAGATCACCCGCAATCCTGGTATGTTTTGCCGCAGCATGTGCAGTGTGTCTGCATCGATCTTTCCCTGGATGCTCAGCAGCAGGTGCCACTTATCAGCGCACATGTTCTGCAGCAGATGCTGGCGGAAGCGGTCCGCCCAGGCCGTGGCGCGGTCCTCACCATGCAGCCAGAGACGCCCGGCAAGTGCCAGGCGGTCGTGTGACGACTTGACATTGTGATACATGAACCCGACCCGGTGGCCCAGCTGCTCCAGGGAAACGGCGATGCTCTCAGTCCACAAGCCGGCCCAGCGGGGTCCTTCGATGAAGATGTTCAACCGCGTCCCCTGCTGGCGATTATTGGGGTACCCAGATGCACCCCAGGGGACTTTGCAGCGCAAGCAGGGAATGCCGGTAAAGGCGTTCGAGGTGTTCCCTTGTCAGCACTTGATCCCGGTCACCCTGAACGGTTTCACCGTCACCGAACAGCAGCAGGAAACGGTTGCAGAAACGGGCGGCCAGGTTGAGGTCATGCATGACAAGCAGCATGGCCCTGTTCCCTGTTACAGAGAGATTCCTTACCATTTGCAGTATCTGCAGCTGGTGATGGATGTCCAGATGATTGGTCGGTTCATCGAGCAGCAGCAGTTGCGGATCCTGTGTCAGCAGGGTTGCGACTCCCAGCCTGCGGCGTTCACCCCCGGACAGGGTGGTGACGAGACGTTGTTCCAGACCGGCGAGACCGACGGCTTGCAGGGCGGCACGGGCCTGCGCCAGATCGGCGTTGCCTTCCCATTGCAGTGGGCCCAGCCAGGGGTGCCGGCCGGTGAGCACGGTATCGAGTACGTTCGCCGGGAAAGTGTCCGACTGGTCCTGGAATAGTACACCGATCCTTTGCGCGACCTGCCGGCGCGGCACCTCGGACAGGTCGCGTCCCTGCCATTCGATACTGCCGGCCAGCGGCGGGCGCAACCCTGCCAGGGTCAGGAGCAGCGTGGTCTTGCCGGCACCGTTACGACCCAGGATGCACCAGCGATCGCCGGCCCGGATCCCAAGTTCGAGGTAACGGCACACCGTGGTTGCGCCGATCGCGACCTCCAGTGCGTGTGTTGCCAGCAGTTCCACGAATCAGCCCGAGTTTCTCACCGGTATAGGCGTTGTCGGCAAACATGCTGTTTGCAGGAAATCAATCACTTTCTCATTCCATTCATCTATTTCTAATCAATCGCCGCCGCCCGGCGTGAAATCCGGGTTAATCCCCGCCGTGCAGTGCACGACCGTGATGCAGCAGTACCAGGAACAGGGGGACACCGAGCATGGCGGTGAGAATCCCGACGGGCAGCTGGCGTGGTGCGAGCAGGGTGCGTGCCAGCATGTCGGCGATGAGCAGCAGGCTGCCACCCAGCAGTGTCGCTGCCGGCAACAGCAGGCGGTGGTCTCGGATACCCAGCAGGCGCAGCATGTGCGGCACGATCAGACCGACGAAGCCGATGCTGCCGGCCAATGTGACGGCGGTCGCGGTCAACAGCGAGGCCAGCAGGTAGACGCTGCGACGTAACGGCACGACCGTAATGCCCAGGGCACCAGCGGTCAGTTCCCCATGAATCAGGATGTTGAGCGAGCGACCCAGGGCGGTAGCGGCCAGTAGTCCTCCCAGCAGGATCAGGAATCCGGCCTTTGGCGGACCGGCATAGGACAGGTCTCCCATCAGCCAGAACACCATATTGCGCAGTCCCGTTTCCGGACTGAGCGCCAGCAGGAAGCCGATGACTGCACCCCAGCCGGAAGCGATAACCACACCGGTCAACAGCAGCCGGCTGGTCGTCCAGCTGCCACTGCCATGTGACAACCCGAAAACCAGGAGCATGGAGAAGAGGGCACCGCCGAAGGCGGCACCTTGCGGCCACAGGCCCCCCAGACCGAGCAGCAGCGCCAGCAGCGCCCCGCTTGCCGCTCCGCCGGAGACACCCAGCACATAGGGATCGGCCAGCGGATTGCGCAGCAGTACCTGCATCAAGGTGCCGGATACGGCCAGCAATCCGCCGGTGGTAAAGGCCGCGGCGCTGCGTGGCCAGCGCAGGTCCGTGATCACCCGGGTGGTGATGGCGCCGTCATCCCCATGGTATAGCGCCAGTGCGAGGTCATGCCAGTCGGTGCTGACCGTACCGCTGGTGAGGCTTAGCAGCAGGCTGCATAAGGCCAGCAGCAACAGGCCGAGCAGCAACAGGCCGGTACGGCTTCGGGTCATCCGTACCGCCCCTGAGCGGGGCCTGGAATACCGGCGCCAGCCGGCAATTTCACCGCTAATCCATGCCTGTGTTTGACAAGGATCATCGCAGGCTGATGACCGGCCAGCCGTGTTTGCCGGCGTGCTGACTGAGAATCTCATCCGGGTCCACCGCCACCGGGTGTGCAACCGTGCCCAACAGTGGCAGGTCGTTATGGGAATCACTGTAGAACCAGCTATCCTCAAGCGTCGTGCCGTGTTCTCTCAACCAGCCTTCCAGCCGCGTGACCTTACCGTCCTGGAAACAGGGGATACCGGAGACCCTGCCGGTATAGCGGCCACAGCTGATTTCCGGTTCGGTGGCGAGCAGGTGTTCGATGCCGTAGAGTGCCGCGATCGGGCCGGTGATGAAGCGGTTGGTGGCCGTGATGATGACGGGGATGTCTCCCTGTTGCCGGTGTTTGTCGATCAGGGCGTGCGCATGGGGCAGCAGGATGGGTATTATCTTCTCCTCGATGTACTGCTGACGCCAATGCTGCAGGGCTTCCATACCGTGCTGTGCCAGGGGCATCAGCTGGAAATCGAGGAATTCGAAAATATCCAGCTTCCCGAGCTTGTATTGATCGTAGAACCGGCGGTTTTCCCGTTCATAGAGCTCTCCGTCGACAATACCCTGCTCTACCAGAAAGCAACCCCACAGATAGTCACTGTCACCGGCGATGAGAGTATTGTCGAGATCGAAGAGTGCGATTCCCACGGCGTGAGTCCTGAATGAATCGCTGCCAAGGATACACGAAAGTCCTCTCCGGCCTGCCGATGCCGGTATAGGTGTTTGCCGTCACACACCAGCTATGGGAGAATATCAAATAGATAAGAATGCAATCGGGGCATTGCAAGTGATTGATCCGGATGGATTTAGGCCTAATGTAGGTATTATCCTCTCGAACCGGCTGGGACGCCTGTTTTGGGCGCGCCGCTTGGGACAGGATGCCTGGCAGTTTCCACAGGGCGGTATGCGCTCCGATGAAACACCTGCAGAGGCCATGTACCGCGAACTGGCCGAGGAAATCGGCCTGCGGCCGGAGCAGGTTGAGGTCATCGGTTGCACCCGTGGCTGGCTGCGCTACCGGCTGCCGCGCCAGTTCATCCGGCGCGGTAGCAAGCCGCTGTGTATCGGTCAGAAGCAGGTGTGGTTCCTGTTGCGTAAGTTGTGCCCCGACCAGGAAGTCTGTCTGAGTCACTCGGAAAAACCGGAATTCGATCACTGGCGCTGGGTGGATTACTGGCAACCACTTGACGAAGTCGTGGCTTTCAAACGCCGGGTCTACCAGAAGGCGTTGAGTGAACTGGCACCCTTGCTGTTTCCCGACGGTCCGCCCGAACGCCCGAGCAAAGGCCGCCTTCACGGACACATCCACACCCACCAGACCCCATAGCGGTATGACCCACTCACGGCAGGCCGGGGAAAGGATGAGCCAGGTATTCTTTTACCCGCATTCTCACACTTACACGGAAGGCTTGTAACCTGTTGATGGAATCAAAGTCGTGGTGAACGAGCAGGACACGGTGTTGTTTTTACAGGTAATGCCTATTCAGGCTCTGGCTGGTTTCCTGTATCACCCTATCCCAGCATCCGTGAATCAGCATCCGGCAACCCGGGGAGAATCGCGGATTAAGGCCCCAGTCCATGCTTGATATCTTGCGGCGGATTGTCCAGGAAGTGAATGCTGCACCGGACCTGGAGCAGGCATTGCAGATTATCGTGCAACGGGTGCGCGAGTCCGTGGGCGTCGATGTCGCTTCCGTCTATCTGAAAGATGCCGAGCGTGGCCAGTATGTCCTCAGTGCCACGGAAGGATTGCGCAAGGATGCCGTTGGCAACGTTCGTCTGGGCCTGCACGAGGGCCTCGTCGGCATGGTCGGCGAGCGCGAGGAGGCGGTCAATATCGAGGACGCGCCGACTCACCCCCGCTACCGGTTTATCAGCGAGACCGGTGAACAGCGTTTCCATGGCTTCCTGGGCGTGCCCATTATCCAGCATGGCCAGGTCCTGGGCGTGCTCGTGGCCAGACAGAAGAAGCTGCGTCGTTTCGACATCGAGGAAGAAGCATTCCTGGTCACACTGGCAGCGCAACTGGCCGGCGCGATCATGCATGCCGGTGCCTCCGGCCAGGTCTCCGGTGCACTGCAGACACCGGATGCGGTAACGACCGCGATCCAGGGTTTACCGGGCGCACCGGGTGTCGCGATCGGTCAGGCGAGGGTGGTCTATCCACCCGCGAACCTGGATGTAATCCCGGACCGGATTGTCGAGGACATTGCGCTCGAGGAGCAGGAATTTCTGGCCGCAGTCGCGGCGGTGAAGGATGATCTGCGCGATTTTTCCAGGCGCATGTCCGCAGTATTACCGGCGGAGGAACTTGCCCTGTTCGATGCCTGGTCGCTGATGCTCGGCGGTGACAGCCTGGTCGGGGAAACCGTTGAACGTATCCGTGCCGGCAACTGGGCGCCGGGCGCCCTGCGCGAGACCATCGCTCAGCATGTGCGAGTCTTCGATGCCATGGAAGACATTTACCTGCGTGAGCGTGCCAGCGATATTCGTGATCTTGGCCGCCGCATCCTGACGCACCTGCAGAGTGAACAGACCGGCAGCGGCGGCACGGTGTATCCGCAGACCCTGCTGGTTGGTGAGGACATCAGTGCCGGGCAGTTGGCGGAGGTGCCGCTGAAAAATCTTGCAGGAATCGTGTCCGCCAGCGGGTCCAGCTCCTCCCATGTTGCGATACTTGCCCAGGCGCTGGGTGTGCCGGCGGTGATGGGCGCGCGCGATATACCCGTGGGCCGGATGGAAGGCCTGACGGTGATTGCCGACGGTTACCGCGGCAGTATTTACATCAATCCTTCGGCCCTGGTGTATGAGGAATTCAAGTACCTGCAGTCGCAGGAGTCGGAGCTTACCGAGAAGCTGCGTGAGGTCGCCCACCAGCCGTCCACTACACCGGATGGCGTGAATATCCCGCTGTACCTGAATATCGGCCTGGTCTCGGGGGTGGAGACGGAGATACACAGGGAGGGCGATGGTGTCGGCCTGTATCGCACGGAAGTACCGTTCCTGATGCAGGAGCGGTTCCCGGGCGAAGAGGAGCAGCTGCGAATTTATCGCAAGGCGCTGGAGTCATTTGCACCGCGCCAGGTCACCCTGCGTACCCTGGATATCGGTGGTGACAAGATGCTGCCTTACTTTCCCGTGCAGGAGGAAAATCCTTTTCTCGGCTGGCGCGGGATTCGCATCTCTCTGGATCACCCGGATATCTTTCTGACCCAGATGCGGGCCATGTTGCGTGCCAGCGTAGGTTTGAACAATCTTGCCGTGATGCTACCCATGGTGTCCACGGTCACCGAACTGGATATCGCACTCACCTTGATTACCCAGGCGCAGGGCGAATTGCTAGAGGAGGGCGAGGCGATTTTGCGACCGCCTATCGGCATCATGATCGAGGTGCCCTCAGCGGTTTATCAGACCGCAGCACTTGCGAAGCGGGTGGATTTCTTCTCCATCGGTACCAATGACCTGACCCAGTATCTGCTGGCGGTCGACCGCAATAATTCACGGGTCGCAAGCCTGTACCAGTCACTGCATCCGGCGGTGCTGTGCGCCATCGGGCAGGTGGTGAAGGAGGCACATCGTTTCGGCAAGTCGGTGAGTGTCTGCGGTGAAATGGCCGGGGACCCGGCCGCGGTCCTGGCGCTGCTGGGACTCGGAGTCGACAGCCTCAGCATGAGTATCAGTAACCTCGCCAGGGTGAAATGGGTCATTCGCAGTTTTGCCAGGTCGGAGGCGAAGGACCTGCTGGAGCAGGCCCTGAGGTTGGAAGAACCGCGTGCAATCCGCGAGCTGTATAACAGCGTTCTGGAACAGGGTGGCCTGGGCGGATTGATCCGGGCGGGCAAGTAGCCTTTATTTGAATACAGAAATATAATAAAAAACTGATTGTCGCATCGGGCCATGTTGAATAAATTCAATTCTTAATCGATCATCGATGGAAAAGCACGGCATGTTACGGAAAAAGAGTATATTACTTTTTTGTTTTTCTGAGTGTTACGGTATTTTCAGCAGACGCGGTAGAATGGCGGTCGCTAGCGGAAACAGCACCAGCGCCGACGGACAACCCTACGACAACGCAGAAAGTCGAACTGGGTCGAATGCTATACATGGACCCTTGTTTTTCATCGACTGGTACGGTTTCCTGCAACTCCTGCCATAACGTCATGCTGGGGGGTGAGGACAACCGCCCCGTTTCCATGGGCGTACAAGCCCGGACCGGTGGACGCAGCGCCCCGACCGTGTGGAATTCCGCCTTCAATTCCTAGCAGTTCTGGGACGGCAGAGCGGCCACGCTGGAAGATCAGGCCAAGGGGCCGGTGGTAAATCCGGTCGAGATGGGGATGGGTGAACTGGAAAAGGCCATGGACCGGGTGCGCGATATCCCGGGTTATCGCGCCTATTTCGAAGCGGCCTTCGGCAAGGATGATCCGATAACGGTCGATAATGCCGCCAAGGCCGTGGCAGCCTACGAACACACTCTGATTACCCCCAACAGTGCATATGATCGCTACATCCAGGGTGACAAGAAAGCCATGACGGAGCAGCAGGTCCGGGGTATGGATACCTTCGCCAGCCTGGGCTGTATTGCCTGCCACTCGGGAGCAGCATTCAACGGCCCCGCAATGAGTCCCGGTACCGGATTTTTCGCAAGGTTCCCGACCTTTACCGATAATGACTACGTGAAGCAATATGACTTCACCGCGGACATAGGGCGCATGAAAGTTACATCCAATGAGGCGGACAAGCAAATGTGGAAGGTGCCCACTCTGCGCAATATCGCGCTGACGGCGCCCTATTTTCACAATGGCAAGGTGAAGACCCTGAATGAGGCCGCTCGCGTGATGGCCAAGGTTCAGCTGAACCAGGACCTGTCGGATGAACAGGCCGCCGACCTTGTTGCCTTTCTTACGGCACTGACCGGCGAATTTCCGCAACAGCCGATGCCGCAGTTACCACCGACCCTGGGGCGTTCCCTCATCCAGTAAACTCTCCGGTCCGCAAAGACCCCGAAATAACTCATGCCGCCGTGGCACTGCCACGGCGAATCCGGGTGAAGAAGCGGGGCTAATGGCAAACGGCAGCGCTGCAAGCCATTGCCTGTCACCGGGCTATTGCTGCCCAGGCAAGTGGCTACTGCGCTGGTGCTGGTGTGTACTCGCACGCCGCCGTCCCCACAACCAGACGCCACTGCAGGCCAGCACCAGGAACAGCAGTGCTGCAGTATCGATCAGCCAGACGCCCGCTTCACCGAATATCCTGCCGCTGTGCAGGTCAAGCAGGACGCGTTCCACTGTCAGGCCTTTGCCGCGCCAGGCGTTGCGCAGGGATTCTGCCAGTTCCGGTGCGGGCGTTTCGGATGCGGCCCAGGTGATGATGTTATCCGTGGTGTCTGTCCATTCGAGAAAGTTTTCATCGGTCCGGTAATTGCCCCGGATCGTTTTGATGACCAGTCCACCTGCGTTGTCGGTGCCGACGGCCTGGATACCTGCGGGTACACCGGTTGCCGGGCCGAGTTCTTCGATCAGTTCACCATCACGGGTGAACAGCAACACCCTGTCATCAAGTGCGACGACGACGAGTCCTGCATAGGCAACGGCCCCTGAAAGCGATGGCGCGACAGCGGGCACGAGCCTTGTATTCCAGTAGATTCGTTCACCGAGCCGGGAGATGGAAGCTGCCCCTGCGCGGAAGCTGCTGATGGTGGCCGGTGCATGGATGCCATACCAGTCAAGCAGGATATCCGACTCCATATACCGGCTGTCCAGCCGCAGGGTTTCGGTGTGGTTCAGGGCGATCCCCGTTATGCACAACAGGACTACAAACAACGCCGCCGTCAGTCCCAGATAGCGATGCCAGATATACAGCGAGCGCAGGAGCCGTGCGCGGGATCTTGCTTTAGGATGGCGAGTCATGGGTCAACCGGGTCTGCTGGTGCAGGTACAGGGCAAGCCGTGCCAGTTTCTGCAGCGCGCGTACCGACAGGGTGGCTCCCGAGATACCGTCGATGTGCCGGTCCAGCAGCCGGTCACCGTTCAGGCTGGCACCGGCAAACTGGTCGGTGAAAAAGGGGTAGCGAACTTCCCAGCCACGGCTCTCGCGGAATTCCAGTACACGCAGAATCTCTATACCGGTGGGGCCGACGACCAGCCCCACGGTGATTGGTTTCTCTTTGCCGATCTCATCCAGTATCCAGGCCGTACGGCTTTCCTTTTCCCAGTAACGGACCCGCAGGCCGGGGTAGGGGTGACCGAGAATGGCGCTGGACGTTTTCCTGACATCCCCCTTCAGCCACAGGACCTGTGGTGAAGGGGGTACGGAAGCGAATACCTCCCGGAGGAATTCATTCGCCGACTGATAGCTTTCCGCGGCGCAGAGGCGGGTCACCAGCAGCAATAGCAGGAATATGGGCGTTGTAATTTGCATTGCCGCGAAGCTTACCAGAATGCCGGTTCTGCCAGTCAGTCATCGTGTGCCGGTCAGAACTGGTAGCCGATGCCTAGATCGACGGCGTTGAAATCACCTCCAGCAGCCGAGGCCAGGTCATGCTCCCGGTTGCGGTAATCCACCTTCAGCACGACATCTTCGTGTGGCCAGAAGTTCGCACCGATTTCCCACTGGTCGAACTGGTCCTGATCCCGTGCAGCATCGATATCCTCGTATCGGGCATACAGGCCTAGGTTAGCGAGCACCTTGTAGCTGGGTTCAATGTACCAGCCATCCTGCTTGTCGGCATGCGCAGCTTCGATCGCGCTGCCGTCGAAGTTCCACCTGGCATACAGGGCACGCAGGGCGAACGGGCCATTCTGGTAACTGGCATGGGTTTCGTACAGGATACCCTTGCCGAGACCATCGCCTCCATGTTGTGATGCATCGGTCTGATAGTTGACACTCGCTGCGAGTTCCAGCCCGGGTATGCCGGTATACCTAAGGCGGCCGGTATAGGCGAGGTCGCTGGCATCGGCCTCCGCGGTCTTCTGGCGGCCGCTGCTTACCCGGAATGCACTGTCGCCCATGGTTGGAACGGCGAGCCCTTCGTGCAAGGCGAAATCCCAGCTGATACCGTTGGCATGATGGCCGCTGAGACCGGCCCCGCCGGCCCACCAGGTACTCGGCACGATTATGCTTTCGACGTCGTTGCGCTCCACGCCGTAGAAGGTTGTGGGCTCGTGGGTTTCGTTGAGTATGCCCACGGGAAGCAGGAACACACCTCCGCGGGTGGTTAACGCATCATTGATGTCATATTCCAGGTAGGCCTGTTCAAGCTCGACCTCTCCCGGTGATCTGTCATCTTCGCATTCCACCTCGTCTCCCGCCGCGAGGCCGCCTTCGGGGACCGTAAATTCGCACTCATCTTCAAGAAAGGCATGCTCTAATTCCAGTTCCGAGTGAAAGCGCAGGCGGTCGGTGAATTCATGGCCGAAGTACAGCACGAAGCGATGTAAGTCGAGTTCCTTGGAATCACGGGACGAATCGTCGGCGCTGACATTGTTGTAGTGCAGTTCACCATAGCCGCCGATGCTGGTCCTGTCTGCCCAGCTGCCGGTTCCGGCTGAACCGTGGGCCGAATCTTCCACGGCAACGACTGCCGCCTCCGCCTTGTCACCGGCATCCGCCGCCGTTTGCGCGGTTTCCTCCTGCTGTTTTTTCAAGGCATCGATTTCCGCCTGTTGTGCCTGGATGATTTCCCAGAGTTGCTCGACAGTGGGTGCGCTCTCGGCAACCGCGAATGGCGGCATGGCTTGAAACAGCAACGCGGTCATCATAAGGGCAGGGAGTTTGATCTTCATTGGGTCATCTCCTGTTCTCCTGAGAGGTATTTGCAAAGTCGGCTGCCATTGTACGTAAGCTAAAACTTAATGCAAATCATTATCATTAGCGATTGTAATTATCCTGCCGTATCTTGAGGTGAATCCATTAACCTTTTGTAATCCATTATGAATGTTGGGGGTCTGAGAGACGGCCAGTACATGGGTATCCCCATCCGGGAGACTAGTATCGGACCCATACAACCCTTATATTGAAGCCATGCGGGGATGTTCCCCGCGGCAACGAACGATGGAGACGGGTTATGACAGAGGTTGTGACTGATTACAGGACGGATCTGGCGGAAAGCGATGTGGCGCTAACTGCAGCTGCCCGCGAAAAGATGATCGAGCTGTTCAATCAGGTGGAGGATGACGATCTGAAGGCCATCCGGGTGTTTGTCTCGGGCGGTGGTTGCGGCGGCATGGGCTATGGTATGACCTTTACCGATACCCGCACGGAATTTGATTGTGTGCGCAAGGAAAAGGGTTTCGAAATTTACGTCGATGCCGTTGCCCTGAACTTCCTCCGCGGTGTGGAGATCGACTACGTCGAACGCCCAACCGGAGCCAGTTTTATCTTCAATAATGCCTTTGCGATGACGGGTGGCTCGGGTACCTGCGGTGCCTGTGGTGCCGCCGGCGGAGGTTGTGCCTGATCCAGTAGATCGGGAGGTGCATTCGCGCCTGCTCCTGGTCGCGCCGTCCGGAAGTTACCGCACCGCTGCCTATCTGAAGGCTGCAGATGATCTGGGGGTAGAAGTACTGGTTGCCTCCGAGGGCAGTCATTCACTGGTCAGTGAAATTGCCAGGGGGTTGCATGTCGACCTCTACAGTCCGAATGCACTGCAGATTCTGCTGCGTGCCAATGAGGAGTCCCCATTCAGCGGGGTGATTGCAACCGACGATGCCAGTGTCGAGCTGGCCAGTCGGATCGCACAGGCGCTAGATCTGCCGCACAATCCACCGCATGCAGCACGCCTGTCGCGGCGCAAGGACCTGTCGCGGCAGGCGCTCTCACAGGCTGGTGTTTCCATACCTGCCTTTCGTCTGGTCGATCTTGATGCAGCCCTTGACGGGCAGCTCGATGGATTCAGTTACCCCTGTGTGGTGAAGCCGTTGGCGATGTCGGCCAGCCGGGGGGTCATTCGCGCCGATGATCCTGCCACAGCGGAGACCGCTTGCCGGCGGGTGCAGGACATGCTTTGGGAAGAAGCAGGGAAGGACCCGTTCACCGCCTCACACCTCTTGGTCGAGCAGTTTGTCTCCGGACCGGAAGTGGCACTGGAGGGCTTGTTACAAGGAGGTCGGCTGCAGGTACTGGCCATCTTCGATAAGCCGGACCCGCTGGATGGGCCGTATTTTGAGGAGACCTATTACATCACGCCATCACGGCATTCTCCTGGCGCACAAAGACGCCTGATTGATTGCGTCCAGGCGGCATGCACCGCCCACGGCCTGAGGGAAGGCCCGGTACATGCGGAGGCGCGCTTGCCAGCGGATGATTGCGTCATCATGGAGGTGGCGGCCAGAACCATCGGCGGGGAATGTGCGCGGCTGCTGAATTTCGGCACCGGGCACAGCCTGGAATCGCTGGTGATTTCCCATGCTGTTTCAAGGCCGCTACGATATGACCCTCAAATTGGTGGTGCAGGCGTCCTGATGTTGCCGATCACCCGGGGGGGGATCCTGCGCCGTATCGAGGGAATCATGGCAGCCCGCGCCGTGCCCTGGATCGAGGATATCCTGATTGACCGCCGGGACGGTTACGAACTGGTACCGTTACCCGAAGGCAACAGTTACCTGGGATTCATGTTTGCACGGGCACCAACCCCGGCCCAGGCCGAGGAGTCCCTGCGCATGGCGAACGCCAGGCTGAAGGTCATTACCGCACCACTGCTGCGCATCGAGGATCGGCGCAGTTTTAACAGACAGTGAGAAGTTAGAAGGGAACAGTGAAGATATTACTTTTTCGCGCCGGGCGGCCTGAAGCCGGTGGGCACTGAACCGTATTCGCCCTCACCGAACAGGAAGCCGACCATGTGTTTTTCGATAACCTCGACACTGCCCTTGTCGGCCGTGTTGAGGCCGTTTTCGTTGATGATCATGGTCAGCCGCTCCAGCCATTTTTGCCAGCCTTCGGCGGATACGTTCTCGTAGATGCGCTGGCCCAGGGACCCTGGATGGGGCGGGGCGTCCAGTCCCTCGGCTTCGCGCTTGAGGACGACACAATTCACTATATGGCTCATTCAGAGTTGCTCCATTCAATTATTCAGCATGCCGGCTATATTAACTCATACATGTTCACGTGGTACTTTCCCTGACAATCAGAAAGGTTTGACCACTGCGAGTAACACGATCGAGATCAGCAGGAGGGAAGGAATTTCGTTGATCCATCGATAGAATACCTGGCTGTGGCTGGCAGTGCCGCTACGGAATTCGCGTACCAGCTTCCAACAATAGAGGTGGAAGGTGATCAGTCCGAACACCAGCACCAGCTTGGTAATCAGCCAGCCCGTATCTCGATATGCCGTCCAGGCATAGGCGGTGAGCATCCATATGCCGAAGATCGCGGTCAGCGCGGCACCGATGGTCATGATGATATACAACTTACGCTCCATCACAAGAAACCTGGCGTGACTGATTTCGTCACGGGTGTCCGCGTGATACACGAACAGCCGCGGCAGGTAGAAGAGGCCGGCGAACCAGGTGACCAGAGAGATGATGTGCAGGGCCTTGATCCAAAGCATGTGTAGGTGATTGCAGCCGTGTGTCTTTCAAGAGGATGGTTGAATGGTTTCCGCCGGTGAAGACTGTTGTTGCGGAATCATAGCAAGAATTTCCCGGCGCAACTGCGCTATATCGAGACTGCCGGTCTGATGCCGTGTAATACGGCCATCAGGGCCGATCAGAAACGAGTTCGGTGTCAGTTGGACATCCCCGAAAGCGCGGGCGGCCTCTGCATGGATGTCGAGCGCGACCGGATACGTGATCCCGCGGGACTTCTGCATTGCCAATACCCGGTCCGGCCGGTCATAGGCCATGGCGATGCCGATGATCTCGAGCCCCCGTGGTCCCAGTTCCCGGTAGAGTTCCAGGAGGTGGGGAATTTCCCGGACACAGCTGGAACAGGTTGTGGACCAGAAGGTGATAAGCAATGGCCTGCCCCGATAGGTGCTCAGGCGCAATTCCTCACCCGCAGTCGAAATCAGGCTGATGTCCGGTGTGCTTTCAGGGGCGGTTTGCATGAACCGGTAATAGACGGCGTCCAAAACGACCAGCAGCACAATCAGCACCGGCAATAAGGTACGGATGCGCATACTATGTTTTTCCGGGTGGTGCACTCTGCGAGTCTGCCGGTTTCTCTCCACCGAACAGCCCGGCGATGAAACCAAATACACGTTTAATGCCACGCCACAGCCTGGGCAGGAGCCAGACCATCAGCAGGATAACGATGGCTAGCAGTACGAGGAACAATACCGGATGGTTCAGCGCGGTCCACAATCCGGCAATGACGGCGACATCCTCGCCAACGGAAGTGAACCAGTTGGTGATCGGCTCCGGCGAAGTGTTGATCATGATCCGTGTTCCCGCCTTGGTGAGATGGCTGCCGGTAGCCAGCGTGCCACCGGCGATCGCGGCGGCCAGCTGCGCCCCGGGACCGATGTCGCCGATGGCTCCGGCGGCAAGCACTGCGCCGGCCGGGATGCGGATGAAGGTGGAAAGACCGTCCCAGCCTGTATCGACACCGGGGATCTTGTCGGTAAAGAACTCGATGCAATACATGGCGCCTGCTGCGAGCATGACCATCGGATCGGTCAGGATTTGCAGATCGGGCGGCAGATCAAGGTTGCCGGTGGTGCCCAGGTAGCCGAGCATCAGGATGGCTGCGTACAGGTTGATGCCGCTGGCCCAGGCAACGCCAAGTGTGAGGGCGATGGTGTGCGTGATGTCCATGATGTTTCCGTACTGCGGATTGTCAGGGGTTTGTTGAATTTTAGCAATTCAGAAGGTCCGCTACCGTGCCGGTAGTGCACATATTCCTGAAGTGCGGGAGGTAATACGGTATAACATTATGATTATAAATGGTAATATTTGTAGAAAATGCTGCAGTCGTGAGTTTGCAGCGTGTCAAGGCCTAATATCGAGACTTTATTGCACCCCTTGCCGAAAAACGATCCGGTGAGGTCTATGGCTTTGATACTACGGGCATGACAGAGCACCGGTTATCACATGGGTGCGGGTGTCGTAGTTGGCTGTGTGGTGTACCGGACCGGGTAAATTCCGCGCGATAAACAACGCATGCGTTCCGGTGTGGCGTGTCCGGTGCATGAACCCACGGATACGGCTATAAACGATTTGACATCCATAATTTGACATCCATAAGGAGTGTGTACACGAAAAAGATTCTGCTGATGGCCGCAGCGGCCGGCCATGTTTATAATCGGTGGATGCAGCGAACAGGGAAAACCCGGGGCCGGTAAGGCCGTTGAGGATACCGGTGTCCAAGAGCAAGGTATGGACGATACGGGCAGCGCTGTAAACTCTTCCATGGAGACCGCGGAAGAGACTGCCGGAGCCGCGGCCGAATCCGGTGTTGATCAGGAAGCCACCGGGATGGAGGAGGGTGCAGAGGAGTCCACCAAGGAGGTTGCCGGGGACGCTGTCGAAGCAGTGGAAGGGGCCGCCGGGGAAGCATCTCAAGCTGTGCAGGATGCGGGCGATGCGGCTACCAAGGCCGCCAGTACCGCGATGGGTGAGTAATCCGCGGGCCGGACAACTACAAAGGCCGGGGCATGCCCCGGCCTTTTGTTTGAACAGGATATCATCTGATGTTGAAAAGCAGCTTTCTGGTTTTTATTGTTGGGTGGATAACCTGGTTCTGGATCGACAATCCGGGTGTGCGGCAGTTTCAAATGCCCCCGGTCAGCGACAGCATGCTGGATAATTTTCGCACGGCCTTTGCCATGCTGAAGGCCGGTTACATCGATCCGGCGTTCCTATTTCTGTGGCAGGCTCACTACCTGGTGTTGTCACTGCTGCTGGGGGCGTTGCTGGCGGTCGCCTACAACAGTATTACGGACTACCTCGGAAGGAAACGAATGCGTCGGCACTTTTTACCTCCCGCGCGGCGCCAGGCCTCATCCGCTGCCGACACACCCCCGGTCGATACCGGAAAACCGGCCGATCAGGATCACCCCAATACGTGATTCGCGGTTCCAGTGTCCTGATCTGCCCAATAACCCGGTTTTCCAGTTTCGCTCTGTGTATCGTAATGCGGTCTTTCCAGTATCATCCCGGTTAGAGAATCCGACGGTACATCGGATAAACCAGCGAGGGAAGACATGGCGCAAGATGCGGGGATATTCGTGGGCAAAGGTGCACAGCCGGTATACCTGGCGCCGCAACTGGCCAATCGGCACGGTCTGATCGCCGGTGCGACCGGAACCGGCAAGACGGTTTCGTTACAGATCCTGGCCGAGGGATTCTCGCGCCGTGGCGTTGCGGTCTTCATGGCCGATGTGAAAGGTGATCTGTCCGGCATCAGCCAGGCCGGCAGGGAACACCCCCGGCTCATGGAGCGCGCGGGACAGATCGGGCTGGAGGATTACCATTTCGAGGGATTTCCCGTGGTCTACTGGGACCTGTTCGGCAAGCAGGGGCATCGGGTGCGCGCCACCGTCTCCGAAATGGGGCCCCTGCTGCTGGCGCGCCTGCTGGGACTGAATGATACCCAGGAAGGCGTGTTGTACGCCGTGTTCAAGATGGCGGATGACCAGGGTTTGCTGTTGCTGGACCTGAAGGACCTGCAGGCCTTGCTGGTATTTGCCGGTGAGAATGCGAAGGAACTGAAACTGGAATACGGCAATATTTCACCCTCCTCGGTGGGGGCGATCCAGCGGCGCCTGCTGGTGCTGGAACAGGAAGGCGGTGAGGAGTTTCTCGGCGAGCCGGCACTGGACCTGTTCGATCTCATCCGCAGCGGGGCAAACGGTTACGGGAATATCAATATCCTCGCCGCGGACCAGCTCATGCAGCACCCCAAGCTGTATGCGACCTTCCTGCTGTGGCTGCTTTCCGAACTGTTCGAGGAATTGCCGGAAGTCGGCGACCCGGACAAGCCACGGCTGGTGTTCTTTTTCGACGAGGCCCACCTGCTGTTCGACGATGCGCCGAAGGCGTTGGTCGACAAGGTTGAACAGGTCGTGCGTCTGATCCGTTCCAAGGGAGTTGGAGTTTATCTCGTGACCCAGAATCCGCTGGATATCCCGGATGCCATCCTGGGCCAGCTCGGCAACCGCATTCAGCATGCGCTGCGTGCCTTCACGCCGCGCGATCAGAAGGCCGTGCGTGCCGCCGCCGGGACCTTCCGCGCCAATCCCGCCTTTGACGCGGAGGAAGCCATCCAGGAACTCGGGGTCGGCGAGGCCCTGGTTTCCATGCTCGGTGGCAAGGGTATCCCGGGTATCGTGGAGCGCGCCCTGATCCGGCCGCCCGCCTCGCGGATGGGGCCCGCGACAGCCGCCGAGCGCCAGGCGGTCATTCAGCAGAGCATGCTTGGCAGCCGCTATGACCAGTCCATAGACCGCAGGTCGGCCTATGAAACACTGAGGGAGCGCGCGGAAAAACTGCATGCAGAGAAGGCCGACAGCGCTGTGCGGATAAAGGCCGCGGCCACTAAAGGCCGGCGTAGCAACCGGCAGGGTGTGATGGAGGCCATGATCAAGAGTGTCGTGCGCTCGATCGGCAGTTCGCTGGGCCGGCAGATAACCCGCGGCATCCTGGGATCGATACTCAAGCGTTGATGTACGAACGTACACGCAGCGTTTTGCGCGCTTTGTGAGTGGCGGCGTGCGACTGCTCAGGAGATGGCTGCTGCCATTCCTGGTTATTTTCGGGCTGCTGGCCTGGCAGTACTTTTATCCTGATACCGGTACCGATACCGTTGGGCCGGGGACCGCTGCAGGCGAGGTGGAGGCTGCCTTCGCCGCCCGGCATTCGGGCGTCTGGCTGGAAACCGGCGGGCGGGTCGCACGCCTGCTGGCTGACGACAACGAGGGCCGGGCCCATCAGCGTTTTATCCTGGAACTGGACAGCGGACATACACTGCTGCTCTCGCACAATATCGATCTGTCCAGCCGCATTCCGCTGGCACTCGGTGATTGGGTGAGATTGCGCGGGCGTTACGAGTGGAATGAGCGGGGTGGTGTCATGCACTGGACACACCATGACCCTGACGGTGGCCAGCGGGGAGGCTGGATCGTGCACAACGGCCAGCGCTATCGCTGAACATCCGCCTCCGGTTGCTACAATTGATTTGAACCTTTCTTAAAACGTGATTTGGGGATTCGGGTTCAGGCGCGGGGCTCGTACAGGTTTGGTAGGACCAGCGCCACGCCGGGAACAAGCCGGTGTTCCGGTCCCGATCCCTTCCCCGCGGGGGCGCAGGTCCTACCCGGCAATGTCATGTTCAGCATGAGTATGTGAATTTTGAGATTGGTTCTTGTTAGCTGTTACCCGTAGCCCGGGTATTACCAGGAGAATGACCACGATGCCGGAAGAGAAGATGATTATCGATCTTGCCGATCACTATACGCGGATACTGGAGTGTGTAGGAGAGGACCCTTCGCGTGATGGATTGCAGGGCACACCCGAGCGCGCCGCGAGAGCTATGCAGTATCTCACCCGCGGTTACCGCCAGACCCTCGAGAAAGTGGTGAATAACGCCATCTTCGAGTCTGACAACGACGAGATGATCCTCGTCAAGAACATCGAACTGTACTCCTTGTGCGAACATCACCTGCTGCCCTTCATCGGCAAGTGCCACGTTGCCTACATCCCGACCGGCAAGGTCATCGGCCTGTCAAAGATCGCGCGCATCGTCGACATGTTCGCACGCCGCCTGCAGATCCAGGAAAATCTCACCAGGCAGATCGCCGATACTTTGATGGAAGTGATTGCCCCGGCAGGCGTCGGGGTGATTATCGAAGCGCGGCACCTGTGCATGATGATGCGTGGGGTCGAAAAACAGAACACGATGCTGACGACTTCCATGATGCTGGGTTCGTTCCGCAATCATGACCGGACACGTTCGGAGTTTCTGCGCCTGGTGTGCAACTAACCGGCGTCAGCCACGGTGTGACCGCTGTTGTAGAATGATCCGCGGTGGGGATGGTGTACTATTCCTCGATGGATTGAGAGCGGGTTTCCTGCAGGTGATATAGCATGGTCAAGGTTGGAGTAGTAGGCGGTACCGGGTATACCGGTGTGGAATTGTTGCGGCTGCTGGCGGGACATCCCGAGGTGGAACTGGTCGTGATCACTTCCCGTTCAGAGGCCGGGATGCGGGTAGCCGACATGTTTCCGAATCTGCGTGGCTTTCTGGACATCGCATTTACCGCTCCGGACACGGAACTGCTCGGCTCATGTGATTTAGTGTTTTTCGCGACGCCGAACGGCATTGCCATGACCATGGTGCCCGACCTGCTCGCTGCCGGTGTGCGGGTCATCGATCTGGCCGCGGATTTCCGCTTGCGGCAGGCGGACGAATGGGAGCAGTGGTACGGCATGCCGCACGCCTGTCCCGATTACCTGCAACGCGCCGTCTATGGCTTGCCCGAGGTGAACCGTGATGCAATCTCCGTGGCCAGCCTGGTGGCGAATCCGGGGTGTTACCCGACCGCGGTGCAGCTGGGTTTCCTGCCCCTGATCGAGGAGGGCCTGGTCGATCTGAATTCCCTGATCGCCGATGCCAAGTCCGGGGTCAGCGGCGCGGGCCGCAAGGCTGCGACCGCGATGCTGTTGAGCGAGGCCGGTGAGAATTTCAAGGCCTATGCCGTACCGGGTCACCGTCATCTTCCGGAAATTCGCCAGGGACTGGAACGGGTCTCCGGACATCCGGTGGGGCTAACCTTCGTGCCGCACCTGACCCCGATGATACGGGGTATCCACGCGACCCTGTATGCCAGGCTGCTGGATACGGAACGCGATTTACAGGCGCTTTTTGAGGCCCGTTTCGGTGATGAGTATTTTGTCGATATACTCCCTTGGGAGAGCCATCCCGAAACCCGCAGTGTGCGCGGTGCCAATCATTGCCGGATCGCCTTGCATCGCCCGCAACAGGGAGAAATCGTGGTGGTGCTTTCCGTTATCGACAATCTCGTCAAAGGGGCAGCAGGGCAGGCGGTACAGAATATGAACATCATGTTCGGCTTTGCAGAACAGACCGGGCTGCAGGGTATCGCACTGCTACCGTGAGTGATGGCCGATCAATGAATTGTTGTACCCCGTATCCTCTCCTGCCTGCGGCGCCCTGTCGTTCACAAAGGCTACCGGGGCAGGACACTCCACCATGCTGCACAGTTATCTGATTCGTGCCACCGTGGTGCTTGGCAGCCTGGCGCTCGTGGCCGCAGCCTGGTGGCTGTATGACTTCGGCAAGCTGCAGGGCACCGATGAACTCAGAGCTCTGCGGACACGATATGGTGTGCTGGAAAAGCAGCACAACAAGATGCGTGGCGAGAACAAGTCGTTGCACGAGAAGGTCGCGATTTTGCAGCGATCCAGCCAGATAGACCGGCAGGCTGCGCTGGCGGTCAAGGCGGATATCACACAACTGGAAGAGGAACTGCAGGCAGCCCGTGAGGAGATCGAGTTCTACCGCGGCATCGTCTCTCCCGGGGATGTGAAGCCGGGGCTGAGAATTCACCGCTTCCAGCTGGATACCGGAGTCGAGCCCGGCAGTTTCCGCTACGACCTGGTGTTGACCCAGTTGAAGCACAATGACCGCTATGTCAGCGGAGTCGCCGAGTGGAAGATTCTGGGCATATCGAATGGGAAGGCCGCCCAACTTGATCTTGCCGATGTGACCAGACCGCCGTTGCAGCAGCTGAAGTTCAAATTTCGCTATTTTCAGGATCTGGCCGGTTCCGTTTACCTGCCTGCTGGCTTCGAGGCGAAGAAAGTGGTCCTGAATATCAAGCCCAAGGGTAAAGGCAAGCCTCAGCCTGTCGAACAGGAATATGACTGGCCCGTCAACGGGTCGTGACCCGGGAGAATCGAGTATGCTTGGACAAGGCAAGAAACCGAAAACCGCGAGTGCCAAGGTGGATACCATCATCGGCCAGCAAACCCGTATCGAAGGGGACGTGCATTTCAGCAGCGGCCTGCATGTGGACGGCAATATCAAGGGGAATATCATTGCTGAGAATAACTCCTCATCGGTCCTTACGGTAAGCGAACATGGCAATATCGAGGGCGATGTGCGGGTACCGACGGTGATTCTCAATGGCACGGTGACCGGTGATGTCCACTCCGAAGAGCGCATCGAACTGGCGGCCAAGGCGAAAGTGAACGGCGATGTTTACTACAAGCTCATCGAGATGGCGATGGGGGCTGCGGTCAATGGAAGCCTGGTGCATGGTGACGAAATGGACTCATCCGTGGTGATCTTTGAGCGCGAAACGGCGGATACCGGGAAGGACTAATACTTGACCAATTTACTCTGGAAATGACATAATTTTCCCGCCTGAGCAGACGAGGCGACTAGAGGTGGTAACTTAATGAACGACACGGCAACCGCGATGAGCACGGACATTACCCTCACCGATGCGGCGGCGAGCAAGGTCAAGCGCCTGATCGAGGAGGAAAACAACCCTAAACTCAAACTGCGGATATACATCTCCGGAGGTGGCTGTTCCGGATTCCAGTATGGTTTCCAGTTCGACGAGAAAGTCGGCGAGGGTGATATCCAGGTGATCAACGGCGAGGTGGCCCTGATCATCGATCCCATGAGTTATCAATACCTTATCGGCGCAGAGGTTGACTATACCGAAGATCTCCAGGGCTCCCAGTTCGTTGTGCGCAATCCCAACGCCACGACTACCTGCGGTTGCGGTTCATCATTTTCCGTCTGACGGCGAGCGACAATTCGGGGATAGGTGACAGGGGGCGTTTTGGCCCCCTGTTGATTTCAGGCTCAGCGGGGCGGATGTTGTATCATCTGCCGTCTCCTGAATTGTTGACTTGCCGGCAAAATGTTTGTGGAAACATGATTGGAAAAACCATCCATAGTGCATGCGCTTAGGCAGGTGAACCGCAACCGGAAGAGGGTATGACGTGAGTGAATATCACCCGGGACTGGAAGGGGTTCCCGCTACCGTGTCTCAAATTTCCTTCCTGGATGGCAAGCAGGGCGTGCTCACCTACCGCGGCTATCGGATCGTCGATCTCGCCCGGCACAGCACCTTCGAGGAAACCGCCTACCTGCTGATTGACGGTGAGCTTCCTACTGCCGAGCAACTGGAGCGCTTCGATAGCCAGCTGCGTGAACACCGGCGGGTAAAGTACAACATTCACGACATCATGAAATCGCTGCCGGTGACCGGCCATCCGATGGAGATGCTGCAAACCGCCGTTGCCAGCCTGGGCATGTTTTATCCCAACGATGTTCCCGTGCAGATTCGCAGTCCTGGGGATGAAAGTGAACGATACGTCCACGGCCAGTCCATCCGCATCCTTGCCCGCATGGCAACGCTGGTTGCCATGTGGCAGCAGTTAAGGCTTGGCAATTATCCCGTGCGACCGAGCAGTGACCTGAGTTACTCGGCAAACTTCCTGTATATGTTCACCGGCACAGAACCGGAACCGCTGCTTGCGCGCATCATGGACGTGTGTTTTATCCTGCATGCCGAACACACCATTAACGCGTCCACGTTTGCCGCCATGGTGACCGGTTCTACCCTGGCCATGCCTTCCTATGTCATTGCCGCAGCGATCGGTACACTGGCTGGACCGCTGCACGGTGGCGCCAATGAGCGCGTTATTCAGATGTTGCGTGAAATCGGAACTCCGGAGAAAGTGCGCCCCTGGCTGGAGAAAAAACTGGCCTCCAGGGAAACCATCTGGGGCATGGGGCACCGTGAATACAAGGTCAAGGATCCGCGTGCCAGCCTGTTGCAGGAATTGATGAAGGAACTCGCCGCAAGCCGGGGAACGATCAGCCCTTTGTTCGAAACGGCACTGGCGCTGGAGGATGCCTGTGAAGAGTCGCTGGCACCCAAGGGTGTCTACCCGAACGTGGATTTCTACTCCGGGATTCTCTACCAGGAAATGGGCATACCGCCCGACCAGTTCACTTCGCTGTTCGCGATAGCGCGTACTGCGGGCTGGCTGGCGCATTGGCGCGAGCAGGTGAAAGCGAACCGGATATTTAGGCCGACGCAGATTTACGAAGGCTACGAGCCGCGTGACTACAGCCCCATTGGAGGACGCGGTTAATCCGGGGGCTGTATTGCAAACCAAGCGGCGGTGGCTGCACACGGTTGGGTCTATTCCGCGGGCTAAACCTGTGAGCAGCTATACCATGCGATCGTCAGGGTATGCAGTGTTGATGCCTGCCGGTGGTACCCGCGGGTATAACGAATAGCGTCTCAGTGGCTGTTGGCGGCGACCTGGACGTTGCGTATCAGTTCAAGCTTGGCAAGCAATGACTCCGCCTTTCGGCTGAAATCTGCAAGATATTTCTTATTGAGCGGTTCTGCACCGGGGAATTTCACCGTGAGTGGATTGCGGTGTACACCATCCACCCTGAATTCATAGTGCAGATGGGGTCCGGTAGCCAGGCCGGTGCTGCCGACATAGCCGATGATCTGGCCCTGCTGTACCCGGCTGCCGGTTTTCAGACCGCTGCGGAACTTCGACATGTGAGCATACAATGTACTGTATTTGCTGCCGTGCTGAACGATGATGGTGTTGCCGTAGCCGCCCTTCTTTCCGCGGTAAATGATCTTGCCATTACCCGTCACCTTGATGGGCGTGCCCGTGGAGGCTGCGTAGTCGACGCCCTTGTGGGCACGAATCCTGTTCAGGATGGGGTGCTTGCGGCCGAGGCTGAAACCCGAGCTGATGCGGCTGAATTCCACCGGTGTGCGCAGGAATGATTTGCGCATGCTCTTGCCGTCCGGCGAATAGTAATCCGTATTGCCTCCGGCATCGGTATAGCGGACCGCCTGGTAACGTTTGCCCTGGTTGATGAATTCGGCCGCGAGGATGTTGCCGTTGCCGATGTGCTCACCGTCGAGATAGAGTTCCTCGTACAGTACGGTGAACTGATCACCCTTGCGGATGTCCAGTGCGAAGTCGATATCCCAGCCGAAGATACCGGCCAGTTCCATGGTCAGGCTGTCCGACAGACCGGCTGCCTGCGCCGAAAGGAACAGTGAGTTGTCGATGCTGCCGCTGGCATTCTTGATCCGGAATTCCGGGGTCCTGTGAGTGGTGCTGACCTCGAATTCATCATCGACACGCTTGATATCCAGGGTGCTCAATTCGTCTATCCGGTATGACAAGCGCTCCAGGTGATTGTCGGCGCGGGTCATGATTCGCAGGGTTTGGCCGGGATAGATCTTTTTCAGGTTGTGGGTCGCACCACCCTGTGATAGCACCGCCTGGAGTTCCCCGGGCGGGATGTCGAGGCGGGAAAAGATTGCGGCGAGACTGTCACCCGGCTTGATCGTGACTTCGTGCCAGCTCTCGTCTGTAGCAGGCGTATTTACGAGCGATTCTGTGGCGATGCCCGCAGCCGGACTGGCGAGCGTCTGGGGATCGAAATCATCTTCTGTACGGACACCCGAGGCGTCAGCCGCCGGTTCGGCATTACCCAGTTCCAGACTGATGTGGCGGGTTGCGCCGGCAGGCTCGGGGTTGCTGATCCACAGGATTAGCATGATGAGGGTGGCCAGAGCGGTAAAGGCCAGGTATGCATGGCGCATCCGGAGATCGGGTTTTCCTGCCGTCAATGCCCGGAGCTTGATGTCGTGATTGATGAGGGACTGATATTTCACTATAAGTCCTTGTTTAAGTTTGTCGTAAATTAACGATTACTGCCCGCCAGGTCAACAAAATATTCCATTCAATAACGGCATCAGGAGCGGGTTTCTTTACCTTTCGCCGCTGGTGCCGGTCGGCCGGAATCAGATGCTGGCGGTGTGTTAGTCTAATCGTTTTCCGAGACATCCAGGAGAAGCAGGCCGATGACGATTGCGGAGCAACTGGCCCAGATCAAGCGGGGAGCCGATGACATTCTGGTGGAGGCCGAGCTGGTGCAAAGGCTGGAGGCGGGCAGGCCTTTACGTGTAAAGGCCGGGTTCGACCCGACGGCGCCTGACTTGCACCTGGGGCATACCGTTCTGATCAACAAACTGCGGCAGTTTCAGGAAATGGGGCACGAGGTGCTGTTCCTGATCGGCGATTTCACCGGCATGATCGGGGATCCAACCGGGAAAAACGTCACTCGCAAGCCACTTACCCGGGAAGAGGTGCTGCTTAACGCGGCAACCTATGAGCACCAGATCTACAAGATCCTGGAACCCGAAAAGACCACCATCATGTTTAATTCCCAGTGGATGGGGGAGATGAGTGCCGCGGACCTGATTCACGTGGCGGCAAAACATACCGTGGCCCGGATGCTTGAACGGGATGACTTCAACAAGCGTTACGCTGGCAACCAGCCGATCGCCATACACGAATTTCTCTACCCTCTGATCCAGGGTTATGACTCGGTGGCCATGAAGTCGGATCTGGAGCTCGGCGGGACGGACCAGAAATTCAATCTGTTGGTCGGGCGTGAACTGCAAAAGCACTATGGCCAGAAGCCCCAGGTGATCCTGACGATGCCGATCCTGGAGGGGCTGGACGGTGCGCAGAAGATGTCCAAGTCGCTGAATAATTATATTGGGATCAACGAACCGGCAAACGACATGTTCGGCAAAATCATGTCCATCTCGGATGACCTGATGTGGCGCTACTTCGAACTGCTCAGCTTCCGTCCCCTGGAAGAAATCGGGCGGTTGAAGCATGAGGTTGAGCAGGGTGTCAATCCCCGGGATGTCAAATTCCAGCTGGGCCGGGAAATTGTGGCCCGATTTCATGACGAGGCGGCGGCACGAGCGGCGCAGGAGACCTTCGTGGCCCGCTTCCAGAAGGGGGCGCTGCCCGACGAGATTCCGGAAACCAGTCTGCCCGGTACCGACGGGAAGCTGGGGATCGCCAGCCTGCTGAAGGCGGCCGGGCTGGTCAGCAGCACCTCGGAGGCCTTCCGGATGATCAAGCAGGGTGCGGTGCGTATCGACGGTGAGCGTGTGACCGACAAGGGCCTGGAAATTTCTTCCGGGAATACTCACGTATTCCAGGTCGGGAAGCTGCGTTTTGCCAGAGTGGCGGTTACCTGTGATGAATCAACCGGTTGATAAACCCACTGTTTCTTGGGGGAAAAGGAACTGTCACCAGCCGCCGTTATTTTTTCATGATCCACGCTGCGTATTTCATCGGCATGGGCTATAATCATCATCGCGTCATCCCCCGGATATAGCAGGTCAACCACCGCGGTGGCCTGTTAAATACCCGAATGAAAAATGCTGTGAATATTTGTATTCACGGGTGTTGACGGCCCTGAATTCGCGCGTATAATCTGCGCTCCTTGTCGGGCATCGTTCCCGGCAAAGTTCTTTAAAAAATCGATCAGGTAATTTGTGTGGGCGCTTACGTCGATGGTTGTGTTTGCAACACATTTCGATGAGAGCGTCTGATGTCCGGAAACGGACGTCAATTCAAAGACAGTAATCATCGAGCAAGGATCCGGTTGCTCCTCAAAGCAACCAAGCAAACTTGAAGTGAAGAGTTTGATCCTGGCTCAGATTGAACGCTGGCGGCATGCTTAACACATGCAAGTCGAACGGAAACGATGGAAAGCTTGCTTTCCAGGCGTCGAGTGGCGGACGGGTGAGTAATGCATAGGAATCTACCCAGTAGCGGGGGACAACTTGGGGAAACTCAAGCTAATACCGCATACGCCCTACGGGGGAAAGCGGGGGACCTTCGGGCCTCGCACTATTGGATGAGCCTATGTCTGATTAGCTTGTTGGTGGGGT
>Ga0210124_1000039_pt1 | contig 82174 bp, 73 predicted proteins | sample Muzzi_PWC_D2_FD_185554 | JGI IMG/M metagenome (GOLD analysis project Ga0210124, IMG submission 185554) | Wetland microbial communities from San Francisco Bay, California, USA, that impact long-term carbon sequestration - Muzzi_PWC_D2 (SPAdes) | ecosystem: Environmental > Aquatic > Marine >...
CGTACAGGCAACAGCGCAACATAGAAACCCACGTAACTCTCTGCGAAATGGTGGCTACGGGTGGACATGAACCACCGACCCCAGCATTATGAGGGCAGTGTTGTCTTGCATGGTGCTGTTTTATAAAGAAATATTGGGGCGTCCGTTGCCTCTATCTGCAGGACTGTGCATAACCGCGCAGAACTGTGTCCCGTAAAAAACCCGAAATGTAAACTGTCGATACTCCCGAAATCCATGCCGTAACCTTTATCAGCTGGATATAGCTGCATAAGCAGTAATTCGCCGTTCCCAACATTTCAGCACCTCTTGTTGGTTGACAATCCACAAACCGTGGTTGACAATATGCGCCCATTTGGTTGACAAAGTCCAATGACCCGCATCCGAACCCGTGGCGAACAGATTCGCCAATATATCCTGCGCAATGTAGAAAAGCATCCTGGCGATATCGCCCGGATGGCCGCAGAGCGTTTCGGTGTTACACGACAGGCGATCAACAAGCATGTAAAAATGCTGGTTGAGCAGGGGTCTCTTATTGAAAAGGGAAAGACAAGGAATCGGGTTTATAGTCTGGCACCGCTTAAGAAATGGACCGGTGATTATGTAATTTCAAGCGATCTTGCTGAGGATGTAGTGTGGAGGAATGACGTAAGGTCGCAGCTTGGTGCAATGCCTGAGAATGTGAGTGACATCTGGCATTACGGTTTTACTGAGATGTTCAATAATGCGATTGATCACTCAGGAGGTGCTCGCATTAGCGTAACACTCGAAAAAACCGCAGCCACAACAGAAATGCTGCTCATGGATGATGGAGAAGGTATTTTCAAGAAAATCCAACGTGAATTGGGCCTTCTTGACGAGCGCCATGCAGTACTGGAGCTGGCAAAGGGTAAATTGACAACCGATCCTGAAAATCATACCGGAGAAGGGATTTTCTTTACTTCACGAATGTTCGATGAGTACGACATTCTCTCGGGCGGCGTGTATTTTTCGCACAAGTTTTCGGAAGATAAGGATTGGATTCTTGAGAGAGAACGATTTTCATCAGGCACTGCTGTATGGATGAGACTAAACAATCACACCTCTAGGACAACGAAAAAGATTTTTGACAAATTCACTTCGGAAGACAATTTTGGTTTCACCAAGACAATTGTCCCTGTTCGGCTCGCTCAATACGGAGATGACAAACTGGTCTCACGGTCACAAGCAAAGCGCTTATTGGTAAGAATCGACCGCTTTCAGACCGTGATATTCGATTTCAAAGACGTCGAGAGCATTGGACAGGCATTTGCTGATGAAGTCTTTCGGGTTTTTGCAACGCAACATCCAGATATCGAATTGCATTATATGAATGCAAACTCCGCAGTGAAGAGAATGATCCTAAGAGCAAGATCACATCCCATATAGCCTGGGACGGACTTGCTTTAGGTTGCTTGCTTGGGTCTCTTCAAGCGTGCCGAATACTGGCATATCGACAAACAGATCAACGGGAAACGAGTTCGTCAAAGCACTGGAACACGTAGTCTCGAAGAGGCGGAACGATTCCTAGCGAGACTGATTGAGGAGAGCCGGCAAGCAGCTGTTTATGGCGTTAGACCCGAGCGATCCTTTGAGCAAGCGGCAGCAAAATATGTGCTGGAAAATCAGCACAAACGTAGCCTTGAGAGTGACATCGGTCGATTGAAACCACTTATGCCCTGGATTGGCGAGATACCGCTTGACAGGATCCATACGGGAGTACTGCAACCCTGGATAGAGTTCCGTCGCGAAGGAGGCATAAAGACGGGAACCATCAACCACGGTCTGAAAGTTGTAAGACGCATTCTCAACCTTGCGTCAACGGAGTGGATTGACGAATACGGCATGACCTGGCTACAGTCAGCTGCAAAGATACGGCTGCTACCGGATCACACCAAGCAGCCACCGTATCCGCTGAGTTGGGATGAGCAGGATACTCTGTTCAAGGAACTTCCAACCCATCTTGCGAATATGGCCTTGTTTGCAGTCAACACTGGCTGTCGCGTAAACGAAATTTGCAATTTGCTGTGGGAATGGGAAATCGACATCCCTGCTCTTAAGAGCAAGATCTTTATCATTCCAGGCGAACTGGTAAAGAATGGCGATGAGCGGGTTGTCGTGCTGAACCGAATTGCCTTGTCAGTTGTGGAGAGCATGCGAGGAGAACATCCCACACATGTATTCAGCTTCCAAGGCGAACCGGTCAGCCGAATGCTTAACAGCGCGTGGCGCAAGGCAAGAACACGTGCCGGCTTACCTAAAGTACGCGTGCATGATCTCAAGCATACTTTTGGTCGCCGGTTACGAGCAGCGGGTGTCAGCTTCGAGGATCGACAGGATCTACTGGGTCATCGATCCGGACGAATCACGACCCACTACTCGGCAGCCGAGTTGTCACGCTTGAATGAAGCAGCCAACAGTATTTGCGATCGTGGCAGGGGTCGGCCGGAGTTGGTGGTTTTGCGGCGGCTCAACGTTTGTTAGCTCCCACAAAATCCCCACAATTAGTTGTTAGTGATTTAGCAAATAACAACTAAGCAATTGATTCAATGGTGGGTCGTGAAGGATTCGAACCTTCGACCATCGGATTAAAAGTCCGGTGCTCTACCGACTGAGCTAACGACCCGTATTCGAATGGCGTGTGCCGATGGCGTCCTGAGCAGGACGCTCGCATCATACCTTGCCCCCCCGAAATGGCAAGACCGGACACGGCAAGTCCTTGATTTAAACTAGCCAGTGCCTGCCGCGCGGTAGCGCGTGGGGTCGGCAACGCCGGCGGCGCGGAAGCCATCGGCACGCAGGCGGCAGGCGTCGCACACGCCGCAGGCCCGTCCTTCCGCGTCCGCGCTGTAGCAGGACACGGTCCCGGCGTAGTCCACGCCCAGGCGCAGCCCGGTGCGGATGATCTCGGCCTTGCTCATCGCGATCAGCGGCGTGTGAATATGAAAAGCGCCGCCCTCGACGCCGCCCTTCGTGGCGAGCTGCGCGAGCCGTTCGAAGGCGGCGATGTACTCGGGCCGGCAGTCGGGGTAGCCGGAATAGTCGACGGCATTCACGCCGATGAATATGTCCCAGGCGCCGAGCACCTCGGCCCAGCCCAGTGCCAGCGCGAGGAACACGGTGTTGCGCGCCGGTACGTAGGTGATCGGGATGCCCTCGCTCGCATGATCGGGCACGGCGATGGCGCTGTCCGTCAGCGCCGAGCCGCCGATGGCATCGAGTCCGATCGGGACGATCTTGTGCTCCACGCCGGCGCGCTGTGCGATACGCTTCGCGGCCGCGAGCTCGGCGTCGTGGCGCTGGCCGTAGTCGAGGCTCAGCGCGTGGCACGCGAAGCCCTGCTCCCGTGCCAGGGCGAGCGTGGTGACGGAGTCGAGCCCGCCGGAGAGCAGCACGACGGCCTTCGGTTTCATCGCGTGTGGTTCCACCAGCTGGCGATTTTGGAACGTGTTCGCATGGGACCATGATACCCGGATCGGTAGCCGTTTTGGTTTGGTTCACGCAGGCGACGCGCATCGCAAGCGTGTGTCTTCGGTTCAAACAGATCGCGGAAGCGGTCCGCACCTGCAGGAAGCGCCGTCGTCGTGCGTGGTGCGCTAGTGTCCCGGCTCGTCGCCCCACAGGTACTTGTGCAGTTGCACCTGCATGCGCACCGGCAACTCCTCCGCGAGGATCCAGTCGGCGAGCACGGTCGCGTCCTGCCGACCGAAGGCGGGCGAAAACAGCACCTCGCAGCGACCGGCGAGATCGTATTCATGCAGCTTCTCCACCGCCCAGTCGAAGTCGGCGCGGTCGCAGATGACGAACTTGACCTGGTCGTGCGTCAGCAGGCGGTCGATATTCGCATACAGGTTGCGCACCGCCTCGCCGGAGCCGGGTGTCTTCAGGTCGACCACCTTGATTACGCGCGGATCGACGCCGGAGACGTCCAGCGCGCCGCTGGTCTCCAGCGAGACGTGGTAGCCGTAATCGCACAGGCGCCGCAGCAGGGGCAGGCAGTTCTTCTGCGCGAGCGGCTCGCCGCCGGTGACGGTGACGTAGCGGGTATGGTGCCGCCCGACGCGTGCGGCGATATCGTCGAGCGACATCCATTCGCCGCCCTGGAAGGCATATTCGGTGTCGCAATAGCCGCAGCGCAGCGGGCAGCCGGTCAGGCGCACGAACACCGTGGGCCAGCCGATGGTCGCCGATTCCCCCTGCAGGGAATGGAAGATCTCGGTGATGCGCAGGCGCGGGGATTCGGTCATACCGGTTTAACTATAGATGTTGCCGCATGGGGCAGCGGGGATTACGGCACGCCTCGAGGTGCCGGGATAGCAGTTTTACAGGCTTACACCAGCTCTGTGAAGCCCTTCATGCAAGGTTTGATTTGACCGGGAATCCCCGACAGGGATTCAGACGCGTCGTATCCTACGGTGTCATCCCCTCTCCCTGGCCCTCTCGGCAACTGCGTCCTGCGTTGCTCTACCACCGACATCCCTGTCGGTGTCCCGGGGGGGGGGATGGATGAATCACCTGCCGGACAAGTTCGGGACGTATCCTGATATTTCTCTACGGTGAATACGCCACCGGCTCAAGCCGGTGGCTTCGGGTTACGGTCGAAAGCCGGATCGATCGGCCATCCGGCCGATCAACCCCCTCCCCCTCAGGGGAGGGTTGGGGAGCGGGGCGTCAAACAGAAAAACACCGTCATTTATCCCCGCATCCTGACCTTCTCCCGAAGGGAGAAGGAACCCTTTTTATGTCGCAGGCCCACGCACTGCTGAACGGCATTTGCATGCAGGTTGATCCGCCGCCTGAAGGCGGGAGGGTTTACAGATTCCCTATCGGTGACGCTAAATATCGCGAACGCGGCCCACTCCGGCGCTGTATGAGTAGCGTGGACGCAGTGCGCTGTGACAGATGAATCGGTGTCGATGCGCGAAATCGCTCAGTGCCCCTCCTTCTTCATGCGCGCGAGCCGGTCGCCGGCCAGCCGCGCCGCGGTGGAGGCCGGGTAGCTGCTCACCACCTCATCGAGTTCGGCACGGGCCTTTTTCCAGTCCCGCGTCTCGTAATGGATGTAACCGAGCTTGAGCCGGGCGTCGGGCACCTTCGGGCTCTGCGGGTAGTTCGCCACCAGGGCGTTGAACGTGGCAAGCGCCTGGTCGAAGTCACGCGTGACGTAGTAGGTCTCGCCCAGCCAGTACTCCGCGTTGTCGGCCAGGTTGCTACCGGGGTTGTTGTTGAGGAACTGCTTGAACGCGAGCGCCGCGTCCGAGTAGCGACCCTCGCGCAGGACCGCCAGCGCGGTGTCGTACTCGGCCTGTGCCAGCGCCGGGTCGACCGTTGCCACGGGTGGTGCCGTGGCGGCCGGTGGCGCGGTGGCAGCTGGCGGTGGCGCGGCCGGCGGCATCGTCGCGGGAGGAACTCCCGTGCCGGGTGCGTCGCCGGCGGCAGCCGGCGGCATTGCGGCCTGCCCGGTTTCGAGCTGCTGCAGGCGGCGGTCGATGTCCATGTACTGCTCGCGCTGCTGGCGCTTGATGTCTTCCAGCGTATGCGCCTGCAGCTCCAGGTCACCGCGCAACTGCTGTAGATCATGCTGCAGCTGATCGATGCGGTTCAGCATATCGACCAGCCCGCGCGTATCCAGCTTGCGCTCGATGTTGTCGAGCCGTTCCTTCACCGAAGGACCGGCCGCGACGGGCGACACGGCGACGACGGCGACCGTCAGCACACCCGCCAGCAGCGTGGCCTTGCTTACGTTGCGCACATTCATCACTGATAGACGATCTCGACGCGGCGGTTCAGACGCCAGGCGGCCTCGCTGTGTCCTTCGGCGGCCGGCTTCTCCTCGCCGTAGCTGACTACGGACATCTGCCCGGGGGTGACACCGTTCAGTTCCAGCACGCGCTGCACCGACTGGGCGCGGCGATCACCGAGGGCGATGTTGTATTCACGCGAGCCGCGTTCGTCGGTATGTCCTTCCAGCGCGATGTACTGGCCCGGATTGGCGGCCAGATAGGCGGCGTGCGCCAGCAGCGTGTCCTGGTCGGCCGCGGAGATCTCCGCGCTGTCATAGTCGAAATAGATCACGCGGCGTGCCAGCGGACTGTTCGGATCGTTCAGCGAATAACTGGAGAAACTGCTGGTGCCGGCCGCCCCGCTGGTCTCCACGCCGCCATCGCCGCCCATGCTGTGGTCCTCGACCGCGGCGCCGCCCTGCACACCGCCCTTGGAACTGCAGCCGACCAGCACCGCCACCAGCATCACCAACAAGAAACTGCTTATCCTGGTTATCATCGTATTGCTCCCGGGTAAAAACCCATCAAGTGAACTGAAACCGCTCGCCAGCGTCATGACTGCCGCTGTCAGGCCCTCTCCCGCAGGGAGAGGGGATCAAATAACCTTCGATTGTTGCATACCCCTCATCGTGGTCGCTCCCGGTACCCTGCCGCTCGCGACACTTGTACCTCCCTGTACACCGTCCTTCTCCCGGCGGGAGAAGGGCGACATACCTGTCAAATGCAACAACCTGTTGACTGTCCGATTCCCGCCGGCATGACGGCACCGCGAATGGCCCATTCAGCCAAGGGTCACTCCGCGTACGGCGACCATACCGGTTCGCGCACGTTGCCCGCCTGCAGCGAGAATCGCTGCTTGAAGCGGCCGTCGACCGAGACCGCGGCCAGCACCCCGCGGTTGCCGGCGTCTGTGGCGTAGATGATCATGCTGCCGTTGGGCGCGAAACTGGGAGATTCGTCCAGACTGCCATCGGTCAGCAGGCGCATACGCCGTGTCTGCAGGTCGTATACGGCGATCCGGTAACGGCCGCCCTCCCCGTGCACCAGCGCGATTTTACTCCCGTCCGGCGAAATATCAGCACCGGCGTTGTATTTTCCCTCGAAGGTCAGCCGCTGCGCCGTACCGCCCGTGGCGGGCATGCGGTAGAGCTGCGGCGATCCGCCGCGGTCCGAGGTGAACACGATACTCCTGCCGTCCGGCATCCAGGCCGGCTCGGTATCGATGGCCGCGTTACGGGTCAGGCGTCGCAGGTTGTTGCCGTTGACGTCCATGACATAGATCTCGGGATCGCCGTCGCGCGACAGCGTCAGGGCCAGGTGCCGTCCGTCCGGCGACCAGGCCGGCGCGCCGTTGATGCCCTTGAACGAGGCGATCCTGTGCCGCACCCCGGTCCCGACCTTCTGCACGTAGATCTCGGCGGTCTTTTTCTCGAACGAGACGTAGGCCACCTGGCGCGCGTCCGGCGACCATGACGGTGACATCAGCGGCTGCTGCGAGGTCAGGATTTTATGCGGGTCGTAGCCGTCCGAGTCGGCCACCAGCAGGGTATAGGTCTTGTTCTTGCCGATGCCGCTCGAGGTCACGTAGGCGATCTGGGTGTTGAACGCGCCGCGCTCGCCGGTGATCTCCTTGTAGATGAGATCACTGATGTGGTGCGCCACGCGCCGCAGTTCTCCCTGCGCGGTCGGGAAGCTGAAACCGATCAGCTGCTTGCTGCGGAACACGTCGAACAGCTGGAACTGGACGTCGTAACGGCCGGCGCCGGTCGGTGCGATCCTGCCGATCACCAGGTAGTCGACGTTGACCATGCGCCAGTTCTGGAACTGGACCTGCGTGGCCTCGGTCGGGTGCGCCACCAGGTCGCGATCCGCAAGACTCTCGAAGCGCCCGCTGCGGTCGAGGTCGGCGCCGATGATGGCGGAGATGTTCTCCGGCGCCGCACCACCGCCGCTCCAGCCGAACGGCACCACGGCGATCGGCACCGCGCCCTCCACGCCCTGGGTGATCTCGATGGTGAGCGCGCTGTGCGCCGGGCCGGTGATGAGGAGTAACAGCAGCAGCGTCGTGACTCGTGTAAATCGCATGTTGGGTAAGTTTCCTATCGTCCTGGATTGAACTTGAAATTGATTTCCCGGAAATGCCTGAACAGCGTCGCGTCATCCGGCAGCGGCAGGGGCGAGGCCTTCAGCACCGCCGATTCCACGGAGCGGTCGAATACCGCGTCGCCGCTGCCCTGCACCACCCTGGCGCCGACCACCTCGCCGCCCGGAATCAGCCGCACGTTCACCACGCACACCAGTCCCTCGGGACTGCCGGGCGGGCGGATCCAATTGCGCTGCACCTTGTCCTGGATGTACGGGATGTACTTCTCCAGCTCGCTCAGCGCCCGGCGCTGTTCCGCCTCTTCCTTCAACTGGGCCTGCAGCGCGGCCTCCGCCTCGCGGCGCGCTGCCTCCTCGGCCTTGCGCTTCGCCTCGGCCGCCGCCTTCTGTTTCGCCTCGGCCGCCGCCTTTGCCTTGGCCTCGGCTTCCGCCTTCTTTTTGGCCTCGGCCGCCGACTTCTGCTTCGCCGCCTGCTCGGCCTTGCGTTTCGCCTCGGCCGCCTTCTTTTTCGCCTCGGCCGCCGCCTTTGCCTTGGCCTCGGCCGCCTTCTGCTTCGCCGCCTGTTCGGCCTTGCGCTTCGCCTCGGCCGCCGCCTTCTGCTTCGCCGCGCGTTCCGCCTTCTGCCTGGCCTCGGCGGCGGCCTTCTCCTGTGCCTGACGGCGCTGCTCCTCCAGCTTGCGCGCCTCCTCCTGCTTGCGCTGCTCGATCTGCTTCAGCGGATCCTTGGTGACCAGCTCGGCCTCGATCGGCACCTTGACCCCCGGCGGCCGCGTCACCTTCGGCGTCCAGTCCAGACCGATGATCAACAGTGCCAGCAGCACCAGGTGCATCAGCACCGCATAGGTCACGGCGCGTGGATTCTCGCGTATGGCTTTCCACATAGACGGCGCTCAACGTTCCGGCGGTTCCGTCACCAGCCCGACCTTCGGGATCTGTGCCTGCTGCAGCAGCACCAGCGCCGCGACCACCGCGCCGTAGTCCACGCTGTGATCGCCGCGCACCAGCACGCTCTTGTCGGGCTGGCGGCGCAGCACAGCCGAGATGTTGTTCACCAGCGTGTCCCCGTCGAGCGGCCGGTCGGGCGCATCACCCACGTTCAGGTACATCCGGCCCTCGGCGTCGACGCTCACCACCAGCGGCTCGTTGTCGGGATCCGGCACCGGCTCGGCGTCCGCCTGCGGCAGCTCGACGCTGACGCCCTGGGTGAGCAGCGGCGCGGTCACCATGAAGATGACCAGCATCACCAGCATCACGTCGATATAGGGGACGACGTTGATGTCAGCCATGGGCTTTTTGCGAACGCGGTGTCGTGCCATGATGCGGTGCTCGATCAGGCGGCCCGCTCAGGCGTCGCCTGGCGATGCAGGATGGTGGAAAATTCCTCCAGGAAATTGTCGTAGCGGTTGATCAGGCGCTCCACGTCGTTGGAATAGCGGTTGTAGGCGATCACCGCCGGGATCGCCGCGAACAGGCCCATCGCGGTGGCGATCAGCGCCTCGGCGATGCCGGGCGCGACCATCGACAGCGTCGCCTGCTGCGCATTGCCCAGCCCGCGGAACGAATTCATGATGCCCCACACGGTGCCGAACAGGCCGACATAGGGGCTGGTGGAACCGACGGTGGCGAGAAACGACAGGTGCGTCTCGAGGTCGTCGGTCTCGCGCGAGAGCACCACGCGCATGACGCGCTGCGCGCCCTCCACCACGCTGCGCGAGTCGCTGCCGGACTGCTTGCGCAAGCGCGCGAACTCGCTGAAGCCGGCCTGGAAGATGCCGGCCATGCCGATGGCGCCGTCGGGCCGGGCGGCGATCGCGCGGTACAGCGCGGACAGGTCGCCGCCCGACCAGAAGCGGTCCTCGAACTCGTCCGCCGCGGCCTGCGCCGCCTTGAGTGCAGAACGGCGCCGGAAGATCATAGTCCAGCTCGCCATGGAGACGCCGAGCAGCAGAAGCAGCACCAGCTTCACCACCGTGCTGGCACCCATGATCAGGTGGAAGAACGACAGGTCCGTCGACATTCAGAACTCCTTCAGGATGAAATCGGGAATCGGTTTCGGCCGGAACGACTCCGCCTCGAGGCAGGCGATCTTCACCCGGGCGCTGCACAACACCGGTGCCGCGTCCGCGCGGGTGACGGCCTGGCGGAAGGTCAGGCTGGCGCGCCCGACCTCCAGTACCTCGGCGCTGACATCGAGCTGCTCGTTGAAACGGGCCGGCTGCAGAAAATCGACGTGGGCGGAGCGCACGGCGAACAGCAGCCCGTGCTCGGCGCGCAGGCGGTCCTGCTCAAAGCCCCGCGCGCGCATCCACTCGGTCCGGGCGCGTTCCATGAAGCGCAGGTAGTTGGCGTAGTAGACCACGCCGGCGCTGTCGGTATCCTCGTAATAGACGCGCACGCGCCACTGGAATCCGGCCACTCGTTCTCCTCACGTGACTGACCACGGTGCGCAGGATAAATTCCTTGACGCGTGATGGTGTTGGCAAGGCTGCGCCGTGTCAACCTGTCGGGGAACAACGACAAAGGACCGTTCAGGGTGAAGGGTCCCCGGCGCTCTCGGTATCGAACAGTTCCAGCGCCTCCGCGACCGGGTGCGCCGGCGGTTTCAGGCCGCAGTGCAGGTAGGCGTTGCGCGTGGCGACGCGCCCGCGCGGCGTGCGCATGATGAAGCCCTGCTGGATCAGGTACGGCTCCAGCACGTCCTCGATGGTGCCGCGCTCCTCGCCGATGGCGGCGGACAGGTTGTCCACGCCGACCGGGCCGCCGCCGAACTTCTCGATGATGGTGGTGAGCAGCTTGCGGTCCTGGGTATCAAAGCCCTGCTCATCGACGTTCAACAGCTGCATCGCGGCGGCCGCGACCGCGTGCGTGATGAATCCCTCGGCCATCACCTCGGCGTAGTCGCGCACGCGGCGCAGCAGGCGGTTGGCGATGCGCGGCGTGCCGCGCGAGCGCCGCGCCAGTTCCAGCGCACCCTCGGCGTCGATACCGATATTGAGGATGCCGGCGGCCCGCGAGAGGATCGCGGCCAGGTCCTGCCTGGCGTAGAACTCCAGGCGCTGCACGATGCCGAAGCGGTCGCGCAGCGGCGAGGTCAGCAGGCCCGCACGCGTGGTGGCGCCGACCAGCGTGAACGGCGGCAGCTCGAGCTTGATGGAACGTGCGGCCGGCCCCTCGCCGATCATGATGTCGAGCTGAAAGTCCTCCATCGCCGGGTAGAGGATCTCCTCCACCACCGGGCTGAGGCGGTGGATCTCGTCGACGAACAGCACGTCGTTCGGCTCGAGGTTGGTGAGCAGCGCGGCCAGGTCGCCCGGACGCTCCAGCACCGGGCCGGAGGTATGGCGCAGGCTGGCGCCGAGTTCGTTGGCGATGATGTGCGCCAGCGTGGTCTTGCCCAGCCCCGGCGGGCCGAAGATCAGGGTGTGGTCCAGCGCGTCCCCGCGACCGCGCGCCGCGCGGATAAAAATGTCCATCTGCTCGGAGACCTGCGGCTGACCCACGTAGTCGGCCAGGCGCTGCGGCCGGACGGTCCGGTCGAGGACCTCGTCCTCGCGCGCACCCTTGGGGGTCACCAGGCGGTCGGCTTCTATCATGGGAAGGGTAGTTTCAGCGAGCCGGGGACAGTAATCAAGCTACTGCGCCATCGACTGCAGGGCCTGGCGGATGATCTCCTCGGACGACAATTCCTTGGCGTTTATCGCGCGCACCATGCGGCTGGCCTCCTGTGGCTTGTAGCCCAGCCCGACCAGCGCGCTGACCGCATCCTCCACCGGGTTCGCCGCCGGCGGGGCGGCCGCGCCGGCCGGCGCCGGGGTCACGCCGGTCTCGGCGGCCAGCCGGTCGCGCAGCTCGATAATGAGCCGCTCGGCGGTCTTCTTGCCGATGCCGGGCAGGCGCACCAGCGCCGCGCTGTCGCCGGCCTGCACGCAGGCGATGAAACGGCCGGTGTCCATGCTGGAGAGGATGCCCAGCGCCAGGCGCGCGCCGACGCCGTTGACCCTGAGCAGGTGCCGGAACAGCGTGCGATCGGACAGGCGCGCGAAGCCGTACAGGACGTGTGCGTCCTCGCGCACCACCAGGTGGGTATAGAGCGTGATTTCGTGACCGACCGCCGGCAGGTCGTAGAAGGTGGTCATGGGCGCGTCGACCTCGTAGCCGATGCCGTGCACGTCGATCAGCAGCGTCGGCGGCTGCTTGTCGAGCAGGCGGCCGCGCAGCAGGGCGATCACGGCCGTGCCTCGCGTGGCGCTGTCAGGACCTGCAGGCGGCGTCGCGTCGCGCGGTGGTGCCCGTGGCAGATGGCGATGCCCAGCGCATCGGCGGCGTCGCCGGGGGGCTTGCCGTGCAGCGCCAGCAGTACGCAGATCATGTGCTGCACCTGTTCCTTGGTCGCCGCGCCGGTACCGACCACGGCCTGCTTGATCGCCCGCGCGGCGTATTCATCGACGGGAACGTCCTGCTGCACCGCGGCACAGATCGCCGCGCCGCGCGCCTGGCCGAGCTTGAGGGCGGAGTCGGCGTTCTTGTTGAGGAACACGCGTTCGATGGCCATCTCGTCGGGCCGGTACTCGCCGATGACCTGACCGACCCCGTTCAGGATGATGCCGAGACGCACGGCCAGCGTTTCGCCCTGCGCGCGAATGCAGCCGCTGGCGACGTAGGCCAGGCGCTGGCCGTCCTGGTCGATAATGCCGTAGCCGGTGACCCGGGAGCCCGGATCGATACCGAGGATGCGCGTCATGTGTGGCGGTTAGCCCCCCGTTGGATGCAACCTTGCGGCGGCAGGGTCACGAGCCTGCCATGCAAAGGTGAAAATGGCAATCAGGCCAGTTGCGCAAGGATGTCCTCGGCGATGTCCGCGTTGGAATAGACCTCCTGCACGTCATCGAGGTCCTCCAGCCGCTCCAGCATGCGCACCATCTTCTCCGCGCTGTCCAGCTCCAGCGCGATGGTGTTGTCGGCGCGCATGGTGACCTCGGCCTGCTCCGGTTCCAGCCCGGCGGCGACCATGGCCTCGCGCACGTCGATGAACTGTTCCGGCTGGGTCAGCACGTCGAAGGAACCGTCGTCGTTGGCGCGCACGTCGTCAGCGCCCGCCTCCAGCGCGGCTTCCATCAGCCGGTCCTCGTCGGTGCCCTGCGGGTAGTTCAGCACGCCGGTCTTGGTGAACTGGTAGGCCACCGAGCCGTCGGTACCGAGGTTGCCGCCGGCCTTGGAGAAGGCGTGGCGCACCTCGGCCACCGTGCGGTTGCGGTTGTCGGTCATGCAGTCGACCATGACCGCGACGCCGCCCGGGCCGTATCCCTCGTAACGTACCTCTTCGAAATTCTCGCCATCCGCGGCGCCCGAGCCGCGCTTGATGGCGCGCTCGATGGTGTCCTTGGTCATGTTGGCGGTCAGCGCCTTGTCCACCGCCATGCGCAGCCGCGGGTTGGACGCCGGGTCCGGATCGCCCATGCGCGCGGAGACGGTGATCTCGCGAATCAGCTTGGTGAACAGCTTGCCGCGCTTGGCGTCCTGGGCGTTCTTACGGTGCTGGATATTCGCCCATTTACTGTGTCCTGCCATGGAATGGCTACCCCTGCGATACTGAAAATCACGGCATTTTACCTCGCGGACCCGGCAAACGACAGCCATGCGCCGCGCGTCGGACCGGGCCGGCCGTCATGAGCCGTCGATTGTTCGCCCCAGCGCCGGTCACGTATACTACCCGGCGTTCCGCCGCTGAAGATAACCGGGTGCAGCCGGAGGGCAGCTCACCTGCCCAGTTGCCAGAGCACGGGAGTCAGGACAAGGATGACGGGAATCAGACCCGGTATGCCGAGGTATCTCGCGGTGCTCATGATCTTCGCTGTCGCGATGGGACTGCGCCTCGGCGCGGTGCGGCAAACCGCTGTCGATGTACCCTTGCGCGCGGATGCCAGCCAGTATTACAGCTACGCGCTGAACCTGAAATATCACCACACCTTTTCCATCGCCCGCTTCAACGCGGACCGGATACCGAAACCCGACGCGGTCAGGGCGCCCGGCTACCCGCTGTTCCTGACGGCCTTCGTGACCGCGCCGCCCACGGCGCTCATGATCTGGAAGATACAGTTCGCCCAGGCGCTGCTCGGCAGCCTGACCGTGCTGGTCATGCTGGCCGTGTTCCACCGCCTGCTGCCCGAACGCTGGGCGTACGCCGCCGCCCTGCTGCTGGCGGTCTCTCCGCACCTGGTCATGATCAGCGTCTACCTGCTCTCGGAAACGCTGTTCATCTTCCTGCTGGCGCTGTCCCTGTGGCTGCTCGTCACGGGCCACCGGAACCGCAGCCGGGTGCTCGTGCTGCTGGCCGGCGTCGTCGTCGCCCTGGCCGCGCTGACCCGCCCCACCCTGCAGTATTTCATCGTGCCGCTGTTCGTGCTGCTGGCACTCGCCGGCGACAGGCGTTTCGACCTGCGGCTGGCGCTGCCCCTGCTGGTCGGCTTCGTGCTGGCCTTCACGCCCTGGACGGTGCGCAACCTGCAGGCCGTGGGCAGCACCTCGGACCCGACACTGGCCATCAAGGCACTGCACCACGGCATGTATCCGGATTTCCGCTACCGGGACGATCCCCGGAGTACCGGTTTCCCGTACCGGGTCGATCCGCGCAGTGCGGAAATCGCCGAAAGCCGGGAAAGCGTGCTGCGCGAGATCCGGCGGCGTTTCGCGGAGGAACCCGGGCGGCATCTGGCCTGGTACCTGCTCGGCAAGCCCCGGGCGCTGTTGTCATGGGACATCATCCAGGGCATGGGGGATGTCTTCATCTACCCCGTGACCGACTCGCCGTACCAGTCGCGGCCGGTATTCATCGCTACACATGCGCTGATGAAATGGCTGCACTGGCCGCTGGTGATCCTGTCGCTGGCCGCCGCCCTGCTGGTGTGGCTGCCGGCCCCCGCCACGCGCCTGCCGAGGGAGGCCCTGTTCCCGGCACGGCTGCTGTCGCTGCTGATGGTCTACTTCATCGCCCTGCACATCGTCGCGGCGCCCTTTCCCCGCTACGGCATCCCGCTGCGGCCGGCCATCTACGGCCTGGCGCTGCTGCTGTGCGTGCAGGGCCTGTCGCGGCTGCTGGCGGCAACCGGACGACGGCCGTTCACCGTCCCGGCCGCGGGTGACAAGCCGGGCGGGTGATCAGCCTTCCAGCACCGGCGGCTTGCGCAGGTGGATGCCGAGTTCGATCAGCTGACCGGGGGCCACCGCCGAGGGGGCGTTGGTGAGCGGGCAGGACGCGGTCTGCGTTTTCGGGAAGGCCATGACCTCGCGGATCGACTGCGCGCCGGACATGAGCATCACCAGCCGGTCGAGACCGAAGGCGATGCCGCCGTGGGGCGGACAGCCGTAGCGGAGCGCATCGAGCAGGAAGCCGAACTTGTCGCGCGCCTCCGCCGCGCCGATACCGAGCAGGCGCAGCACCGCCTCCTGCATGTCGGTGCGATGGATACGGATGGAACCGCCGCCCAGCTCGGTGCCGTTCAGCACCATGTCGTAGGCGCGCGAGAGCGCGTTGCCCGGGTCGACGGCGAGCTGTGCCGGATCGTCGATGTTCGGCGCGGTGAACGGGTGGTGCAGCGCCATCCAGCGGTTGGCCTTCTCGTCGCGCTCGAACATGGGGAAGTCCACCACCCACAGCGGCGCCCACTCGCCCGAGAGCCGGCCGAGGTCGTGGCCCAGTTTCACGCGCAGCGCGCCGAGCGCCTCGTTGACGATCTTCGCCTTGTCGGCGCCGAAGAACACCAGGTCGCCGTCCGCGAGGCCGGTGCGCGCCACCAGCTCCGCCACCACGTCGTCCGGCAGGAACTTCAGGATCGGCGACTGCAGCCCGTCGCGCCCGGCAGCGACCGCGTTGACCTTGATATAGGCCAGGCCCTTCGCGCCGTACTTGCCGACGTAGCGGGTGTAGTCGTCGATGTCCTTGCGGCTGATCCCGCCGCCGCCCGGCACGCGCAGGGCGGCGACACGCCCGCCCGGGTCGTTCGCCGGGCCGGAGAACACCTTGAACTCCACCTTCTGCATGATGTCGCCGAGGTCGACCAGCTCCAGCGGGATGCGCAGGTCCGGACGGTCGGTGCCGTAGCGGCGCATAGCCTCGTGGTAGCTCATGCGTGGAAACGGCTCCGGCAGCGTCACCCCCAGCACGTCGCGGAACAGCTCGCGCACCAGGGTCTCGGTGATGCCCATGATGTCGTCCTCGGCCAGGAACGCGGTCTCGATATCCAGCTGGGTGAATTCCGGTTGGCGGTCGGCGCGCAGGTCCTCGTCGCGGAAACAGCGCGCGATCTGGTAGTAGCGGTCCACGCCGCCCATCATCAGCAGCTGCTTGAACAGCTGCGGCGACTGCGGCAGCGCGAAGAACTCGCCCGGGTGGGTGCGGCTGGGCACCAGGTAGTCGCGCGCGCCTTCCGGCGTCGAGCGCGTCAGCATCGGCGTCTCGACATCGATGAAACCGTGTGCATCGAGGTAGTTGCGCATGGCGCGGGTGATGCGCGCGCGCAGCCGCAGCCGTTCCTGCATCTGCGGGCGGCGCAAGTCGATGTAACGGTAACGCAGCCGGCTCTCCTCGCTGACGTCGGTCTCGTCGAGCTGGAAGGGCGGCGTCTCTGCGCTGTTCAGTACCGTCAGCGCCTGCCCGAACACCTCCACCTCACCGGTCGGCATGTCCGGGTTTTCGGTGCCCGCGGGGCGCCGCCGCACCCGGCCGCTGACCTGCAATACGTACTCGCCGCGCACGCGTTCGGCGCTGGCGAAGGTCTGTTCCGAATCCGGGTCGAACACCACCTGCACCAGGCCGGTGTGATCGCGCAGGTCGACGAAGATCACGCCGCCGTGGTCACGCCGGCGGTGCACCCACCCGCACAGGGTCACCTCCCGGTCGAGGTGGGACGCATCGAGTTCACCACAATACAGGCTGCGCATGGGGAATTCCGTTCGGCGGCGATGGGTGACGTGAAATGGTACGGGCTTGCCGGGAGGCGTGCAATATCAGCCTGATCCGGCTCATTTTTTGCTTTTGCCCGTCGTTCCATGCGCAGGGGCGGCCGGTTTCCCGGCCCCGCCGCCGGTCTTTTTGTCGCCTGCCGCGCCTTTTTCGCCCGAGGCGGCCTTGTCGCCCGAGGCGGCCTTGTCGCCCGAAGCGGCCTTTTCGGCCTGAGCGACGTTTTTCTTGTTGCCGGTCTTGAAGTCGGTCTCATACCAGCCGCCGCCCTTGAGGCGGAAGGCGCTCGGTGATATGAGCTTCCTGAGCGCCTCCGCCCCGCATTCCGGACAGCGTGTCAGCGGGGCGTCGCTGACCTTTTGCAGGGTGTCGAAGGTGTGCCCGCAGGCGCTGCACTGATATTCATAGATTGGCATGCTGAAATCCCGTCGTCCGGCCTGATTTTCAGGCCGGCGAATTATACAGGCCGCGCGGCCCGAGTACAGGGGCGGCGCGGGCGCCGGCCGGGAAACGCCCGACGGTACCGCCCGCCGGCCGATTCTGTGAGAATAGAGCCTGATCGACACAGGTTCCGCGCAGTATGCACCCACGCCGCCCGACCGAAATGCCCGGCAGCACCGGCTATGACATCAGGACCCTGCGGGCCCTGACCCCGTTCCTGTGGTCCTACCGCGGCCGCGTGCTGTTCGCCCTCGCTTTCCTGGTGCTGGCCAAGGTCGCCAACGTCGCGGTGCCGCTCCTGCTCAAGGACATCGTCGACAACCTGGACGCCGGCAAGCACGACGTCCTGGTATTGCCGCTGGCCCTGCTGCTGGGCTACGGCGCCCTCCGGCTCGCCAGCTCGCTGTTCAACGAACTGCGCGACTCCGTATTCGCGCGGGTGCGCCACGGTGCCATGCGCCAGGTCTCGCTCAAGGTCATGGAACATCTGCACCGGCTGTCGCTGCGCTTTCACCTGGAGCGCAAGACGGGAGGCCTCACGCGCGACATCGAGCGCGGCACGGGCAGCGTCAGCTCGCTGATGAACTATATGGTGTTCAGCATCCTGCCCACCCTGGTGGAGATCGTCATGATCGCCGGCATCCTGCTGGCACGCTACGACGCCTGGTTCGCCGTAGTCACCTTCGTCGCGGTCGCCATCTACATCACGTTCACCATGTCCATCACCGAATGGCGCATGAAATACCGCGTCAGCATGAACGCCCTGGACTCGAAGGCCAACACCCAGGCCATCGACAGCCTGCTGAACTACGAGACCGTGAAGTACTTCGGCAACGAGGACTACGAGCTGCGACGCTACAACGACACCCTGCAACACTGGGAGTCCGCGGCCGTCAGGAGCCAGACCTCGCTCTCGGCGCTCAACTTCGGCCAGGCCGGGATCATCGCCACGGGCGTGACGCTGATCATGATGCTGGCGGCGCGGGGCGTCGTGAATGGCAGCATGACGCTGGGCGACCTGGTGCTGGTGAACGCCTTTCTGCTGCAGCTGTTCATCCCGCTCAATTTCCTGGGCGTGGTCTACAGCCAGCTGAAACACGCGCTGGCCGACATGCACCTGATGTTCGAGGTGCTGGAGCGCCCGCCGGAGATCACCGACCGTCCGGATGCACCGGCACTGGATGCCGGCCGGGGCGAGATCCGCTTCGAGCACGTATCGTTTTCCTACGACCCGGATCGACCCATCCTGCACGAGGTAAGCTTCGCCGTGCAGCCGGGCCAGAAGGTGGCCATCGTGGGGCCGAGCGGGGCCGGCAAGTCGACCATCGCCCGGCTGCTGTTCCGCTTCTACGACGTCACGGCCGGCAGCATCCTGATCAACGGCCAGGATATCCGGGACGTCAGCCAGGACAGCCTGCGCCGCGCCATCGGCATCGTGCCGCAGGACACGGTGCTGTTCAACGAATCGCTGTACTACAACATCGCCTATGCCAGTCCGGGCGCGGCGCCGGAACAGGTGCAGCGGGCCGCGCGCCTGGCCAACCTGCACGGCTTCATCAGCGCCCTGCCGCAGGGGTACGACACGGTGGTGGGCGAACGCGGCCTGAAGCTGTCCGGCGGCGAGAAGCAGCGCGTCGCCATCGCGCGCGCCATTCTGAAGAATCCGCGTATCCTGGTGTTCGACGAGGCGACCTCGAGCCTGGATTCACAGTCCGAGCAACTCATCCTGGAGGCGCTGCGCGAGGCGGCCGCGCACCACACCAGCCTGGTGATCGCGCACCGCCTGTCCACCATCATCGACGCCGATTACATCCTGGTCATGGAAGCCGGGCGCATCATCGAGTCCGGCAGGCACCAGGCGCTGCTCGCGCACGGCGGTGTTTACGCGAAACTCTGGGCGCTGCAGCAGGAGGAACAGCGGGAGCTGGAGACGGCGCGGGTCACGGGCGCCGTCTGAAACGGCCGTGCCGCACGGGCGGAACCCGCCGGCCGGCGGGTTCCGCGGAACGGGCTAGAATTCGACGCGCAGTCCGACAAAGAAGATATTGTCGTCTTCGTCCTGGAAATGATCGTAACTGCCGGTCGCCTGCAGATGCTTGGTGACGTCGACGACGCCGCCGACACCGATGCCGAGGCTGTTGTTTCCGTCCAGCTCCAGACTGGAGAGCGTGGCGTTCACCTCCAGGCTCTTGCTCAGCATGTCGCGCAGGCCGAGCTCGATCAGGTAACCGTCGTCGCCGTAGGCGGGCACGCCGTTGGCGTACTCGATGTCGACATAACTGAGGGTGCCCAGCACATCGAGGGTATCCGTGATGCCGTAATGCGCGCCGCCGCCGATCTGGAAGCGGTTCGCGTCGACGTCTCCGGTGGTGCCAGGGAAGTCGACGAACAACCGGGAATAACCGAACTTGAGGAAGATGAGGTCCGTCGCACCGAAGGATATCCCCACGTCGACCCCATTGGCATCCGCCGAATCGCCGCTGATGTGGGTATAACCGATCTCGCCGTAGGTGTATTTCGGACCCTTGGCAGCCGCGGCCTGCTGGGCAAACACGGCGAACAGGGCGGCCGCCAGCATGGCTGTCAATCGCTTGTCGTTCATTAACTCCCCTCCTGAATGTGCATGGCCATCCGAATGCGGCGGATGATTCTTTATGAATAACGCGGAGATACTAAGGAATGCGCACCTTGCGCACAAGTTTTTCCTGTGTCCTGCCAGTCGCATCGCGCCAGGACACTCACTCGCGTGACGCAGATTTTTCTGGATAATCAGTCGTCTGTAATGGCAACCCGAACGGCCTCCCGATGTCCGACAGAACCGTCCTGATCACTGGCTGCTCCTCGGGCATCGGACTGTGCTGCGCACACGGCCTGCGCGCGCGCGGCTGGCGGGTGTTCGCCACGGCGCGCCAGGCGGCCGACGTGGAACGCCTGACCGCCACCGGCCTGGAAAGCCTGCCGCTCGATCTCGCGGACCCCGCCTCGGTCGCCACCGCGGTCGATACGGTGCTGGCACGCTGCGACGGCCGGCTCGACGCCCTGTTCAACAACGGCGCCTACGGCCAGCCGGGCGCCGTGGAGGACCTGTCACGCGAGGCGTTGCGCGCGCAGTTCGAAACCAACGTGCTGGGCTGGCACGACCTGACCCGGCGCGTACTGCCGGCGCTGCGTGCACGGGGTCAGGGCCGGATCGTCTACAACAGCTCGGTGCTCGGTTTCGTCGCGCTGCGCTACCGCGGCGCCTATATCGCGAGCAAGTATGCCATCGAGGGGCTGGCCGACACGCTGCGACTGGAGCTGCGCGGTACCGGTATCCACGTGGCGCTGGTCGAACCCGGCCCCGTCGAGAGCCGCTTCCGGGCCAATGCACTGCTCGCCTACCGCCGCCATATCGACGCGGAACACAGCGTGCACCGTGACGCCTACGCGCGCATGGAGCAGCGCCTGGTAAAGGCGGGTCCGGCCGTGCCGTTCACCCTGCCCCCCGAGGCGGTATTGAGTAAGCTCGTCCATGCCCTGGAAAGTTCGCGTCCACGGCCGCGCTATTACGTGACCTTTCCGACCTACCTGTTCGGCACGCTGAAGCGCCTGCTGCCGACACGGCTGCTCGACCGCTTGCTGTACCGGGTGTAGAAACGGCGTGTGAACAGGGGACAGCCCCCTCTCCCTCCGGGATGCCGAGAGGCGAAGGTGAGACCGCGAAGCGGTCGAGAAGCTGGCCAGGGCCATGCAGGAGGCGCGCGTCCATGGATGGGCTCGGTAGAGCGAGGCACGACGCCAGCGCCGAGAGCAACGCAGGAGCGGTTGCCGAGGGGATCAGATCAAACCAATGACCTTATTTTCTGTCAGCTGTTTGTTCATTTTTACTCCGCACAACAGGGGACAGACCACGTTTCCCGGCTATCGATTGATTCAAAGGTATGGAAAACGTAACCGGGAAACGTGGTCTGTCCCCTGTTTGCTCCCATATACCCCCTCTCCCGCCGGGAGAGGGTTGGGGAGAGGGGATCAGATCAACCCGACCACCTGAAATTCTGCCCCCTGTCCATCCGTTTTCTCCGTGCAATACCCTACGCCGCCGAGGCCGCATCACCACTGGTGGCCGTAAACACCAGCTGCTCGCCGCTCACCCCGACATGCACCACCTCGCCCGGGCCGAAGCGGCTCGCCAGGATCTCCTGTGCCAGCGGATTCTCCAGCTGGGTCTGGATGGCACGCTTGAGCGGCCGCGCACCATACACCGGATCGAAGCCGGCCGCCCCGATCAGGTCGAGCGCGGCGTCCTCGAGTTCCAGACCGATATCGCGTTCGGCCAGGCGACGCCGCAGGATATCGATCTGCAGATCGGCGATGGCACGGATCTGCTCGCGCCCCAGCGGGTGGAATACGACCACATCGTCGATGCGGTTGATGAACTCCGGCCGGAAGTGCCCGGCCACCACGTCCATCACCGCCTCCTTCATGGCCGCATAGTCTTCCTCGGTCGTTCCCGGCGTCCTGCCTCCGGCGACACTCGCGCTTTCCTGCGCATCGCCCACCATTTCCTGGATCATCTGGCTGCCCAGGTTGGAGGTCATCACGATCACCGTGTTGCGGAAATCCACGGTGCGTCCCTGGCCGTCGGTCAGGCGTCCGTCGTCGAGCACCTGCAGCAGCACGTTGAACACGTCCGGGTGCGCCTTCTCGACCTCGTCGAGCAGGATCACGGAATAGGGCTTCCGGCGCACGGCCTCGGTCAGGTATCCGCCCTCCTCGTAGCCGACGTAGCCGGGCGGTGCGCCGATCAGGCGCGCTACGGAGTGTTTCTCCATGAACTCGGACATATCGATGCGCACCATCGCCTCCTCGGTGTCGAACAGGAACGCTGCCAGTGACTTGGTCAGCTCGGTCTTGCCGACGCCGGTCGGCCCCAGGAACAGGAAGGAGCCGTTCGGACGGTTCGGATCGGACAGGCCGGCGCGGCTGCGCCGGATGGCGTCGGACACCACGCGTACCGCCTCGCCCTGGCCGACCACGCGTTTGGCGAGCGCCTCTTCCATGCGCAGCAGCTTGTCGCGCTCGCCCTCGAGCATCTTGGACACCGGGATGCCGGTCCACTTGGACACGACCTCGGCGATCTCCTCGTCGGTCACCTTGTTGCGCAGCAGCTGCATGTCCTGCGTCTCGGCGACGTCGGCCGCGGCCAGTTGCTTGACCAGTTCGGGGATGCGCCCGTACTGCAGTTCACCGGCGCGCGCGAGGTCGCCGGCGCGCTGCGCCGTCTCGAATTCCATGCGCGCCCGCTCCAGCTCCTCCTTGACGTGGCTGGCGCCCTGCACCGCCGCCTTTTCGGCTTTCCAGATCTCTTCCAGGTCGGAGAACTCGCGCTCCAGCGCATCGATCTCGTCCTGCAACGCCTCGAGGCGCTTCTTCGAGGCCTCGTCCGTTTCCTTTTTCAACGCCTCGCGCTCGATCTTGAGCTGGATGAGGCGACGCTCCAGGCGATCCATCGCCTCGGGCTTGGAATCGATCTCCATGCGGATGCGGCTGGCCGCCTCGTCGACCAGGTCGATGGCCTTGTCCGGCAGCTGCCGGTCGGCGATGTAGCGGTGCGACAGGGTGGCGGCGGCGACGATCGCCGGATCGGTGATCTCGACACCGTGGTGCACCTCGTAGCGTTCCTTGAGCCCGCGCAGGATGGCGATGGTGTCCTCCACGCTGGGCTCGTCGACGAGCACCTTCTGGAAGCGCCGTTCCAGGGCGGCGTCCTTCTCGACGTACTTGCGATACTCGTCCAGCGTGGTGGCACCGACGCAGTGCAGTTCGCCGCGCGCCAGCGCCGGCTTGAGCATGTTGCCGGCGTCCATGGCGCCCTCGGCCTTGCCGGCGCCGACCATGGTGTGCAGCTCGTCGATGAACAGGATGATCTGGCCTTCCTGCTTGGCCAGGTCGTTGAGCACCGCCTTCAGGCGCTCCTCGAACTCGCCGCGGAACTTGGCGCCCGCGATCAGCGCACCCATGTCCAGGGACAGCAGGCGCCTGCCTTTCAGGCCTTCCGGAACCTCGCCGTTGACGATGCGCTGGGCGAGCCCCTCGACGATGGCGGTCTTGCCGACGCCGGGCTCACCGATCAGCACCGGGTTGTTCTTGGTGCGGCGCTGCAGGACCTGGATGGTACGACGGATCTCGTCGTCGCGGCCGATGACCGGATCGAGCTTGCCCTGCTCGGCGCGCTCGGTCATGTCGATGGTGTATTTCTCCAGCGCCTGGCGCTGTTCCTCGGCATTCGGATCGTCGACCTGCTGGCCGCCGCGCAGCTTGTCGATCGACTGTTCGATCAGACCCGTGCTGGCACCGGCCTGGCGCAGCATTTCACCCAGCCGGCCCTTGTCCTCCAGCGCCGCCAGCACGAACAGTTCGCTGGAGATGTAGCTGTCCTTGCGCTGCTGGGCCAGCTTGTCGGTCACGTTCAGCAGGCGCCCGAGATCATTGGAAATATGCACATCCCCGGCCATGCCCTGCACCTGCGGGAGCTGATCGAGCAGTTCGCCGAGCCGCGAGCGCAGCAGGTTGACGTTGACGTCGGCCTGGGCCAGCAGGTGGCGGACCGTTCCGCCTTCCTGGTCCAGCAGGGCCGTCATGAGATGGGCCGGCTCGATGAACTGGTGGTCGCGGCCCACCGCCAGGCTCTGGGCCTCGGCCAGCGCCTGCTGGAACTTGCTGGTCATTTTGTCCATACGCATGAATTGATGCCTCCGCGGCTGATTATCGGTATATACCCCGTTACATAGGGGGGATCAGCGGGCATTTCAAGTCCGGCCAACAGCCGCCCCCGAAATTAACAGCCATGGAAGCACCCGGAATTACACGGGAAATGCCCTTATCACCCGGTTCCGTGTTGTTTCGTGTGCCTTCGTGGCCAATCACGAGATCGTTGATGAATACGGCCGCTAGTGCAGCGTGGAATGGGTGGCGTAGATCAGCAGGACACCGGCGGCGATCAGGATGACCTGCTGCAGCGTGGCCGTGCCCTCGACGCGCCGGTGCAGGGTGGGAATGAGGTCGGCCACCGCGATGTAGATGAAGCTCGACGCCGCCACGGCCAGCACGTAGGGCAGCACCGCCTCCATCTCCTGGAGCGCGACCCAGGCCAGCACACCGCCCACCACCGTGGTCAGGCTGGACAGGATGTTGTAGAGAAAGGCACGGCCGCGCGCGAAACCACTGTGCAGCAGCACCGCGAAATCACCCACCTCCTGCGGGATCTCGTGGGCAGTAACCGCCAGGCTGGTGACGATACCGAGATGAATGTCCGTGAGAAAGGCGCCGGCGATGAGGATGCCGTCGAGGAAGTTGTGCAGGCCGTCGCCGATCAGGATCAGTGTGCCGGCCGAGCGGCGCCGGAAGTGCTCATCACCGCGCCCGTCGGGTATGTGCACCTCGCAGTGTTCGGCATGACAATGCCGCCACAACACCAGTTTTTCCAGCAGGAAGAAACCCAGCAGACCGAGCAGCACGGCCAGCGGGATGGCGTGGGCATCGCGGCTGGCGACCCCTTCGAGGGCGTGTGGCAGCAGGCCCAGCAGGGCGGCGCCCAGCAATGTGCCGGTGGCGAAACTGACCAGGTGTGGCAACAGGTGATCGCGCAGCGCCTCGCTGAACAGCAGGAACACCGCGGCGGCCAGCACGCTCAGCACTCCGCCAACCAGGCAGAACAGGACGATCCAGGCAATCAGCGGCATCAACCGGCCTCGCACACACGGGAGGCGGTCATGATACGCACACGCTCACGGCCCCGCCAGCCAGGCCAGCGTGGCCATGCGGCCGGTGATGCCGTCGCGACGATAGGAATAGAAACGCGCGGCGTCCCGGAACGTGCACCACTCACCGCCGTAGACGGCACTTACCCGACAGGCCGCCAGTCGCTGCCGTGCGAGCCGGTAGAGGTCGGCGAACCAGCGCGTATCGGCACCCGGTGCGAAGGCATCCGCCGCCCGCGGATCCACGGCGGTGAAGGCATCGCGCACCTCCCCGCCCACCTCGAACGCCGCCGGGCCGATCGCCGGCCCCAGCCACGCCAGCAGGTCCGGCGGCGGCACCGGCAGGCTTCGGACCACCGCCTCCAGCACGCCGGCCGCCAGGCCGCGCCAGCCGGCGTGCGCGACCGCCACGCACCGGCCGGCACGGTCGGCGAACACGACCGGCAGACAATCCGCCGTCAGCACCGCGCAGACCACGCCTGGCTGCGCCGCCCAGGCGGCATCGGCCGTGGGCCGGACACCGGCCTGGACCGCATCGGCCACGCCGGTGCCGTGCACCTGGTGCAGCCAGACCGGCTGCGCAGGCAGGGCCAGCTGCCGGCTCAGCCGGGCCCGGTTGGCCGTCACGGCCGCGGCATCGTCCCCGACATGGTCGGCCGGGTTCATGCTGGCCCAGGGACCGTGGCTGACCCCGCCCTGGCGCGTCGTGGTCACGACGCGCACCGCCGGCGGCGCCGGCCAGTCGGGAACCAGCCAGTCATGCACCATCAGGCCGCTCCCCGGCATCTTCACGCAGGCGGCCGATCAGCTGCGCCATGTCTTCCGGTACGCCCGCCTCCCAGCCGACGGTTTCGCCGCCTGCCGGGTGCGGCAACTCCAGTCGTACGGCATGCAGCGCCTGGCGCCTGAAGGCGGTCAACGCGGCCTGCAGCTGCGGACCGGCACCGGCCGGCAGGCGGAGGCGTCCCCCGTAGACGGGATCGCCGACGACCGGTGTGTGGTTGTAGGCCATGTGCACCCGGATCTGGTGGGTACGCCCGGTCTCCAGGCGGACGCGCACCAGGGTGTGTGCGCGGTAGCGTTCCTCGACCCGGTAATGCGTCACCGCCGCCCGGCCGCCCGCGGTCACGGCCATGCGCTTGCGGTCCACGGGGTGCCGGCCGATGGGGGCCTCGATGGTGCCGCCGCCGGTCAGCACCGAGTTGACCACGGCCAGGTACTCGCGGGTGATACGGCGCGCCTGCAGCACCTCGACCAGGTGCCGGTGGGCAGTCAGGGTGCGCGCCACCACCATGAGGCCGCTGGTCGACTTGTCGAGCCGGTGTACGATGCCCGCACGCGGCAGCATCGCCAGGGCCGGATCGTAATACAGCAGGGCATTGACCAGGGTGCCGGCGGGATTGCCGGCCGCCGGGTGCACCACCAGCCCGGCCGGCTTGTTGATCACCAGCAGGTCCGCATCGGCATACCGTACGTCGAGCGCGATCGCCTGGGCTACGTCACCGGTCTGCTCTCCGAGCTCCGCCGCGATGCACACGACCTCGCCGCCGCTGACCTTTTCCCTGACACGGGCCACGCGCGCATCCAGCGTCACCTGTCCCGCCCGGATCCACTGCTGCAGACGCGAGCGCGAGTAATCCGGCACCAGCTCGGCCAGCGCCAGGTCGAGACGGCGGCCGCGCAGGGCCTCCGGTATAGTCAGTTGCAGTTCGACGGTCGGCATCATCGGTGACGGAGATTGGGTTATACTCCCGTGGCGCCGCCGGCGGCGCCCGATCCCTGGACATTTTGACACATCACAAGCGATGCGATTGACGAGTTTCTGCCTGGCCCTCCTGCTGCTGGTCACCAGCGGGTGTTCCCTGCTGCCCGAACAGATCGACAAGACCAAGGACTGGTCCGCCAACCGTCTGTACAGCGCGGCCAAGGAAGAACTTTCGCAGAAGAATTACGAACAGGCGATCAAGTACTTCGAGTCGCTGGAGGCACGCTACCCGTTCGGCAAGTATGCCCAGCAGGCGCAGCTTGAGATCGCCTACGCCTATTACAAATTCGACGAGCCCGACCTGGCCATCGCGGCGGCCGACCGCTTCATCAAGATCTACCCGCGCCACCAGCACGTGGACTATGCCTGGTACCTGAAGGGCCTGGTCAACTTCAACCGCGGCAAGGGCCTGATCGACCGGGTACTGCCGCAGGATCCGACCGAGCGCGACACCTTCACCATGCAGGCGTCCTACGATGATTTCAGCCAGCTGGTGCAGCGCTATCCCGACAGTGTCTACACGCGGGACGCCGGTCAGCGCATGATCTACCTGCGCAACAGCTTGGCGGAACACGAACTGCACGTGGCCGACTACTACATGCGTCGCAAGGCCTATGTCGCCGTCGTCAACCGCTGCAAGTACGTGGTCGAGAATTACCAGCGCACACCGGCCGTGCCCGACGCCCTGGTCTACATGGTGCGTGCCTACCGCCTGCTTGGCGCCGACGATCTGGCCGCGGACGCCCTGAAGGTCCTGCGTCTCAATTACCCTCAGCAACCGGGTGTTGCACTGCTCGAGTCGCCCGGCGGCTACCCGGATGATCAGTCGCCCCCGTTCTGGAAGTTCTGGTAGCCGCTGGTGATCGGGTAGCGGCGGTCGCGGCCGAACGCCCGCCGGCTGATACGTATACCGGGCGGTGTCTGACGACGCTTGTATTCGTTGCGATCGACCAGGGCGGCGACGCGCGCCACGACCGCGGCATCGAAACCGTCCGCCACGATGCGCTCGACACCCATGTCCTGCTCGACATAGCGCTCCAGGATCGGATCAAGCACCGCGTAGGGCGGCAGGCTGTCGTCGTCCTTCTGATCCGGCGCCAGCTCTGCCGAGGGCGGCCGTTCCAGCACTCGCCGTGGGATCACGTCGGACAGGCCGTTGCGATAGTGCGCGAGCCGGTACACCAGCAGCTTCGGCACGTCCTTGAGCGGCGCGAAGCCGCCGGCCATGTCCCCGTACAGGGTGGCATAACCGACCGCCATCTCGCTCTTGTTGCCGGTCGTCAGCAGGATGCGGCGCTGTTTGTTCGAAATCGCCATCAGAATGATGCCCCGGCAGCGCGCCTGGATGTTTTCCTCGGTCGTGTCCGCGGCAAGACCCTCGAACGCCGGAGCCAGCACCCTGAGAAAGCTCTCGAACGGATCCTCGATGGAGATTTCCCGGTAATGCACACCCAGTGCCGTCGCCTCGGCTCGCGCGTCCTCCAGACTCATCGGCGAGGTGTAGCGTGACGGCATCATGACCACCGCCACCTGCTCCGCCCCGATGGCGTCCACGGTCAGCGCCAGGGTCAGCGCCGAGTCGACACCGCCCGACAGGCCGAGCACCGCCCCATCGAAGCCGTTCTTGCGAATGTAATCGCGCACGCCCAGTACCAGCACCTCGTAGACGGCCGCCTCCGGCGTCAGCGGTGGTACGCACGTCCCCGCGACCGGCACGGCCCCGGCTGCGATATCCACCGGGTACAGTCCCTCGACACAGGTCGGGGCATGCTGCGTCAGTGCGCCCTGTGCATCGACGACGAACGAGCCGCCGTCAAACACCAGTTCGTCCTGGCCGCCGACCATGTTGACGTAGACGATGGGCAGCGCGTTCTCGCGGGCGCGCTGTGCCAGCACCTGCTCGCGCTCGTCGCCCTTGCCGGCGTGGAACGGCGAGGCATTGAGGTTGACCAGCAGGCGCGCACCCGCCGCGGCCGCCTGTTGCGCCGGCCCGGGCTGCCAGATGTCCTCACAGATGCTGATACCGACCGGGATGCCGCCGAGCGGCACGATGCAGGGCGTATCGCCCGGTGTGAAGTAACGCTTTTCATCGAACACGCTGTAATTGGGCAGTAGTTGCTTCTTGCACTGCGCGACGATGCGACCGTCGCAGATCACCAGCGCGGCGTTGTACAGTTGTCCCGCTTCCAGCAGCGGACAACCGATGATGGCCGTGATCCCGCGGACGTCACGGCACAGCCGTCCGACCGCCACCTGCACGTGTTCCATGAAATGCGGCCGGAACAGCAGGTCCTCCGGCGGGTAGCCGGTCAGGGCCAGCTCGGGGAAGATCACCACGTCGGCAGCGTATTGATCGCGCGCCGTGTTGCAGGCGTCCGCGATCCGCTCCGCGTTGGTGTGTATGGCACCAACCAGGAAGTCGAGCTGCGCCATGACAAAGCGGAGGCCGGTATTATGTTTTTGTTGTTGTGCTGAAGTCATGGTGTGGGAGTCTTATGCCTGCCAAGGTACTTTGCAAGCAAGGCGCCAGAATATATTTACAGGTCTCGCCTGACGGGCGAGGTACTTTTCTTTGCTCCGCCAAAGACCGATTCGCCGGGTGCGAATCGGGACGGCCGCAGGCTGGCCCGACGGGCGAAGCCCATGGAGGGACTTCGCAAAAGTACCCAAAAGAAAGGCGGACCCGAAGGCTTGCCCGACCAGTCATCTGATATGACATCCCGGGTTCCCTGCGCTTCTCGCCGGTTTGCGCGCTCGTCGAACTCGCAGGATTTGCCGCGCCTTCCGGCTCGGCGAGGAACGCAGGGCACCGGCATTAGCCGGCGCAGGCATCGGGCGCCCCTCTCTTTGGCTACGTTCTCTTGGGCACGCAAGAGAACGTACCTCGCCCGTCGGGGCGAAACCGGCAATTCAACAAAGCCGGTTAACACAACACAACCATCTGAAAAAGAACTAGAACCTATCTCATAGTCCCGCGTGAGCCGCGTTGCTGGCTGAAAGCCGCTCCTGCAAGGCACAGCGCGCCGCACAGTGCGAGAGGTACGGGCAGGCGATGCAACACAGCAGGACCGGATTTCAGGCGCAACCCTTTGGGACCGGGCGATTTCTGTCCCTGGCTGTGTTGCAGGCTCATGTAGCTACGGCTACACCACGCTCGCCGCGCCTTGCCAGAAACAAGAATCGCTGCGGTCGCGGCCGCGGGGGATTATGAGACAGGTCCTAACCTGCCATCGCGCGCCGCATGGCCAGACCGATCTCCGCAGGCGAACGCACCACCGTGGCACCGGCCGCCTCCAGCGCGGCGATCTTGGCCGCCGCCGTTCCCTGGCTGCCGCTGATGATGGCACCGGCATGTCCCATGCGTTTGCCGGGCGGTGCCGTCACGCCGGCGATGTAGGCGACAACCGGCTTGCTGACCTGCGCGCTTAGGTATTCCGCGGCGCGCTCCTCGTCGCTGCCGCCGATCTCGCCGATCATGACGATGCCGTGCGTGTCCGGGTCGGCCTCGAACAGCTGCAGGCAGTCGATGAAACCCATGCCGCGGATCGGATCGCCGCCGATGCCGATGCAGGTGCTCTGGCCGAATCCCTCGCGGCTGGTCTGGAACACGGCCTCGTAGGTCAGCGTACCGGAGCGCGACACGATGCCGATGCGGCCGGGCGTGTGGATGACACCGGGCATGATGCCGATCTTGCAGCTGCCCGGGGTGATGATGCCCGGGCAGTTGGGACCGATCAGGCGCGCGTTCGTTTCACGCAGCACCGCCTTGACGCGCAGCATGTCGAGCACCGGGATACCTTCCGTGATGCACACGATCAGGCCAATGCCCGCGGCGGCGGCCTCCAGGATCGCGTCGGCCGCGAACGCCGCCGGCACGTAGATCACGCTGGCGTCAGCACCGGTGGCGTCGACGGCCGCCTTCACCGTGTCGAACACGGGCAGTCCGAGGTGGGTCTGGCCGCCCTTGCCCGGCGTGACGCCACCGAGCAGGCGCGTACCGTATTCCAGTGCCTGCTGCGAATGGAAGCTGCCCTGCGAACCGGTGAAACCCTGGCAGATGACCCGGGTGTCCCTGCCGACGAGGACACTCATGCCGCGCCGCTGCCTCGAGCCGCGGCGACCGCCTTGCCGGCGGCCTCGTTGAGGTCGCTGGCGGTCTCCACCGCCAGGCCGGAGCGCTCGATCAGCGCCAGGCCGGCCGCGGCATTGGTTCCTTCCAGGCGCACCACCACCGGCACGCTGATCTCGACGTCACCGATCGCCTGAAGGATGCCCTCTGCGATCAGGTCGCAGCGCACGATGCCGCCGAAGATGTTGACCAGGATCGCCTCGACCTGGGGATCGGAAAGGATGATCTTGAAGGCCTCGGCGACCTTCTCCGCGGTCGCGCCACCGCCGACGTCGAGGAAATTGGCCGGCGCACCGCCGCGCAGCTGGATGATGTCCATGGTCGCCATGGCCAGGCCCGCACCGTTGACCATGCAGGCGATATTGCCGGCCAGGCGGATGTAGTTCAGGCCGTGCTGCTGGGCGATGTTCTCGCGCGCGTCCTGCTGGCTGGGATCGCGCAGCTGAGCGAGTTCCGCGTGGCGGAACAGGGCGTTGTCGTCGATATCGAGCTTGGCGTCCAGCGCCAGCAGTCGCCCGTCCCCGGTCACGACCAGCGGATTGATTTCCAGCAGGCTGGCATCGCAGGCCATAACGAGCCGGTAGGCGGCGTCGAGCAGGCGGGCAAAGTCTCCTGTCTGTCTGCCTTCCAGGGCGAGACCGAAAGCGAGATTGCGGCACTGGTAGCCCTGCAGACCGACCGCGGGATTGACGGTCTCGATGAGGATCGCGGCCGGATCGGAGACGGCGACCTCCTCGATGTCCATACCGCCGGCCGCACTGCCCATCAGGATGACCCGTTCCCGTGTGCGGTCCACCAGGATGCTGAAATAGAGCTCACGAGCGATGTCCACGGTCTGCTCGACGAGTACGCTGCTGACCGGCAGGCCCGTCTCACCGGTCTGCCGCGTGACCAGGTGGCTGCCGAGCAGGGCTTTGACCGCGTCGGCCAGCGCCTGTCTGTCCTTCACCAGTCGGACACCGCCGCCCTTGCCGCGCCCACCGGCATGCACCTGGGCCTTCACGACCCAGGCACCGTCGCCGGCAACCGCTGTGTCGATGTCGTCGGTCCGGCTGATCAGGCAGCCGGCGGGTACCGGTATGCCGTAGTCGGTGAACAGCTGTTTGGCCTGGTATTCGTGCAGGTGCATGGGCGAAGTGTGGCAAACCTTGCCGGCTTTGATCAAGTGATAACGCGTCGGCATTTCACGTGGCCGGATCAAAGGTAGTATCATCTGTCGCAACGCCTGACATGGAACGACGACACTATCCGGCGGTCCGGATCGATCCAATGCGCATCCTGCTCATCTTCATCGCGCTTGCACTGGTTGTCATGATCGGCAAACGCCTGCTCCAGCAACCGCGCCGCGCAAGTCATACCCGCGGCGTCTCGGGCAAGATGGTGCCGTGTGCCGGCTGCGGTGTTTTCGTGCCGGAGGACGAGGCCCTGGAGCGGGACGGGCGCCTTTATTGCTCACGCGAGCACCGCGATGCGGCACGCGGTGGGTCATGACCGCCGCGGCGCAGATCGGAGCCGACATACCGGCGGGCCTGGGGGAGGATACCGACGCTGCCGCCACCCGCGATGCGCCGGCCTGGAAGCCGCTACGCCTGCTCACGTTCTACCGCCTGATACTCGCGGGACTGCTGACCGTACTGCACTTCACCATCAGCGACGACACCTCGCTCGGTATACAGGCGCCGGGGCTCTACGGGCTTGTCTGCATCGCTTACCTGCTGTTCGGCCTGCTCGCGGGATTCGCCGCACGCCTGCGCCGGCCGGTTTACGAACTGCAGGCCACCGGCCAGGTCCTGGTCGATATCGGCGTGATCACGCTGCTCATCCACGCCAGCGGCGGCCTGGCCAGCGGGCTCGGCATCCTGCTGATCATATCGGTTGCCACCGGCAGCATCCTGTTGCCGGGGCGAATGGCATTCATGTTCGCGGCGGCGGCCACCCTGGCGATCATGGGCGAATATCTCTTCAGCCACTTTACGCTGGGTCTGTACAGGACCACCGGCTATACGCAGGTCGGCCTGCTGGGCATCGCCTCGTTCGCCACCGCCGGGCTGACGTTCCTGCTCGCGCGCAGGATCAAGGAGAGCGAGGCCCTGGCGCAGCGCCGCGGCATCGATATCGCCAACCTTGCCCGGCTCAACGCCCACATCGTGCAACGCCTGCAGGCCGGCATCATCGTGACCGACCATCAGCACAATATTCTTCTGATCAACGATACGGCACGCAAACTCCTCAACGCGTGGGAGGCGCGAGCAGGTCAGCCGCTGGCGGGCCTGTCCCCGGCACTGTACGGCAAGCTGCTGGAATGGCAGCAGGCACCGGAAACCCAGCCGTCACTGCTGAAGTACGGGCTGAACGCGACCAGTATCCTGCCTCACTTCACCTCCCTGGGCTCATCGGGCGGGCCGGGCGCGCTGATCTTCCTGGAGGACATGGCGGCCATGGAAAAACAGGCCCAGCAGATCAAGCTGGCCTCGCTGGGCCGCCTGACCGCCAGTATCGCCCACGAGATCAGGAACCCGCTCGGGGCGATCAGTCATGCCGCGCAACTGCTGACCGAGGAGAACGTACTGGCCGAAGAGGATCGCCGCCTGATGGCCATCATCGGTGACAACACGTCCAGGGTGAATGTCGTCGTCGAAAACATCCTGCAGCTGTCACGCCCCAGTTCCTCGATCCCGCAGGTCCTGCGCCTGGCCGACTGGGTGGAACATTTCACGGTGGAGTTCGGACACAGCGGCAGCTGCGGGCCGACCCAGATCAGCGGCACGGTGACCCCAGCCGATCTCGAGATCAGCATGGATCCCAGCCTGCTGCACCAGGTCGTATGGAACCTGTGCCAGAATGCAATTCACCACTGCCGCGCCACGGGGGCGATACGGCTGCAGCTGGTCGGTGGACAGGCGGCTACCCCGGGATCGGCACATCTTGATATCATCGACAACGGTCCCGGTATCGAACCCGACATGATTGACAAGATCTTCGAACCCTTCTTCACCACGCACAACAGCGGCACCGGCCTCGGTCTGTATATCGCGCGCGAGATCTGCGAAAGCAACGGCGCGCATCTCGAGTACCGGCCGGCGGCAGAGGGCGGCAGCTGTTTCCGCATCACCCTTCCGGTCAACACGGGACTGCCGGTCGGCCCGCTGGCCGCGCAGCACGAACCATGAACAAACCACTGGCGCTGGTGGTCGACGACGAGCCCGATATCCGCGAACTGCTCGAGCTGACGCTGGGCAGGATGGACATCGCGGCGCGCAGCGCAGCCAACTTCGAGCAGGCCCGCGCGCTGCTGGACAGCACCCGTTTCGACATCTGCCTCACCGACATGCGCCTGCCGGACGGCAACGGCCTCGACCTGGTACGTTATATACAGGAGCACGCACCGGACCTGCCGGTCGCCGTCATCACGGCCTACGGCAGCATGGACACCGCGGTGGAAGCGCTCAAGGCCGGCGCCTTCGACTTCATCTCGAAGCCGGTCAACCTGAACGTCCTGCGCAATCTCATCACCAGCGTGCTTAAGCTCTCCGACGACTATCATCAGCGCGACCGGCGCAGCCGCGATACGCTGCTGGGTGAATCGGCCGCCATGCGCGACATCCGCTCCACCATCGAGAAGCTCTCGCGCAGCCAGGCCCCGATCTACATCTGCGGCGAATCCGGTACCGGCAAGGAACTGGTAGCGAAACTGATTCACAGCAAGGGACCGCGCGCCGACCGCCCCTTCGTGCCGGTGAACTGCGGCGCCATCCCGTCCGAACTCATGGAGAGTGAATTCTTCGGTCATCGCAAGGGCAGCTTCACCGGCGCCACCAGCGACAAGGACGGCCTGTTCCAGGTTGCCGCCGGGGGCACGCTGTTTCTCGATGAAGTCGCCGAGCTGCCGCTGCACATGCAGGTCAAGCTGCTGCGCGTCATACAGGAAAAATCCGTGCGTCCGGTCGGCGCGCAGCGCGAGGTCGCGACCGACGTCCGCATCCTCTCGGCCACGCACCGTGATCTGGCCGAGCTCGTCGCCGGCGGGCAATTCCGCCAGGATCTCTACTACCGCCTGAATGTCATCCAGCTCAAGGTGCCCCCCCTGCGCGAGCGCAGCGAGGACATCGCCATGCTGGCCAGGTATTTCCTGCGCAAGCTGGCGCGCCAGAATGCACAGCCAGAACTCACCTTGAGCGACGAGGCCGTGGAGGCATTGACGACCTACCCGTTTCCGGGCAATGTCCGGGAGTTGGAAAACATCCTCGAGCGCGCAACGACGCTGTGCGAGGGCAGCGTCATCGATCGTGCGGACCTGCATCTGCCGATGACCGGCGCCATCGCCGGCCTGGTCGAGGATGAACACGTCGGGGCACTGGAACGGGGAACGGTGCCGCTCGATACCTATATGGATAACATCGAGAAGGATGTGCTGATCAAGGCGCTGGAACAGACCCGCTACAACAAGACGGCCGCCGCGCGAAAGCTCGGCATCACGTTCCGCGCCCTGCGCTACCGGCTCAAGAAGCTGGGGCTCGAGTAGCAGGCGGGCCGGGAAGGCCGCACACACGGCACGGGTTTATGCGTCGTGCCCCGGGCCATAGGTGACGCACAGCGTCACCTTCTGACGCAGCCTGTGAGACGGAACGCAAGATTGTTACGACGGGATGTCGCCATCCTCGTCCGGGACAGGCAGGAAAATCCCTGACCGTCCCAATTGTTTGTATGTAACACTATGTATTTTATATTAAATATTATTCTAGAACCTGAGCCGGCCCCTGACGACCACCGGGCGGCAAATTTCTGGCACGGAAAATGGATATCAGTTTCCAGCCAAAGAAACCGGACAATCGTCCGATACAAGGCTGTCAGGTGGCTCTGACCGGGCAACCAAACAACTCGTTACCATCGTCATGCACATGAGAGGAAACACCATGAAACTGCAAAAGGGTTTTACACTGATCGAACTTATGATCGTTATCGCGATCATCGGTATCCTGGCGGCCATCGCGATCCCGGCCTACCAGGATTACACCATCCGCGCCAAGGTGGGTGAGGGTCTGAACCTGGCCGGCGCCGCCAAGCTCGCGGTCTCCGAGACCTACGACTCCACCGGCAGCTTTCCGACCAACCAGGCCCAGGCCGGCCTGCCGGCAGCCGGCAGCATCACTGGCAACTACGTGTCGCAGGTTGCCCTGGCGAACAATACCGGCGTGATCACGATCACCTACAAGACTGGCCAGATGGGCGGCAGCCCGACGGCGGATGGCACCAACATCGACCTGATCCCGAACACCAATGCTGGATCAGTGCAGTGGGATTGCACATTCGGCTCGGGTACCAGTGCCAGCCAGACACCTCAAAAGTATCGTCCGGCTAACTGCCGTTAATCGCTGCGCGCTGGAAGCAGCAAGCAAACGCCCCGGTCGCCCGGGGCGTTTTTTATTTTGAACACGGCCGGCCCGCCGGTACACTAGCGCCCATGACCGGATTACAGCCTGCCCGGTGGTGCCCGCCCTGTCCGCATTCCGCCTTCCCCGCTGCATGACCGACGGATGAATCATCTCCAGTTTCTCAGGCATCCCGTCGGCGGCCTGGTTGCCCTGCTCTGCCTGCTGACCGTCGTCATCTACCGACCCGGCTTGACGGGCGATTACATGTTCGACGACCGTCCCAACCTGCTGGAGAACCGGCGGCTGGACATGGACACGCTGGACATGGACAGTCTGCAAGCTGCGGCCTTTTCCTCTCGCGCGGGTCTCCTGCGCCGGCCGATCAGCATGGCGAGCTTCGCGCTGAACCGGTACTTCTTCGGCATCGCCCCCCGCTCGTACAAGGTCGTCAACCTGACCATCCACCTGCTGACCGGGCTGGGCCTGTGGCTGCTGGGGAGCCTGATCCTGCGTGCATATGTGCGCTTTCGCGAACCGGACTTCTCTCCCGTGGCCGCACGCTGGCTGCCGGCCGTGGTCGCCGGCCTGTGGCTGGTGCATCCGCTGAACCTGACCACCGTGCTCTACATCGTGCAACGCATGACCGGCCTGTCGGCGCTGTTCAGCGTGGCCGGCCTGTGCCTGTACCTGCTGGGCCGGCTGCGCATGCGCGAGGGCAGGCCGGGCCTGCCGTATATCCTCGGCGGACTGCTGGGATTCGGCTCCCTCGCCGTGTTCAGCAAGGAAAACGGGGTATTGCTGCCGCTCTTCATGCTGGTACTGGAATACACGCTGTTCCGTTTCCGCGACCGTAACGGCCGGGTCGACAGGCGTATCGCCGCCTTCTTCGTGCTGTGCGTCGCCGTACCCGCGCTGCTGACCCTGCTGGTCCTGCTGTTCGAACCCGGCAAGCTCATGAACTACACCAGCAAGACCTTTACCCCGGGGGAACGCCTGCTGACCGAGGCGCGGGTGCTGATGTTCTACCTCAGGATGACCATCATGCCCTCCATCAATGAACTGGGGCTGTACCACGACGATATCGTGCTGTCGCGGAGCCTGCTGGACCCGCCCGCCACGCTGCTTTCGCTGCTGGCCATCGCCGGGCTGCTGGCAACGGCGGCCACAATGGGCGCGCGCCACGCACTGGTGAGCCTGGGCATCCTGTGGTTTTTTGCCGGTCACCTGCTGGAATCCACGGTCGTCCCCCTGGAGATCGCCCACGAGCACCGCAATTACCTGCCCGACTACGGCCTGCTGCTGGCGGTCTGCGCCGGCGCCTGCCAGCTCCGCCTGCACAGACACGCCGGCGCCATCCGCATCGGCGGCGCGGCACTGTTGCTGCTGCTGTTTTCCTGGACGACCTGGCTCAGGGCCGGGCAATGGGCGGACAACGTGCAACAGGCCGTCTACGAGGCCATGCACCACCCCGGCTCGATGCGCGCGGTGTTTTCGGCCGGCCGGATCCACGCACGACTCGCTCTGAACGGTTTAACGGAAAGCGAAGCCAAGGCGTTCAGCTACCTGGAACAGGCGCGCCGGCTGGACAGGAGCGGCATCATGCCGGACACCACCCTGATCATTCTGAGCTACCTGCTCGACAAGCCGGTCGACCCGGCGCGTTTCGCCGAGATCAGGCGCAAACTGATAGCCTACCCGGTGTCGACATCGGATATCAGCAGCCTCAGAATGCTGACCGAATGCTACGGCAAGGCCTGCGACATTCCCGAGGACGTGATGGAGGAACTGCTCACCCTCGGTATCGACAAGCTCAAGTCACCGCAGCTGATGACGGTTTACGGCTATTTCCACATCAACAAGCTCGGCGACTTCGATACCGGCCTGAAGGTATTCCGCGAAGTGGTCGCACGCCATCCCCGGGAATCGCAGCACTGGATCAACCTGATCAATCTGTTGATCGTCATGGAACGCTATGAAGACGCCGAACGGCAGCTGGAGGGGTTCAGAAACGCCGGCACCTACGGTGGCACCGTCACTGTTTACGATATGCTGCAGCATGAGATCGATACGGCCCGCAGGGTAAACACGGCCAGTAACGGCCGGACCGTCCCGCAGGAGACAGTCCAATGAGCAAGGGAACGAGCATCATCCTGCCCGCCAGGAACGAGGCTGAAAGCCTGAAAAAACTGCTGCCGGAGCTGAAGGAGCGGTTTCCGGAGGCGGAGATCATCGTCGTCAATGACGGTTCCACGGACGACACGGCCGAGGTCTGCCGGCACCACGAAGTGCGCGTGCTCTCGCACGTCTATTCCATGGGCAACGGCGCCGCCATCAAGACCGGAACGCGCAATGCCGGCGGCGATATCCTGGTGTTCATGGATGCCGACGGACAGCACGACCCCGATGACATCCAGTCGCTGATCGACGGCATCCGGCAGGGTTATGACATGATGGTCGGCGCGCGCCACCTCGACAGCCATGCCTCACTGGCACGGCGCATCGGCAACGGTATCTACAACCGGCTCGCCACGTGGATGACCGGCTATCCCATCCGCGACCTGACCTCTGGCTTCCGCGCGGCGCGTGCGCGCCACTTCCAGAAGTTTCTGTACCTGCTGCCGAACCGGTTTTCCTACCCGACCACCAGTACCATGGCGTTCTTCAGGTCGGGACTGCCGGTCGGCTATGTGCCGATACGGGCCAGGGCGCGCAGCGCCGAAACCCGCAGCCACATCCGCCTGTTCCATGACGGCTTCCGTTTCCTGATCATCATCATGCGGATCGGGGCCCTGTTCTCGCCGATGCGATTCTTCCTGCCCATCAGCGGGGCGCTGCTGGCGGCCGGCCTGTGCTACTACGCCTACACCTATTTCACCTGGGGGCGGCTGACGAACATGAGCACCATCCTGTTCCTGTCCTCGCTGTTCACGTTTCTGATCGGCATCGTATCCGAACAGGTTTCCGCGCTGCACTACAAGGACATCGTCGAGACCCGGCGGCGTACGAATCGCTAGCTATAGCTTTTCAGCCGCCTGCCATCAGACAGGCCCGCAAGCTTGTTTCTGATAATACGGATGTCGAACAGGCAGTGCACAAGCCCGATCCCGAAGCGGACCACATCGCCGGGAAGCGTTGACCATCGCGTGCCGGTCGCATTCAGCCCGGCAAGCAACTCTTCGTGATCATAACCCATCGTCGCCAGACGCTCCCGTCCGATCCATCGCAGGTAACGCCGGCACCACAGTCTCCTGATCGGGTTATTGAGCGTCGCCTTCCACTTGTCAACCGGCTGCGTACTCAGCTGCCGGTAGTCTCTCACGCCGGTAGGATCACCCATCGCACCCGTAAATACGACCTGCGAAAAGGTCTCCAGCATGGCCGTATCGTATTCCAGGCCGAGGTGCTGAACGATGCGAACGAGTTCCTGCTGCGGCGCCTGCAGCAGGGTTTCGTATTTGACGGACAGTGCCTTCGCGCTGTTTTCCCGGTAGGTATCGATCAGTTTCTCCAGGCCATCGAACAGGTCCACCTTGTAGATATAGAGATTCCACTTCCCCTCGCCCCAGGTCTCGATCATCGATGCGATCACCGCCAGCGGATTGCGCCAGAGGAAAATGAATTCACCCTGCCCGAACATGCGTATCACGTCGTCCGCCACCAGGGCATAGCGCGGCGTCTTGTCCAGGAAATAGCGGGCGTTTCCGTCGGACAGCCGCGTGTACAGCTGCATGCCGGCCGCCGCCATGGCCTCGAGGTAGTCCTGACGCCCCTGTGGCAGTTTTTCCAGCAGGTCGTGCAGCGCACGCGAGGAGAAGCGGTGCGAATATTCCGCGTAGACACCATCCTGCCGCAGCGCATACAGCAGCGGCAGCAGCACCCAGGGTTCTGCAGCGCTGCAAACAGCCGGGTGCACGGACAATATCCTCTGTAACAGTGTCGAGCCCGAGCGCGGCAGCGAGAACAGTATGAGTGGCTTCAGCATCGAAATGGTGTCGCGGCCGCCTAGGCGATGCGTCTGCGAATGTGTCTGATACGCTCGGCCAAGGCGGCCAGTCTGCCGGGGTCCCTGAATTTCATGTTCCGGGTCACGATACGTTCGTCAGCGTGAATATCCGCGAGGAAGTGGAAATCACCCTTCTTCAACCAGAGTTCGTCGTGATGAAATTTCCCGGTCGCCACGCAATGCATACCACTGCCATCGTGCCCGATGTTCTGCACCAGCGACTGCCTCGGATATACCGTGTACCAGCCATGTACAATCTGCTGGTACATGATCTTGACGTCGAGCGCATCGATTTCACCACTGACCTCCTTGTCGAGCATTCGCGGGATATCAGGGCCATTTCCCACCAGACGTCTATAGAATTCCCTGTCCCGCATTCTCATTCTATAGTCCGCGGGTTCAATGTTCAGCTCTATCCTGTCGTATCTGTCTTTCCATATGGCGAATCCCCAGGCATTGAATCTCTGTAGAAAATAAACATCGCCGTCGTAATCACGCGGCAACCCCAGGGGTGGCGAATACCCTGTAACGCTGACCACCCCGTCCTTGACCCGGTAGTACTCCAGGGCGGCGTTCATGAATTCCAGGAAGCGGGGAGCCGTAACGATGTCCTCTTCAAGCCAGATCATCTCTCCGAAAGTATCGAGCAGAAGTCGCTGTCCTCCCCGGTTATTGGCCACCCGGGAATTCTCGTGTCGCTCTATGATTTCCACACTCAGGAAGCCATCAACTGTCTCGAGATAGCGCCTCACTTCGCTGACGGCCTGTTCATCGCCGGGGCGGGGTGCATCAGAGAAAACGTACAAGGGGCTTTCCGCTGCCAGGGTATTTTCCCGCAGCGCGGTCAACGTCTGTCTCAGGTGATCCAGACGTCTATAGACTGACAGACCGATCGGTGCGCGCACTCGCTTTAAACTCCCCACCTGCCCGGTTACGGGAACAGGCCGTGGCGATAACAGGGTCCGGCCAGAACACCGGGCCTGATGCGTACTGTCCTCAAGTGGCTGGCTCCCGCTTCCGTGATCCCGGATTCCGCATTATGCTAGTTTTCTGGCTAACCCGGCCACAAGTTTCAGTGATTGCATACCGAGGATACCGGCCACCGCAAGATAGGTGGATATGGACAGCACCCCCAACAGGCACAGCTCCAGCAACGCAGGCCATTCCAGTATATTTACAGACACGTAGGTCAGCCCGCCAACCAGCAAAGCGAGCAGGAGTGACGGCATGAAATCGGAAGCCTGCTCGGATGCCGGGTAGTCAATCAACTGTCCCGAGAAATAACTGTTGGGCAGATAGTTCAGCACAGAAACGACGATTCGCCCGATCAGCACGCCTGTTATCCCGAACTTGATGCTCGCCACCAGGACGACTGCCAGAACCGCCTTTTTTATAATTTCAAGATTGAGGATCAGTCTCGACTTGCCCTTCACCTGCAGGATATTCAGGTTGAGAGAATGCAGCGGAATCATCAATCCCGCCATACACGACAATTGCAGGTAAGGTACCGCCGCGCGCCAGGTGCCAGGCAACAGCACCTCGAACAGCGGTCCGGTCAGCGCCGCTAGCAAGGTCAGCACCGGGAAGACGATGAAGGTTGTCACCCTGACAAGTTTCCGATAACCGTCCTTGAGAACGGCGCTGTCGTTCTGAACCGTCGACAGCGCCGGATAGGTGACGTTCTGGACAGTCGAGACCAGCTGATTGATGACGATATCCTTGATTTTCTCGGCAAAAAAGTAGTAACCGGCCAGCGAGGTCGCGAACACCTTCGCGATGACGACAACATAGAGATTCCTGAAAACGGTATCCAGCGTGGCCGCTGCAAACAACCTGGACCCGAAGCCGAAGAGTTCGGAAAACGATTCCCCGCTAACCTCGAACGTAGGCCGCCAGGGGCAGATTCGCCAGGTCAGGGATGCAACCAGCAAGGAATAAAGCACCATCTGGGAAACCAGCGCCCAGACGCCAAACCCAAGATAGGCGAGCACGACCGCAACGACGCCGGACACGACAGCCGCCGGCATACTTGCGACCAGCAGGGCCCTGAAATCGAGATCCTTGCTGAGGATCGCGCCATGCACCACCCAGGTCGCATTAACGAGTACGGATATCCCGCCGGCACGCACCAGGTCGACGAGCCGTGGCTCATCGTAATAGGCGGCGATGGACGGCGCGACAAGGTAGACGATCAAGAAGGCGACGGCGCCCAGGCCCAGGTTGGAGAAGAATGCCGTGCTGTAATCCTTCTGACCGGCATTTCCCATCCGGATGAGTGCCTGCCTGAATCCTGACTCCATAAGGCTGTTTGCAACGGCAACGAAGGCCGACATGACAGCGACGAGACCGAACTCCTCGGGCACCAGGAAGTGCGCAAGGATCAGCGTGACGATAATGTTGATTCCGCGCCGGCCGAGCTGGTCAGCAAAGTTCCACAGGATACCCCTGAATGTCCGTCGTGCGAGGCTCATGGTTCCCCAGCATGAGGCAGCTTAGGCATCGGCGCACGACATGCCTGCGCGATCAGGCTCAATCGTAAAACTTCCTGCATGCTGACAGCACTGCGGGATCATTTACACCAGTCCTGGCGACCCGGAACCGCTTCTCCGACCGGTAACCGGGACTGACCGGGCACCCGTTCTCGGCAAGTTTCGACACGAGCATTTCGTATACCAGGCGGGGATCATCACAGAATTCTTCATACCGTACAGTCAGCTTCCTGCTGTCAGCAACGCCCCTCAGCCCCTCGTCAATCGCACGGTTGATGTAGTAGACCTGACCGGCCGCCTGCTCGGCAGGTTCAAGCATTTTCAGCTCTTCGTATTCCGGTATTCCGAATGAGTACCAGGCCTCCGCCGTCCCGAACTGTCGCCGCCTCGCATCCAGGATTGACTCGATGTTGCTCGCCGGGTCCCGCTCCATGCGGATAAATATCACCTTGTCAAAGATCGTATCCAGGTAACGAATATTGTAATTGAACAGCATCCCCTTGAGTATGAACGGCATATTGAATACATCCATGATGCCGGCAAGTTCCGCCTTCATGGTCTGCACATCCATGGCTGCCGCCAACTCCCGGTCCATCCACACATCCCTATCGTGCTCTGAAAGGAACCGCCTCCAGAAATACCAGAATTCATTCGGTGCCAGCACGCCGCGTGTCTTTCCGTTCTCGGACTGATATTCCACCACCCTGGCAAGCTCGATCAGCTCATCACGAAAGCTGTAACGGGAATCGGTCAGCATCAACTGAATCTTCGCACCCAGAATCGGCGCCCGGTAGAAACGTGCCAGCAGATTGGTCGGATAGGCGACAACACCGGTGTTGGCCATCCATTGCATGAACAAGGTGGTGCCGCTCCGTATCGGACCCATGACCAGCAGCAGGGGAAACCTTAACGCCGGGTAATTTCCAAGAATCTTTTCCTCGGCTGTCCAAAGCGCCGAGTTGATGTCCTTCAACAGCTTCTCCAATTCAGAATTGCGGGAGAAGGACGTTGTTCTGGCCTGGGTCGTGCCTTGTTTTGTAGTCATTCGGACGCACCCAGTATTACCGATGCAAGTCTACGCATCTCCTTCCTTCCATACCTCTGATCGATCGGCAGCGGCAACAGATTTCTGACCATTCTGACCGCCCAATCATGGCTTACCCTGCCTATCGAGTCGGGCCAGTAGCTGGCGACATATATCCTGTGATTTATAAGCCTGTCCCTAAGTCCTGCATCAGCCGTCATGAATGGATAGCACAGGGGAGCGGTGTACTGCGCAATATTCGCGGCGAACATATTTTCGCCACCCAGCATTTCATGGAGAAACATGAAATTTTCCCTGCGCTTCCTGCTTGCATTGTCGAAATCGATGGAGGAAAGGATCCGTTCCGTCAGCCGCGACATGCGCCTGGGTTCAAGGTCCGTCAGGCTCTCTTCAGCACGTCGGTAATCTGCATACCCTGCCTCCGGGGTGTCGCCAAGTCGGCGCATCAGATGCGAAACCCTGGAAAAGGAACCCCTGTCCTGCTCCTCAGGAAGCGATACCGGGATGCGGCTGGCCAGCAGTCCCCCATCCGGCACGCCGAAGAACTTTCTCGGAGAATAGATCGTTGCCACTGCTTCCATTCTGGGAGGCGAAAAGAATGCCTGGGAATAATCCAGTACGACCTGATCCGGTGCAAATCGCCGGATCAACTCCGCAACGTTTGCATCGCATACACCGAAATAATTCACGTAAAGCAGCCAGTCATGAACGCCGATGCTCGCAGACTCAGCGACGGCAAGCCGATCGTCCACGTCATACCAGATACACTCGATACCCTCCTGTACCAATGGGGCAAGCATCGCATCACAGATGAATCTCGGAATCCATACCCTCGCTGGCCTGCCTGCGCGAACCAGCGCGAGGAATGCCGACCTGGCGGATTGAAATCTTGCCGTGTCAAAATAGGGAAATCGCCGCCTGTTGCGAAGCTCAAACTCAAAGTAACCCCCGATTGGACCAATACCGTTGTCAGACAAGCTCGTACTCCTCGAGCAATCGTGTGCAACGCACTTTGTTATTGAACATAATCACATCGACAATGGAAAGGTTGGGAACGAATTCATTGCCAAACTGGGGATAAGTCACCTTCATTGACTCAATGAAGGAAAGCCTGATGCCACGGTCTGTGAAAGCATTCTTGTCGTATAGCGCTTTTCCACCGGTCGCATTGATATAGTGGGTTGCACCCAGTTCTTCACAGATCGCAAGTACCTTTTCCTGACCGCGCAGATCCTGCTGCTTTTTTAGCGCCGAAGAAACCTGCCATCTGGCAACGATACCAAGATAAGCGCAAATCTGCCGAAGCTGGTAGCCCAGGAAGGAAGCCAGATTCCTGTCCTGCCGATTGAGTATGTCCTCGATTAATGGATAGGCAGCGGCAAATTCAGGTGCTTTCCCGTATCTTTGCCTTATGGTTTCCAGCAGTTCACGCCGCCCGCCTCCGACCGCGACCTGATTGATCAATTTGTTCGGACTGGCGCCTTGCAATGGCAAGGTAACACGTTGCCTGCCTTCCCGGGCAAGAATGTAGTTGCGGTTGATCCACCCCCCCTTTATGTAGTTCACGTCATCGTAAACAACGAAAGTGTCTACCGCGTGAATCAGCTGAAAATAGCCCAGATACGGAAACAGGTAGGGCTGCATTACTGCCAGCTTCATGCTGCGCCTGCAACGATCCCCGAGATCTTTTCAACGATATCGTCCTCGATAGCCGGGTACATCGGCAGACACAGCACCTGGTCGGAAATACGGCTGGCCTGCTGCAGCCTGGAGCTGTCGGCCGAGGGCATCCCGCGATACATGGGCATATCGCTAATCAAGGGATAGAAATAGCGCCGCGCGTAAATATCGTTGTCCCTGAGCAGCTGGTACAGATCATCGCGGCTCATTCCATAATCTGGGCCGACAAGTATCGTGAAATAGGCATAGTTTCTCTGTGTTTCCCGCGGTTCCTGGAATAACTGAATTCCCCGTATTCCCGCCAGCCGCTTCCTGTAGTTACCGTCTATTTCACCGCGCCGTTCCACCACCTGCCTGAAATACTTGAGCTGCAACAGGCCGAAAGACGCCTGAATTTCGCTCATTTTCCCGTTGATGCCGGGCGCCATCACGGTCACCTCGTTGGCAAAACCGAAATTCTTCAGATAGTCGATGCGCTGCTTCATCTTCGCGTCGGGGCAGACGATTGCACCGCCCTCGAATGTATTGAATACCTTGGTGGCATGAAAACTGAGAACGGACAGGTCGCCGTGCCTCAACAGGCTCTCACCCCGGTATTTCACGCCAAAGGCATGCGCCGCGTCGTAGATGACCTTGAGCCCGTAAATGTCGGCAATCTGCTGTATCTGTTCCACGTCGCACGGGTTCCCGTAGCAATGGACCGGCAGGATGGCCGTCGTAGCGGGCGTGATGGCCGCCTCTATCCCGCCCGGATCCAGATTGCAGGTCGCGGGATCGATATCGACAAAGACCGGCTTGATGTTGTTCCAGAGCAGTGAATGGGCCGTGGCGACAAAAGAATATGGGGTTGTGATGACCTCACCGCTTATGCGCATCGCCTGCAGGGCGGTGACGAGTGCCAGGGTACCACTGGTGAACAGCGCCAGGTGATCCACGCCGAGATATTCGCACAATGCGCTTTCGAACTCCCTGTGAAACGGTCCGTTGTTGGTCAGGCGCTTGTTTTGCCAGATCTGTTCCAGGTAGGGGATGTATTCATCCAGCGGTGGGAGAAAGGGTTCGGTGACAAAGGTCCTTTTAGTCATGGGAGTTGACCTGTCTCGACGCAGCTGTGGGTTGTCGGCTTCATCGGAAGCCGTAATGAAAGGACGCGTTAAGGGATAGCGCATATATCAGGTGTACAGCCCCGGCTACGCAAAATAATGTCGTTAATATACATATATTTGCAAAAACAACAACCGCCTGCGGCGACTTCATCTATCGGCCCGGATGATACGGCCTGAAGTCACGCAGGACGCAGGCTCAAGTGCCGCCGCGTCAGAATGGCGCGCATACGGAACCAGCCGCGCGGGAACGACACGTCGACCGGGCGGGCTCCATTTCCGGCCGCCGCCCGTCTGTGAAGACCACCGGCACCATTCGTAACAAGTCACGCGTGACCCGTTACGGACCCACCTGCGGTACATCGCCGCGACAGGTGGCAGCGGCCGCAATCCGTCCGTGCTGCACTGCCGGCACACCGCTAACAAACCGGAAACAGGCCGCGTTGAGACGAATGCAATTTCGACCGATGCGCCGCTTTGCATGCGCCGAAACCGTAATGGACATCATCGCGGCGATTCTGTAAAAGTAACCACGCAATGCGTATCCTGGCCATTTCCAAGCGACAGTACATGAACAGGGACCTGCTTGATGACCGCTATGGCCGGTTTCGGGAAATCCCGCTGGCGCTGGCGCGCCGCGGACATGAAGTCCACGGACTGTGCCTCAGCTATCGAACGCGCACGGATACCCGAATCGTTGATACGGATCCACGCTCCGGCGCCAACGTCAGCTGGACGTCGGTCAACGTTGGCAAGCTGCTTGTCCCGGGTCTGATTCGCTTTCTTCGAAATGGCCGGCGACTGGTGCAGCAGTTGAAACCTGACGTCATCTGGGCCGGATCGGACAGCTTTTACGGTCCACTTGCGCTGTTCATCGGCAGGCATTCCGGCACCCGCGTGGTGTTCGACATCTATGACCACTTCGAAACCTTTGCCTCGACCCGGGTTCCGGGGCTGTTTGCGCTGTACCGCCGGGCATGCCGGGACGCCGAAGGCGTCACCAGCTTCAGCGAGGCCATGAGTCGGCATATCACGCAGGTGTACCGGCGCAGCGGGCCGCTGCTGACGCTGGCCAATGGCACCGACAGGACGCTGTTCCGACCGCTCGACAAGCCTCGTTGCCGCGACCGGTTGGGGCTGCCGGCATCCGGACGGTTGCTGGGCATCGCCGGTGCGATTGCACGGCAGCGTGGTATCGAGACCGTGTTTCATGCATTCGAGGTCCTGGCCCGTGACGCGCCCGACCTGCACCTGGTCATTGCCGGACCGCGCGACCGGGATCTCGACATACCGGCCCATCCCCGGCTGCACGACCTCGGCATGCTGGCCCATACGGACGTCCCCTGTGTACTGAATGCCCTGGATATCGGGATCGTCCCGCACCGCGACAGCCCGGCCGGACGCTTCGGCTTCCCCTACAAGGCCTATGAGATGATGGCCTGCGGCCTGCCCCTGGTCGCTGCCAACGTCGGCGCCATGCGCGGCCTGCTCGATGAATGCCCGGAATGCCTGTATAAACCGGATGACCCGGATGATCTCGGCCGGGCCATACGCTACCAGCTGGATGCCGTCCGCGTCGCGACGAAGCCCGTACCGGACTGGAACGATATCGCAGGCATGTTTGAAGGATTTCTGCTGAACCTGACCGACCCGGCCAGCCGCCCAGGATGAGCCGGCAACTCCATATCATCATCCCGGTTCTGAACCGCTGGGCGCAGACGCGCACATGCCTGCAGCGGCTGCTGTCAGGCAGCGACACCGCCTTCCGCGTGATCGTCGTGGATCACGGCTCGACAGATGGAACGCAGGAGGGCCTGCAAAGGGAGTTTCCCGGTGTCCTGCGCCTCGCCGGCGATACCGGCATGTGGTGGACCGCCGCCACGAATCTGGGAATCCGGGAGGCCCTGCAGCGCGGCGCCACCGATCTCATGCTGCTCAACAATGACTGCTACGTGGAACACGACACGATCGCCTGCCTGAGGCGACACCGGGCCGCCACCGGCGAGGCCGTAATCGCCCCGGTCCAGCGCAGCCTGCAGACCGCAGACATACTCACCCGCCGGATGACAACCTGTTTCCTGCTTGGCTTCCCCACCCTGATGCTGCCGGGCAGGCGTATGTACCGGCCAGAGGAACACCGTCTGCTGTCAACGAAGCTGATCATCGGCGGCCGCGGCGTAGTGATACCGGCCGGTGTATTCGAAAAAACCGGGTTGCTGAACGAGGTGGATCTGCCGCATTACGGATCCGACCATGACTTCTTTCTGCGCTGCAGGAAGCTCGGCATCCCGCTTTATATCGCCAGCGATGCCGTCGTGGATATCGACGACACGACAACGACGCTCGCGCGGCAATACGGGCAGATGCCGTTCGCGCGCTTCCTGGCAACGCTCACAGAACGACGCTCGCACCGCAACCTGCCGGAGCTGACCACGCTGTTCAGGCTGCACTATCCGGTACCCGGCCTGTACCCGCTCGGTGTGGCTCTGAACCTGCTGCGTTATACACTGGTGTATGCCGCCGCCAGGCTCATGCATGCAGGCGGCCTGAGGTAACGGCTGTGCGCCCCGCGTATTCCGCACCGTGAACACCAGTCGGCGGGATTCCTCCAGGCTGTGATGAACGCCGTCGTTGAACACGTGGTGGATGCATCTTACTATCCCCGTGTGATGCATACCGCAGGACGGAGCCGGCATGTTGAACCGGCGCGCAGGCGAATCTGCTTTCTGCAGGGAGATCGATGGGCTTGAGCAGGGGTTATCAATACGGTTTCTCGGCGACCAGCCCCGGCGTGTATGACGTGGAGAACCGGGAAAGGAAGGCCCGCACCATGACTGCCGTACTGGGAGATTTCCTGCCGGGACCGCTGGAGCGTTACGAGCTGCTGAACGTCGGCGGGTCCGCCGGGATCATCGACAACTACCTTGCCCGGTATTTCAAAACCGTCACCGGTGTCGACATCGATGCGCCCGCCATCGCCCATGCCCGGCGCAATTTCACGCGTGACAACCTGCATTTCCAGGTCGCGGATGCTCTCGACCTGCCGTTCAGGGACGAGTCCTTCGATGTCGTCGTCTGCTCGCATGTCTACGAGCACGTCCCGGACCCGCGACGCATGTTCGACGAGATATTCCGCGTGCTGCGCAAGGGTGGGATTTGCTATTTCTCCGCGGGGAACCGGCTGATGTGGAACGAGCCGCACTACAACCTGCCCCTGCTGTCGGTACTGCCGAGACCGCTGGCGCATCTCTATATCCGGCTGGCGGGCAAGGCGCGTTTCTACCATGAAAAACATCTCAGCTACTGGGGGCTGAAGTCACTGGTGCGCAGGTTCTCTATCAACGATTACACGGCCCGGCTCGTCGTGGAACCGGAACGCTTCCACACCGAGTACATGATCAGGCCAGGCAGCCGCAGGGCGAAACTGGCGTCGACACTGCTCCGGCTCGCCTACTGGGCCTTTCCCGGCTACATCTGGCTGCTGAAAAAGCAATGATGCACCGGCATGGCATCGGAAACCGGTAGCGGATGAGGCTGCTCTTCATTTCGCGGGCCTTCCCCCCCGTGGTCGGAGGCATCGAGCGGCAAAACGCCGAGGTCGCCCGCGCGCTGGGCGAGTTCTGCAAGCTGCGGCTGATCGTGAACCGGAGGGGGAAACGCCTGCTGCCGTTGTTTCTACCCTGGGCGACGCTGAAGGCACTGCTGCTCCTGCCCCGGCAGGACGCCGTCCTGCTCGGCGACGGTGTGCTGGGAATCACCGGCTTCATCCTCAAGCTGTTCACCCGCAAACCGGTGGTCTGTATCACCCATGGTCTCGACCTGACCTATTCCAGCCGCCTCTACCAGCGACTCTGGGTACGGGTCTTCCTGCCACACCTGGACAGGTTGATCGCGGTCGGCAACGCAACGCTGGCGGAGGGCATACGGCGCGGTATCCCGGCTGCACGCTTCGTCTTCGTTCCGAACGGCGTCACGGCACCTCCGCCGCCCCGGCATGACGGCACCCGTGACCGTCTCGCTGCGTTCATCGGCAGGCCGCCGCGCGGTACGGTACTGCTCACCCTCGGGCGACTGGTACGCAGGAAAGGGGTGGCCTGGTTCGTGGAAAACGTCATTCCGAACCTGGCTGTCGACGTCACCTACATCATCGCCGGCGCCGGTCCCGAACAGGCCCGCATCAGTAAGTCCGTCACCGCGCTAGGCCTGGAGAACCGCGTCATCCTGGTCGGCTGCGTCACCGAGACGGAAAAGGACATGCTGTTTCGCAGCGCGGACATTTTTATCCAGCCCAACATTCCGGTCAGCGGGGACATCGAAGGCTTCGGTCTCGTGGTACTGGAAGCGGCTGCCAGCGGACTGGTGGTCGTTGCCTCGGAACTGGAAGGCTTGCGCGATGCAGTTGCGGATGGTAAGAACGGCTATCTGGTCAACCCCGGGGATGCCCGGGCCTATACTGCAAGGATAAACGCGCTGCTGACTGACCCGGACGGCAGGCGGTCGTTCGCTGAGCGCGCCAGGGACTACACAACCGGCCACAATGCATGGCCTCTGATCGCACGACGTTACCTTGACGTCATTCGCCATGCAGGCGCGGCACAGGGCAGTACCGCTGAGCCAGTCTAGCCGGCTTCGGGCGCCGTCATTCTGGCGGACTTGGCGCTTTCGCGGGCGTTAAGCTAAGCTACCGAATACAAAGGTTAAAGTATCATCAAATGAGGACGAAACAGTGGTGACGGGACTGTCGGATCCGATCGTCAACCGTCGCTGGTAAGGGTTTGGCGTGTATGGTGTAATAACAGCCAAGAGACTGTTTGATAATGCAATATTCTATTCCATCCGGCGAAGGACCCGCGCAGGGATCCTGCCTCAGGTAACCAAAAACGGACCTTGATCACGGTGCATATACTCCAACTCGTCTATCTATCCTGACACATGGCCACTCCCAACCCGACCGTCAATCTCAGTGGACTCGCGCGCCGTCTGGTCATGGACGGCCTGATCAATGAAAACGAGGCCACCAAGGCCCACGAGATGGCGCTCAAGAAGCGCACCCATTTCGTCAGTTACCTGGTCGATAACAAGATCCTGTCAAGCCAGGATATTGCCTGGTCGGGTGCACAGGAGTTCGGTGTCCCGCTGTTCGACATCGAGGCGATGGACATGGAGATGGCACCGATCAAGCTGGTCAGCGAAAAGCTGATCAAACAGCACAATGCCCTGCCTCTGTTCAAGCACGCCAACCGGCTCTATGTCGCGGTCTCCGATCCGACCAACCTCGGCGCCATCGATGAATTCAAGTTCCACACCGGCATCAACACGGAAGCCGTGCTGGTCGACGAGAACATGCTGCGCAAGGCCATCGAGAATGCCCTGGAAGCTTTGGACACCACCATGTCCGAGCTCATGGACGCCGATCTCGACAACCTGGACGTCGGATCCGGCGATGACGATAACAGGGATGGCGACGTAAGCGAATCCGATATTGACGACACGCCGGTCGTGCGCTTCGTCAACAAGGTACTCCTCGATGCGATCAATTCCGGCGCATCGGATATTCACCTCGAGCCGTACGAGAAAGAGTTCCGTGTCAGATTCCGCAACGACGGCGTACTGTACGAGATCACATCACCGCCGCGCTCACTGGCGATGCGAATCATCGCGCGCCTCAAGGTCATGAGCCGGATGAATATCGCCGAACGCCGCGTCCCGCAGGATGGACGCATCAAGATGAACCTGTCGCGCAACCGCTCGATCGATTTTCGTGTCAACACCCTGCCGACCCTGTATGGCGAGAAAGTCGTGCTGCGTATCCTCGACAGCAGCGCCGCCCAGCTCGGCGTCGACGTGCTGGGGTTCGAACCCGACCAGAAAGAGATGTTCATCAACGCCATCAACAAACCCTACGGCATGGTGCTGGTCACCGGCCCGACCGGCAGCGGCAAGACCGTATCGCTGTACACCGCGCTGAACATGCTGAACACACCGGATCGCAATATATCCACCTGCGAGGACCCGGTGGAAATCAACGTGTTCGGCATCAACCAGGTCAATGTCAATCCCAAGGCGGGCCTGGATTTCTCGACCGCGCTGCGCGCTTTCCTCCGTCAGGATCCGGATATCATCATGGTGGGTGAGGTGCGAGACCTCGAGACGGCGGAGATCGCCGTGAAGGCGGCACAGACAGGCCACCTGGTACTGTCCACCCTGCACACCAATGACGCACCGCAGACCCTGACACGCCTGGCGAACATGGGTGTCCCACCCTACAACATCGCATCGGCCGTACACCTGATCATGGCGCAGCGTCTGGCGCGGCGTCTGTGCAATAACTGCAAGAAAGAACGAGACATACCGGCGGAATCCCTGCTCAAGGCCGGCTTCCGTGAAGATCAGATCAAAGGTTTGAGGATCTACGGCCCGGTCGGCTGCGACAGCTGTACGGGGGGATACAAGGGCCGGGTGGGCCTCTACCAGGTCATGCCGGTGTCCGAGGAAATGGGGCGTATCATCATGGAAGGCGGCAATTCATTGGAACTCGCGAATCAGGCCGAAGTCGAAGGCGTCGCCGATCTCAGGGCATCCGGCCTCAAGAAGGTGATCGCCGGGATTACCAGTCTGGAAGAAATTGACCGCGTCACGAAGGAATAGGCCATGGCGGAGAAAGCACTCAAGCAACCCGATCTGTTCATCTGGACCGGCACCGACAAGCGCGGTGTCAAGGTCAAGGGACAAACACGCGGGTCCAACCCGTCGTTGATACGGGCGGACCTGCGCAAACAGGGTATCAAGCCGCTCAAGGTCAGGAAACAGAGCACCCTGTTCCGGAAGACCGAGAAGAGAAAGATCACGCCGAAGGACGTCGCGGTCTTCTTCCGCCAGCTGTCCACCATGCTGGCCGCAGGCGTCCCACTGGTGCAGTCGTTCGATATCATCGGTCGCGGCCACGATAACGCCGGCATGCGCGAGCTTATCCTCAAGATCAAGTCGGACGTCGAATCCGGTACCAGCCTGTCGGAATCCCTCGCCAAGCATCCGCACCATTTCGACGCGCTCGTGGTAAGCCTGGTCAACGCGGGCGAACAGGCCGGTGTACTGGAGTCCCTGCTCGACAACATCGCCACCTACAAGGAAAAGACCGAGACGCTGAAGGCCAAGATCAAGAAGGCCATGTTCTACCCTACTGCGGTGATCATCGTGGCGGTCATCGTCACCGCGATCCTGCTGATCTTCGTCGTGCCGCAGTTCGAGCAGCTCTTCAGCAGCTTCGGCGCCGACCTGCCGGCATTCACGCGCGTGGTTGTCAACCTGTCCGAGTTCATGCAGGCGTACTGGTGGCTCATCTTCGGCGCGCTCATCGGCGTTGCAATCGGCTTCATCGAGGCCAGGAAACGTTCGCGCAAGTTCTGCCGTGCACTGGACAGGATAGTGCTCAAGCTGCCGATCGTCGGCCCGATCATGCACAAGGCCGCCATAGCACGTTACGCGCGTACACTGTCCACCATGTTCTCCGCCGGCGTGCCGCTGGTAGAGGCGCTGGAATCCGTCGCCGGAGCCACCGGCAACGTGGTGTATTCGGATGCGGTCATGATGATCCGCGACAGCGTGGCAACCGGACAGCAACTGCAATTCGCCATGAGCCAGACCGGCCTCTTTCCCAATATGGTCGAGCAGATGGTTGCCATCGGCGAGGAATCCGGCTCGCTGGACGCCATGCTGGCAAAGGTCGCGGATTTCTATGAACAGGAAGTCGATGATGCAGTGGACGCCCTCAGCAGCCTGCTGGAACCGATCATCATGTCAATACTGGGCATCCTCATCGGCAGCCTGGTGGTGGCCATGTACCTTCCCATCTTCAAGATGGGCGCCGCCATCTGATCGCAGCAAGTCCGGCAACGACGCTCACGCACAGGCTGCCATAGCCCATGGACCTGCTGCGCCTGCTTGAGGCATCCCCGATCCTGTTCGGAATTGCCGGCAGCGTGCTCGGCCTGCTGGTGGGCAGTTTCCTCAATGTCGTGATATACCGGCTGCCGATCATGATCAACCGGGCATGGACGCTCGAATGCAGGGCGTTGCAGGGTCATCCCGACATGGACAGCGCCGAGCCCGCGCCCTTCAACCTGCTCGTACCCGTCTCCAGCTGCCCGCACTGTCAGCGCCCCATACGGGCGGTGGAGAACATACCGGTGCTGAGTTACCTGATGCTCAGGGGCCGTTGTGCGGGCTGCGGCACTGCCATCCCGGCACGCTATCCAGCCGTGGAGCTGGTATCGGCCGCGCTTTCGACGGTCGTGGCCCTGCGTTTCGGCTTCGGTGTCGAGGCTCTGGCCGCCCTCGCGTTCACCTGGGCGCTGATCCCGCTGTTCATGATCGATTTCGACCACCAGATTCTGCCGGACTCGATTACCCTTCCCCTGTTGTGGGCCGGCCTGCTGCTGAGCCTGTTCGGGATATTCGTGGACAGCGCGACAAGTATCATCGGCGCCGCGGCAGGTTACCTGTCGTTGTGGTCGATCTACCACTTGTTCAGGCTGGTCACCGGCAAGGAAGGCATGGGCTATGGCGACTTCAAACTGCTTGGCGCTATCGGTGCCTGGGTGGGTTGGCAGCAGTTACCGGTTGTCATACTCTTTTCATCGGTGGTCGGCGCCGTCATCGGCATCGCCCTCATCCTTCTCAAGGGGCGCGACCACAATCAGCCGATGCCGTTCGGACCGTTTCTCGCGGCAGCCGGCTGGTTGACGCTCCTGTGGGGACACGACATCATCAGCCTTTATCTGGGCTGATCTCCAAGTGACTGTACCGGAAACCCATCCGCAAGCACACCCCGGCGGCAGCGGGAAAACCCTAGTTATCGGACTGACCGGCGGCATCGGCAGCGGGAAAACCACCGTCGCCGGTGAATTCAGCAGGCTCGGCGTTCCCGTCATCGATACCGACCGGCTGGCCCGGGAACTCGTGGCCCCCGGCCAGCCTGCCCTGCGGGAGATCGCCGCCCGTTTCGGTCCACTCGCCCTGCATGACGACGGCAGTCTCGATCGCACCTACCTGCGCACACGTATTTTTTCCGATTCCACCGACAAACAGGCGCTTGAAGCAATCCTTCACCCCCGGATCTGGGAGCGGGTGCGGGAATGGCTGGCCACGATTGCCAGCCCCTACTGTATCGTCGTCATTCCGCTGCTGGTGGAAACCGGCTACGCGGAACTGATTGACCGGATTCTGGTGGTCGATGCGCCTGAAAAAGAACGCCTCAAACGGGTTGCCGCACGCGATAGCCTGTCACACAATGTAGTGGCCGGGATCATGGCGGCGCAAGCTGACCGGGCGACACGTCTGTCCGCCGCGGATGACATTATCGTCAATGATGCCGACGTCGCCAGCCTGTTCCGGCGGATTCGGGAATTACATATGTACTTCATGGACATATCACATGAGCACTAGTTCCAGCAGACGAATTGCCAAGCGTGGCAGCGCGAGTGCTAACGGCACGGGTGCACCCCGGCAGCCGGCCGCGGCAACGGACAGCGGCAGGATATTCTACGAACAGCCGCTCAATGAACGTACCCGGACATTCATGCGGCTTGAATACCTGTTCCGGCAGGCCAGCCACCACCTCGAGAGCGGTTCCGAGTGGGATAGCCGCGCGACGCTCAACTGCATTCTCGAGATCGTGGATATTTTCGGTAACACCAACCTCAAGTCCGAGGTGATCAAGGAACTCGAACGGCATTCAGCCAACCTGAAACGGCTGGGACAGAATCCGGCCGTCGATCGTGAACAGCTGGCGCGACTGCTGGAAAAAATCAACGGCCATATCGACAATATGCATGACATCAACGGCCAGATTGCCAGCGAGCTGAAGAGCAGCGAATTCCTGACCAGCATCCGCCAACGCAATGCGATACCCGGCGGAACCTGTGATTTCGACCTGCCGGCCTATCACTACTGGCTTCAACAGCCGGCGCAAATCCGCAACCGTGACCTGTTGCGCTGGCTGGAGAACTTTAATGCCATTGGACAATCCATCCAGATGATACTGTCCATGACGCGTGACAGTACGCCGCTGCAGCCGGCCCTGGCAAACCATGGCCTGTACCAGCGAACACTGGATCCGAGCATGCCCTGCCAGTTGATCAGGATCGCGCTGCCGGCCGGACTGCCGTACTTTGCCGAACTCAGTGGCGGCCGTCACCGCTTCACCGCCCGCTTCCTGCATTATTCCGCTGCAGAGGAACGTGCCAGACCGACCGACCAGGACATCGAATTCGAACTGGCTTGCTGCGTGATCTAGTCATGGCTCACGAAACCCCACGTCCGAGAACAGTGAACTGCCCGACCTGCGCCGAGATCGTCGAGTGGAGCCCGGCTCGTCCCTGGAGGCCCTTCTGCTCGGAACGCTGCCGCCTGATCGACCTGGGCAACTGGCTGGACGAGAGCCACCGCATCCCGGACGGGGAGGCGGATCCGTTCGGCGATGTGGCCGGGCCGTCCCGGGACTGACCGCGTCAGGTACGGTATTCCGCGTTGATCCTGACATAGTCGTAGGTTAAATCGCAGGTCCAGACCTGCTCCCGGCGCTCCCCTCGACCCAGAACCACGCGGATTTCGAACTCACTGCGTGCCAGCACCCGCTCGCCTTCCTCCTCCCTGTAATCAGCGGCACGTCCGCCGTTGCGCACGATGCAGACGTCATCCAGGTAAAGCTGCACACGCTCGATGGCCAGACCACCGATGCCGGCACGACCCACCGCGGCCAGTATCCGTCCCCAGTTCGGGTCGCCCGCAAACAGGGCCGTCTTGACGAGCGGGGAATGGGCAATGGTATAGGCCACCTGCAGGCACTCGTTGCGATCGGCGCCCTGCTCGACCGTCACCGTGACGAAACGTGTCGCCCCCTCGCCATCGCGTACGATTGCCTGCGCCAGCTCGATGGCGACCGCGGTAACCGCATCGCCAAACAGGGCGAGGTGTGCATCGCTGGAAATGCGCGGCGCGGAGACCTTCCCGGAGGCGGCCAGTATGCAGGCATCATTGGTGGACGTATCGCCGTCCACGGTAATCCGGTTGAACGACCGCTCGACAGCGCCCGACAGGCACCGCTGCAGGCCGGGCGTATCGATCGCCGCATCGGTGGCGATGAAGGCAAGCATGGTGGCCATGTCGGGCCGGATCATGCCGGATCCCTTGGCTATACCGGTAACAGTCACCGTGCGGCCGTCCACCTCGATCCGCCTGGATGCGCCTTTCGGCACGGTATCGGTCGTCATGATCCCGGTCGCCGCCTCCGCCCAGCCATCCTCGGACAACCGTGCAAAGGCGTCCGGGAGCCCTGCAATCAGTCGATCAACCGCAAGCGGCTCGCCGATCACGCCGGTCGAGAATGGCAACACCGCCTCGGGAACAACCTTTGCCAGGCCAGCCGCAGCCACACAGCAGTCGCGCGCGTCTGCCAGGCCATCCGCGCCGGTACCTGCATTGGCATTGCCGGTATTGACGATAAGACAGGATGGCGCCGTTTTGCCGAGATGTTCGCGCGCAACGATCACCGGCGCCGCGCAGAATTCGTTGCGGGTAAACACGGCGGCGCAGGTGGTCCCGGCCTCCAGCGTCATCACGACGAGGTCCGGCCGGCCTGGCTTCCTGATGCCGGCGCTCGTGGTGCCGAGCCGGAAACCGGCTATCGGATGGAGTACAGGCAATGATTCCCTTTTCATGTGTCAACGATCCGAAAGAATCCGGCTAGAAACAAGGGTACGGAATGCCGGCACATGACGTAACTAACGGATGACTTGACCCGCTGACGCCTGTCACGGACAGGTTTGCCGACGATTCCCCCCCCAGGGCGGGGTTCAACACGCCGTCTGATGGCCGCCACGTGCGGCGGTGTCAGTTCAGCTGGCCGTGGCAGTGCTTGTATTTCTTGCCTGAACCGCAGGGACAGGGCTCGTTGCGCCCCACCTTGCGTCCTGCGCGGGTGAACGGCCGCTGTTCCTGCGCGCCCTGCTCCTCGTCACCCTGTGACCCGGTCATCGCGCCAGCCTCCGCATGCCTGAAATTCATCTCGGCATGACTGCGGCGCTGTTCCTCAACCGCCTCGACATCCGATTCCGCCCGGACCTGTACGCGGGTAAGGATGCTGATGACCTCGTGCTTGATACGGTCAAGCATGGCCTCGAACATGGCAAAGGCCTCTTTCTTGTATGCCTGCTTCGGATCCACCTGCGCATAGCCACGCAGGCCGATGCCCTGGCGCAGGTAATCCATCGCGGCCAGGTGTTCCTTCCAGGCGGTGTCCAGCACCTGCAGCATGACGGCCTTTTCGAAATGGCGTACGACCGGGGTGCCGGCCAGCGATTCCTTTTCCTTGTAGGCGTCGACCAGCGCTTCCAGAATGCGTTCGCGCAGCGTCTCCTCGTGCAGGCTCTCGTCCTTGTCCAGCCACTGCTGAACGGGCAACTCGAAGGTATATTCCCGCTGCAGGGCCTCCTCGAGGCCGGGAACGTCCCACTGATCGTCCATACTGCCCGGCGGGATGTAATCATTGATAAGATCGTTGACGACGTCTTCGCGGACCGCCTCAACAATGTCGGAGACATCGTCCGTCTCCATCAACTCGTTGCGCTGTTCGTAGACGACCTTGCGCTGATCGTTGGCGACGTCGTCGAATTCCAGCAGCGTCTTGCGGATGTTGTAGTTGTGCGCCTCGACCTTGCGTTGCGCATTCTCGATGGCCTTGCTGACCCAGGGATGTTCGATCGCCTCGCCCTTCTGCATGCCGAGTTTCTGCATCAGTCCGGCAACCCGTTCCGAAGCGAAGATGCGCATCAGATTGTCCTGCAACGACAGGTAGAAGCGGCTGGAACCCGGATCGCCCTGACGGCCGGAACGACCGCGCAGCTGGTTGTCGACGCGGCGTGACTCGTGCCGCTCTGTGCCGATGATGTGCAGGCCGCCCGCTTCGATCACCTGTTCATGGCGCTGTTTCCATTCCGACCTGGCCTTCGCGAGGGTCACCTCGTCCGGATCGTCCAGGACATCGATTTCTACCTGCATGTTGCCGCCCAGCACGATGTCGGTACCGCGACCGGCCATGTTGGTGGCAATCGTGATCGTGCCGGGCCGCCCGGCCTCGGCGACGATCTGCGCCTCGCGGGCATGCTGTTTGGCGTTCAGGACGGAGTGTTTGATCTTCGCCTTGTCGAGCAGATTCGACAGGTACTCGGACGTCTCCACCGACGCGGTACCCACCAGCACGGGCTGGCCGCGCTGCTGGCAGTCGCGCAAGTCTTCCATGATGGCATCGAACTTCTCTTCCATGGTCAGGAAGACGAGATCGCCCATGTCCTTCCTGACCATGGGCCTGTGAGTAGGGATCACGACCACCTCGAGTCCGTAGATCTGCTGCAGCTCGAAGGCCTCGGTATCCGCGGTACCGGTCATGCCGGACAGCTTGCTGTAGGTCCTGAAGTAGTTCTGGAAGGTTATCGAGGCCAGCGTCTGGTTCTCGTTCTGGATCGGCACCCCTTCCTTGGCCTCGACCGCCTGGTGCAGGCCTTCCGACCAGCGCCGCCCGGGCATGGTCCGGCCGGTGAATTCATCCACGATGATCACCTGGCCGTCCTGCACGATGTAGTCGACGTCCCTGTGGAAGAGCAGGTGTGCGCGCATCGCGGCGTTGAGATGATGCATGATGTTCAGGTTGGCCGCATCGTAGAGACTCTCGCCTTCCTTAAGCAGCCCGTTTCGCACCAGCAGGTTCTCAACATGCTCGTGACCGGCCTCGGTCAGGTAGATCTGGCGGTGTTTTTCCTCCAGCGTGTAATCACCCGGCCCCTCCTCTTCTTCCTGCAGCTTGAGGTCCGGAACCAGTGCGTTCAGCTTCATGTACAGGTCGGATCGCTCGTCGACGGCGCCGGAAATGATCAGCGGCGTGCGGGCCTCATCGATCAGGATGGAATCGACCTCGTCGACGATGGCGTAATTGCGGCCGCGCTGGACACGGTCCCGAATCGTAAAGGCCATGTTGTCGCGCAGGTAGTCGAAGCCGAATTCGTTGTTGGTGCCGTAGGTGATATCGGCCTCGTAGGCCGCACGCTTCTCCTCCCAGGGCTGTCCGGAAACCGTGACGCCGGTGGTCATGCCGAGAAAGGTGAAAATCTTCCCCATCCAGGCGGCATCGCGCCGGGCCAGATAGTCGTTGACGGTGACGATGTGTACGCCCTGGCCGCTCAGGGCATTCAGGTAGGCGGGGAGCGTGGCCACCAGCGTCTTGCCTTCACCGGTGCGCATCTCGGCGATCTTGCCTTCGTTCAGCACGATACCGCCGATCAGCTGAACGTCGAAATGGCGCATCTGCAGCACGCGGCTGGCCGCCTCGCGCACGACCGCGAAGGCTTCCGGCTGCAGATCGTCCAGCGTCTCGCCATTGGCCAGGCGGCCCCGGAATTCATCTGTCTTGTCACGCAGGGCCGCATCGGCAAGCGCCTTGAGATCAGGTTCCAGGCTGTTGATGCGGGCCACGACCCGCGACATGCGTTTCAGCTGGCGTTCATTACGGCTGCCGAACAACTTGTTGAGGATATTGAGTGCCATGAATCTCAGGAAACGGGGTAGTACCGATAAAGGCAGGCATCATACCGCAACTACCTGCAGATTAGCAGGGCGCGGGGAGGGAAACGGGAGGGGCGGATCGGTGCTGGACGACCGCCGCGGCTGGATCGCCGCCTACTCCCCAAGGTATTTTGCGGGGTTGACCGCCTTGCCGTTGCGCAGCACCTCGAAATGGACATGCGGACCGGTGGACCGCCCGGTGGAACCCATCAGTGCCAGCAGCTGTCCCTTCTCGACGGTATCTCCCGTCTTGACGAGATTGCGCTCGTTGTGCCCGTAGCGGGTGACGTAGCCGTTGCCGTGCGTGACCTCGACCAGGTTGCCATAACCCGACCGCTTGCCGGACCAGCTCACCACGCCAGCGCCAACGGCCACCACCTCTGAACCTTTTTTGCCGGCGAAATCAAGACCCTTGTGGAACTCCTTCTTGCCGGTAAACGGGTCATTGCGCTTGCCGAATCGCGACGACAGCCAGCCCTCCTGGACCGGCCGGCCGGCCGGCGTCACGCGCTCGCTCAGGCTCCGACTCATCAGCAGGGACTCGAGGACCGAAAGTTTGTGTTCACGGTCAGCCATTTCGGTGTCCAGGTCGTCGAGCATGGCCAGGATGTCGCTGAAACCAACCGGGGTGCCTTCGGCACTCCCTTCGGGGCCGCCCACGGCCGGGACCGCGTCAAAATCGAATTCAGCCGCGTCAAGATCGCCCTGGCTGACCAGCCGCTCGCCCAGCGCGTTGAGCCGCAGCATCTGGCCCTGCAGCTGGCCGATGCGCAGCGTCAGGGCATTGAGGTCGGCCTGTGCCGTCTCGCGCAGTTCCTTGATATCCACATGCTGGGTATGCATCTGTTCACGCCATCCGGCCACGTATTCGATCTCGTCTCCGCCCAGGCTGAGGCCGGCACGGAAGGCCCCGGCCAGAAGTGCCACCAGTAACGCACCCGTCAACAAAGCAACTCGGGCGGGCCGGAACTCGAAGTTCCAGACCTGTCCGCGACGGTTGGTAAACAGTATGATGTTCATGTGCGTTCCCGTGACCCGTGACTCATGAATAAACCATTAAAAATTAACAAGATAATCAACTCTGGCTCCCAGGCCGGCCTGGTCGCTCAGGTGCGGGTGCTGATCGACCTGGAGGCACAGCTGCAGCAGCTGTTACCCACCCCGCTGCGCGACCACTGCCGCCTGCTCGCCGTCAATGGCCAGACCCTGGTACTTGCGGCGGATTCCCCGGCCTGGGCAGCCAGGTTGCGATTCCATACGCACCAATTAATCAAACAACTTGCCGTACCGCGGGCCGTAGTGTTGCGGTCCATCCGTATCCGGGTACGTCCGGACGACGAAACGAGTCCGTCCCCTTTCGGGTCGTAAGTCCTTCCGCAAGGAGACCCCGGCGGTGGACCGACCAGGCGCCTCACTTGGACTGTATCGGACTCTGGGAAGAAAACTGCAGTACAGAAGCTCGCCAGTCTGACATTTCCCGAACGCGAGGGTTCAGGGACCGGCAGGCGGGGGATCAGCTCAAGCGACGGGTACCGGCTGCAGGAACGAGATCGGCGCCTCGCTCATATCCTCGAAAGTCACCTCTTCCCAGGCCGATGCGTCGGCCACCAGCGCACGCAACAGTTTGTTGTTCAGCGCATGACCCGACTTGAAGCCCTTGAAGGCCCCGATCAGGCTGTGGCCAAGCAGGTAGAGGTCGCCAATCGCGTCCAGAATCTTGTGTTTCACAAATTCGTCTCGATAACGCAGGCCGTCTTCGTTCAGCACCCGGTAGCTGTCCAGCACGACGGCGTTGTCCAGACTGCCGCCCAGCGCCAGCTTGTGCTCGCGCAGCTGCTCGATTTCGTGCATGAAACCGAACGTTCGCGCGCGGCTGACCTCTTTCACGAACGAGGTCGTGGAAAAGTCGATCTCCGAATGCTGGGTATTTGACTTGAAGATGGGGTGATCGAACTCGATGGTAAAACCCACCTTGAAACCGTCAAACGGCTCGAAGCGCGCGATCTTGTCGCCATCCTCGACCTGTACCGGATGCTTGATACGGATAAACCGTTTCGCTGCCGCCTGTTCCTCGATACCGGCGGACTGGATCAGGAAAACGAACGGCCCTGCGCTGCCGTCCATGATCGGCACCTCGGCGGCACTGAGATCGATATACGCGTTGTCGATGCCGAGTCCCGCCATCGCCGACAGCAGGTGCTCGACCGTGGAGATCCGTACACCGCCACTGACCAGAGTCGTGGACAAACGGGTATCGCCCACGTTCTCGGGGCGCGCGGCGATCTGCACCACGCGTTCCAGATCGACACGGCAGAATACGATCCCGGAATCCACAGGTGCCGGCCTCAACGTCAGGTAGATTTTCTCGCCTGTATGCAGGCCCACGCCGGTCGCGCGAATCACGTTCTTGAGAGTACGTTGTCGGATCATGGCTTTGCATTTCCTCTAAAAATGAGCCTTATACTCGGACAAGTACCTGAAAGCCGCGAGCATATTAGCACATGCTCATTAACCTGCCTAGAATACGGTCACGCTCTGCTCGTCCTGCACCGGATAAGTTTATTATCAGTAATACTTATCTTTGCATCAGTCGCATGTATTTACTGTCCTCCCAGCGGATCCCGGGCACAGCGCCCGGGACCTGTTCGCCCCGCCGGCGGCCGGCGCCGGCATCCGGATACAGAGTGACTGCGGGCTAGTCGGCCTGACGCCGGAGAAACGCCGGGATATCGAGGTAATCCATGTCATCGGCCGGGTTCCCGGCAACCTGCGGGTTACGCTGGGCCGCCGTTCTGCGCTTTACGGTAGGGACGTCGTAGTTCACGCTCTTCTTGCTTTCCATCGGTTCCTCCGGCGTCGCGACTGCCTTCAGATGCAGGCCCGACGTCTTGTCAAGCGGCTTCTTCGCCTGCATGCCAAGACCGGTGGCGACCACGGTGACACGCAACTCGTCGCGCATATCGGGATCGATGACGGTACCGACCACCACGGTGGCGTTCTCGGAAGCGAATTCCTTGACCGTGTTGCCGACTTCCTCGAACTCGCCAATGCCCAGATCCAGGCCGGCCGTGACATTGACCAGGATACCGTTGGCGCCCATCAGGTCGATGTCCTCGAGCAGCGGGCTGGCGACGGCGGCCTCGGCGGCTTCGCGGGCGCGGTCGTCGCCCTTGGCGGTGCCCGACCCCATCATCGCCATGCCCATCTCCGACATCACCGTGCGGACGTCCGCGAAATCTACGTTGATCAGGCCCGGCCGGGTGATCAGCTCCGCGATACCCTGCACCGCACCCAGCAGTACGTCGTTGGCCGCCTTGAAGGCATCGAGCAGGCTGATCTGCTTGCCCAGCACCAGCTGCAGCTTCTCGTTCGGGATCGTGATCAGCGAATCGCAGTACTGGCTCAGTTCCTTGATGCCGTTATGCGCGACATGCAGACGGCGGCTGCCTTCGAAGGTGAACGGCTTGGTCACCACCGCCACGGTCAGGATGCCCAGTTCCTTTGCGATCTGCGCCACTACCGGCGCCGCACCGGTACCCGTTCCACCGCCCATGCCGGCGGTGATGAACAGCATGTCGGCACCCTCGATGACCTCGGCGATACGCTCCCGGTCCTCATGTGCGGCCTGGCGGCCGACATCAGGGTTTGCCCCCGCACCGAGTCCCTTGGTGATGGAGCCGCCGATCTGCAACGTGGTGCGCGCCGCCATGTTCTGCAATGCCTGGGCGTCGGTATTGGCACAGATGAACTCCACGCCGTCGATATTGGCATCGACCATGTGCTGCACGGCGTTGCCACCGCCACCACCGACACCGATAACCTTGATAACCGCACTTTGTCCGCATGAATCCAGTAATTCAAACATGATGTCTCCTCCTGGCAGAAACAATGAAAATCAGTACTGAAATTGTTTAACTCCTTTCGCGACCGGTTCACCCGTCACGAACACACCTTTACCGTCATCCTAGAAATTCCCCTGAAACCAGCCCCTCATCCTGTCCCATACCCCGCGAATACCTTTGCCCAACCCGATATCGATGGACCGTTGGTCACGATTGTGATGCCCGAACAGCAACAACCCGACGCCGGTCGCAAAGATAGGATTGCGCACGACATCGACCAGGCCGGTGACATACTGGGGGACACCCAGCCGTACCGGCATGTGAAATACCTCTTCCGCGAGGTCCACCAGACCCTCGATCTTGGCACTGCCTCCGGTCAGTACGATGCCCGACGCCACCAGGTCCTCGAAACCGCTGCGGCGCAGCTCGGCCTGTATCAGCGTGAGCAGTTCCTCGTAGCGCGGCTCGACGACCTCGGCCAACGTATGGCGCGCCAGTTGCCGCGGCGGACGGTCGCCGACGCTCGGCACCTCGATGCGCTCGTCCGCGCTCGCCATCTGTGCCAGCGCGCAGGCGTACTTGATCTTGATCTCCTCGGCATGCTGCGTCGGCGTGCGCAGCGCGACGGCGATATCATTGGTGACCTGGTCGCCGGCGATCGGGATGACCGCCGTGTGCCGAATCGCGCCTTCCGTGAAGACCGCGATGTCGGTGGTACCGCCGCCGATGTCGACGATGCAGACACCGAGTTCCTTCTCGTCATCTGTCAGTACCGAGTAACTGGAGGCCAGCTGCTCGAGAATGATGTCGTCCACCTCCAGCCCGCAGCGCCGAACGCACTTTATGATGTTCTGCGCGGCGCTTACGGCGCCGGTCACCATGTGCACCTTGGCCTCCAGGCGCACGCCGGACATGCCGATCGGCTCGCGTATGCCCTCCTGGTTGTCGATCAAGAAATCCTGCGGCAGGATGTGCAGGATCTTCTGGTCGGCCGGTATGGCCACGGCGCGCGCGGCGTCGATGACGCGCTCGACGTCGCCCGGCGTGACCTCCTTGTCGCGAATCGCCACGATCCCATGCGAATTGAGGCTGCGGATATGACTGCCGGCGATACCGGCATACACCGAGTGAATCTGGCAGCCCGCCATGAGTTCCGCCTCTTCCACCGCGCGCTGTATCGAGTGCACGGTGGACTCGATGTTGACCACCACGCCCTTTTTCAGACCGCGCGACGGATGCGATCCGATACCGATCACCTCGAGTTCGCCGTCCTCCAGCACCTCGCCGACGATAGCTACCACCTTGGAGGTACCGATATCCAGTCCAACAATCAGGTTCTTTTCAGCCTTTTTCGCCATCCCGTCCCGTTATCCCGTTAGCCTTTGTTACCTGTCGGGCCGTCTGCAGCGATTTGCTGCCAGACCACCGAAAAACCGTTGCTGTAGCGCAGGTCGACCGTGCGCAGTTCCTCCAGCCTGGGCGCGAAGACAACCGGCCAGGCGTGCACGAAACGCTGCAGACGCCGCCAGGGCTGCGTCCGACCAAGCTTCAGCGCAATACCGCCGGCAAGCTGCAGTTCCCAGGCGCGCCGCCCGTCTACCTTCAGGCGCTGCACCTGCAGTCCCAGCGGGGCGAGGGTCGCGCCGACCCGCCGGTAACGCTCCAGTACCCTCTCTTCCTGCCCAACCGGTCCGTCCAGCCAGGGCAGGTCGGTTGCAACCGGTTCCCCAACGGGAAAGAACGCCTCTCCCTGTCGATTCAGAAAACCCTGCCCGTGCCAGTGCGCCACCGGTTCCTGCTCCTCGATCTGCACCCGCACCGTCTCCGGCCACACGCGCTGCACCGAGGCCTTGTATACCCAGGGCAGCGCCTCGGCGGCGGCGCGAATCGCCACTACGTCGACGGTAAAGAAACCGCCCGTCACGTGCGGCGCCATGGCGGCCTGCAGCTGCGACTTCTGCAGGTACCTGAAATCTCCCTTGACCTCGACCACGCCCAGCGGGAAGCGGTAGGGATCGGACAGCCAGTGCACGCCCAGTACGGCCGCTGCTGCCAGCACGCCCAGCAGCAGCAGGCCGGAGAGGGTGCGCTTATGGACACGCGCCAGTGCGGCGGCCCGTGCGGCGATGCCGGCCTCAACCTTCGGCATGCAGACCCTCCCTTACCCCCGCCGCCCCGTCTTCGAGACTGCTGTCCAGAATCCTGAGCACCAGTTCGCCGAACGCCACGCCGCTGGCCTTAGCCGCCATCGGCACGAGACTGTGATCGGTCAGGCCCGGCACCGTGTTGACCTCGATGAACCAGGGCTTGTCGGCATCGTCCAGCATGAAATCGACCCGCCCCCAGCCATGCGCCCCGACGGCACGAAATGCCTGCAGCGACAGGGTCTGCAACTGCCGTTCCTGGTCTGCGGCCAGCCCGCAAGGGATCAGGTAGCGCGTGGTGTCGGTCTGGTACTTGGCCGCGTAGTCGTAGAAGACGTGCGGCGTTTCCAGCCGGATCAGCGGCAGGGCCGTCGCGCCGAGAATGCCGGCGGTGTACTCCGCCCCGTCGATCCATTGCTCGACCAGCACCTCGCTGTCGAAGCGCGCCGCTTCATGCCATGCCGGCATCAGCCCGGCCGCATCCTCCACCTTGCTGATACCGAGGCTTGAACCCTCGCGCGCCGGTTTGACGATCACCGGGTAGACTAGGCGCTCGCGCAGGGCGATCACCTCGTCGTTGCTCTGCACGAGGGCGAAGGCCGGGGTGGGGATGCCCGCGCTCAGCCAGATCTGCTTGGTCCGCAGCTTGTCCATGCCGAGCGCCGAACCCAGCACACCGCTGCCGGTATAGGGCATGCCCAGCATTTCCAGCATGCCCTGTACAACGCCGTCCTCGCCGCCGCGTCCGTGCAGCGCGATGAACGCACGCGCGAAGCCGCCACCGGCGAGGCGCTGGGGCAGATCGCCGTCCGCGGGATCCACGGCCTGCGCCTCGACACCGGCGGCCTGGAGCGCCGCGAGGACGGCGGCGCCGCTGTTCAGCGACACCGCGCGCTCGGCGGACTCACCGCCGAGCAGCACGGCGACCCTGCCGTAGATGCGTGGATCGGTCCGGGTCGTCATGACAGCGCATCCCCCACGATGCGTACCTCGGTTTCCAGCCGCACGCCCTGGCGCTGCTCGACCGTTCCCTGCACCTGCAGCAGCAGCGTTTCGATGTCCGCAGCCGTGGCATTGCCCGTGTTGACGATGAAATTCGCGTGCTGTTCCGACACCTGCGCTCCGCCTACCCGCCTGCCCTTGAGCCCGCAGGCCTCGATCAGGCGCGCCGCATGATCGCCCGGCGGGTTACGGAACACCGAGCCGCAGCTGTGTTGCTGTACCGGCTGGCTGGCGACGCGCCGCGCCAGCAGGTCGCGGATGCGCGCCTGCGCCTGTGCGGCATCACCCTCGTCCAGCACGAGGTGGCCGGCGACGTACCATTCGTCCGGCCGGCCGCTGACCGAACGGTAGGTCACCCGGAAGTCATCGGACGGGCGGGTATGCAGCCTCCCCTGCCGATCCACCGTTTCCACCGCCGCCACGTGCGTCCAGGTCTCGCCACCAAACGCCCCGGCATTCATCGCCAGCGCACCGCCCATGGTGCCGGGGATACCGGCAAGAAACTCCACCCCGGTCAGGCCGGCACGGCTGGCGGTACGCGCAACCTTGGCACAGCTCACGCCGGCCTCGGCGCGCAGCAGTTGCGTATCCAGCCATTCCAGTCCCGTCAGCGCGCCGAACATCATGATCACCGTCCCGGCAAAACCACCGTCCCGCACCAGCAGATTGCTGCCAAGGCCCACCCACAGCACCGGCTCCGAGCTTTCCAGTCCACGCAGGAACGCGCACAGGTCGGCGAGGTCCGCCGGCTGGTAGTAGCGCCGCGCCCTCCCGCCGGCGCGCCAGCTGACGTGCCGGTCCATGGGCTCGTCGAAGCGCAATTCACCGCGCCGGGTCTGTGTGTGCTGCGCCGCCATCATCCCCTGTTCACCGCAGTCCCGTTGCCAGTTCCACGGCCAGCCGTTGCGAGACCGCACCAATATCCCCCGCGCCCAGCGTCAGCAGCAGGTCGCCGTCGGCAAGCAGGTCGGCAAGCACACCCGACAGCGTTTCCAGGTCGTCTACGAACACCGGATCGACCTGGCCGCGCGCCCGTATGCCACGCGCCAGCGCACGGCCATCGGCGCCGGCAATGGGTGACTCGCCGGCGGCGTAGACCTCGCACAGCACCAGCACGTCGACCTCCGACAACACCTGAGCGAAGTCGTCAAACAGATCGCGTGTGCGCGTGTAGCGGTGCGGCTGGAACACCACGACCAGGCGGCGACCGGGCCAGCCGGCGCGCACCGCCGCGATGGTCGGTGCCAGTTCGCGCGGGTGATGGCCGTAATCATCGATCAGCAGCACCCGGCCGGCCCGGGTCGCGATCTCGCCGGCGATCTGGAAACGCCGACCGATTCCCTGGAATTCCGCCAGTGCCTTCTGGATATCCGCATCGGACAAGTCCAGCTCGGTCGCCACGGCGATGGCCGCCAGTGCGTTCAGCACATTGTGCCGGCCGGGCAGGTTGAGCGTGACATCCAGCACACCGGTCTGTTCCCGGCGATGTACCCGGAAATGGGTCTTGGCACCGACCTGCTGTACGTTGGTGGCGTGGACATCGGCCCTGGCATCGAGGCCATAGGTGATGACCGGCCGCGCCACCCTGGCGAGGATGTCCCTGATCTCCGGATCGTCCAGACACAACACGGCCAGCCCGTAGAACGGGAGGTGATGCAGGAAATCGACGAAGGTCTGGCGCAGCCGATCGAAATCGCCCGCGTAGCTCGACAGATGGTCTGCATCGATATTGGTCACCACGGCCATCGAAGGCTGCAGGTAGAGAAACGAGGCGTCGCTCTCGTCGGCTTCCGCCACCAGGTAGTTCCCGGCACCGAGCTGGGCATGGCTGGCCGTGCTGTTGAGCAGGCCACCGATGATGAAGGTGGGATCCAGGCCGCCCTCGGCCAGCAGACTGGCGATCAGGCTGGTGGTGGTGGTCTTGCCGTGCGTACCGGCGACACCGATACCGAAGCGGAAGCGCATCAGTTCGGCCAGCATCTCGGCGCGCGGCACCACCGGAATGCGCCGTTCGCGCGCCGCCACGAGTTCCGGATTGTCCGCGCCGATGGCCGTCGATACCACCACGGCGTCGCAGTCCGCGATATTGTCCTCGGTATGACCGATCACCACGCGGATGCCCAGCGCCGCCAGCCGGCGCGTCACCGTACCCTCGCGCATGTCCGAACCGCTGACCTGATAACCGAGGTTGTGCAGCACCTCGGCGATGCCGCTCATGCCGGCGCCGCCGATACCGACGAAGTGCACGCACCGCACCCGGCCCATGCCCCGCGGATGCGTGCCGCGCGTCGGTTGCTGCACGCTCATTCATCCTCTCCGGCATCCGCCCTGTCGTCCACACCGGCAGCCTGCAGGCACAGTTCGGCGACGCGTCGTGCGGCATCCGGCATCGCCAGTGCGCGGGCACGGCTGGCCATTTCCAGCAGCACTGCCCGCTGCCCGGTGAAATCGCTCAACATACCCGTCAGCCTGGCGGGTGTCAGGGCGTCCTGCTGCAGCAGGATGGCCGCACCGGCATCGGCCAGGAAGCGGGCGTTGCCGGTCTGGTGATCGTCGGTGGCGTGCGGAAACGGCACCAGGATCGCCGCCACGCCGGCCACTGCCAGTTCCGCCACGGTCAGTGCGCCGGCACGGCAGATGACCAGATCCGCCCAGGCATAGGCGCTGGCCATGTCGTCGATGAAAGGCTCGACGCGCGCCTCGATACCGGCGGCGGCATAGGCATTACGAACGCTGTCCAGGTCCTGACTGCCGGTCTGGTGATAGAGCTCCGGACACACCGCCAGGTTCACGATCGCGGCCGGCACCGCGCTGTTGAGTGCCGAGGCGCCCAGGCTCCCGCCGATCACCAGGATGCGCAGCGGCCCGCTGCGCCCGGTGAAGCGTTCGGCCGGCGTCGCCAGACGTGTGATGGCGCCGCGAATCGGATTGCCGGTATGCACCGGCCGGTACCTGCCCGCCAGGCTGCCCGGAAACGCCACCATGACGGTGCGCGCCAGCGGCGCCAGCCAGCGATTGGTGCTACCTGCCACCGAATTCTGCTCGTGGATCAGCAACGGTCGGCGCAGCAGCCAGGCGATCAGCCCGCCGGGGCCGGAGGCGAACCCGCCCATGCCGAGCACGGCCAGCGGACGCAGCCGCAGCTCGATGCGCAATGCCTGGAACAGGGCGACAGCGAGCATGAACGGCGCCGCCAGCAGCTGCGCCAGCCCGCGTCCGCGCAGGCCCGACACACGTACCGTCTCCAGCGGATAACCCGCCTCCGGTACCACGCGGGCCTCCAGGCCACGCCGGGTTCCCAGCCAGGAGACCGCCATGCCGCGTGCCGTCAGTTCCTCGGCCACGGCCAGCGCGGGGAACACATGCCCGCCGGTACCGCCTGCCATGATCAGGAACGGACGGTGCATTGCGCGTGACGTCGTCATGCCGTCACCCTGCGGTTGCGCTTTGCCGCCGCAGCGCCAGAGACAGGCAGACCTTCGCAGGTACAACGCGTTTCGTAGTCGATGCGCAGCAGCAGGGCCACGGCCACACACATCACGAGCATGCTGGAGCCGCCATAACTCATCAACGGGAGGGTAAGGCCCTTGGTCGGCAGCAGGCCCATATTGACACCGATGTTGATAAAGCTCTGCAGGCCGAACCAGATACCGATGCCGTAGGCCAGATTGGCCGCGAACGGATGGTCGGCCTGGCCGGCCTGTGCCGCGATCCTGAAGGCACGCCAGACCAACACGCTGTAGAGGGCTATGATGACGCACACCCCGAGCAGGCCGAGCTCCTCGGCGGTCACGGCAAACAGGAAATCGGTGTGCGCCTCGGGCAGGTAGAACAGCTTCTGCACGCTGGCACCGAGACCGACCCCGAGCCATTCACCGCGCCCGATGGCCATCAGCGACTGGGTCAGCTGGAATCCGGAATCGAAGGGATCGGCCCAGGGATCGAGGAAGGTTTTCAGCCGTTCCATACGATAGCTCGATGACACCGCCATGCCACCCAGCAGCAGCCCTGCCCCGCCCAGCACGCCGGCAAACTGTACGAGTTTCACGCCGGACATGAAAATCATGCCCATCATCGTGGCGCCGAGTACCACGGTAGCGCCGAAATCGGGTTCCAGCAGCAGCAGCACGGCCAGCGCAGCCATCAGGACGACCGGTTTGACGAACCCGGATATATGGGTGCGCACGTCCTCTCCGTGCCGTGCCAGATAGCTGGCGAGATAGATGATGAAGCACAGCTTGGCCGGCTCCGACACCTGCAGGCGAAACAGTCCCAGATTGATCCAGCGCACCGCGCCGTTCACCTTCACGCCCACGCCGGGAACCAGCACCAGCAGCAGGATCAGAAAGGCGCCGAGCAGCAGGGCTACGCTGATACGGTCGAGCAGGGCGAGCCGCACACGAAACAGCGCCAGCCCGGCCAGCACGCCCAGACCGATGAAGCTGGCCTGGCGCAGTGCGAAATAGAAGGGATGACCGAGGTCACGGTCAGCCGTGGTGATCGAGGCGGACGCCACCATCACCAGCCCCAGCAGGGTAAGCGCCACGACGCTCCCGAGCAGGGTGTAGTCGAGGCGCGGCAGACGTACTGCCCCCGTCCCCACCCGCCGCGCCTGCAGGCCCGCGCCGGCCATCAGCTGACGAACGCCTGCACGGCTTGAATGAACAGCTCGCCGCGCTCCATATAGTTGAGATACATGTCGGTACTGGCGCACGCCGGTGACAGCAGCACCGAGTCACCCGGGATGGCCATCTCCGCCGCCGCCCGTACGGCCCCGGCCATGTCCGCGGCGCGCCGTACCGGCAGCACGTCGGCCAGCACCGCCTCGAGCCGCGGCGCGTCCCGTCCGATCAGTACACAGCCGCGACCCTTGTCCCGGAGCGCACCGGCCAGCGGTGTGAAATCCGCGCCCTTACCGTCGCCGCCAGCGATCAGCACCAGCGGGCCGTCATGACCATCGATCGCCGCCAGCGTCGCACCAACATTGGTGCCCTTGGAATCGTTGTACCAGCGTACACCGTCGTGCTCGGCGACAAACTGCATGCGATGCGGCAGCCCCTGGAATTCGGCCAGTGTTTCCAGCATGGCCTCCTGGGCCAGGCCCACCGCCTCGCCCAGCGCCAGCGCGGCCAGTGCGTTGGCCAGGTTGTGGCGGCCGGCGACTCGAAGTGCGGTCGCCGGCAGCAGACGGTCACTGCCGCGTGCCAGCCAGGTTACACCCTCCAGCTGCACGAGGCCGTACTCGCCCTGCGCGGGCAGGCCCTGCGAAAAACGGATCTGCGGCCGCCCGGGATCCGCCAGCGCCAGCACGAGCGGATCGTCGGCATTGACCACCTGAAGTTCCGCATGGCTGTAGATCACCTGCTTGGCCGCCGCGTAGTCGGCCAGGTTGTCGTAGCGGTCCATGTGGTCCTCGCTGATGTTAAGCACCGTGGCAGCCCGCAGTCGCAGGCTGTGTACCGTCTCGAGTTGAAAGCTCGACAGCTCGAGCACATACAGCGCCGGCTCGCTGTCGCCGATCAGGTCAAGGGCCGGTGTTCCGATGTTGCCACCGGTGCGTACATCGACGCCGGCGCGGCGCGCCATGGCACTCAGCAGGATCACGACCGTGCTCTTGCCGTTGGAGCCGGTGACCGCGACCACGGGTGCCAGCGCCGCCTGCGCGAACAGTTCGATATCGCCGATGACGGGAATGCCACGTGCTCGCGCGGCCGCGACATGCGGTTCGCTCAGCGGCACCCCCGGACTGAGCACGATCCGTTCGGCGCGTTCGAATGCCTCGTCACTGAACCCGCCGAGGAACAGCGCGACATCGGCCAGTTCCTCGCCGCGCATCCGGTCCAGCCCGGGCGGCCGGGCACGGCTGTCGACGACCGCCACCGGCACACCGCGGCGCGACAGGTAACGCGCGACCGAGAGCCCGGTCTCGCCGAGTCCGACCACCAGCGTCCTGCGCGCCTTGTCAAACATTTGCGTCATGACTGTTACCGGAAGCACCATCAATTCCGACTCATGGCAATCGAACACCTGTTGTGCACCTGCAATCCCCCAGTCCTTCGTGACCCATACGCCGTCAGCGAATCTTCAGGGTAGCCAGGCCGACCAGTACCAGGATCACGGTAATGATCCAGAACCGCACGATCACGCGCGGCTCCGGCCAGCCTTTCAGCTCGAAATGGTGGTGCAGCGGCGCCATGTGAAAGATGCGCCGCCCGGTCAGCTTGTACGAGCCGACCTGCAGGATGACCGAGGCCGTCTCCATCACGAAAACGCCGGCCATCACCATGAAGACCAGTTCCTGGCGCACCAGCACCGCCACGATTCCAAGCGCCGCGCCCAGCGCCAGCGCGCCCACGTCACCCATGAACACCATGGCAGGGTAGGCGTTGAACCAGAGGAAACCGAGCCCCGCGCCGACCAGCGCACCGCAGAAGATGACGATCTCGGCGGCATCGCGCACGTAGGGTATGCCGAGGTAGACGGCAAACTTGACATTGCCGGTGGCGTAGGCGAATACCGCCAGCGCCCCGGCGATGAGGACGGTGGGCAGGATGGCGAGCCCGTCGAGACCGTCCGTCAGGTTCACCGCATTGCTGGAGCCGACGATGACGAACCAGGCCAGGACGATGTAGAACCAGCCGAGGTCGAGGGCAATGTCTTTGAAGAACGGTACGATCAGCGCCGTCTCCGCCGTGGACGCGGAACTCAGATAGAGAAACACGGCGATGGCCAGGGCGATGAGGCTCTGCCATGCCAGCTTCGTTCCGGCCGAGATACCGGCCGAGTTTTTCAGCACCAGCTTCCGGTAGTCGTCGACCCAGCCGATGGCGCCGTACGACAACGTCACCAGCAATACCACCCAGACGTAGCGATTCGCCAGGTCCGCCCACAACAGGGTCGCGATCGCCACCGCGACCAGGATCAGCGCGCCACCCATGGTCGGCGTGCCCGCCTTGACCAGATGGGTCTGCGGCCCGTCGTCGCGTACCGGCTGCCCGATCTGGTAACGGCCCAGGCGGCGGATCATTTCCGGGCCGACCAGGAAGGAGATCGCCAGTGCGGTCAGTACACCCAGGATGGCGCGCAGGGTCAGGTACTGAAACACGTTGAACCCGCTGTAATACTGACTGAGGTATTCGGCCAGGTAGAGCAGCATCAGTGATTCCCCCGTGACGACGGCGGCGCGTCCGGCGCCAGGGCGGCCTGCAGGGCGTCGATCACCCGCTCCATGCGCATACTTCGCGAGCCTTTCACCAGGATATGCAGCGGGCCGCGCGCTTCCCCTCGCAAGTCGGCCATCAGCTGCTCGAGCGTGTCGTAGGCCGCACCGGGGCCGGCAAAACCTGCCACCGCGGCACGCGAGCGCTCGCCCAGGCCGTACACGCGCGTGATACCGGCGGCGCGTGCCTGTTCGCCCGCACGCCTGTGGAGCGCAGCGGACGCCGTGCCGAGTTCGCCCATATCGCCCAGGATCAGCCAGGTATCACCACGCGCCTGTGCCAGCACCTCCAGCGCAGCGGCGAGCGAGCCGGGGTTGGCGTTGTAGGTGTCGTCGATCAGGGTGATGTCACCCGGCAGCCGGTGCACGTTGAAGCGGCCGGCCACCGGCGCCAGCGCCTCCAGCCCCTGCCGGATGTCTTCCAGCCCGGCGCCCGCCAGCTGCGCGACGGTGCTGGCGGCGAGCGCGTTCAGCACGTTGTGGCGTCCCGGCAGCGGCAGACGCAGTACGATACCGCCCTGCGGCGTGTTCAGCTCGATGGTGCTGGAGTCGGCATCGCCGTGCCACTGCGCGCTGACATCGCAGCGGCTGTCCAGCCCGAATTCTACGATGCGGCAGTGCGCAGCCAGTTCGCGCCACAGGGGCGCGAAGGCGTCTTCGGCGTTGATCACGGCTACGGCGTGGGCCGTCATGCCTGCGAACAGTTCGCCCTTGGCGCGCGCCACGCCCGCCAGGTCACCGAAACCCTCAAGGTGCGCGGGTCCGGCATTGGTCACCACGCCGATCGTGGGACATGCGATGCCGGTCAGGTAGGCGATCTCGCCGGGATGGTTGGCACCCATCTCGATCACGGCAAAGTCGTCCGCGGCATCGAGCCGCGCCAGCGTCAGCGGCAGACCGATGTCGTTGTTCAGGTTGCCCTGCGTCGACAGCGTACGGCCGCGGCACCCCAGGATGGCAGCTGCCATGGCGCGCACCGTGGTCTTGCCGTTGCTGCCGGTGATGGCGATCGCCGGGATATCGAAGCGGCCGCGCCAGTGTGCCGATAACCGCCCGAGTGCGAGGCGGGTATCGCTGACGTGGATCTGCGGCAGCGGCGAGGCACAGGGCCTGCTCACCGCCGCGGCCGCCGCGCCCTGGGCGCGTGCGGCATCGACAAAGGCATGGCCATCGAAGTTCGGCCCCTGCAGCGCAAAGAACAGCGCGCCCGGCATGTGCCGGCGGCTGTCGATGCTGACACCGCGGAAAGCCACGTCCGCGCCGGTACGCCGCGCGGACAGGACATTCGCAGCCTCGGAAAGCTGCAGCGCCATCATCGCGTCCATTCCCGCGCCACCACCTGCACGCGTTCGCGGTCGCTGAACGGCAGCATCCGGTGGCCTACCTGCTGCACGGTCTCGTGACCCTTGCCGGCGATCAGCACGACATCATCCGGACCGGCCGCATGCATCGCCCAGCTGATGGCATGCGCACGGTCGTGTTCGACGTGCACCTTGCGCGGCTGCTTGATGCCGGTGCAGAGATCGCTGACGATGCGGCGCGGATCCTCGGTGCGCGGATTGTCATCGGTCAGCACCAGGTGATCTGCGTTGCTCTCGACGACAGCGCCCATCTCCGGCCGCTTGCCACGGTCGCGATCGCCGCCGGCGCCGAACACACACCACAGCTCGCCACGGCAATGCGCACGCAATGACCGGAGCACGGCCCTGAGCGCGGCCGGCGTATGCGCAAAGTCGACCACGACCAGCGGGCGCCCGCTGCCGGTGGCGAACGATTCCATGCGCCCGGGCACGGTGCGGGTCCGCTCCAGTCGCCGGAGCGCCTCGTCGAACGGCAGTCCCGATACGCACAGACTGGCCAGCGCGGCGAGCAGGTTGCTTGCATTGAAGTGCCCGAGCAGTCTGCAGCGCAGCGTGCCGCTTCCCCATGGTGTCACCACATCCAGCTGCATGCCGTACATGTCAGTTTGCAGCTTGCGTCCGATCACCCACTGTGCCGGGTAACGCGTGCGGAACGGTTCGTTCTCCAGCCGGTAGGCGACCGGCGCCACACCCGGTGGGATCGCGTCGAGCAAGGCACTGCCAAAGGCGTCATCGGCGTTGACCACGGCATAGCGCAGGCCGTCCGAGTGGAACAGCTTGCGCTTGGCCTCGGCGTAGGCCTCTGCATTGCCGTGATAGTCAAGGTGATCGCGCGTCAGGTTGGTCAGTACGGCCAGGTCAAAATACACGCCACGGACACGTCCCTGGTCCATGGCGTGTGAGGAAACCTCGGATACCACACAGCGTGCGCCGCGTTGCTGCATGGTATGCAACGCCTGCTGCAGTGCCAGTGCATCCGGCGTGGTGTGCGTCGCCGTCGCCAGTTCTCCATACAACCCGTAACCGAGCGTACCGATCAGGCCGCAGCGCCGGTCTTCGCTGTCCAGCGCCTGCGCGATGAAATGGCTGCAGGAGGTCTTGCCGTCGGTACCGGTCACGCCGATCATGAACAGACCGCGCGACGGGTGACCGTAAAAGCGGCCCGCGATCAGACCGATCGCCTGGCCGAGCCGGGGAATCGCCACCACCGGCGCCGGCAGCAGCGCCGCCAGTTCGGCTAGCGCGGCATCACCCTCTACCGGCTCCCACGCCACCGCCACGGCACCCAGTGCTATGGCCTGGCGCGCGTGCTGCAGGCCGTGCGTCTGCGTACCCGCCACGGCCAGAAACAGGTCACCCGATTGTACCTTGCGACTGTCCAGCGCCAGGCCGGTTACCGCGATATCGTTGCGCACTTCCGGCCCGCAGAAGTCCTGCAACAGGCCGGCAAGCGTGTGCGGCGCCTGCAATGTCTCCAACGCCATCATCCCGCCCCCCCCGCGTCGTTGCGCCGGGTTTGCAGCAGCGGTACGTCATCCGGCGGGACGGCGAGCAGGCGCAGCGCCCCGGCCATGACACGCGAAAATACCGGCCCGGCCACCTGACCACCGTAGTACCTGCTGGTGCCCGGCTCGTCGACCAGTACCACCATCACCACGCGCGGATCGCTGGCGGGCGCCATGCCGGCGAAGACCGCCATGTACCGGCTGTCCGAATAACCGCCGGCCTCCGACTTGTGCACCGTACCGGTCTTGCCGGCCACGCGATAACCCGGCACACGCGCATTCGGCGCGGTGCCATCGGGTCCGACCGCCTCCTCCAGCATGGCGCGCACCTGGCGCGCGATCTCGGCCGGCATGACGCGATGCTCTTCGGCGGGCCTGGCGTCGTGCAGGAAGGTGATGGAACGGCGGATGCCGTCGCTGGCAATCACGGCATAGGCCTGCGCCAGCTGCAGCGGGGTGACGGAGACGCCGTAGCCGAATGCCAGCGTGGCGGTCTCAATGGCGTTCCAGCCCGAGTAATGCGGCAGCAGGCCGGAGGCCTCGCCGGGAAAACCGCTGAAGGTCTGCACGCCGAAGCCGACGTCGGAGAGCTGCGTCCAGATATCCTCGGCCTCGAGTGACAAGGCGATCTTGGAAATGCCCACGTTGCTGGACTTGCGGATGACGCCGGTCACGTCCAGGTCACCGTAATTGTGTACGTCGCGCACGGTATTCACGCCCACGCGCATCCAGCCCGGCGAGGTGCTGACCGGCGTGTCCGGCCGGTAGCGGCCGCTGGCCAGTGCGGTGGCGACCACGAACGGCTTCATGGTGGAGCCCGGCTCGAACACGTCCGTGACCGCGCGGTTGCGCATGTCACTGCTGCGCAGGTTCTGGCGGTTGTTCGGGTTGAAAGAGGGCTGATTGACCATCGCCAGCACCTCGCCGCTTTTGACATCCAGCACCACGGCAGACGCGGCACGGGCCTTGTGTTCCTGCATGGCCGCAATCAGCTCGCGATAGGCGAGGTACTGGATACGCCGATCGATGCTCAGCCTGAGGTCCTTGCCGGGGCGCGGACGACTGATGCTCTCGACGTCCTCGACGATATGGCTCTTGCCGTCCTTGATGACGCGCTTGGCGCCGGGTTCACCCGCCAGCCAGTTCTCGTAGGCCAGCTCCAGTCCCTCCTGTCCGATATCGTCGATATTGGTGAAGCCGACAACGTGTGCGGTGACCTCGCCATCCGGGTAGTAGCGACGGTACTCCCGCTGCAGATAGACGCCGGGGATGTCCAGCGCCTCGACCTGGGCCGCCATCGACGGATCGATATGGCGGCGCAGATAGATGAATTCGCGGTCCGCACGGCTCGCCAGCAAACGCCGGACACTGGACTTGTCCAGCGACAGCAGATGGCTCAGCTCGGGAATGCGCTGCTGCTCGTCGGCCAGTTCCTGCGGGTTCACCCATACCGATTCCACCGGGGTGCTGATCGCCAGCGGTTCGCCGTTGCGGTCCTGGATCATGCCGCGGTGCGCCGGTAGGGTCACCACGCGCAGGTGGCGCGCCTGGCCCTGGGACATCAAAAACGCCTTGTCCAGCACCTGCAGGCAGACGGCGCGCCAGACCAGCACGGTCGCCGCCAACCCCATGCACAGCAGCAGGAAGGCACGACGTCCGGAATAGACTGAATTCACGTGTGTTCGGCTCATGGCTTCACGATCACCGTTGCATCGGCGTCGAGAGCGGCCATACCAAGTCGTTCCCGTGCCACCGTCTCGACTTTGCCCTGGGTGGTCAGCGTGCCCTGTTCCAGCTGCAGCTGCCCCCACTCGATATCCATGTTGTCACGCGCATCGCCCAGCGCCTGCAGCTCGATGAACAGCTTTCGCCCTTCGTGCTTGGCATACACCACGGCGATGGCCGAAACGACCACCAACGCCAGCAGAATGAAAATCCCGAACGGGTGCCGCTTCATTGCAAACGCTCCGCGACTCTCAGCACCGCGCTGCGAGCGCGCGGGTTGCATCGCAACTCATCTTCACTTGCACGTATCGCCCTGCCGACCGGCTTCAAACGCGGCTCGTGGTCCAGGCCGGCCAGCGGAAAGTCACGCGGCGGCGGCGTGCCGCGGTACGCGTCGCGTATGAAACGCTTCACGATGCGGTCCTCGAGGGAATGAAACCCGATGACGGCGAGCCGACCACCGGGGGCCAGCACATCAGGCACCTGCTCCAGCACCGCACGCAGGTCGTCGAGTTCGTGATTGATGAACAGACGGATCGCGAGAAAGGTGCGCGTGGCAGGGTGCTTGTTCTGCTCGCGCGTGGGCACCGCTGCAGCCACGAGCTCGGCAAGCTGGCGTGTGGTTTGCAACGGTACGGTCCCGCGTGTGCCGACGATGGCCCGCGCGATGCGCCCGGCGTATCGCTCCTCGCCAAGGCGGCGCAGCACGTCGCCGATCTCGCGCTCGCCTGCCTGCGCCAGCCACTGCGCCGCGCTCGGTCCCGCGCCCGGATCCATGCGCATGTCGAGCGGGCCCTCCTCCGAAAAACTGAAGCCGCGCGCCGCATCGTCGAGCTGCGGCGAGGACACCCCGAGATCCAGCAACAGACCATTGACCCGACCCTTCAGTTGTCGCCGCGCTGCCTGCACGTTCAGCATAGTGAATGCACCCTGTACAATCTCGAATCGAGGATCACTGCCAAACCGCGTCCTTGCTGATTGCACCGCTTCGGGATCCTTGTCCATGGCGAGCAATCGTCCCGCCGGCCCGAGCCTTTCGAGTATGGCGGCTGAGTGACCGCCGCGACCGAACGTTCCATCCACGTACACACCGTCTGCCTGTATCGCCAGGGCATCCAGCACTTCCGCAAGCAGAACCGGCCGGTGTGTGTAGCCCTGCCCCACCGACGATCAGATCGTCAGTTCACGCAGGGCTTCCGGCATGTCGGCCCCGTCGCCACTGCCGGACAGCCAGCCATCGCACTTCTTCTCCCAGGACTCTTCATTCCAGATCTCGAACTTGTTTCCCATGCCAAGAAACATCACGCGCCTGTCGATGCCGGCCAGCTTGCGCAGATGCGGCGGTATCAGCACACGACCGTTTTTATCGACGTCCAGCTCGGCGGCGTTGCCGAACAGCATGAGCTGGAGTTCGCGGGTCAGTCGGTTCTGGTTGGGCAGGCGCACGAGCTTGCGTTCGAGATCGTCCCAGTCGGGCCGGGGAAACAATAACAGGGCGCGGTCACTGTGCACCGTCATCACGACACGGCCGTCACAGCGCTCCATCAGCTCGCCACGATAGCGGGTCGGCAACGCCAGGCGGCCTTTCGCATCCAGATTGACCGTGCCGCCACCGATGAACAATATCGCCCCCTTTCGCTCCCTCTAGACCCAGAAATTACCACCGGGCCCCACTTTGCGACACTATAGGGAGTGGGGGTGTTTTCGTCAAGCGAAAGTTAAAAAAAATCTCCACCCGGACAGTAACTTAGGCCGAGTTTTGGAAATCATGGGGAGCGCGGACGACATATAAATTAGAATTCAAAAGGTTGCCAGAAATACCTTGCGTAGATTGGCAACTGAACCCGGCGGTCCGGCGAATCAGGCCTCGCCGATACCTGTCCGGGGCGTCGAGTGGTAATTATACCCGGCTTAGGAACCCAATATGTTGGGTCAGTGCAGAATTAATTTGTATAGATAGGAGGTCAACGGCACTGGCGACCTGACGTCGCGTGTTGCAAAAAAGCCTGCGTCGGCAGGCTTTTTTGCAAGGTGTGAAGAGAAAGGGAATGCGCTAGAACGGGATATCGTCGTCGAAATCCGCCGGGCCTTCCGCGACGGCGGGTGCCCGTGCCTCGCTGCTGTCGCCGGACGAGAAGCC